>Ga0207932_1000261_pt1 | contig 17842 bp, 17 predicted proteins | sample NGESurdeep092012_FD_184480 | JGI IMG/M metagenome (GOLD analysis project Ga0207932, IMG submission 184480) | Arctic peat soil microbial communities from Barrow, Alaska - NGEE Surface sample 415-2 deep-092012 (SPAdes) | ecosystem: Environmental > Terrestrial > Soil > Wetlands > Peat ...
GCAGAAGGACGCGGCCCGCACGATCCTGAAGGCGCTCGCCGCGAGGTTCCCCACGGCCAAGCGTATCCAGGACAAGCTCGACAAGATCAAATAGACGGCGCCGTACGCTCGGGCTGGGCCTGGGCGCCACCACCGCACTGGTTGGACCGAGTGCAAGCCGGCGGCGCATGCGCCATCTTCCATCACATGCGCCGCCTCCGCACCGCACCGAAAATCCTGCTCCCCGCCGTCATCATCGGCATCGCGGCGTTCTGGGGCGTGATCGAGTTGACGGAGCCGCCGGGTCCCAGTCTCGATCCCGACGCGCTCGCCTATCTCGGCGCAGGCAGCTCGCTCGCGCACGGACACGGACTGCGCGTGCCGTCGTCCGGATGGGCGAGCGACAGCACCACGGCCCCGCTCGTGCACTTCCCACCTGGATTCCCCGCGACGATCGCGCTCGGCGTCATGGCCGGCGCGACGCCGGTGAACGCGGCGCGGCTGGTCGAAGCCGCGGCGGCGGCCGTTACCGCCGTGTCGGTCGTGCTCGCGGCGAGCACGGCGGGCGGTGTGCTGGCCGCGCTCGCGGTGTTCGGCATCGCCGCGTTCACGCCCGCATTCGTGGTCGTGCACGCCGGCGTGCTGAGCGAGCCGCTCTTCCTCGCGCTGCTCGCGCTGTTCACGTGGCAGCTATCGCGCGAGCGGCGCGGCAAGGACATGGAGCGCACGCTCGTGCTTGGCGCCATCGCCGCCGCGGCGACGCTCGTGCGGTACGCGGGCGCGTCGCTCGTGGTCGCGGTCGTATTCGAGGCGTGGTGGACGGTGGACGGTGCGTGGCGCGCCACGTGGCGCCAACGCGCACGGCGCGCGTTCGTCGCGGCAGAGCTGCCTGTGATCGTCCTCGCCGTGTGGGTGCTCACGCGCCCGCACAGCGAGGGCGCGGAGAAGATCCGCGAGGTGGGACTCTACACGAGCGGGCTCGGCGACACTTTTGTCGGCGGACTGCACACCGCCGCGCGGTGGCTCGCGCCCGGCGTGAACTCGGTTGGCGCGAGCACGATGGCCGCGATCGCCGTGTTCGCGGCGATGCTGGCGCTGGTGCTGCGCACGATCCGAGCGGCGCGCCGTGGAACGGTGCCCGCGAGGGAAATTCGCCTGTACCGCGCGACGGCCATCGTCCTGTTCAGCTACGCATTCGTCTTGCTCGCGTCGCGCCTGCTCGCCGATCCCGGAATCCCGCTCGACGACAGGATTCTCGCGCCGGTCTTCCTCCTCATGGCGCTCCGGGTCGGCGTCGCGCTCGCGGCGTTCTGGCGCGACTCGCTGCTCGCGCACCGCGGGATCGTCCTGCTCACGGTTGGAATATCCGCTGCCTGGATCTGGGGATCGGAGGAAGTGAGCGCGGGATTCGTGAACGACTTCCGCGCGGACGGCGGTGACCTCGCGGCACACGAATGGTCCGCCTCGCCGCTGGTCGCGTGGGCGGCGCACGCGCCTCCGGGCACGCCGCTGTACTCCAACTGGCCCGCCGCGATCTGGTTCCACACCGCGCGCGCGACGCATGAAATGCCCTTGGATCTCGACGAGAGCACGGTGAGGGAGTTCCGCGCGAAGATCGAGCGCGAGCACGGCGCGATTCTGTCGTTCAGGGCGCACGCCGTGGACTTCGCGCCTCCGGATTCGCTGGCCGCGCTCGCGGGACTCGTCGCGGTGGAGCGCTGGCCGGACGGGACCATCTGGCGTGCACCGGCCGATACGGTGAGACTTCAACCATGAGCCTTTCCGAGATCCTCGCCGAGTGCGCGCGCATCGCCGACGGTTCGTCGAGCGTGGGGGCGGGCGCGCTCGCGTCGGTGGCGAAGCGTCACGGTTCTCTTCCCATGAGCGCGACGGCGAAGATGCTCGTGACGGCGGGCGGCGCGCGCATCGGCACGGTGGGCGGAGGATGTCTGGAGGCCGAAATTATCGAGCGAGCGCATGATGTTTTGCAGAGTCGCGTGCCCGCGTTGTCGTCGCATTCGCTCAACGCGGAACTCGCGGGCGACTACGGCCTCACGTGCGGCGGCACGGCGGAGCTGTTCATCGAGCCGGTGTTCGGCGATGAGCGGCTCGCCGCGGTATACGCCGAAGCATCGGCGCTGATGGCCCGGGGTGAGCGAGCGTTGATGGCGACGGGGATCGACTGGAGCGATGGAGTGGTGAAGGCGATTGTGAAGACCATGGCAGCGGACAACGATCTCGACGGCTCGAATCAGGGATCGCACGAGTCCATTAGAGCGGACAATGATCTCGACCGCTCCAATCACGGATCGCACGAAATCATTGGCGCGGACAACGCGCTCGTGCGCTCCGCAATCCGGGAGTTCGATTCCATGAGCGAGCTGCCGAGCCTGGAGAACGGCGTGCTCGTCGAGCCGATATTGGGGAAGCCGCGGCTGGTGGTGTTCGGCGCGGGGCACGTGGGCGCGCGAGTGGCCGAGGCCGCGGCGTTCGCGGGATGGCGGGTGACCGTGGCCGACGATCGTGCGGATTTCGCCGATGCGCGGCGGCTGCCGTTCGCGGATTCCGTGATACTCTGCGATTTTCACGACGTGCTCGGAGCGGCGCCGCTCAACGCGGAGACTTATGTCGTGATCGCGACGCGCGGGCATCAGCACGATGTGGTGCTCGCGGGCCAGCTCGTGCCGTTGCCGCTGCGCTATCTCGGCATGCTCGGGAGCCGGCGCAAGGTGGCGCTGACGGAGAAAGTGCTGCGCGAGTGGGGCATCACCGACGAAGCGATCGGGAAGGTGCACGCGCCGGTCGGGCTGTCGATCGGGGCCGACACGCCGGAAGAGATCGCGGTGAGCGTGGTCGCGGAAATGATTTCAGTCCGGCGGGCGGGGTCGCGCCGGCGGGGCGGCTTGGAAATACACGCAGACGGAGCGCACGGCGGGGACACCGCCAGGGAGCACTAATGCCAGCAGCGTCGAAGTTGTCGGACATCGAGATCCAGCGCGAGCTCGGAACGCTGGCCGGTTGGACACGGAAGGGCGAATCGCTGGTGAAGACGTTCTCGTTCCCGACGTTCATGGCCGGGATCGGGTTCGTCGATCGTGTCGCGGTGGCGGCGGAGAAGATGGATCATCACCCCGACCTCGATATTCGCTACACCAAGATCGCGGTGACGCTGTCGACGCACTCGGCGGGTGGGATCACGGGCAACGACATCGCGCTGGCGCGCGAGATGGAAAAGCTCGCGGGTCAGTGATGATGGGCATCGACATCCTCCAGGACGCGCTTGAGGCCGTCCCTTAGAGAGACTTTGAGTTGATAGGCCGAGCTCAGCTTCTGAGTATCAGCCGTAGGGGACGGGATTGAGTTCCTTCCGTGTGCGGTTGCCGAGCGCCGAGGTCGCCTCGACGAGGCGTTGGGGATTCTGCGGTAGACGGCAGCGTTCGCCCTGGTCGACCGATCCCGTGTCCTCGCTGGTCGGTGCTCGCTTGCCGTTCGCCATCCTCGCATTCCGCCGCAGCGGTGGGTAATCCTGCATCAGACCGCCTTGGCCGTACGCGATTGGATGGCCGCTGCTCCCGATGCTGACCGTCCCTCACACGGATCGCTCCTTTCGCCATGCGCCACCCCACGTGACGGGAATTATCTCCTCTGTGATTCCGTGTGCGGCGCGATAGTCATCCACCGCGGCTTTCGCGTGATCGGCAAGCCCCGGGTTCAGGTAATCATCCTCGATAATCCAACCACCGATCGAAACCAACGGGTATAACGCCTCAAGGATGTGCAGGGTAGAGCCATAGTGGTCCCCGTCCATTCGCAGTACCGAAATGGCCGGTACTTGACCAGAGGCAACCAACGCCGGAAGCGTATCTTCGAACCAACCCCTGACGAAATGCACCCGTTCGTCGAGAAGGCCGTACCGCTCGAAATTGGCTCGTACGTTGTCCTCTGATATTCGCAACTCCGGCTGCAGGTGCAATCCCAAGCGCGTATCCCGTTGATAGCGAGCATCCGGCGTCGGAAGGCCCTCGAACGAATCGCAGACCCACACCTGGCGATGCTGCTCCTCATACGAGGCAAGGACGGCACGCATCATGATGCAGGCTCCGCCACGCCAGACCCCACACTCCACGAAGTCGCCTGGTATCTCTTCCACGAGCATCGCTTCACATACTTGGCGCAGAAAGGCCATGTGACCCGGTGTGACCATCGATGGAGCATGGCGTGGCCAGATCAGACCAGCCGACGCGAGTTCCGCCATGGGGTCTCGCCCATTTGTCCGGTCCAGGAGCGCGTCCTGCAAGAGGCCAAGGTACTTGCCACGCACGCTATGCTCACCCGACACGATCCCTCCTGGCGATGTCATAGAGTACCAGGGATTCCGGTACCCTGATCCATCGACCGCCCTCGGATAGCCTCTTTATGAAGTGGAAATCCTCCTGGCAGTTCCTGTGCGGCAGAGCGTGGGGATACTCGACAGCCTGCGCCATGGGCACGCGCGCCAGGAAGGCGCTCTGCCCGCATCGACCGAGTTCCGGATGGCCATCGATGCTGGTGCGCCCATACCGAAAGTCCGTCATCGGACACAGGGCAACGGACGCATCAGGGTTCTGCTCCAAGGCAGATACCATGCTCTGCAGATAGGTGGGAAGCCACGTATCATCATCATCCAGGAAGGCGACATACCCGTCCTGGTTCATCAATAGATGGGTCAACGCCCACCGGTAGACCGGATTGGGAGTACCCGCGGGGAAGTCCAATGCGGGTTCGGTACTTCCCATACGCCGAAGCGCGATGCAAGAACGCCGCTGCCCTGACAAACGTGCGGGGAGCGATGAATCAGCCCCATCTCCCAGCACATAATGATGCCAGTCCGTGAAGGTCTGGGCATCCACCGAAGCACACGCACTCTCCAGCGTGGTCCGTTGACAAAGGGTCGCAGTGATGATCGTGACCTTGCTCAAGGGGCTTCCGGGATCAACATGGCCTCCACGTTACCAAGTCCTCGCCCTTTCCGTGTTCAGGCCGGATCTTCTCTCCGACGACGTGAACAGCGAAGGGCCGGCCTGCTTCCAGACGCGCGTTCAGCAGATCAACCTCGGAATCCGCCGGCGCCGATTTCCGGACTACTCCATCCACTTCCGCTGATACAGACGGTACTGCGCGTTCCACCGACCATTGCCGAACGCACCGCCGCTCTGGTGCGTGAGGCAGATCGGCCAGGTACCGAGGCGCAGGCCCGCCAGTCGCGCGGTTCGGCAGAAATCCATGTCGTAGAAATTGAAGTCGAAGCGCGGGTCGAACTGCACCGTGGCGGCGCTCAACCTCGATTTCGTGGCGGCGAGCAATACGCCATCGAGAAGCTCGCATTCGGCGGGAACCGTTCCGAATACCGAGATGGTGCCGCACGGATCGCTTCCGTGCGCGATGCTGCCACTCAGGTTGGCGGCGGTGTCCCACGTGAATTTGTCGTCGATGAAGGCCCAGGCGGGCTGGTCTCGCACTCGGCGCCGATTGCCGGCAACGCCAATGACATCGAATGTCTTGAGCCCGTCAATCACGCGATCGGCAAGGAAATAGTCGTCTATCCACACATCGTCGTGAATGAAGACGAGGATCTCGCCGCCTTCCCCTGCGTTGATGCGCGCATTGAACACCTCCGGAAGGCCACACTGGTTCTCGAACGCGATGTGCGCGACGAGCCTCGTGTCGTGTGCAAGGCGTCGCAGCGAAATGCCCAGAGCCGCCGAGCGCCAGAACTCGGTGCTCGATAACCGGGTGGCGCTGACGACTTCGATCATTCGACCTGCGTCCGCACCCGGATCGCTTCATGGATAAGCGCCGCGTATTTGCCGGCGACCACCGCGATATCGAATTCCTTTCTTGCGCGAGCACGTGCTGCCGCCCCGAATGCTTTCGCCTTCGCCGTGTCCTGCAATAGCTCGACGGACCTTCGGACCTGCGTGTCAACATCGGAAGGATCACACAAGAACGCTTCCCGTTGATCCTCGGCGTATTCCGGAATGAACGCCCGGTTCGAAGTCACCATTGGTACTCCGCTGCACATCGCCTCGAAGAAGCTCCAATTCGCCGCTCCGCCGAAGTAGGGCAGGATCGCCAGATCCAGGCACGCCAGATGCTTTCGGAATTGCGTGTAGGGCAGCACGTCCCGCCAGATGAACATGTCCTCGCGAACACCGGCTTCGCGCAGAGCAAAGCGCTTGAAACTCTCACCATTCAGGTACTGGCCTTCGTTGCCGTGTTGGGTGGCCTCACGGCCGATCACCAGGAACTTCACGGAGGAATCCTTCTCCTTGAGGCGCCGAGCGACCTGAACAAAAATGTCGAAGCCACGAGTGGACTCCAATGTCTGCCCGAAGAAGCCCACCAACTGGCCCTCCGCTGGCAAGCCGAGAGCCGCGCGGTCGGCTGGATACTCCTTCAGGCTGAATCCCTCGATCTGCGTCCTGATTTTGGGCTGGAGTTCCGGCGGATAGAAACTTCTGGCGTGTTGCGAGGGAACGATCGCCAGGTCTGCTTCCAGGACGCTGGTGAGGACCACGCTCTGCAGCACGAATTTCTCCAGATGACCATCCCGCGCGAGCGGAAACTCGGGCCGTGACTCCCGGGCTTCGACGCCGGGCAGCTCTCCATAGGCAATGAGCGCAGTCGTGGGATGCAGGATACGGCGCAAGCCCGCCGTCGCGCCAAAACCGGCGTGTCCGATGACGGCATCAAAATGATGGGTAGCGCACAGCTTCTCGACGGCCACGTGAATTCCATGGGCATTGCGCATGATCCGCTCGAACACGTCGAGCGGTGCGTACTCGGGCTGGATCGCCGTGTCACGCTGCAGGCGGCTGTCCGGCTCAAAACTGAAATGAGGCAGCCCGATCCTCTGGGCTGCCTCAGTCATGCACTGGCTGCTGACCAGTGCGTAGCATTCGAAATCTCCCTGCCGGTTCAGTTCCATTCCCAGACGTGTGAACTGGGAAGGAAAGCCCTGGTGAATGAACAGAAGCTTCAATCTTCGGAACGCTGCGGGGTGTGCGTTTTCGAGCCGGGTTTACTTCCTCGAGCCATTCCACTGGATCGTGGAAGTGTTCACGAAAGGACCGGATCTGGCATTCAGCGTTTCGTTGCCGACGCCTGCGACACCCCCAACCACTTCTTCGAGTTCATTTTCCGTCAGGTCGGCCGCGTTCGGGGTAGTTCCCGGCGTGACGTTCCCGGCTTTCGGGATCCCGGTGTGAGCGTCGCTGCCGATATCAGCGGCGCCAGGAGTCGATTTCTTCCGTTCGTCCATTTGGTAGCGTGCTCCAGATTGGTTGTTTAGTGCAGATGAAGGCTCATATGGCCGACTCGACCAGGTCGATGCGATCAGCCTTGCGGATCGCGCTGCGTGAACCGGGCAGTCCAGCCCTGGCGAATGAACAGAAGCTTCAATCTTCGGAACGTTGCGGGGTGTACGTTTTCGAGCCGGGTTTACATCCTCGTGGGACTCGCGCTGATGGTCGCGGGACCGGTCAGGGGAGAAACGTAGCCACTCGTGGACGTGGCGATGCCTCGGACACCCCCAACCACATCTTCAAGTTCATTTTCCGTCAGATCGGCCGCGTTCGGGGTGGTTCCCGGCGTGACGTTCCCGGCTTTCGGGATCCCGGTGTGAGCTTCGCTGCCGATATCAGCGGCGCTCGGAGTCGATTTTTTCGGCTCGTCCATTGGACGTGTTCTCCAGATTGATTGTTCGGTGACGTGGAATCCAATCATAACCCGTGGTATCGGCGCGTGAAGCAACGTACGTCACAAATCGCCGACCGGGTGGATCTGCCCTCGGAGATCACGGTGTGCATCGTCATCGCTCCCCACAGCCACGACCCGGCAACGCCGATCTCCGCCCCTCACGCCAACTGCCGCGCCGCCAGCCGCGCGAATACGCCGCCCTGCTTGAACAGGTCGTCGGGCGCGCCCCATTCGACCACCTTGCCATCCTCTATCACGTAGACGCGATCGGCATGCTGAATGGTGCTCAACCGGTGCGCGATCACGATGCGGGTCGCGTGCATGCGGCCGAGACTCTCCGTCACCACCTTCTGCGTGCGGTTGTCGAGCGCCGACGTCGCCTCGTCGAACAGGATGATCCGCGGCTTGTGCACGAGAGCGCGCGCGATGAGCAGGCGCTGGCGCTGTCCGCCCGACAACGTGGATCCGCCCTCGGAGATCACGGTGTGCATCTTCATCGGCATGTCGCGCACGTCATCGGCGAAGCCGGCCATCTCCGCCGCCGCCCACGCGTCGTCGAGCGCGAGCGGGGACGAACCGATGATGTTCGTGAAGATGTCGCCCGCCATGAGGCGGCTGCCCTGCAGCACGACGCCCATCTGGCGCCGCACCGCGCCGACGTCGATGGTCGCGAGGTCCTGCCCGTCGAAATAGACCGCGCCGGTCTCCGGCGCCTCGAAGCCGAGCAACAGGCGCAGTGTGGTGGACTTCCCTGATCCCGACGGACCGACGAATGCGACGAACTCACCCGGCTCGGCGAAGAAGCTGACGTTGTCCAGCACCAGCGGCAGATCGGGCTTGTAGCGGAAGGACAGGTTGCGGCCCTCGATGCGGCCGGAGAGGCGTCCCGGGCTCGGGCGCGACGAGGTGACCTCGGGCGTTTCCATGAGGATCACGCTCGCGCGCTTCATCAGCGGAATGATCTGCACCATGTTCACGACCGTCGTGCTCATCGCGATCGTGGCGGCGAGGAATGCGCCCATCGCGCTGTTGAACGCGATGAAGGTCGCCACGTCGAGCGACGACGTGGTCTCCATCAATGCGCCGACCACGCCGAAGGTGATGATCGATGCCAGCAGCGGAAGCGCATTCGTGAGGAGAATGACCAGCCCGTTGGCGTCGGCGGCGCGATTCTCGAGTCGAACCTCCTCCACGTACTGCCGTGCCCACATCGCCAGCGCCCGATCCTCCGCGCCGGCCACGCGCAGCTTCGCGATCCCGGTGACGAGCTGGAACACGAGTCCCGCCAATTTGCCGGCGATATCCTGAATCCGGTCCTGCAGCCGCTTCGCGCGCCAGCTGAGCAGCATGATCGTCGCGCAGGTGACGAACGCGAACAGTCCCACGACCCACGCGAGCGCGGGAGAAAAGTAGAAGAGGAGCGCGAAATTGAGGAAGCCGGTCAGTCCGCCCAGCAGTGCGGTGACGGCGCCGGAGCTGAGCAGTTGCCGCACGTGGCTCACGCCGCCGATCCGCGAGACCAGGTCGCCGATGGTGAAGCGCTGGAAGAACGGCGCCGGAAGCTGGAGCAACCGGTCGAACACCGCGGCCTGCATCGCGGTGGCCGAGCGTCCGTTGAGCCGCAGCACCGTGAAGGCGCGAACCAGTTCGAATGCTTCCGCGGAGATGGCGGCGATCGTCAGACCGATGAACACCTGCACGAGCTGGCCGCGCATGTTCGACGGAATCACCTGATCGAAGACGAAGCCCGTCGCGATCGGCATGAAGAGTCCCAGCGCGCCGGCGAGCAGGGCGATGAGCGCGATGTTCCAGATCGAGCCGGACATGCCGCTGAGGACGAAGCGCACGAGCGTCGCCGTCGTGACCGGCGTGTCGGGGAGCGGGCGGTAGAACACCTCACCGAACGGTTCGAGGCTGTCCACGAGATCTCCGGTCATGGCGACGCGCGAGCGCTGGGCGGGATTCTGGAGCTCGTACCGGCCATGACGGTCGCGCAGCGCGGCGAGCGGCACTCCTCCTTCCTTGTATCGGCACAGGATGGAGCCGCTGTCGCGCAGCCACCACTCGCCTTTCAGCGCGACGCGCCGCGAGCGCACGCGCGATGCGACGCAGATCGCGTCGAGCGGGTTCCGGATTCCGTCATCCACCTCCCACTCGGCCGGAGCAAGGAACTCGATACCGTCGCATCGCCCGATGGCACGGCAAGCGTCGAGCAGCGCGTTGCCGCGCGACGGCGGCTGACCTTCCGGCGCGGCACCGGAGGTGATGGTGCCCATCAGCTCGGCGATGGCCCTGTCCTTCATCTGGCGATTCGCGGCGGCACGACGCAAACGACGCACGCGTTCCGTCGACTCCGCGTTCTGCCCCGACGCGCTCAGCCAATTGGAGAAGAGGACGCGGAAGAAGTCGAATTCGGACCAGGCGGGGCTCTGCTCGAGCCACGCGACGGTCGTACACGTCGTCAGCTCGACGCGAGCGCGCGTGAGTATCCATGAGCCCGCGGCGAGCGGGAACGGGCCGGTCGAATCGCGCAGCGCGATCATCCCGCCGCTTCCGGCGAACCACGAATGGCCACGGAGGTGTCGTACCCACACCACGGCCGACGTCGCGCCGACCCGGCGATCGCTGTCGCAGGTGATGGTCTGTCCCTGCGCGATGACATCGGTGATCTGCGCCTGCTCGAAGCGCGCGACCACGCCACCCAACGCCTCCAGCCAGGAGTCCATCAGTCCGGCGACCCACGCACGCGTCTCGCCGGAGAGAGACGCCGCGGCGCGCACTTCGTCGAGCTGGAACTCCTCGATCTCGCCGTCGGTCGCCGCCACGGCAACGAGCATGAGCGGGTCGTGCTCGACCGTTGGAATGGCAAACAGCGCCGCGCCGGTCACCGCCGTGAAGAGCCACCGGCGGGGGCCGACGGGTTCGCCGTCGAGCGTGCGCACCGCGAACACTTCCACGCTTCCCTCGTTGACGACCCACATGCGCGTGAGATCGTCGATGGGAATCCGTTCATTCGCCGCGACATGCCCGCGAGGCGACTCGGAAGCCTGCGGCGCGTGCACGGAGTCGCGCGCGTTCGTCGTCATGAGCGCGCGAGCTGCGCGTACAGCCCGCCGTCGTCGAGCATCAGGGCGTCGTGCGGGCCGCGCTGCACCACCTTGCCCTTGCTGAGGACGATGATCTCGTCGGCGTCGCGGATCGTGCTCAATCGATGCGCCACGACGATGCAGGTGCATCCCCGCCGGCGCAGGTGCTGTTCGATGCGCTGCTCGGTGAGCGGATCGAGGGCGCTCGTGGCTTCGTCGAGGATCAGCACGCGAGGCTCGTTCGCGAGAGCGCGCGCGATCTCGAGACGCTGGCGCTGCCCGCCGCTGAAGTTGGTGCCGCCCTCGTGCACGCCGCCCATGTAGCCGCCCGGACGCGTCGTGATCTCGTTGTGAATCAGCGCGTCCTTCGCCGCGTGCACCACGTCCGATTCCGGCACCGTGCGATCCCAGAGGGTGAGATTGTCGCGCAGCGTACCCTCGTACATCGAAATGTCCTGGTCGACCACCGACACCGACGAGGTGAAGGTCGCCCTGGGCAGCGCGGCGATCGGCTGCCCGTCGAACAGGATCTCGCCCGACCACGGCGCGTACAGCCCCGAAATCAGCTTGGCGAGCGTGGACTTGCCGCTGCCCGACATGCCCACGAGCGCAACGCGCGCGCCGGGCTTGAGATGCAGGTTGAAATTCTCGATCAACGGCGGCGCGAGCACCGAGTAACCAAAGGTCACGTCGCGCAATTCGACCTCGCCGCGCAGCCGCTCACCGGCGAATGCGGAGACCACGTCTTCCTCGCGCGCGAGCGAGCGCGGGTCGACGTCGTAGCGCAGCACGTCGTCGAGCCGCGCCAGGTTGCCGGCCATCGCCTGCGTATCGGTGGCGAGCGCGGAGAGGCTGATGACCGGCGCGAGAAAACTCGCCATGAGCGTCTGGAAGGCGACGAGCGTGCCCATCGTCATCGAACCGTTCATCACGAACGATCCGCCGACGCAGAGGATCGAGACGAACGTCATCTGATAGAGCAGGGCCGGAATGGTCGACAGGGCGATCGTCGAGCGCTCCAGCCGCTGCGAGATGGTGACCGTCTTCGCGACATGGCCGGCCCATCGCGCGAAGAGGTCCGTCTCGCCTCCCGAGGCCTTGAGTGTCTCGATGGTGGTGAGTCCGCCCATCGCGACGCCGGTCACCTTGGCTTGTTCCTGCAGCAGGCGGTTGCTGCCGTCCGCCTGGACGCCGCCCACGTATCGAGTGACCGCGATGATGATCGCCACCACCACGAGACCGATCAACGTGAGCGGCACCGAGTAGGCGAACATGAGGAGTGCAAAGAACAGGATCAGCACGCCGTCGATCGCCGCGCCCGCGAGCCGCCGCGAGATGAACAGCGCAATATCGTCGTTGATACCGACGCGCGAGGCGATGTCGCCCGCGTAACGCTGCGCGAAGAACTCGACCGGCAGGTGCAGGACGTGCTCGAAGAACTCCGTCGTGTTGGTGACGAGGAGCTTCGTCTGCAGCCGCCGGATGTACCGCTGCTGAATCCAGCCGAGCGCGAGCCGGAGCAGCAGGGTCATGATCATCGCGATGAGCAGCGGCCGGAGCCAGCCCTCCACATGCGCGACGAGCACGGTGTCGACGAAGATTCGCGAGAAGGTGGGGATGACGAGCCCCGGCACGACCATCGCGAGTCCGCAGAGCACGAGAAACGCCAGCGCGCGCTCCGCACCGGCGAGCCGGCGGCGGAGCGCCCTCACCACGCTTGGCCGTTCTCCGCCCGGCTTGAACGCCGGCGTGGGCTCGAAGGTGAGAACGATGCCGCTGAAACTGGCGTCCATCTCGTCCCACGTCACCCGGCGGCGTCCCATCGCCGGATCGTTGAGCCAGCACCCCTTCGCGTCGACGCCTTCGAGCACGACGAAGTGATTGAAGTTCCAGAAGAGAACGGCGGGAGCCCGGAGGGCCCACAGGCCGTCGAGCTCCTTCTTAAAGCCTTGCGCGTTGAGCCCGTACTTCCGTGCGGCGCTCAGCATGTTCTTCGCCGTGCTTCCGTCGCGGGAGACACCGCAATTGATGCGGAGCTGCTCGAGCGGCGTCACCAATCCGTAATACTGCAGGATCATCGCGAGCGATGCGGCTCCACACTCCACCGCTTCCATCTGCAACACGGTGCGCGTGCGAAAGCGCCAGCCGTTGCGAGCACCGCGTGGCTTGTGGGGGCGCGCGATGGTTGCCGCGCTAGAGCCCAAACGACGTCCGGAACATGGGAATGACGAGGCTGATCGGCCGCTGCTCGGCCACCGTGATTCGCCCGGTCGCGAGCATGCCGGTGGTCACCGGCTGTTCGGAACCTCGTGCCGTCGTCCACTTGAAGCCGCTGGGCGTGTTCCCCTTCTCGAGACTCACCTCCACGAGATAGGACGCGCCGTGCGACATCAGGCTCTGCGTCAGCGCGTCGTTGTGGAGCAGGCGCTGCAAGCGCTGCATCGTGACCGGCGTCTCCGAGATCGACACGACTTTTCCGACGATGAAGCCGGACTCCTGCCAGTTCTCGGTCGACGGGATGACGCGCACCAGCATCCCCGGCCTGGTCACTCGTCCCGTGCTGGGCACGATGAGCATGGCGCGCAGGGGACGACTCGCCAGCTCGATGCTCACGATCGGCGTCGCAGCCGCGACGATCGAGCCGGCGTCGGTCTTCACCTCGAGCACGCGACCGGATTGCGGGCTGATGATTCGCTCGGCCTGCGAGAGCCGTCCTTCGAGGGTCTGGAGCCCGCGCTTCGCATCGGCGAGTTGATTGTCCACCAGCCGGACATTCGTGGCCGACGCCTGCTGCGCGCCGATGATGTCCACCTGCACCTGCCGCAGCGACGTCAGATCGTTGTCGAAGTGGCCGCGCGACGCGTCGAGCTGGCCGCGAACGGCTTCCACCTGCTCGCCGGTGACGAGCCCGAGGCGTTTGGCTTCCTGCTGCTGCGCGAGGCGCGTCGTGAGCCACTGGATCTGGCCGCGCGTCGAGGTCGTGTCGGTCTCGAGCGAGATGCGCCGCTGCTCGAGCGTGCTCAGCCGCGATCCCAGCTCGGCGGCGCTGTACCCGGATGTCTGACGCTTGCGATCCTCGAGGTCCGCAATGACCTGGTGCGCTTCCGCGATCTGCCGGACCAGTTCGGGCTGCGCGACGCGGCCGATGACGTCGCCGGCGTTCACGGTCTGGCCTTCGACGACTCGAAGCTCCATCACCTGACCGCCTGCCGTCGTCTGCACGTCGAATACACCGCCTTCGCGGAGCAGAATGCCCGTGCCCTGCACCGTCGTCGAAATACGGCCGAGGACCGACCAGAGCAGAGCCGCCACCACCAGCGCGGCGAGCGCGGAGAGCGTCCACCAGCCCCTGGTATCGGTGACTTCCATCAACTGGTCGAGTTGCTCCGGGCTGTCGAGCCGAGCCAGGGCGGATTTTCGGAACAGCTCCGATGCCATGCGATTTCCTCTGCGCGCAACAGAAGACGTAGCGACCGCGTTGATTCCCGCAAGCTAGCCTGGTACAGGTTCTCCCGCGAGGCCGCGAGCGCGACACGCGTGCGCGAGGTCCTTGCCAAGCCGGCGGGGAGGGCAGTACGGTACGTCGTGCGCCGGCTCGCTCTTTCATTCCTCGTTGGTGTCTCCGCGACGTCGGCCGCCCAACAGGCGCCGGCTCCGCGCGGTGCGGCCGCGGATACGATCGTGCTGGCGCTCCCCACGCTCGTGGTGACCGCGCTCCGAAACAACATCGACCTTCGCTCGGCGGAGCTCGGGCCGCGTCTTGCGACGGCCGATCTTCTTCTGGCGCGCGCCGGCTTCGATCCATGGCTCACGCTCGCCACGCAGCGCGGCCGGCAGGCCAACGACGTGCTGGGCATCAGCCCGCGTGCCACCCAGACCTCCGACTCGAGCAGCGCCACGCTTGGCGCGCTCTTTCCTGTCGGGAGCCAGGTCGCACTTTCGCTGAGCAACAGCAGGGTGTCGTCCGATCCCTTCGGCATCACCTCCGCGCTGCCCTTTCCGACCTCGCACGCGTCCGGCCTGAGCCTCTCGTTCACGCAGCCGCTGCTGCGCGGCTTCGGACGCGCCGGCACGTACGGGCTCGTTGATGCGGCGAGTGCCTCGGTCGAATCGGCGCGATTCCGCTACGCTCGCAATGCGGACGCGGTCATCGCGCTCGTCGAGCGTGCCTACTGGACCCTGCGGCAGGCCGAGAGCGACGAGTTGGTGCTTCGACGGTCGGTGGATGCATCGCGGGAGATCTACGATCGCAACGTCGCGCTGCAGGCGCGCGACGTTGCGACTACCCTCGACGTGTTGACGTCCGAGCGGGGCCTCGCGACGCGGGAAACGCAGCTCTGGGAGGCGACCCGCCAGCGGACAGATGCGGCGGAGCGGCTGCTCTTCCTTGTGTACGGTGAAGAGGCGCGCGGCGCCACGCTGCTTCAGGCGCCGTATGTGCACACGACGCCGGATTCGGCGGTGGTTCCGGTGGTTCCGACGCTCGACGCAGCGGAGGCGATGGCGTTTGCGCAACGAAGTGACGTGGCGGCCGCGGGCCGCGATGTTGAAGCGGGGCGCCGCCGCGTGGAGCAGTCCCGCAACCAACGCCTGCCCAGGCTCGACTTCGTTGCGTCTTATGGATATGGCGGCACGGCGCCGACGGCGCGCTTTTTGACTTTCGCCGACTCGGCCGACCTTCGTTCGTCGATCTGGACCCTCGGCTTCAGCGCTTCGTTCTTCCAGCGGAACGACGCCGCTCTCGCCGTGGACCAGCGCGCCCAGTCGGCGTGGGAGGCAGCCCGCCTGGCGCAGATGGCCACCGTCAACGCGGTGCGCGCGGAGGTTCGCGAGGCGCTTCGCGCGCTGCAGACGGAGAGGGACCGGTATCTGCGAGCTGGTGACGCGGCGCGGCTCGGCGAGCGAGAGTATGCCGCTGCCGCGGAGGGTGCGCGCCTCGGACTCGTGACGACCTTTCAGCTCCTCCTGTATGAAGATCAGCTGGCGCAGGCCCGGCTCCTCGTGTCGCAGGCGCGGTTTGCGCTCGAGGATGCCGGCACGCAGTATCGCCTCGCGGTGGGAGACGGGCGCCGCGGCTACGCGCCGGCGGGTGTGCGAGGTGAGATGAAGTAACAAAAAGCTTTACCACGGAAGTTCTCCGCGAAAAGCCGCGGCAAAGCTGTTGCCGTTAATTCTTTCGATTCCCGCTCAGCAACGAGAGGATGAACAGGAACATGTTGAGCAGGTCGAGATAGATGCTCACGGCCGCGATCACGTAGTCATCGGGCCCGTACAGGTTCCGCATCCGCCACGTGTCGAACACGAGCAGCCCGCTGAAGAGCAGGACGCCGATGCCGGCGATCCAGGTGAATCCTGAGGCGCTGCCGAAGAACATGTTCAGCACGCTGGTCAGGATCAGCACGATCAAGCCGACGAACAGAAAACCTCCCCACGCGCTGAAATCGCGGCGGCTGAGGAACGAGTACATCGTGAGCGCGCCGAAGGCGGTGAACGTCAGCAGACCTGCTTGCGACGCGATGCCGGGGCTCTGCGTCTCGGCCCAGGCGATGGCCGGCGCAACGTAGAGCCCCATCGCGAACGTGAACAGGAACACGAACCCGATGTTCTGCGGAAACGACGCACGGGCTCTCTGCGCGAGCATCAACGGAATGAACGCGCAAATGAATGTGATGATCGGATGCTGGGTCACGGCCTGCATCATCGCTGGCTGCGTCATCGCGAACGCGACCGCGCCCACGGTGACGAAGACGCTGGCAAGCACAAGCGAGTACGTCCGCCGGACGAGTGTCGCGCGCTCCTCGCCGGTCCGGACGATCAGTCCCTGTTGTGGTACGGCGTATCTCGAAAAACCCATCTGTGGGGCTCCGTGAAAGACACTCAATTATAACCGGGTCGAGCTGCCGACGTTCCCGCTACGGCGCCGAAACGGTCCCATTCGCATTGAGCTTGTGCAGCGCCGCCGATCCCGTCACCGTGCCGATCTCCACTTTGCGACCGCCGGTGCCCAGTGCGGCCGAGAACTTCTTGTCTTCCCCCTTCAGGGCGGCGCCGGCGAAGTCGCTCGTGAGACTGCCCAACACGGTCGACAGCTCCACCATGCCGTCGAATTTCTCCGGCAGGTACGCGCTCACCGAGCCGTTCACCGACTTCGCACGCACCGGACCGTCTGCGCCGAGCGTCGTCATCCTGACGTCCACGTCGCCGTTCATGGTCTCGGCGTCCACCGGTCCCACCGACGTCGCGACCTTGATGGTGCCGTTTACCGTGCGCGCCATCACGGGAGCCGTGGCCGCCACGCCGACCGAGCCGTTCATGGTGAACGCGTCGACCTTCACGCCGGTCGGCACGTACACGGTGAACGCGACGCTCGCGTCCGTGTTGTGCCCTCGCAGCTTGCTCGCCAGGCCGCTGTTCGCCGAATGGTAGTCGCCGGCGGCGCCGCATGTCCCGCCTTGCCACAGCGCACAGATCGTCGGGCCGTTCGCGCCGTTCACGGTCTCGAACTTGACGTCGCGCTTGGGATCGCCGCGCTTCCACCGCACCTCGGCGCTCACGCGAACGTTTCCGTCGGTGGAGGGCTTCACCTCCACCGAACCGTTCATGTTCCGCACGTACACCGTGGCGGGCGCGCTCACCGGCGCGTTCCAGGCGAATGCCGCCGGATCGACCTGCTCGGGGCCGCTGGAACCGATGATACAAGCGCCGGCCGAGAGTGCGCCGACGGCCAGAAGGCCGAACGCGGTGACTCGCGCGGCCCTCTGTGTGTGCGAAGCTGTCGTGACTGCGGGCATGAGTGTTCCTCCGTTACCCAAGCCCTACGAAACTATCTCACGAGAGTTTCCGCAACCGGATGCTGCCGTTGACGGTCGAGAGCCGCAGCGTGGGGCCGCCCTTGCCGCCGCGGCCGCCGCCCACCTGCCGGACGGTGATCTTCACCTCCTCGGAACCGCCGCGCCGAGCACCAGCGCCAGCGTCGAGATCTTGCGTCGCATCAGTTCTCCTCGCGGTCCGTGTGACCGCCCCTGTCGATGATGATGTTG
>Ga0207932_1000262_pt1 | contig 17783 bp, 17 predicted proteins | sample NGESurdeep092012_FD_184480 | JGI IMG/M metagenome (GOLD analysis project Ga0207932, IMG submission 184480) | Arctic peat soil microbial communities from Barrow, Alaska - NGEE Surface sample 415-2 deep-092012 (SPAdes) | ecosystem: Environmental > Terrestrial > Soil > Wetlands > Peat ...
ATTCGTAATCGTAATCCTGATCTTAATCGAAAGAAAAAATTGAGATTAGGATTACGATTAAGATTAAGATGCTGAAAAAATTCCGGCGGCGACTTGTTCACCGCCGGATTTTTCCGGCATTTTTCCGGTGAATAACTCAATGGTTGAAAACGCTGGAAGCCTTAATTCTAAAGGCTAAATTGAATTACTCACCCGTTGTTCACCGCGTATTTTCGGTGGATAAACTGTGCATATCAATTCATAGGCGAAACGGAAAATTGTGATAGAGTGTTACCAGTTCATTGAAAGAACGAAGCGGGCAGCGGAAAGTAAAATGGAAGTTGTTCGTTTCAGGATAATCCCAGGCGACTGGGGAAAAGCCGGGTCAGGCTGGTTGACACGGCTCCTCTTAAACCGACCGCAAGGCCGGCAGCGGAGGCAGAATTCACCAGTTCCTCTGGCGGTGTTCGCACACCGTCAAATGCGAATGAGGGACTAGGAAATGAGGGACGATTAGAAACCGTTCCGAGTTGAGTCAAGTAGTCCGGGCAGGTTTCGAGCTTGGACGAATCGCAGTCACCCAGAGGGTGAAAAGTTGCTACTGTGCATCAGCACGTTGCGGGCGGCTCTGGCGGGTTCAAATAAAATTGGAACCGCCCAAAGAAAAACGCCGAAAGGCGGACAAAAGGAGCGCACGCATCGGGAAGGCCACGAAGCTCGGCAGGTTTCGTGAAAAACTTCCAAGTGCCGGCGATGTTAAAAACGACACCGCTGGACTGTGAAAGAAAGGCAACTTGAGAGAGCAGAGGCGAGACCCGTGGCAATGGGCAAACGCGCTGTCAAAAGCAGCGGCCGACCCAGTGCTAATGGTCAAGACGCGGAAAAATTACAGGCGTGTCTTGACCTGGTTCGCAGGCCGGTGGCGCAACCACCAGCCGAAGCGAGCTGAAAAGCCTCACTCAATAATTCCGCGCGCTGAAAAGTGCCGGACGGCCCTGCTACGAGGCCGATAACTCCGCTTGCCGTGGAGAATGGCGTCGGGAAGCCGGCAGCCCCGCAAGGGCGCGCCTAATGCCGGTTCGGGAAAGAGAGCATGGCGAACTCCCATCCCCCATTTGTCCCTGTCTGACCGCAAGGTCGGGCAGGGACTTATTGTTTTAACCGACGGAGAAACATCCAACATCGAACATCCAACACTCAACATCGAATTGAAAACAAGTCATTGAACCTGCGCTTCGTTGGGCGTTCAGAGTTCGTTGTTGGATGTTGGATGTTTTCCAATTCAGTGAAAAATTACTTGCCCGCCAGCCATATTCCGCCCAACTTGACACAAACAATTTAACCACAAAAAAAATATGGGACGCATCTACAACAACATCATTGAAACCGTCGGCCACACGCCGCTGGTCAAACTGAACAAAGTCACCGCTGGCGTGGACGCCACCATCCTGCTCAAGTGCGAATTTTTTAATCCGCTCGGCAGCGTCAAAGATCGTATCGGCATGGCGATGATTGAGGCCGCCGAAAAAAGCGGCGTGCTCAAACGCAACACCGTCATCATTGAGCCGACCAGCGGCAACACCGGCATCGCGCTGGCGTTCGTTGCGGCGGCGAAGGGCTATAAAATAATTTTGACGATGCCCGAAACGATGTCGCTCGAACGCCGCACGCTTTTGGCCATGCTCGGCGCGAAACTCGTTTTGACACCCGGCGCGGAAGGCATGAAAGGCGCGATTGCCCGCGCGGAAGCGCTGGCCAAGGAAACGCCGAACTCGTGGATTCCGCAGCAGTTTGAAAACCCGGCCAACGTGGAAATTCACAAGAAAACAACGGCGGAAGAAATTTGGACTGATACTGACGGCAAAGTGGATATTTTGGTTGCTGGAGTCGGCACCGGCGGCACAATCACCGGTTGCGTGGAAGTTATTAAACCGCGCAAGCCATCATTTCAAGCCATTGCCGTTGATCCAAAAGATTCGCCCGTCATTGCGCAAACGCTCGCCGGCCAGCCGTTGAAACCCGGTCCGCATAAAATTCAGGGATTGGGCGCGGGATTTATTCCGAAAAATCTTCACTTAAAGGATGCCAGCGGCAATTTGCAAATCACGGAATCCATTCAAGTCTCAAACGACGACGCCTTCGCCATGGCGCGGCGGTTGGCGAAAGAAGAGGGAATTTTGTGCGGCATTTCGACGGGCGCAAATGTCGTCGCCGCCATTGAGGTTGGGAAACGTCCTGAAAATAAAGGCAAAATTATTGTGACGATTGCTCCATCCACCGGCGAACGTTATTTGAGCACGGCCCTCGCTGCCGAAGCCCGCGCCGAAGTGGGCGGTTGATTTTCATCTCCCGCAGATGCCGCAGATTTTCGCAGATGAAGAATCTGTTTTAATAAATCTGCGTCATCTGCGGGCTAAAATACTTATTGCGTTTGCGGGGCTTTCCCCGTAATTAAGAGTCCGTCGAAGGTTTTGAGAGCCGCGTTCTGTTTGGCTCCTTTCCAATTCAACAATTCAAAACAGCAGTTTCGGGATTTATTCCGGCCTTCGCGCGCACACATTATGACCAGTCCAGACAACAACGGTGAAAAGTCACCCAATTACGGTGCCGGCTATCTCGAAATCTCCGAGAAAGGTTTCGGCTTTCTGCGCACGCAGCAAAATCATTTTCATCCCAAGCCGACCGACATCTTCGTCACGCCCGACACCATCCGCCGCAATTTTTTGCGTGAGGGCAGCCATGTCGAAGGCACCACGCAGCCGCCGCATCGCGGCACCAGCCCGCAGCTCAAGACTGTGGGCAAGGTCAACGAAATGTCGTTTCAGGATTACACCAAGGCCGTGCGCTTTGAGAACCTGACAAGCATTGACCCGATTGAAAAATTTAAGCTGGAAACCACGCCGGAACTGATTGAGACGCGCGTGATTGATCTCGTCACGCCCATCGGCAAAGGCACGCGCGGCATCATCGTCGCGCCGCCGCGCACGGGCAAAACCACCATCCTCAAACAGATTTGCAACGCCATCACGACGAATCATCCAGAAGTTTACACGATGGTTCTGCTGATTGACGAACGCCCGGAAGAAGTCACGGATTTCCAACGCTCGGTGCAGGCCGAAGTCGTCGCGTCGTCGAACGACATGGATTTGGATACGCACGTCCGCCTCTCGCGCTTCATGATCGAGCGCTGCCGTCGCATCGTCGAATCCGGCAAGGACGTTTTCGTGCTGCTCGATTCACTCACCCGCGTCGCCCGCGCTTACAACAGCGTCCACAGCGGCAGCGGGCGCACGATGTCCGGCGGCGTGGACGCCCGCGCGCTGGAAATTCCGCGCAAGATGTTCGCCTCCGCGCGCAAGATTGAAAACGGCGGCTCGCTCACGATCATCGCCACCGCGCTCGTGGACACCGGTTCACGCATGGATGAACTGATTTTTCAGGAATTCAAAGGCACGGGCAACATGGAGCTGATCCTCGACCGCAAACTTTCCGATCGCCGTTTGTATCCCGCGATTGACATTCCCAAGAGCGGCACGCGCAAGGAGGAAAAACTTTTCCCGGCGAAAAATCTTGAGGCCATCCGCAAGCTGCGCCGCACGATGGTGGACTTGAATCCCGTCGAAGCGATGGAAACGCTGACCGCCGCGCTCAAGAAATTCAAGACCAACGACGAGTTCCTGGCCAAGATGGAAAAAGGTTCGTAGTTGATAATCAGTTTGGCGGGGTTAGATTTCACCCATGAAGTGCGACCTTGAACAGTTGACGCAAAAACTTCACGAAGAACTGCCGCTGCTGCGGCAGAAATTTTCAGTGAAGTCCCTCGCCGTCTTTGGTTCGGTCGCGCGACGTGATCCGCAGCCGAATGACTTGGATTTGATCGTCGAGTTTTACGAAATGCCAGGATTGTTTGAATTTATTGCTTTGGAAAATCATTTGTCGGACAAGCTCGGTGTCAAAGTGGATTTGCTGACGCTTGATTCCCTCAAGCCGCGCGTCAGCAAAAATGTCGTCAAGGAAATGGTTTTTGTGTGAAAAGCGAACGCACGCCAGCAGACTATATCAGTGACATTTTGGAAGCCTCCGCGCAAATCGCCCAATTCATTCAAGGGATGACTTTGGAAGATTTTTCTGCGGACAATAAAACGCAGTTCGCCGTGATTCGTGGTTTGGAAATCATTGGTGAAGCAGTTCGGAAAATTTCTCCGGCAGTTCGTGAAAAACATCCGCAAATCCCATGGCGTGAAATAGCTGGAATGCGGGACAAGCTCATTCACGATTATATCGGCGTGAACACGAATATTGTTTGGAACACCCCCACGAAAAATTTGCCGGCTCTCGATCCAAAACTTCGTGAGATGCTCGATGCTCTCTGATAAAAATTCTTCCCCGCTTTCCCGTCCGCCGCTGGAGCGGATGTTGCGTATTCATCAGGCGTTGCAGGCGGGCAGTTTTCCCAATGCCAGCAAGCTTGCGCGCGAAGCCGAAGTCTCCACCAAGACCATCCACCGCGACGTCGAGTTCATGCGCGACCGGCTGAACCTGCCGATTGAATACGATGCCAGTCGCAACGGCTATTTTTACAACGGCGAAGTCAGCGCGTTTCCAACGATGCAAATCACCGAGGGCGAAATCTTCGCGCTCGTCGTCGCCGAAAAAGCGTTGCAACAATATCGCGGCACGAGCTTCGAGAAACCGCTGTTGAGCGCGATCAAAAAAATGGAGCAGGCGCTGCCCGACACCATTTCGCTCAACCTCGCCGACATCGAACAGACCATTTCCTTCCGCACGCGCGCCGAGCCGATTTTGAATCTGGAGATTTTCGACGCGCTCGCCAAGGCCGTCGCGCAACGGCAGCAGCTTGAACTGCATTACCGCAAGCCCGGTCAGCCGGCGGAGAAACGCATCGTGGACGCGTATCATTTGGCGAACATCAACGGCGAATGGTATCTCTTCGCGTTCGACCACGCGCGCAAAGACCTCCGCACGTTCGTTCCGGCGCGCATCCAATCCGTGAAGCCGACGGGAAAAAATTTCGAGCGCACGCAAAAGTTTTCGCTGGAGAAACGGTTGCGCGACAGCTTCGGCGTCCACTCCGGCGAAGGCGAATTTGAAGTGGTCATCCGCTTCAACGCCCGCGCTGCCGATTACATCCGCGAAAAGAAATGGCATCCGTCGCAGACGTTGCGCGACCTGAAGGGCGGGGGAGCGGAATTGAAAATGAAACTGTCCAGCCTCGCCGAAGTGCAACGCTGGGTCTTGAGCTGGGGCGGCGATGCCGTTGTGCTCAAGCCGAAGGAACTCGCCGAATCCGTCCGCGCCGCCGCCCGGAAAATTCTTCGTCCAGTCGCGTCGCACAAGAGTTGAGAGCGCGCACAAATCTTGGTTGAATCATCCGCACACTGGCGTAAAGTGAGATGGTTATGCGAATCCTCGGTTTAATTATTTTAGCTTTGGCGGTGTTATCAGCGCGTGCCCAAAGCTATTCCGTGGACTGGTATAAAATTGCCGGCGGGGGCGGCACGAGCACGGGCGGCTTATATTCCGTGAGCGGCACCATCGGCCAGCCAGATGCCAGCGACGCAATGACCGGCGGCAATTATTCTTTGACCGGCGGTTTCTGGAGTTTGATCAACGTCGTCCAAACCACCGGTGCGCCGACGTTGAGCATCACCCATTCCGGCAACAGCGTCATCGTCTCGTGGCCGACACCCTCGGCCAGTTGGACGTTGCAACAGAATGGAAATCTCGCTGGCGGAAGCTGGGCGACGAGCGGCTATCTGGTTTCAACCAACGGCGGCATCAACAGCATCACTATCACCTCGCCGGCGGGAAATTTATTTTTCAGGTTGAGCAATCCATAGCCTTGGTGGCACACGCGTCCCGCCGGTTGTTTCGGGCGTCGCGCCCAAAACCGTTTGAGTCAACCTTCACATGAGAGCCAACGGCAAAAGCAAGTCACACTACGCAATCCGGCGGGACGCCGAATTGAACGCGCGCGCGACGCGCGTTCCACCCCGGCGGACGTCCGCAAGGACTAAATAAATTTCCCCGGATTCAAAATGCCGTGCGGGTCGAGCGCGGATTTTATCTTGCCGTGCAATGCGCGCGATTCCTTGGAAACCGCCTGTGGCCACCAGCGTTTCTTGGCGAGGCCGATGCCGTGTTCGCCGGTGATCGCGCCACCAGAGGAAATCACCCAGCGAAACAATTCATCAAGGCAAACTTCGGCGCGCTTTTTTGCGCCGGGTTGTGTGTAATCCACCATGACGTTGGTGTGGATGTTGCCGTCACCGGCGTGGCCGAAGCAGGCGAGTTGCAGTCCGTGTTTCTTCTGCAACGTCGCGGCGAACTTGAAAAGTTCCTCCAGCTTGCCGCGCGGCACGACGACATCTTCGTTCAATTTCGTGAGGCCGGTATCGCGCAATGCGTAGGAAAATTCCCGGCGGATTTGCCAGACGGCTTCGCATTGTTCGTTGCCGAATCCGCGTTCGACGAACAGCGGTTTTTGTTTCCACACAATCTCTTCCACGGCGGCGATTTCCTGGCGCACGGGATTTTCCTGTCCATCCAGCTCGACAATCAGATGCGCCTTGCAGCCGAGGAGCCGTTCGCTTTTGGTGCGTTTGGCGGCGGCGGCGAGCGTGAATTCATCGGCCAGTTCCGCGGCGCAGGGCAGAAAGCCGGCGGCGAAGATGGATTGCAACGCGCGGACGGCGGCGTTCATCGAGTTAAAACCGACGGCGAGATTCGCGCGGAACGGCGGGAGCGGCAGCAGTTTCAACGTGGCTTCGGTGATGACGCCGAGCAGACCTTCGGAGCCGACAAACAGCCGGTGCAGATCAAAACCGGTTTTGTTTTTATGCGTGCGGCCACCAAGCCGGACGATGGTGCCATCGGCCAAAACGACTTGGAGGCCGAGGACATAATCGCGGGTGACGCCGTATTTCAAACAGCGCGGGCCGCCGGCATTGGTGGCGATGTTGCCGCCGAGGGAATTGTTGGCGCGGCTGGCGGGATCGGGCGGATAAAAGCGTCCGAGCTTTTCCACGGCGGTTTGAAATGCCGCAGTATTGACGGCGGGCTGGACGACGGCGACGAAATCGGCGGGATTGATTTCCAGAATTTTCCCCATGCGCTCCAGCGAGAGGGCGATGCCGCCGTGCATCGGCACGCAGCCGCCGACGTAACCGTGGCCGGCCCCGCGCGGCGTGACGGGAATTTTATTTTTGTGCGCGAACCGTAAAATTTTTGAAACCGATTTGGCGGAGCGGGGCAGGGCGACGGCGTCGGGCTGGTGGACGGCGAACCATTTGTCGCCGGCATATTTTGCGAGCGTGGCGGGCTGGAGAAAAATTTCGCCGGGCAGATTTTTTTTGAGCTGCCGGAGCTGGCGGTGGAATTTCATTCGGCGGGCGCGTCTAAAAATTCCTTCGCATCGGCGGCTTCGTTCTCGGGGACTTCAATCCGCAGCATGGTGGCGGTGGACATGGTTCCGCCAAGCCAGGACGAGGCGTTTTCGTTGCCCATGAACGGATGAAACCCGGCAGCTTCCAGGCGCGAACAAACGAGTCCGGCATCGGCAAGATTGAAGTTGGTGGAGATGGTGACAAGTTTCATTTTAGACTTTCTACCCGCGCCTCGGCGAAGACGATGACGCCTGCGCCGGTCTGGATGGTGCTTTGCACCTGCGCGTCAATCTGCTGGCCGACGTGGGCCTGGGCGTTGTTGACGATGACCATGGTGCCGTCGGGCAGGTAGCCGATGCCCTGGCCTTTGTCGCGGCCTTCGCGGACGATTTTCAATTCCAGAATTTCGCCGGGGAGCAGCGCGGCTTTCATGAGCCGGCCGATTTCGTGCAGATTGAGGCAGGAGACGCCCTGAAGTTCGGCGACTTGGGCGAGGTTGAAATCGTTGGTGATGAGGCGGGCCTTGAGATTGAGCGCGAGGTGGACGAGCTTGGCGTCCACGTCTTTTTCCCCGGGGAAATCGCCGTCGTGGATGCGGACTTCAATTTTCGCGCTGTGCTGAAGGCGGTTGAGCATTTCGAGGCCGCGTCTTCCACGCGCTCGTTTGATGGGATCGGCGGAATCGGAAATTTGCTGGAGTTCGTGCAGCACGAAGCGGGGGACGACGGCCAGGCCTTCAATGAATTTCGCCTCGATGAGGTCGGCGATCCGGCCATCAATGATCACGCTCGTGTCGAGCAACAGCAGATTCTCCGGTTTGTTTTGCGGCATGAACCGGACATACGGAATGATGAGCGAAAAATCTTCCTTGTTGCTGCGCATGGCCAAAACCATGCCGATGTAACCGAAGCTCAAGAACAGGCAGAGACGGATGAGCCAGTGGACATTGTCGGCGGCATTCACAAACAGGCCGGAGCCGTCAATGAGCATCGCCACACACATGCCGAGCAACAGGCCGAACGTCGTGGCCGAAAATGCGCGGAGCGAGAATCCTTTGAGCATTTCATCCACGGCGATGAGCAGGCCGCCGAAGCCAAAGCCGATCATCATGCCGAGAATGCTGCCGTGTTGTTCCCCGACATATTCGGGGCGCACCTGGCTGACGGCGTAGCCGCCGAGGATGCAGAGGCCGAGAAACAAAAGCCGGATGGACCAGAGTGGCGTCATGGACGTGCGCGGTTGGGGCTGGTGGAGGTTTTGAAGGTATTGGTCGCGGGCGGTTTATGCGACCACAAGATGCCCCAGAGTCCGACGCGGTTCAAGTTGCTGGCCGTGATGGAGAGATTGGCGGCGATGGTCTGCACGTTCGTGGCGAGTTGCTGGTTTTGCAGCACCGTTCCGGCCAGGCCTTTGCCCGCCTGCAAATCGGCGGCGAGCTGTTTGAACGTGATGGTCAGATCCTCGATATTTTTCGTGGCGGCGGTGAGATTGGCGCCGTTGGTCGCCAGCATCTCCTGCGCGGAAGCGGCGAGCCGGTTTAGTTCCGTGGTAAAATAAACCGCGTTGCTCACGGCGAGGCCGACCTGCGAACCGTTCGTCGCCACGATGCCGTTGATGCCTTTCACGGCACCGATCGCCTGCTCGGTGAAAACCCGCAGGTTGGTAATCGAGGCGCTGAAGTTCGCGAGCGTCTGCGCGTTCAGCACCTGCGCGCGCAAATCCGTGACCGCCGCGTCCAGTTTTTTCGTCGTCTCGTCAAGGCGCTGGATGAAACCCGCCGCACTGCGGGCGACTTCCTGCAAATTAAACGGCTCCTGGCAGTCCACGTCCGCGTTGTTGGTCAGCGCTGGCGGCAAGTTTTCCGTCGGGATGACCGAGACAAATTGGTCGCCGAGGAAGCCCGCCTGTTCGATGACGAACCGTGCGTCGTGGTAGATCGGAAAATCTTTATAAACCTTGAGCGTGATGGTGACGCTCCGGCCATCGGGCGCGAGCCGGATCTGCTTCACCGTGCCGACCTGCACGCCGGAGAGCAGCACGCCGGATTTCACCTTGAGACCGCCGACATTGACCGCGTGCAGCTTCAACGAGTAGGTGCCGCGAAACAGGCTCGTGCCCTTGCTGAACTGCACGAGCAACACCGCCAGCAACACTAGCCCGATGGCCACAAACAGGCCGACCTTCATTTCTAATCGTGATTTTTCCATGGCTATAAAATGGTTTCTTTCGCGTCCGCCACGCCGTCAATGAACTGCCGCACCACCGGGTCTTGCGACGCGAATAATTCTTCCGGCGTGGCGTTCGCGTAAATTTTCCCCTCGTGCAGCATCAACACGCGGTTGCCCACGCGCCGCGCGGTCCGCATGTCATGCGTCACCACCACCGACGTGATCTTCAACTGGTCGCGCACGCGGATGATCAAGTGGTCAATGCTGTCCGCCACAATCGGGTCCAGCCCCGTCGTCGGCTCATCGTAAAGCAGAATCTGCGGTTCGTAAACAATCGCCCGCGCCAGCCCGACGCGCTTGCGCATTCCGCCCGAAAGCTCCGCCGGATTTTTCTTCTGCGTGCCCGGCAGATCCACCATCTCCAGCGCCGCAGTCACGCGCTGCTCAATTTCCCCCGGCGTGAACTTTTTTTTTCGGATCAACGGAAACGCCACGTTCTCCGCCACCGTCATCGAATCAAACAACGCCGCACTCTGGAACACCATGCCGAACTTCTCGCGGATGCGCAGCAACTGCCGTTCGTTCATCCGCACGATGCTTTCGCCGTTGATCAACACGTCACCCGAATCCGGTTGCAGCAGCGCGATGAGATGTTTCAGCAGCACGCTTTTGCCGCCGCCGCTGCGCCCGATGATCGCCACCGATTCGCCACTTTCAATCCGCAAATCCACGCCGTCGAGAACCAGTTGCGTGTCGAACGATTTCTTGAGTTGGCGGGCTTCGATCATAACAGCATCAACACCACCCGCTGCAATGCCAGCGTCAGGAAAAAGTTTGAGATGAGGATCGCGATGGACGAATACACCACCGCCTCCGTCGTCGCCCGGCCCACGCCCTGCGCCCCCACGCCGCAACTCATGCCCTTGTAACAACCCACCAGCGCGAGGATGCCGCCATAGACAAACGCCTTGGTCAGTCCGATGAAAACATCAATGTCCCCCGTGTATTTCAGCATGTTATACCACGAATACACCGGATCAATTCCCAGCAGATAAACGCCCACGAGATAACTCGCGCCGATGCCAATGGTGATGGCTTCAATTGTTAGCAGCGGCAATGCAATCATCGAAGCCAGCAGGCGCGGCACCACCAGATAATCCACCGGATGCGTCGCCAGTGTCCGCAGCGCGTCAATCTGTTCCGTCACGCGCATCGTGCCGATTTCCGCCGCGATGGCCGCGCCCACGCGCCCCGACACCATCAGCGCCGTCAACACCGGGCCGAGTTCGCTGCACATCGAGACGCCCACGACCGCGAGCGTGGCCGTGTCCATCTTGATTTTGTGAAATTGAAAATAAGTCTGTGCGCCCAGCACCATGCCCGTGAATGCGCCCGTGACCAGCACCACCGATTGCGATTTGATGCCGATGAAATAAATCTGATACAGCAGATCGCGCCACGCCACCTTGAACGTGAGCAACGACATGACCGCCTCGCGCGCCAGTGCCGCGATGCGACCCAGCCCCGTCAGCCATTCACCAACCCATGTTTCCGCGAGAAACTTCATTGCATCCGCAGCCTAGCAAACGGACTTGCGGATTGCCAGCGTTCGGTTTGTAGCTGCCGGTTTTCCTCTCCGCCTCGAACAGGAGGATTAAGGGTGAGGGATCCAACTGCCGGTCTGCACATTCCGCAATTGTCGGTGGTAGAACAAATGTTGGAGCAGATTGGCTTGCGTTTTGTCAGGACAGGAATTTAATCTGTTTCGTCGCTCACAACCAAAAGTTTTAACATTGTAACATTATGAAACTATCTGTCTTCAACGGTTCACTTCCAAAAATCGGCATCCGCCCCACGATTGACGGGCGGCTCGGCGGCGTCCGCGAGTCGCTCGAAAAACAAACCATGGACATGGCCAGGTCCGCCGCGAAATTGATTTCGTCCAGTCTGCGATACCCGAACGGCAAGCGCGTCGAATGCGTCATCGCCGACACTTGCATCGGCGGCGTGGCCGAAGCGGCGGCGTGCGCGGAAAAATTTTCGCGCGAAGGCGTCGGCGTGTCGCTCACGGTGACGCCGTGCTGGTGCTACGGCAGCGAGACGATGGATATGAATCCGCTCGTGCCGAAAGCCGTGTGGGGGTTCAACGGCACGGAACGGCCCGGCGCGGTTTATCTCGCGGCGGTGCTCGCGGGTCATTCGCAGAAGGGCATTCCCGCGTTCAGCATTTACGGACGCGACGTTCAGGACGGCGGCGACAAATCCATTCCTGCCGACGTGCAGGAAAAAATTCTGCGCTTCGTCCGCGCCGGTCTAGCGGTGGCGTTGATGCGCGGCAAATCATATCTCGGCATGGGCGGCGTCTCGATGGGCATCGCCGGTTCGATTGTGGACCAGCCGTTTTTTGAAAGTTATCTCGGTATGCGCGTCGAGACGATTGACATGACGGAATTTCTCCGCCGCATGGATAAGGGGATTTATGATCAGGCCGAATACAAAAAAGCGCTCAAGTGGGTGAAGGCGAATTGCCCGGAAGGCAAAGATTACAACTCGCCGCAGACGACGCGTCCGCGCGCGCAGCTCGACACGGAATGGGAAAAGTCCGTCAAGATGTCGCTCATCGCCCGCGACCTCATGGTCGGCAATCCGAAGCTCGCGGAAATGGGTTTTGGCGAGGAATCGCACGGTCACAACGCCATCGCGTCCGGTTTCCAAGGCCAGCGTCAGTGGACGGATTACCAGCCGAACGGCGATTTTCTCGAAGCCATCCTCAACACGTCGTTCGACTGGAACGGCATCCGCGCGCCTTACATTGTCGCGACGGAAAACGATTCTCTCAACGGCGCTTCGATGTTGTTTGGTCATTTGCTCACGAACACCGCGCAGATTTTTGCGGATGTGCGCACTTACTGGAGCGCGGATTCCGTCAAGCGCGTGTCGGGTTATGAACTCGAAGGCGCGGCGGCGGGCGGCATTTTGCATCTGATCAATTCCGGCGCGGCCACGCTCGACGGCACCGGCCAGCAGGAACGCGATGGCCAGCCGGCGATGAAACCGTTCTGGGAAATCACCAAGGACGAGGCGCAGAAATGTCTTGGCGCGACAACATGGCATCCGTCCATCACGGAATATTTCCCCGGCGGCGGCTGGTCATCGCGCTTCCTTTCGCGCGGCGGAATGCCCGTGACGATGAGCCGTTTGAACCTCGTCAAAGGCCTCGGCGCGGCGTTGCAAATCGCCGAGGGCTACACGGTGGATTTGCCGGAAAAAGTTCACGACGCGCTCGACCAGCGCACGAATCCGACCTGGCCGACGACGTGGTTTGCGCCGAAGCTGACGGGCCACGGCGCGTTTCGCGATGTGTATTCGGTGATGAACAACTGGGGCGCAAACCACGGCGCGATCAGCTACGGTCACATCGGCGCGGATTTGATTTCGCTCGCGGCGATGCTGCGGATTCCAGTCTACATGCACAACGTGGAGCAGCCGAAAATTTTCCGTCCCAGCGCATGGGCGGCGTTCGGCACGGCGGATTTGGAAGGCGCGGATTATCGCGCCTGCGCCAACTTCGGCGCGCTCTACGCGTGAGCAAAAATAATCTCCCTCTCCTAGCCAAACGAGGAGAGGGAGAAAATTTGTGGGGACGTTTAACCATGGTAGGTTTGCTCCCGTCGGCGCGAAGCTGCGGCGCGACCAGCCAACCCAGGGCTAATTTGCTTTTGCCCATTGGGGTAATCAGTTTGTGGATTCGCCGGATTCAGCGGCGGAGTTCCTGAATTTTTTCCAAAGCTTCTTCAAATCCACGTTGCGTTTCGGGCGAAAGTTCTTCGCAAAAATCCAGATTCACGGCGGGGATCGTCAGCCACCAGGCTGCGGGCGCGTGGCCGAAAACGTCACGGGCCAGTGCCAGCATCGTGCGCGGATCGGCGGCGTGGGCCATGAGTTGCGAGGAATCGTTGGGTTCAAGTTTGCGTAACTGGACTTTGCCCGGCGAGTCCACGGCGGCGTCAACGAACACAACCATGTCGGCGCGCGAAATCGGGTCGGCATGTTCGGGTGAAAGTTGCTGGCAAACGAGCGTGCGGACATTGGGCAGATGCAATTCCTCTACCGCCTCGGCCACGCGCGGGCCGACGCCGTCGTCGCGCCGCAATGTGTTGCCGTAGCCGATGACCAGGAAATCACCGCTCGCTGTCAGATTGCCGCCTGTTTTCACAAATTCAAATTTCAAAAAAACGGGGAAACGACCTGCGCCGTTTCCCCGACAACCTACCACCGAACCAAATCATCCGCGCGCGATTTCGCTCAACACTTTTCCGTTCGGCGCGATCAAGCGAACGTGCAACGGCATTTGTCCGACCGCGTGCGTCGAGCAGCTCAAGCATGGATCATAGCAACGGATGCCGTGTTCGATGCGGTTGAGCATCGGCTCGGGAATGTTATTGCCGCGCACGTAATGCCGCGCGATTTGCGCCACGGTCTGGTTCATCGCGAGGTTGTTCTGGCCGGTGGCGACGATGAGATTCACCTTTTGCAACAGGCCGTTGCGATCCACGGTGTAATCGTGGAACAGCGTGCCGCGCGGGGCTTCGCTCACGCCGACGCCGCGCAGGCTGTTGATGCCGGCGTCAGCGCGGAGGTAATCGCTCAACAATTCGGGGTCATCCATGTAACGCTCGACGAGTTCGATGCTCGCGAGAATTTCGATGAGCCGGGCGTAGTGATAGAGGAACGACGAGGTGATTGCGCCGTGACCGAGGCTCTTGAATTTCTTCAACTCCGCGTCCGCTTTCGGCACGCCCATTTGCTCGCAGACGTTCAGGCGCGCGAGCGGGCCGACGCGATAGATGCCGTCGGGAAAACCAAGCGGCAGGTAATACGGGGACTTGAGATATGAATTCGTCTGCACGGATTCGCCGATGAACTCGTAATACTTTTGCGGGTCAAGCTGGTCGGCGATGATGCTGCCGCTGCTGTCGGTGAAGCGCAATTTGCCGCCGTGATGTTCCCAAGTGCCGTCCGGCTCGACGAGTCCCATGAAGAGCGACGGAAAGTTCCCGAAGATTTGAATCTCGCGCTGGTGCGTCTCCATCGTTTTCTGCCAGAGATCAAACGCGATCTTCGTCGTGGCGTAAGCTTCGGGCAGCCAGGCGCGGATTTTTGCACGGCCTTCTTCAGTGAGAGGCGAACGCACGCCGCCGGGCACGGCCCACGCGGGATGAATTTTTTTGCCGCCGAGAATCTCGATGATTTCCTGGCCGAACTGGCGGAGGCGGATTCCCGCGCGGGCCAAATCTTTGTTTGAAGCGATCAGGCCGAAAACATTTCGCTGCGGTGGCGGTGTGTCCCAGCCGAGCAGAAAATCCGGCGCACTCAAATGGAAGAAACTCAGTGCGTGGCTTTGAATGATCTGGCCGAGATTCATCAACCGGCGCAACTTATCGGCGGCGGGCGGGATGCTGACGGCCATGAGCGCGTCGCCGGCTTTGGCCGAGGCGAGCGTGTGGCTGACGGGACAAATGCCGCAGATGCGCTGGGTGATGCCGGGCATTTCGCTGTAGGGCCGGCCCTCGCAGAATTTCTCGAAGCCGCGAAACTCGACGACGTGAAACTCGGCGTCGGACACGTTGCCCTCGTCGTCCACGAAAATGCTGATCTTGGCGTGGCCCTCGATGCGGGTCACGGGATCAATGACAATGCGTTTTGACATAATTTTTTTTCAGGTAGGGCGGGCAGTCCTCTGCCCGCCGTCGGCGCGCATGGAGTGACGCGCCCTATACCTCAACCAAATTTCAAATTTGCGCCTTCGAGTTTCGGCTCGACGCCGCTCAACATTTGTCCGAGCACCGCCTTGATCCGGTCGGCCGGCGGCGGGCAGCCCGGTAAATAGTATTCGACATGCACGACTTCATGCACGGGCAGCACCCATTCGAGCAATTGCGGCACGATGCCGTCCGCCTTCGGCACGTTTGGATTGTTTTGCGCGTTTTCGATGTAGGCGCATTGCAAAACATTTTCGGCGTTGTCGAGACCGAGTTGGTTGCGCATCGCGGGAACATTGCCGGTGACAGCGCAGTCGCCGAAGGAGATGAGCACTTTCGTTCGCGCGCGGATTTTGTGGAGGATTGCGAGGTTGTCCTCGTTGCAAACCGCGCCTTCGATGAGGCACACGTCCACGTTTTCCGGATATTCCTTCACGTCCACGACCGGGCTGTAAACGAGGTCCACCGCGCCGGCGAGTTCGATGAGGAACTCGTCGAGATCGAGGAACGACATGTGACAGCCCGAACAACCGCCCAACCAAACTGTGGCGAGACGAACTTTCATATTTTGATTTTTAATCCGCCGAGATCCACTGTTGCTTTTCCCGGGCGGTGACAATGAATTCCAGTTTCGAGCGGTCGCGTTCCATTTCGCCCACCGTAGAGCCTTTGTGGAACAGCGCGCCCGTGGGACAAGCCTGCACACATTTGCCGCAGGATGTGCAGGAATCCGCTTCGCCCCACGGCATGTTGAGGTCGGTGATGATTCTCGATTTGCCGCCGCGTCCGGCGACGTTTTTCGTTCCGGCAGCTTCGATGTGCCAGCAGACGCGCACGCAACGGGTGCAAAGCACGCAGCGATTGTGATCCATGCCGAACAGCGCGTGCGTGTTGTCCACGCTCCATTTCGGGAAGGTGTATTCGTAGCGGACATGATCCATGCCCTGGCTGCAGGCGAGCGTCTGGAGTTCGCAATGACCGTTGGACACGCACACGGCGCAGACGTGATTCCGTTCGGCGAACAGCAGTTCCAGAATCAAGCGGCGATATTTGCGAAGGCGCTCGCTGTCGGTTTTGATGTCCATGCCCTCGGCGACTTTCGTAGTGCAGGCGGGAAGAAGCTTCGGCACACCCGTAACCTCTACGAGGCAAAGGCGGCACGCGCCCACGTCATAGACACCATCGAGGTGACACAACGTCGGGATTTTCACGCTGGCTTCTTCCGACGCCTGCAAAATGGTCGCGCCTTCTTCGGCGCTGATTTGTTTGCCGTCAATCGTCAGTGTTTTTGCGGCCATAAATTTTTTCTATTGCTTCGCCGCCGCCGGCTGTTTGGCTGCTTCACCATTCCCGCGCGGACCGAATTGATCCGGTTGCAGCAGTGCTTCGTATTCGTTGCGGAAAAATCGCAGCGTGCTCAACGTCGGATTCGGCGCGGTCTGGCCGAGGCCGCAGAGGCTGGTGTTCTTGACCATGTCGCAAAGTTCTTCCAGCTTCGCGAGGTCGCGCGCAGTGGCTTTGCGGTTCGCAATTTTGTCGAGGAGGTGGTGCATCTGCACCGTGCCCGCGCGGCAGGGGATGCACTTGCCGCAGGATTCATCCATGCAGAATTCCATGAAGAAGCGCGCGATCTCCACCATGTTCGTGCTGTCGTCCATCACGATCATGCCGCCCGAACCCATGATCGAGCCGAGCTTGCCGAGCGATTCGTAATCCACCGGCGTGTCGAGATGCTGCGCCGGAATGCAGCCGCCCGATGGCCCGCCCGTTTGCACGGCTTTGATCTTGCCGCCGTCCGGCGCACCGCCGCCCATTTCCTCGACGATGACGCGCAGCGGCGTGCCCATTGGAACTTCGATCAGGCCGGTGTTTTTGATTTTGCCGGCGAGCGCGAAAACTTTTGTGCCCTTGCTCTTCTCCGTGCCGATGCCCGCGAACCATTCCGCGCCGTTGCGATAAATCGGCGGCACATTCGCGAAAGTCTCGACGTTGTTGATTAGCGTCGGGCAACCGAACAAACCGCTCTCCGCCGGGAACGGTGGACGCGTCCGCGGCGTGCCGCGCTTTCCTTCGACCGACGCCATGAGCGCGGTTTCCTCGCCGCACACAAACGCGCCCGCGCCGATGCGCAAATCAATGTTGAAGTTGAACGGCGATTCAAAAATGCCCGCACCGAGCAGGCCCATTTGCTTCGCTTGCTTGATGGCAATCTGCAGGCGCGAGATGGCGAGCGGATATTCCGCGCGCACATAAATAAAACCCTGATCCGCGCCGACCGCGTAAGCCGCGATGGCCATGCCTTCCAGCACGCTGTGCGGATCGCTTTCGAGCACGCTGCGATCCATGAATGCACCGGGGTCGCCCTCGTCGGCGTTGCAGATGACGTATTTTTTTGCGCCGGGCGATTTCGCGACCGTGCCCCATTTGAGTCCGGTCGGAAAACCCGCGCCGCCACGGCCGCGCAAGCC
>Ga0207932_1000264_pt1 | contig 17727 bp, 16 predicted proteins | sample NGESurdeep092012_FD_184480 | JGI IMG/M metagenome (GOLD analysis project Ga0207932, IMG submission 184480) | Arctic peat soil microbial communities from Barrow, Alaska - NGEE Surface sample 415-2 deep-092012 (SPAdes) | ecosystem: Environmental > Terrestrial > Soil > Wetlands > Peat ...
CGAGGTCGACGACCCTCTTGACGGACGCGGCCACGGTCAGGCTCCGAGGCGCGAGCGCACGAGCTCGCTGACAAGCTTGCCGTCCGCCCGTCCGGCGACCTTGGGCATGAGCAGCGCCATCACCTTGCCGATCTCCCGCGGCGACGCCGCGCCGGAGGCGGCGACGGCATCGTCGACGAGCGCCCGCAGCTCACTCTCCGAAAGCTCCTCGGGCATGTAGTCGGCGAGCAGCCGCTCCTCGTTGCGCGCCTGCTGGGCGAGCTCGGCGCGGCCGCCCTTCTCGAACAGCTCGATCGCCTCGTGGCGGCGCTTGCGCTCGCGCTTGAGCACGGCGAGTTCATCCGCCTCGACGGGCTGCTTCATCCCGTCGATGCGCGCCTTCTTCAGCTCGGCGACGATCGTGTTCAGCGCCATGCGCAGACGCTTGTCGCCGGCCTTGAGCGCCGCGACGGCGTCGTCCTTGATACGTGCCTCGATTGTGCCGAGCTCTTTCACACCATGCCTCCCAACGGACCGCCGCCGATGATGTGCCAGTGCAGATGGTCGACCTCCTGCCCGGCGTCAGGGCCTGTGTTGCTGACCACACGATAACCGCTCGTGGCGATGCCGGCCGAACGGGCGGCGGCGGCGGTGAAGCGCAGCATGCGCCCCGCCGCCGCGTCGCCGAAAGCCTCGATCTCATCGAGCGAGCGCAAGTGCCGTTTGGGTACTACCAGCACGTGCGTCGGCGCCAGCGGATGCAAGTCGCGGAAAGCGATGAACTCGTCGTCATTCGCAACGATGTCGGCGGGGATTTCGCCGGCGGCGATACGGCAGAAGATGCACTCGCTCATTCGATCCACCCCTTAACTCCGTCCCTGTAGACCTCGTCCGCGACGGCACCCACGAGCCGTCCGGGCACCGCATCGGCGCCGACGTTCGCTCGCGGACGCTCCCTCAGGTAGTACCGCACGTACTGCGAGCTATACCCGCGCCAGAGCCCGTCGCGGCGTTCTTCCAGCAACACTTGAGCCGCACTGCCGAGCGCCGCCCGGCGCGCGCGGTCGGCGCTCCTCGCAGCGGCCGCGAGCGCCGCGCGCATGCGTTCCTTGACCACACGTTCCGGCAACGCCTCGTATGCCGCCGCTTCGGTGCCGGGCCGCGCCGAATATGCGAAGACATGCACGCGGCCGAACAGCCCGGCGGCGGTGTCGATCGCGGCAAGCGTGCGCGCGAAAGCCGCCTCGCTCTCGCCTGGAAACCCAACGATCACGTCGGTCGAAATCATAACCTCGCCCAGCGCCCGTCGCACGGCGGCGACCATTTCGCGGTACTCGGCGAAGCGATACGGGCGCCGCATCGAGGCCAGCACCCCATCGTCGGCGGACTGCAGCGGCACGTGCAGATGACGGGCGACGCGCTCGTCGGCCAGCGCCGTCAGCAACGCCCCCGTGACGTGGCCGGGCTCGATCGACGAAAGCCGCAGGCGTGCCAGGTCGCCCAGTGCCGTCAGTGCTCCGACGAGTGCGGCGAGGTCGTGCTCATCGGCACGATAGGCTCCCAGGTTCACGCCGGTGAGCACGACCTCGCCGCATCCGCTCGCCAGACCCGCACGAGCGGCGGTCACAGCGTCGGCGAGCGGCAGGTTCCACAGCGGCCCGCGGGCGAGCCGCACGGCACAGTAGGTGCAGCGCTCGCCGCAACCATCCTGCACCTTGAGCGTCAGGCGCGTGCGGCGCGCCGTGGCGCGCCGCACGCGCCGATTGTTCCCGCTCTCGTTCGTCGCTCGCCCGTCGCCGGCTCCCGCAGCGAGCAGCGCCACCGCGAGCTCGCCCCAGTCGCGCCCGGCGAACGGTTCGACACCCTCGTCGCGGAACTGCTCGGGACGCAGGGCGGCGGCGCAGCCGCCGACGATCACGCGGCGGCCGTCACCGGCGAGCCGCCGCGCGAGCTGGCGCGACTTGCGCTCGGCCTCGGCAGTGACAAAGCAGCTCGTGACGATGCAGAGATCGGCGTCGACAGGATCGACGACGGCCGTGTGCCCGGCGCGCGCCAAGGCGCCGGTCGCAGCTTCACTATCGGCCTGACTGACCTTGCAGCCGACGAACGCCGCATACACGCGCGCCATCAGCGCATCTCCAGGTGGAGCAGCGCCCATTCGTCGAGCGCGAACCGCTCCCGCAGTGTGTAGCCGGGCAAGGCGAGGACGACGTCGTCGACCTGTTCGGCGAGCAGTCCGGCGAGCACGAGGTGCTGCGGCCGCCACGGTCGGTGCGCGTCCGGTGTCTCGGCGCAACTGTAGCGCTGCGCCAGAGCGAGGATCGGCCCAAGGGCGATGTTGGCGACCACGGCATTGGTCTGCGGCAGCGCGAACCGTGGGTCGGTGATGTCGCCGAGGAGGTAGGTCGGTGCGAGCCCGTTGAGGACGGCGTTGCTCTCGGCGGCGGCGATCGCCACCTCGTCGCAGTCGACGGCGTAGACCGGCTCGTGGCCGAGACGCAGCGCCGCCAGAGCGAGCACGCCGCTGCCCGTGCCCAGGTCGAGCAGCGAGCCGCAGGGCAGCGTGCAGAGCGCTTGCAGGCAACTCCGCGTGCTCGCGTGGGTGCCGGTACCGAAGGCCATGCCGACGTCGATCACGACATCGAGGCAGCCCGGGCGCGACGGAACCCAGGGTGGCCGGATGTACAACTCTCCCACCGCCACCGGCTCATGAAAGCGGCGCCAGGCCTGCTGCCAGTCGTTCTCTTCGACTACTACATCGAGCGCACCGAAGCGACGCAGCGCCGCCAGGCACGTGGCGACGTAGGCATCGCGCTCGCTGCCCACGTGCAGCCAGAAGACGAGTGTGTCGCCGGCTTCCTGCCAGCCGGGCACGGGAAGGTCGAGGAGCGCTGCCACGGCAGGCGGGTAGTCGATCGCGCCCGGAGTGCGCCATCCGGCCGCCGGGCGCGTGTGCAGCGTGTATCTCAGGTAGGCGGCATCGCTCACTGGTAGAACACGGCCCGGACTCTTTCGACGAAGCTCTCGTCGGGCACGTAGTTGCGTGCCGACGAGAGCTTCTTGAACTGCTTGAGTAGCTCCTTCTGCTCGACGTTCAGATGGCGCGGCACGACCACGTTCACGATCACCTTGAGATCGCCCCGGCCGTAGCCCTGGAGGACCGGCACACCGCGGTTCTTGTAAACCTTCATGTCGCCCGGCTGCGTGCCGGCGGCGACGGTGATCTCCATGTCGCCGTCGAGCGCAGGGACGCCCATCTTGGCGCCAAGCGCGGCGTCCACGATGGTGACGTCAAGTCGGTAGATCAAGTCGTCGCCGTCACGGATGAAGTGATCGTCGGCGGCGACCCGCATGAGCACGTAGAGGTCGCCCGGCCGGCCGCCCGGGCCGCCGGCGCCGCCCTCACCGCTGAGCCGCAGACGCTGGCCGTCGGCGATGCCGGCGGGGATCTCGACTTTCACCTTGCGGTTGCCGCGCCGCTTACCGGTGCCGCGACAGGTGGAGCACGGTTCCTTGACGATCGTCCCCTGGCCGCGACATATGCTGCACGTGCTGGTGCGGATGAACTGACCGAAGCCGCCGAGGCTCGAGACCTCGCGCATGCGCCCGCTCCCCTTGCACTGCGGGCAGGTCTCGCGCCCCGTGCCGGCCTTGGCGCCGCTGCCCTTGCAGTCTTCGCAGACCGCGTCGGCAGTGATCTCGACCTCGCGCGAGGCGCCGAAGACGGCCTCGCGCAACTCGAGCTCGACGCGCGCTTCGACATCATCGCCACGCGGCACCGGGGCGCTGCCGGTCGTCGCACCCCAGGCGCCGCCGGCGTCGCGCAGCACCGAGTCGAACATCCCGCCGCCGCCGCCGCCGAAGAACACATTGAATAGGTCGGAAAAACCGAACTGGTCGAAGTCGATCATCGGCCGGCCCTTGAGACCATCGAAGCCGTAGTGGTCGTAGGCCGCCCGCGTGTCGGCGTCGCTCAGCACTTCGTAGGCCTCGGCTGCCTCCTTGAACTTGGTCTCGGCCTCGGCATCTTCCTTGTTGACGTCGGGGTGGTACTTGCGCGCAAGGTTGCGGAACGCCTTCTTGATCTCAGCGGAAGAAGAGCTGCGCTCCACGCCGAGCACGTCGTAGTAGTCACGCTTCATCGACCTACCAGATCTCCTCGAGGTAGTCGCTCAGGCCGTCGGCGGCCGCGCGCACCGTGGCGATCACGCGCTGGTAATCCATGCGCGTCGGGCCGAGCACGCTGACCGTGCCGAGATTGCGATTGGCCACCCCGTAGTTCGCCGCCACGAGCGAGCACGCCTGCAGTGACGGCAACGGCATCTCGTGGCCGATGCGCAGGTAGACGCCGTCTTCGCGCAGTGCCTCGTAGAGATACTCGAGCAGGTTGAAGCGCTGCTCGAGCATCTCCAGGAGCTCGTTGAGGTGAGACGCCCCCTCGCGGCTGAGCAGGTCGATGAGCCGCGACGTACCGCCGACGTGCAGGCCCTCGGTGTCGGCCGCGCCGGCCGCCTTGAAGACCGGCAGGAGGACGGCGAGGAAGTCGCGCTCTTTGCCGCGCAGATCGGGACTGCTGAACGTGGACTCGATCAGCCGCGTGCCGAGCTGTCCGCCGGTGAGGCGCTCGTTCAGGTAAACCCGCGCGAACTCGGCGAGCCCTTCGTCGACGGGCCGATCGAAGTGGAAGACGCGTTTGGTGACACGGCCCGAGGTGGTGATGATCACGACCATCACGACGTGTGCCTGCAACGCCAGCACCTCGATGTGGCGGATCGTCGTCGCCGTAAGCGATGGTGCCGACACCATCGCCAAGAGGTCGGTCACGCGCGAGAGCGCCTCGGCGGTCTCGCGCAAGGCATCGTCGATCTCGCTGCGAGCGCCGGCGCGATCGAACGTGACGGGCATCTCGACCGCACGGCGCTCGGCGATGACGGCGTCGGCGTAGCGCCGGTAGCCCGCGTCGGTGGGGACGCGGCCGGCCGAGGTGTGCGGGTGCGCCAGCAGACCGCCCTCTTCGAGCAGCGCCAGGTCGTTGCGTATGGTCGACGCGGCGACGCCGAACTCGTAGCTCGCGCTCAGGTATCTGGAACCGACGGGAAGACCTGAGGCGATGTACTCCTCGACAACCGCGCGCAGGACTCGCTCCTGCCTAGGTCTGAGAGCCATGCTGCCCCCTAGATGCACGAATCGCGAAACAGGCGCACGCACACCGCATTGGCGACGTACCTCCCCTTTCGCGTCACGATCAGTGTACCACCGCGGAGACTCACTAAACCAGCTTGCGCAAGCGGCTCGACAGCCGCTTCGTCGAGCGCCGGTGCGATCAGCGTGAGGCTCACCGGCGCCCCCATGCGCGCCGCCAGGAAGAGCCGCTCGCGGGCACGGTCGGCAACGCTCAGACGCTCGTAGTCGCGCTCGGGCTCCGGCCCCTCGTCCAAGGCCGCCGCGTAGCCGGCCGCGTCGGGGCGATTGCGCCACCGTGTGGCGCCGACGGTGCTCACCGCGGCCGGCCCCAGACCGAGATACGGCCGGCCGCGCCAGTAGGCGATGTTGTGGCGCGCGCGCTTTCCGGGCTGCGCGAAGTTGCTCACCTCGTACCAGCGGAAGCCGAAGTCCTCGAGCCCGTGCACGATGCGCACGTACATGGCAGCGCGCTCCTCGTCATCGTCATCGTCGATGCGGTCGCCGCTATCGAGCCTCCACGCCAGCGGGGTGGCGTGATCGAGGTCGAGCTCGTACCAGGAGACGTGGTCGGGCGCGAGGAAGGCGACCTTGATGAGCTCACGCGCGATATCGGCAAGCGTCTGGCCGGGGATACCGTAGATCAGGTCGATGCTCACGTTTTCGCAGCCGGTCATACGCAAGCGCGTGAAGGCGGCCTCCGGGTCGGCGGCGGCGGCACGGCCGAGGGCGGCGCGCAGCGACGAGATGAAGCTCTGCACGCCGAGAGAGACGCGTACGGGGCAGCGCGAGTCCGCGGCCGCCCCGACGGCGATGCCGGGCGCCGCCCACAGCGCGAACGCGTCGTCAACGTCTTCCGGGTTCGTCTCGACAGTCACCTCGCTGCGCGCCGAAAGCAGCGGCGCGAACGGCGCCAGCAGGCGGTCGAGCAGCTCGGGACCGAGCAACGATGGCGAGCCGCCACCCAGGTAGAGCGTGTGGAGGTGCTGCACGTCGTAGCGGGCCGCGGTAGCGGCCCACTCCGCATGCAGCGCCTCGATGTACTCCGCCATGCGCCGCCGCGCGCTCCCGTCGTCGCCGACCGGCAGCGAGTAGAAGTCGCAGTAGTCGCACTTGGCGCGGCAGAATGGGACGTGAACATAGAGATGGCGCACGGCCGGACCGCTCATCTCAGCGCCATCTCATCTGGTCTTGCCGCTCGAGTCGATCTCGAGCACAGCGAGAAACGCCTCCTGCGGCACCTCGACGACGCCGACTTGCTTCATGCGTTTCTTGCCTTCCTTCTGCTTCTCGAGCAGCTTGCGCTTGCGTGTGATGTCGCCGCCGTAGCACTTGGCGAGTACGTCCTTGCGCTTCGCCTTGACGGTCTCGCGAGCGACAACGCGACTGCCGATCGCGGCCTGCACGGCCACCTCGAAGAGCTGCCGCGGGATCTTCTGCCGCAACTTCTGGACGAGTGCCTTGCCGCGCGCGTGGGCGGCCCCGCGCGGAACGATCAGCGAGAGCGCATCGACGGCCTCGCCGGCGAGCAGGATCTCGAGCTTCACGAGATCGCTCTGGCGATAGCCCGAGAGCTCGTAGTCGAGCGAGGCGTACCCTTTGGTGCGCGACTTCAACTGGTCGAAGAAGTCGAGCACGATCTCCGAGAGCGGCAGTTGGTAGTGCATCTGCACGCGTTCGGGCGAGAGGTACTGCATGTCGACGAAATCGGCGCGGCGCCCCTGGCAGAGCTCCATGATCGTGCCGACGAACTTCGTCGGCACGAGCACGCTGGCACGCACATATGGCTCCTCGACATGATCGATGACGCCCTCGTCGGGCATCTCCGCCGGATTGCGCACGATCACCGCCTCGCCGCTCGTGACAATCGCGTGGTACTCGACGTTGGGCGTCGTCGCGAGCAGCTCGAGGTCGTACTCGCGTTCGAGGCGCTCGCGGATGATGTCCATGTGCAGCAACCCCAGGAACCCGCAGCGGAACCCGAACCCGAGCGCCCTTGAGCTCTCGGGCTCGTAGGCGAGCGACGCATCATTGAGCGCCAGCTTCTCGAGCGCGTCGCGCAGCTCGTCGTACTTGTCGCCCTCGGTCGGGAACAACCCGCAGAAGACCATCGGCTGTACGACGCGATAGCCGGGCAGCCGTTCGGCAGCCCGACGCTTGTGCGTCACGATCGTGTCGCCGACGCGCACCTGGGCGACGTCCTTGACGCCGGTGATGATATAGCCGACCTCACCGATGGCGAGACGCTTGTCGGCCACCATCTCGGGGCCGAAGTGCCCGAGCTCCTCGATCTCGGCCGTCTGCCCCGTGCCCAACATGTCCACTTGCTCGCGCACGTTGAAGGCGCCGTCGACCACGCGTACGTAGGCGATCACGCCGCGGTACTGGTCGTAGACGGAGTCGAAGATGAGCGCCCGCGGCGCCCCCTCCGGGTCGCCCGCGGGCGCCGGCGTACGCTGCACGATCGCTTCGAGCACGTCGACGACGCCCTCGCCCGTCTTGGCGCTGATCCGCAGGATCTCCTCCGGCGTGGCCCCGGTGAGTTCGTGCACTTCAAGCTCCGCCTCGGGCACGTTCACGGCCGGCAGGTCGATCTTGTTGAGCACCGGGATGATCTCCAGGTCGTTGTCGATCGCGAGGAATGCATTGGCCACCGTCTGTGCCTCCACGCCCTGGGCGGCATCGACGACGAGCACGGCACTCTCGCAAGCGGCCAGGCTGCGCGAGACCTCGTACGTAAAGTCGACGTGGCCGGGCGTGTCGATCAGGTTGAGCTGGTACTGCTGCCCGTCGCGCGCCGTGTAGGCGATGCGCACCGCCTGCGCCTTGATCGTGATCCCGCGCTCGCGCTCGAGATCCATCTTGTCGAGGATCTGTTCCTTCATGTCGCGCGGATCGATGGTACCGGTGATCTCGAGGATGCGGTCGGCCAAGGTCGACTTGCCGTGGTCGATGTGGGCGATGATGGAGAAGTTGCGGATGTGGGCGAGATCGGTCATCGCTGGGTCTGTCGGTTCATATGTGCAGTGTCCCAGTGCCGGACACGGCTGGCAAGCCGCACGCGGCGACGCCATGGGGGCGCGAACTTGCCCGCGTCTCGCGGCCTGTGCTACCATACGGCGCCTGGACGACGTGAGTCCGTCTCTTCGAGCGAAGGAACCTCGTGCCCAACATCAAGCAGCAAGAGAAGCGCATGCGCCTCGCCACCCGGCAACGCCTGCGTAACCGCCAGGTCAAGTCGACGATCAAGACGCTCTTCAAGAAGCTCGACGCCGACGTCGGCAGCAACGACCGCGACAGCGCGCTGACGCTCGCCACCGAGCTCACCAAGAGCATCGACAAGGCCGCCGCCGCGGGCGTCATCCACAAGAACAACGCGGCCCGCAAGAAGAGCCGCGTCGCGCGCACGCTCGCCCGCCTCTCCTAGCGCCGCGGCGAACCCTCTCCACGCAGTCGACGGCCGCTGCGACGGCCACTGTTCGGCTGCGCCTGCCGACCGCCGATGAGCTGCGCCAGTGCCATCTCGAGCACGAGCTCCGGCTCCACCTGAGCCTTGCCCTTCATCCCCGCCTCGGCGTCGGCCAATGTAATGAGCGCGCGACCCAGCGACCTGCGGTCGAAGTTCGCGCGCTGCTCGAGGAGCTTCTTGGCGGTGAACGGGTGCACGCCGATCGTCTTTGCCACCTCCGCCGCGGGCATCGCCGGCGGCACCTCCGCGGCGGCCACCAGCTGCCGCGTGTGCCGGAGCAGCGCGTAGAACACCTCCAAGGCGGTCGCGCCGCCCGCGTAGAGCGTCTCGAGGCAGCGGAAAGCGGCGCGCACATCGCGCCGCCCGACGGCGTCGGTGAGCTCGAAGATGCGCGCCTCGCTGGTCGCCGTGCAGACCGCGTCGATGTCATTCGGCGTGACGCTGCCACCGCGCGTGTAGGCCGCCAACTTGTCGAGCTCAGTCTCGGCACGGTCGGGATCTTCGCCGACGAGCGTGACGAAGTGCCGGATCGCGCTCGTCGGCATCTCCATCCTGCGCGCCTTCGCGCGCACGCGCACCCAATCGATCAGCTCGGCCCGCTTGGGCACGTCGTAGCGCAGCACCTGCTGCTGCTTCTCGAGCGCTTTGGTGAGCCGCTCCGTCTTGGCGAACGTGTCGCCGACGAGCGCGATGCACGTTGCCGGCGCCGGATCCTTGAGGTACTCGAGCAGCCGCTCGCGATCGGCCGCCGGCCACTTGTCCGCACCGTTGACCAACAGGAGCCGCGTACCGAAGGCGAAAGCGGCGGTGTCGGCGGCCGTGAGCACCTCGGCGACCCGCTGGCTGCGGCCGTCGAAGACGGCCACATTGAGATCGCTGCCCGACTCGGCGACGACGCGCTGCCGCAGACGCACGGCGGCGCGCCGCACCTTCGGTTTGTCGGTGCCGCAGATCAGGTAGAGCGGCTTGAGCTCGGTCTCGTCGGCCATCGCGATCATCACGAAGGATAGCATGGGGTCGACCACGGCCCGTCGCATCGATACGATTGGCGAGTATGACTCTCCTGATCACGTCAATGCCCTGCGCGGCGACCGACATGAAGACGGCGATCCCCATCCTCATCGTCGTCGCGATACTTGAACTCACGTTGATCGTCCTCGCCATCGTCGACCTCGACCGCAGACCCGCCGTGACCTTCGATCGCAAGTGGCTCTGGGTGCTCGTGATCGTGCTCTTCGGCGTCATCGGCCCCGTGGTCTACTTCGCGATCGGGCGCCAGGAGGCGGCTGCCGCAGAGGAGGCGGCCGGCGAGCGCAGCGCGCCCGCCGCCGATCGTGCCACGGCAGCCGCCGACGCACTCTATGGCGCTCGCGACGAAAGCGCGAACGCTTCGTCGGACGAGGTCCGCAAAGGATGACCGCAGAGCCGGCCGTCGCAATCAGCGGCCTCACCAAGGCGTACGGCGCCAACCTCGCTCTCGACCGCGTCGACCTGGCCGTGCCCGAGGGGTCGGTCTTCGGATTCCTCGGCCCCAACGGGGCGGGCAAGACAACGACGCTGCGCATCCTCGCCGGTCTCGCGCATCCCACCGCCGGTCGCGCCAAGATCCTCGGCCACGACGTCGTCACCGCCACCAACGAAGTGCGCGCGCTGATCGGCTATCTGCCCGACGTTCCCGGCTTCTACAAATGGATGACCGCGAGCGAGTTCCTGACGTTCGCGGGCAGCCTGTTCGCCATCGACGGAGCAGTGCTCAAGGAGCGGGTCGCCGTGCTCCTCGAACTCGCCGGTCTGGGCGATGTGACGACGCGCATCGGCGGGTATTCGCGGGGCATGAAGCAGCGCCTCGGCGTCGCTCAGGCGCTCATCAACGCCCCGCGACTTCTCCTGCTCGACGAGCCCACGAGCGCGCTCGATCCCATCGGCCGCAAGGAGGTGCTCGACATGATCGCCTCGCTTGCCGGCCGCACGACCGTGTTCTTCTCGACTCACATCCTCTCCGACGTGGAGCGCGTGTGCGACACGGTCGCGATCCTCAATCGCGGTCGCGTCGTGCGTCAGGCAGGCATTGACGAACTCAGAGCCGGACACGAAGGCGGTCATCGGGTGATCGTCGCCGTCGACGATCCGCGCGCGCTGCAAGAAGCCGTCATGTCGGCGACGTGGGCCACTCTGGTAGAGCCCCTTGCCGACGGCAGCCTGCGCATCTCGGTGACCGATCTCGCCGCGGCGCAGCGGGCGATCCCCGCCGCGGTCGCCGCCGCAGGTCTCTGCCTGCAGCGGATGGAGGTCGACGAAGTCAGCCTCGAAGAGGTCTTCGTCGACCTCGTCGAAGGCGGCGGCGAGTGAACGGTTTCGCCGCCTTTTTGAAGAAAGAGATGCGCGAGATACGCCACACGTGGCGTCTTTGGGTCGTGCCGGGCATCCTCGTCTTCGTCGGGCTGACGACACCCATTCTCACGGCGGCGACGCCGGCGCTGCTCAGGGCGACCGCCAAGTCGACGCCCGGCGTCGTGATCAAGTTCCCACCGGCGATCGCCCGCGACTCGTACCTGCAATTCGTCGGTAACCTCGAGCAGATGGTGCTCATCGCCCTGGTGATCACCGGCGCCGCGTTGATCGCCGGCGAGCGCCGTTCAGGAACAATCGCCCTCGTGCTGACGAAGCCGGTGTCGCGAACCGGCTTCGTGATCGCCAAGGGCTTGTCTGAGCTGGCGCTGCTTGCCACAGCGACCGTGCTCGGCACGGTAATCTGCATCGTCGGCACGGTCGCGATTTTCGATTCGAGCCTGATCGGCACGGCGGTCGCGGGCGTGGTCCTCTGGTTCGTGTTCGCGGCGATGATGATCGCGCTGATGCTGCTCCTTTCGGCGGCATTCAATGGCCAGGCGCCGGCCGCCGGCGTCGGCATCGGAATCTACATCGGTTTCTCTGTGCTCTCCGGTTTTCCGCTGATCCGTGACCACTCGCCGACCGGCCTCTTGACGGCATCGTCACGGCTGCTCAAGCACGAGTCGGCGGCGCTTGCCTGGCCGTTGGCGACGACGATCGTGCTCGGTGCGGTGTTTCTCGCCGGCGCCGTGTGGCGCTTTCGCTCGCGCGAGCTGTAGCCTCGGCGATCGGTATCGCCGCGCTGTCAACGACCGCTGATCTCTTCACCCACACTGAATCCACCGCCGGCGGCGGTCACGACGACGTCGCCGCATAAGTCCGTGCGCAGGCACGGCACGCCGTCGGTGGCGACGAGATCGAGCATCTCCGCGGTCGGGTGGCCGAAGCGGTTGCCCTGCCCCACGGAGATCACCGCCAGTGACGGGTGCAGCGCCTGCAGCAGCGGCAGGTCGAGGCCACCGGCGCTGCCGTGGTGCGGCAGCTCCACGACCGACACCGGCGGCAGATTTAGGTCAGCGAGCACGGGACCCTCTGCGTCACCCGTCACGAGCGCTCGGACGCCGCCGAGTTCGACGAGAACAACGAGCGCACAGTCATTCTCGCCCTGGTTACCACCCTCACTACCAGCGTGCGTAGGAAGCACTCTGATCGAGTAGCCCGAGCCCGCCATGATCAGCGGCACCGTGCAGCGAGTGACATGACAACCGGCGGCGGCAAGCTGCGCGCTGAGGCCGTCGAGCGCGGCCGACGGCGTCGGTGGCCGCGGCAGCAGTGCCGCACCGATCGGTACGTGGCCGATCACGTCGCTCAGCCCGGCGACATGGTCGGCGTGGCCGTGCGAGAGCACGAGCAGGTCGATCGCCTTCACACCGTGCGCGCGAAGGGTCGCGCCCAGGGGCATTGGGCCCGCGTCGATGAGGATCGTCGGCCCATCGGGGACCTGAACGAGCGTGGCGGCGCCCTCGCCGACATCGAGGAAGGTGACGGTCGGGCCGCTCGGCGCCTTGGCCGGCAGCGGTGTGAGCGCGAGCACTGCGGCGACGATCAGCGCCGTGGCGGGCACGAGCGCAGCGAGGTGCGCGCGGGCGTGGGCTTGCAAGCCCACGCCCGCGCGCACCGCCGCCCGCCACACCACGAAGGCCTCGATGAGCAGAGCGCCTATCAACGCCATGCCGAGCGTCAACCCATGCCACTCGACGACCGCAAACGAGAGGTTGCCGAACCAGTGCGCGACGGTCATCAGGAACCCGATGAAGAGGCCCCCGAGGATGTTGAGCGGCACGCAGAGCACCGGCGCGGCAAAGCCGACGAGCACGGAGAGCATGCCGAAGAACATGATCGGGCCGAGCACGAAACCGCCGACGACGTTGGCGGGCACCGAGACGGCAGATGCGGTGCCGAAGACGAGCATCGAGACCGGCGCTGTGGCGAGACTGGCCGCCGTCGTAACGCCGACCTGCTCGGCGATGCTTTGCGGCAGGAACCCGGCCAGCTCGGTCAGCGGCCGCGCGATGATCAGCAGTCCGGCAACAGCCGCGAACGAGAGCTGGAAGCTGACGTCGTAGAGCGTATTCGGGTTGACGGTGAGCAGCCACGCGCCCGGCGCGAGCCACAGCAGCCAGCCGTCCGACGGGCGCGAGGCAAGGATCGCCACCAACCCGAGCAGCCCCGCCACGCCGGCACGCACGATCGACGGCGATGCGCCGGTGACGACCACGTACGCGGCGACGATCGGCGCCAACGCCAGCGTGCGCGCCGTGCGCGGCACACCTAGCGCAAGCAGTGCGAACGACCACATGCTGCAGAGCAGCACGACGTTCTCTCCGGAGACGGCCATGATGTGCAGCAGGCCGCTGCGACGAAAGTCGGAGATCGCGCCGTCGTCGACACCTTCGGCGTCGCCGAGCACCATGCCCTCGAGCACCTCGCGCACCGGCGGACGCAGGCCCCGGCGAAGATGGGCGCGAGCGGCGATGCGCAGCCGATCGGTGAAGCCGGCGAGGCCTCCGCGGCGACCGGTGACCTCGAGCATGCTGAGCGGCGCGGCGAGCGCCACGTGTTCGCCGCGCCGCTCGAGATACTGCGCGTAGTCGAAGGCTCCACGGACCGGAGCGGGCAGCGGCTCGACCAACACCGCCGGCAAGTGGATGGTCGTGCCCTCGACGAGCGCGCCGCACGGGTCGATCGTCGGCGGCGCCTGCCCGCCGAGGCTGAGCGAGATGTGCGCCGCCTCGGCTATCGGCCGGCCGTCGATCGCCGTGACCCTCACCGGCAGGCTGAGCTTGGTGCCGCTCATGCGCGGCAGATCGGTAAGCGTGGCGTCGATCGCCGCCGTGCGACCCAACGACGCCGCCAAAGCACTCCGTGAGAGATGCTGCAAGCGCATTTGACCGACAGCGAGGCCGGCGCAGATGAAGAGCGTCGCCACCAATATGGCGGCGACCACCGGCCGTGAACGGCGGACTGCCTCAGCGGATGCTTCTTCTCCGCGCTGCCCCGCGACGCCGGCGGCGACGAGGAGCACGAGGATCGCCGAGATCAGCGCATGCAGCGAGCAGTGCACGCCGAGCGACAGGCACAGACCCAGGCAGTAGCCGCCGAGCAGCACATGGACGACGGTGAGTCGGCGCACGGTGTCCCTACGGGTCAGACGCTGACGTGATCTTTGAGCGCGGCGAAGCGGACATCGCCGATACCGGGAATGTTCTTCAGCTCGTCGATCGACTTGAACCCGCCGTTGGCGGTGCGATAGTCGATGATCTTCTGCGCCGTGGAAGGGCCGACTCCCTGCAGGGTGTCGAGCTCTTCGGCACTCGCTGTGTTGAGGTTGACCACGGCCGAAGGAGCGCCCGCGGCGGCGGCGCCCGTCGCATCCACGCTCGGCGTGACCGCCGCCCCTCGTTCGGGCACGATCACCTGCTGCCCGTCCGTGACCCTGGCGGCCAGGTTCACGGCGCCCAATTCGGCGTGCGCACCGGCGCCGCCCGCGGCGGCGATCGCATCTGCGATCCGCGCCCCCTGGTCGAGAGTGTAAACACCGGGCTTGTGCACGGCGCCGCACACATAGACGACGACCGGCGGCGGCGCCGTTGGGCCGGTGGAGGCTGCCGCCGACGTCACCGGAGATGGCGCGGCGACCAGCTGCACCGGGCCCGTCGCCGCGCCCGCCCGGCCGCCGGCCATCGCACGCACGCCGACTGCGGCGACAACGACGGCGATCGCCGCGTATGCGTAGAGCTGCTTGCGGGGGATGTTCATGGCGCGCCTCCGGTGGCCGGTCGGTCGGACACGAAGTGTCCTTCGGCCGACGAGTCTAGAGGCGCGCCTTCACAGTGTCATCGGCCCTGACGGCCGGTACGGAGGGTTCACAAGTGATACTGCGGCCTAGCGGACGACGAAGTTGACCAGCTTGCCGGGCACGTAGATCTCCTTGACGATCTGCTTGCCCTCGAGGAACCGGTGCGTGTTGGCGCCGCCGCGCGCCTCTGCCAGCACATCGTCCTTCTCCGCCTCGACCGACACCGCGAGCCGGTCACGAAGCTTGCCGTTGACCTGCACGACCACGGTGACGACCGCGTCGGCGGCCAGCTTCTCGTCCCACGTCGGCCAGCTCGCGTCGAGCACCGAGCCGCCTGCGCCCAGCATGTGCCAGACCTCCTCGGCGATATGCGGCGCCGCCGGCGCCAGCAACAGGCTGAAGCCACTCAGCACTTCCCGCCACTGTGCCAGAGTGAGCGCACCGCGCGCTCCGGTCCACGTGTCGACGATCTCGTTCTGCGCCTCCATCATCGTCGACACGACGGTGTTGAAGCGGAACGCCTGCATGTCGTTCGTGACCTTGCGCACCGTCTTGTGCAGCGTGCGCAGGACCTGCCGCCCGCGCTCCTCATCGTCCTCGTCACCGGGAACGCCTGAGCCGCTGGCCGCGATCACCTCGCAGGCGAAGTTCCAATAGCGCCCGAGGAAGCGAGAGCACCCCTGAACGCCGCGATCGTTCCAGGCGACCGCTTGCTCGAACGGCGCGATGAACAATTCGTAGACCCGCAGACTGTCGGCGCCGTAGCGCTCGACGACGCTGTCCGGAGTGACCACGTTGCCCTTCGATTTGCTCATCTTCTGGCCGTCTTCGGCGAGGATCATGCCCTGGTTGCGCAGCGTGGCGTACGGCTCGTCGAATCCGACATGGCCGGCGTCGTAGAGCACCTTGGTGAAGAAGCGTGCGTAGAGCAGGTGCATGACGGCGTGCTCGGCGCCGCCGACGTACATGTCGACCGGCAGCCAGTAGTCGACGGCGGCGCGGTCGAAGGCTGCCGTGGCGTAGCGCGGGGACGGGTAGCGCAGGTGGTACCACGACGAGCACAGGAACGTGTCCATCGTGTCGGTCTCGCGCCGCGCGTGACCGCCGCACGTCGGACACGTCGTCGTGACGAACGCCTCGCTCCGTGCCAACGGCGACTTCGCGTCACCGGTCGGCTGATAGTCCTCGACCTCGGGGAGCAGCACGGGCAACTGGTCGGCCGGCACCGGCACGATGCCGCAGGCGTCGCAGTAGACGATCGGGATCGGCACGCCCCAGTACCGCTGGCGCGAGATGAGCCAGTCGCGCAGCTTGAAGTTGATCTTCTTACGGGCGAGGCCGCGCTCGCCGAGCCAGTCCACGATCGCATCGAAGGCCGCGCCCGGCGCCGTCATGCCGTCGAATCGGCCCGAGTTGACCATGAAACCGTCGCCGGTGTAGGCCTCGGCAAGCGTGCCCTGGGCGCCGTCGGGCGGCGCGATGACCTCGATGATCGGCAGCTCGAACAGCATCGCGAACTGGAAGTCGCGCTCGTCGTGCGCCGGCACCGCCATGATCGCGCCGGTGCCGTAGCCCATCAGCACGTAGTCGCTGATCCAGATCGGGATCTCCTCGCTGTTGACCGGATTGACCGCATAGGCGCCGATGAACACGCCGGTCTTCTCCTTCTCGGTGGAGAGTCGCTCGATCTCACTCTCGCGCCGTGCGATGGCCTGGTAGGCATTGACGGCGGCGCGCTGCTTGTCGTTCGTCAGTCCGTCGACCAAAGGATGCTCCGGCGCCAGTACCATGTACGTGGCGCCGAAAAGCGTGTCCGGACGAGTCGTGAACACCGTCAGAGCGTCGGCGCGGCCGACCAGCGGAAAGTCGACCTCGGCGCCCTCGCTGCGGCCGATCCAGTTGGTCTGCATCAGCTTGATCTTCTCGGGCCAGTCGATCGTCGCCAGGTCGTCGAGCAGGCGCTGGGCGTACTCCGTGATGCCGAAGTACCACTGCTCGAGGTCGACCTTGCTCACGTCGCTGCCGCAGCGCCAGCACTTGCCCTGTTCGACCTGCTCGTTGGCGAGGATCGTCTTGTCGACCGGGCACCACCACTGCGCGCCGGTGCCGCGATACGCCAACCCGCGCTCGTACATGAGCAGGAAGAACCATTGGGTCCAGCGGTAGTAGTCGGGATCGATCGAGCTGATCTCGCGTGACCAGTCGAAGGAGAGGCCGATCAGGTCCATCTGTCGGCGGTAGGTGGTGATATTGGCCTCCGTAGCGATGCGCGGATGCACGCCCATCTTGATCGCGTAGTTCTCCGCCGGCAGCCCGAACGCGTCCCAGCCCATCGGGTGCAGGACGTTGTAGCCACGCATGCGATAAAAGCGCGAAATCGCGTCGGTGGGCACGTAGTTGCGGCAGTGACCGACGGAGAGGCCGTCGCCGGAGGGATACGGGAAGAAGTCGAGGCAGTAGAACTTGGGCTTGTCGGACGTGTCGGCGGTGCGATACGCATCGCGGGCGCGCCAGTCGGCTTGCCAGCGCGCCTCGATCTCGTGCGGGTCGTACCGTCGATCCATGCCGCTCCTTCTGTGCCTGCCCTGCCGGCCAGCGCCGGCTCCGCGCTCCCGGCAACGGCTGCCTATTATACCGGGCGCGCGTATTCGCGGTCAGCGACACGCGCGGCGCGGCGCGCAAGCCTGCTGAGGCCGGAGCGACGGGCGTGAGGTCGCCGGAGGGCGGCCTCGGCAAGCCTCGGCCTCCTTGCAGCCGTGCTGCGTTGGGCTTCCAGAGCCTCCTGCGACCTCACGCCCGTCGCTCCGGCCCCCTTCTGGCGCCGTCCCGCGCACGGTTCCGTTGCCCTCGTTGCATGGTATAATCCGTGCCTGCCGGCGGGTCCGCCGGCCCCCACGGTGGGGGTATA
>Ga0207932_1000265_pt1 | contig 17691 bp, 16 predicted proteins | sample NGESurdeep092012_FD_184480 | JGI IMG/M metagenome (GOLD analysis project Ga0207932, IMG submission 184480) | Arctic peat soil microbial communities from Barrow, Alaska - NGEE Surface sample 415-2 deep-092012 (SPAdes) | ecosystem: Environmental > Terrestrial > Soil > Wetlands > Peat ...
AAGCCACATCAGCCGCCGGCGGGCCTGAACGCCACCCGTGTCAGGAAATCGCGGAGGAGAATGCGCCAGACATACCAGTCGTGCCCTCCGTTGATGAAGTCGGTGAAGACCTTGTCGCCTGCGCGCTGCAACTCGGAAAGGTCAGACAGGGCATAGTAGTGGATCGGGTCTTGCTTCCCCGCTCCGATCATGACTCGAACGTGCTTGATCGCCCGGGCCTCAGCTGCAGTGACGTTGGCCGGATATGGACTGAACACGCCGAAGTAACCGAACGCCGTGGTGTGGTGGACCAGCAGACTGGCCGCCAGGCCGCCACCGCAGGACAGGCCGGCAAACGCCCGCTGCGAGGGCTCCCTCGACACGCGGTAGTGCGACTGGACGTACGGGATGACCCAGCCGAGCAGGTTCCGGGCATACTTGGTGGCGTCGCCGGAAAGGCAGTCGGTGAACGCGGAGTTGGTCATCACGACGACAGTGGGTTCGACCTTGCCTTTGTCGATCAAGTTGTCGAGGATGTTTCCGGCGTCAGCCCGGGTGCTCCAATCGACCTCGTTGCTGCTGTAGCCGGCACTGAGGTAGACCGTGGGATACGGCCTCGAGCGGTGCGGGTCATAGCCCGGCGGCGTGTAGATCGCAAGCTCGTTGAACCCCGCTACCGAGCCGGGCGAGATGACCGACGCGGGGTAGTAGACGTCCCTCAGCGCGCCATGAGGGGAAGTCGGCGCCTGCCACCAGTAGTCGACGGTGTGGAAGGCAGGATCAGACGGGACGTAGACCTGACTCGTCGGCTCACGCGAGCCAACGATGATCCCATGGTGCTCGTTCCACGGAGGGTTGCTCGGATCGGAGAGCTTCACGGCTGTCTCCAGCGGAGTTGGGCTCGCCAGCTCTGCATTTGTGCTGCCGCCAACGACGAAGTCGTAGTTGAACTCTCCCGACGGAAGCGGAAGCGTGTACGACCACACGCCGGTGCGGGGATTCTTCTTCATGTCGACGATCGGCCAGCCCGCCGTCGTCCCATAGTTCGGCCAACCGATCGGAAAATCACCTGGCTTCCACTGCGACGGGAGCCGTCCCTCACTACTCCCCACACGGGTGTGAGCCGGGCTGGAGAAGTACCACTCGCCTTCGAGCCGCACATTGGTCGCGTTCGGAGCCCGAAAGCGGAACGTGACCGTGTAGCCGGTGGGCGGCCGGCCCGTGTGACGAATAACAGGCGAGAACATGTCAGGCCGACTCCCTGAGCAACCGCTCAGGGCCAGCACGATGGCCGCGGCCGCGATTGAGACGAGTCGTCTGGGCGCTAGACGCATACCGCCTCGTGGTCCGCGCGACAATCGGAAGCGCCATCTATAGGCACCCTTCGCGATCGCGTGTCAGCCTCGCGGTGAATCGCAAGGCCCTCCGGCGCGTCGTACGACATGACACCGCTCTCATGAACGACTGGGAATCCGATCACCCGACGCGGCGTCGAAGAACAGTATCGAGCCATGCGCGACGCGCAAATGGATCAACTCACCCTTGGCCGGAGCCGCACGCGGCTCGACGCGCGCGATGACGTTGTTCTCCGCCTTCACGATGGTATCGGCCTCGGTCGCCAGTTGGGCGTGCACGAAAGCCTCGGCGCCGAGCTCCTCGACGATAGTGACGATCACCGGGATGCCGTTGCCTGCAGTTGTCAGCGCGAGCGACTCTGGCCGTAGCCCGACGGTCACAGCCTCGCCACCGGCCTTCGGCAAGCCATCGGCGACCGGAATGACGGTTGATCCGAGCCTGACCCCGCGGGCCTCGATCGTGCCCTCGAGGAGGTTCATCGAGGGCGACCCGATGAAACCCGCTACGAAGGCGTTGACGGGGTCCTCGTAGAGCGCGTGCGGCGTGTCGCACTGCTGAAGCAACCCATCTTTGATGACGGCGACGCGGTCTCCCATGGTCATCGCCTCGACCTGGTCGTGCGTGACGTAGATAGTGGTTACCCCGAGCTTGTGCTGTAGCGCTGCGATCTCGGCTCTCGTGGCGACGCGCAGTTTCGCGTCAAGGTTCGAGAGTGGTTCATCCATCAGGAAGACGCGCGGCTCGCGGACGATCGCGCGGCCCATCGCGACCCGCTGGCGCTGCCCGCCCGAGAGCTCGCGCGGCTTTCGGCCCAGGTAGTCCACGATGTCGAGGATCTTCGCCGCCGCCCGAACGCGTTCAACTATCTCGGCCTTCGGCACCTTTGCCATCCGCAGCGCGAAGCCCATGTTCTGCGCCACGTTCATGTGCGGATACAACGCGTAGTTCTGGAAGACCATCGCGATGTCGCGGTCGCGCGGCGCAAGGTTTCCCACATCCTTGCCATCGATCAGGATCGCGCCCTCGTCGACGTTCTCGAGACCGGCGATCATGCGCAGACTTGTCGTCTTGCCGCAACCCGAGGGCCCGACGAGCACGAGGAACTCGCCGTCGTGGACATCGAGGTTGAGATGGTCGACCGCAGGTCTTTCGCTGTTTGGGAAGATCCGCGTCGCGTCTTTGAAGGTTACCGTTGCCATATAGCGTGTCTCCGACGGGTCGGCCGGCTCGGCGCGTGACGCAGAAGCATCAGCGAGGTCCGGCGATCAGTGTTTCTGTCAACGTACGTGTCATTAGGCTGTGGCGGCTGAGGTGCGACGATCACTCCGATATCGCGCCGGTGAGCAATCCGGCGACCAGCGTGCGCTGGGCGAACAGAAACAGGATCAGGACCGGCGTTATCGCGATGATCGTAGCTATTGCCCGGTCGGGCACTGCCGCGCCTTGGATCATCAGCTGTAGCCCCACCTGGATCGGGTACTGCTCGCTGGCGTAGGTCATCACGAACGGAAGGAAGAAGTTGTTCCAGTCGGCGACGAACGCGAAGAACCCGACGAACGCGATAATCGGCACGGAGAGCGGGAGCGCGACGTGACGGAACACGTGCCACTCGCTTGCTCTGTCGATCCGCGCCGCTTCGAGGAGACTCCTCGGTATCGTCGAGGAGAAGTAGATGTATGCGAGATAGACGCCGAAAGGGAAGAACGCGAACGGCAGGATCACCGACCATGCTGTGCCTATCAACCGCACCGCGTTCAGCTCGAGAAAGAGCGGCAGAACGAGGGCGTTGGCCGGCATGATCATGGCGACAAGCGTGATCCAGAGCACCGTGCGGCGCCCGATGAACTGAGTGAGCGCGAGCCCGTAGCCGGCAGGGATCGCGGCGAGCACGGCGATCGCCGAGCCGCCGAAGCAGTAGATCGCAGAGTTCTTGAGCCAGACGAGCAGGCTCCCCCCCTGCCACGTCATCGTCGTCTGGAATGCCTTCGCTAAGTTGCTGAAGCTGCCGAACGCAAACGGGGACTCGTCGACGAGCTGTTGACTCGTCTTCGTAGGCGCGAGGAACAGCCAGAGGATCGGCACGAAGAAGAACGCCGCGAAAGCGACGAGGATCGCCAGTACTAATAGTCGAAGCGCGTAACGTCGAGCCACTGCCGACATCCTGCTCCTTTCTCGATCGGGCACTCCAGCTGCCCCAGGGCTGACTTCCGCGACTGCGGGGCGTGGTGGCGGCCTTTCGAGTCCGGGTCACGTCGCTGATCAGGCACGCGAGCCGGCAACGCTCGCCCAAGGTCGTCCCCATGCCACTCTGCGTGACACCGTACGATCTGTCGCTGTCGGCGGACAGTGCCACTACTCCTTAGTCGCCCCGGCGAGCATGCCCGTGACGAGGGCACGCTGTGCGAACAGGAAAACTATGAGCACGGGCGCGACCGCAACGATCACGGCCATAGCAAGGTCGGGCCGGTGGAGCACGGCGACGGTGCTGCCCGCAGTGAAGTTCGAGGGGTTGAACGTCGCGGTTGAGCCGATCAGCTGCTGCAGCCCGATCTGAAGCGGGTATTGCGAGCTGTCATAGGTCATCACGAACGGGAGAAAGAAGTTGTTCCAAGACGCGACGAACGCGAAGAATCCGACGAGCGCAACGATCGGTCTTGCGAGCGGTAACGCGATATAGCGGAACACTCTCCATTCGCCAGCTCCGTCGATCCGCGCGGCCGCGAGCAGGTCCATCGGGATCGTCGACGAGAAGTAGATGTAGGCGAGATAGACGCCGAATGGGAAGAACCCGAACGGCAGGATCAGCGACCAGATCGTGCCGTATAGACCGATCTTGTTCATCTCGAGGAACAGCGGCAGCACGAGCGCAGTCGCCGGCATGATCATCACGATCAGCGTGATCCCCAGCAGAGCACGGCGCCCGATGAACTGTGTCCGCGCCAAGCCGTAGCCGGCGGGAATCGCCGCGAGGACCGCCAGTGCCGTGCCTCCAAACGAGTAGATCGACGAGTTCTTGAGCCAGATCAGGAGGCTGTAGCGATCGTACGTGACGACTTTATGGAAGGTGTGTGCGAGTGTCCTGAAGCTGCCGAACGAGAACGGCGACTGAGCGAGGAGTTGGCCGTCCGTCTTGGTGGGCGAAAGGAACAGCCAGATGATTGGCACGAAGAAGAACGCCGTGAAAGCGAGGAGTATTGCGAGAGCGACGATGCGGAAGAGGTAGCGTCGAGGGATTGCCATTAATCCACCTCGAAGAGCCTTCCGCGCCAGACTATGAGCGCCGCGACGACGAGGCCGAACACGAGCAGGTCGACGGAGATCGCGGCGGCTACGTTGAATTGGTTGTACTGGGACGCGACAAACCAGGCGAGCTGATTCGGCGACCAGTATTTGGGAATTCCTACGCCCAATCCCGCCGTGCCCAGCACCGTGGGCTCGACGAATAGCTGCGTGCCCCCGGCGAAGGACAGGACCAGCATGTAGACGACCCACTTCCTGATCAGCGGGAGCTTGATCCGCAGCGCCGTTTGGAACGCGTTCGATCCGTCGATCTCGGCAGCTTCGATCAGCTCCGTGGGAATGTTGTTGAGCGCACCGTACATCACGACGATCCATCCTCCGGCGCCCGTCCAGAAGGCCATGATCGCAAAGATCACGGGTAGGTTGCCCGGCGCGATTGCGTTGTTGAACTGAGCGTATCCGAGCCAGTGCAATAGGAACCCGAACGGGCTCGCCGTCGGGTCGAGCATGAACAGCCAGACGACCACGCTCGCCGCGCCCGCGAGAGCTCCGGGAATGTAGAACAGAAATCGAAATACCGCGCCAACCCGCTTCGCCAGGTTGTGGAGCATCAAAACGAGCGCCACGACGAGGATGGTCTGACTGATCAACCAGAAGGCCATGAACTGGATGATGTGCTCGAACGCCGGTAGGAAGCGATAGTCGTTGAACGCGTTGACGAAGTTCGAGATACCGATGCCACCTGGGGTTTCGAGCGCGAGGTAGATCGCGTAGCCCACCGGCGCGATGCCGAGGAGCAGCAACAACCCCACGTAGAGAGCGACGAAGAAGTACCCGGCTGTGGGCGACGTACCGGCCAGTCGCCGCTCACGCATTCTCCGGGCACGACCGCTCCGGCGGGCGCTTGCGCGCCCGCCGGGGACAGCCGTTTCCGAAGTAACAGTCATTCGCGTTGCTTACTTCTTGCTTGCAGTCACTTACGTTGCTTGCTTACTACTTGCTTACGACCTGCCAGCCGGCGCTTTGCGCCGCGGACTTGATGTTCGCAGCGAGTGTCGAGAGCGCCGACGTGAACGTGCCACCGGCAATGAGGCCCGGCGTGACGGTGTTGCCGAAGATGGATTCAACGCTCCACGGCACAGCGCTCCACCCGGACCAGATCTCGCCCGCGGCTGCCTTGATGGCGGCCTTGGTCTCTGTCGGGTTGGCGAAGACACCGTTGAGTGACGCAAGCCACTTGTCCTGATCGGGCTTATAGGCCGGCAAGCCCTGCGTGATCTTCGGGTTCGTCTGGATCTGCGGGCTCGTGGTCATGTACTGGATCAACGCTGCGGCCGCCTTCGGCTGCTTGGTGTGCGACGTCGCCATCCACAGTCCACCGCCAATCGAGCCAGTCACCTTGGCACCGTTGGTTGCCAGCGGCGTCGGGTATGCCGCCATGACGTTGGTCCCCGGACCATTGCTACCGGAAGTGTTTGGGTATATCGCGGTTCCCTGCCAGATCGCCCCGACATCCATGACCATGTGCTGCGCGGTTTTGTCATTGACCCAGGCCGTTGTGAACGGGCCGTTATGCGTGAACGCGCCCAGGGCTGAGTCGATCAGACTCGCGATCTTCGTGCAGTTCGGCGATTTCGGGTTGATCAGGATCTTCTGGGAACCCTTAGCCTGATTGATCGGGCACGCGTTGCCCCACAGGTAGGTCTCCGCGTCCCAAGGCTGGCCGAACTCGCCGATGTAGTAGCCCGGGTGATGAGCGACCAGCTCTTGACCGTCCGCCGCGTACTGTGCCCACGTGGTCGGAGGCTTCTGGCCGGGGAAGAACTTACCGAACAGGTCCGTGTTGACCCAGAGCACGTTCGCAGCGTTGTCGTTGCGCGTGCAGAGAACCTTGCCGTTGATCGTGCAGAGGCTCATGCCCTCGATGTTCTTGAGAACGCTCTTCTTGATGTAGGGCTTAAGGTTGAGCAGATCGTTGAACGGCGGCAGACCGAGCCAGCCCGCCTCGTAGTTCTCCTCGTCGAAGACCACATCCGGAGCCACGCCCGCCTTCCAGCCGGTGCGGTTATACAGGGCGAACTTCGACTGCAACGTGCCGTCGCCGTTGTTGTCGCCGCTGTACAGCACCCACTTGATGTTGGCGTTCTTATGGGTCGCCTTGTACTGCGTCACGAACGCGGCACGAGCAGCGTCGTACCAGACGACGAGCGGTGCGGCTTTCGCCTTGGCGGATGCAGCCGAGACGCTTGCAGCCGAGACGCTTGCAGCCGAACCGCTCGCGGCTCCCGCGGCCATAACCGCGACGATCGCGACGCAAGCCCCGAGCGAAAGTGCCCAGAACCTACGACTGATGGATGACTTCATATGCGTGCTCACTCCTCTCTTCTCTCTCTCTTGACCACGTGGTAACCGCCGTGGCGCGGCGCTCCTGAACGAAGGCCAACAGGGCAATCCCAGGAGCGGTCTGGCGCATGGTGGAGAACGTACCCCCTTCGGCTAGCCGAGTCAAGTGGGAACCTTTGCTGAAACATGCCGATTCTTCTCAGCTGCTGTCACTCGGCCAAGCCGGTGAGTGAGTCAACGCCGACGCGACTAATGGCGATTTGCAGGGAATTTACGAGAGTGACCCGTGGTGAACTCCTTCTGGGTCTGTGGGTCTACGGTAGAAAACGTTCTCCGAGAAACGTTCCCTGACGAGTGCAGCTTCGTGCCGGACTCGCGCTGTCTCGTAGGCGGAGCAGCTCTCGCGCGGGCCAGCTGCCCGTCTGACGTGCTCTAAGAGAGATGTCTGTCACTCACCGGCAGCGTTGCAGGCTGTCGCGTAGACCCGAAGCACGTCACGAACGGCCTCTACCAGAAGATTTCTTGGCTTTGGCGCGAGGCTTCCGCTTACCACCCGTGCGTGAAGACCCGGGAAGAACTCACCTATGAGACTCTCCGGGATGCTTCTCTCGCTGAGGTGGCCCAGCAGCTGTTCGACCGCATGTCGCGAAACCGGAGAAGGCCAGTAGTAGCGAATGCGATCGCTGTAGCCGAAGTGGCGGAGCCATCGTTCCTGGTCAGCTCCACCGTTGTAGTAGGACTGCCAGTACCTGGGATCAGCGAGCATGACCCTCTCCATCTCGGCCATGAGCGAGTGCGCGGCCCAGCTTCGTTCGAGCGCTACCGCTATGTGGTCGAGCCCATACAGAGCTCGACGGAGGGCGAAGGTGAGGGCAGGGCCGACCTTGAGGATGGCGAAGCCATCGCGCACGAGTTGGACGAGCTTGTCCGGCGGCTGGTAGTCGGTCGAGTGCGCCTCGAAGACGAGCCCGGGCATTTCAGTCAGTGCCGTGCGAAGGTTGGCCGCCATCTCCGGCCGGTAGACCACCACCTTCTGATCGTCGAACTCGATCCCAGGCTGCGCCACGACAGCGACGATGGCCTCGCAAGCCGCCGGAGCCCCGGCTGCAGTGAAGGCTCGTCGGTGCTCTTCCACTGTCGCGACAACGGCCTCGGGCCGTGTCACCTCGAGGCGCTCGATCTCCTCTTTCGCGCCCCCCGGAGCCGGAACCTCGGTGCCCACCACGTAGCGAAGATTGGCTCCGGGAGCGCCGGTCTTCTCTGCCACGACCGCAAGACGCGCTGCGCGCCTCGCCGCCAACTCGGCCGACACGTAGTCCGGCTCGCCCTGACAGCCCATGCTCGTGTCCAGGTGAATCTTCTCGAAGCCGGCATCGACGTAGGCAGCCACCATCGCCTCCGCCTGCGCCATCGCTTGCTCGGCAGCAAGGTGGCGCCAGGGGTTCGGTCCGAGATGGTCGCCACCGAGCACTATCTCGCTGCGGGGGAACGAGACCCTGCCTGCGACGTCGTGCACGAGGTTGCGGAAATCGGCCGGCGTCATCCCCGTGTACCCCCCTTCGTGATTGACCTGGTTACACGTCGCCTCAATCAGCACCGGGGCACCACGGGAGGCAGCCTCTAGCATTGCCGCCTCGAGCACCAGAGGATGTGCCGAGCACACGGACGTGATGCCGGAGGCCGGTTCTGCGCCGGACGCACTGCGAAGGAGCCAGCCGGCGATTCGTGGGTGAACGCAGCCTCTCGAGCGTCGTGCCGACCGCAGAGCATCGAGCTGCGCGAAATCCGATGTGCCTTCCATGGGGCCCCTGACCGTCACGGTGCGGGCGCCCGCGGCATTGGCGTAGTCGAGACTCTCCTCGACGCTGCGACCCTGCAGGCGGCAGGTAATGAACGCGGCGTCGAAACAGTCGCCGGCGCCGGTGGGATCGACCTCTTGCACGCGATAGGCGGGCCACTCGGCGCGACCCTCGAGACCGTAGTAGGTGGCGCCCCTCGTCCCCTGCTTGACGACGATCTCGGTCGGTCCCATCGCGAGGATCTCCCTCACGGCTTCGTCGGGCGTCGTGGCGTCCGTCAGCAGCGTCAGCTCATCCCCGCTTGGCAGGAAGGTGTCGCACTTCGAGAAGATCATCCTGAGCGCCGCCAGCACCTTCGCGTCGCCCATGACCTCCTTGCGCACGTTGGGGTCGAAGGAGACCGAGCCGCCGTTTCGCTTGACCAGCTGCACGGCTTCGGACGCCACTTGTATGACGCGATCCGAGAACAGCGACGCGCCCGAGATGTGCAGGTGGCCGCACTCTCCGAGTAGCGTGAGGCCCGCCTTTGTCAGGCGGATCTGGCCGCACGCGCTGTTCTTGATGTTGAAGACGAAGTCCCGCTCCCCGCTCTCGCGGTAGCGAACGAAGGCGCTCCCCGTCGCGTGGCCGGGCAGCACTTCGATGGCTCCAACATCGACGCCGTCACGGGTCAGCCGCTCGAGGTTCACCCAGCCGAAATCGTCCTCGCCGACGCAGCCGATGATGCCGCAGGCTTGGCCGAGGCGTGCCACTTGGTCGATGAAGATGGCAGGTGCTCCACTCGGGAAAGGGCCGACCAGCTGCAGCGGCTCTCGAAAGCCGTCACCTCGCTCCCGTGCGACGACCTCGACGAGGATCTCGCCGATGGTGACCACCTTGATCATGGACCGACCGCCAACGCCGGACGGTCTTGCGTGGTACTTCTGCTGTTCGAAAGGGTGTCGAGAAAACTTTTGCTCGACTCCGCAAGCGTCGTCCTCACACACTGTGCGAGCCAGTCGGTCACTACTGCTTCGGGGCTAGCTTCGCGGTCGCTGCGCCGGCACCGGATGGGCCGTTCGAATCGCCGCGCTCTCTCGGGACGGAGCTGGCTCTGACGTTCAGGGACGTGGGCAACACCACGGTCCTCGGCGGGCCCGAATAGCCAGCGAGACGGCTCAAAAGCAAGCGGGCACTCTCGTGGCCGAGGTCATATGCCGGCTGGCTTACCGTCGTCAATGCGGTACGGAGCAAGGGCGCCCATGAGATCTCGTCGTAGCCGACCACGGCGATCTCGTCCGGGATGACGAGCTTCGCCTCTTCGATGGCTTCGAGTGCGCCAGCCGTCATGCGGTTGTTGGCGATGAAGACCGCGTCCGGGCATGCCTTTTGTGCAAGCAGTTCGTTGATGGCTTGCCGTCCACCTTCTTCGCGGAAGTCCGCAACGCGAATCAGGGAGTCGTCGACAGGCACCCCCGCGCGCTCCAGCGCCATCCGGTAGCCCGCGAGGCGCTCAGAGCCGGTGGTTGTCGTCAGCGGGCCGCTGATGCACGCGATCCGGCAATACCCGTTTGCGAGTAGGTGCTCGACCGCCTGCGTGGCCCCCGCAATGTTGTCGGCGACGACCGTGTCAGCCTGCGTACCGGGGAGCTTCCGATCGACGAGGACCACGCGGATGCCGGCGTCGAGCAAGGGCTCCAGATCTACGGCTGCGCCCGACGGCGTCAAGATGACGCCGGCGAGGTTCTCAGCGACGGCGAGCTGGAGATACCCGGCTTCCTTCGACGGGTCCTCGTCGGCGTTGCAGAGGAACATCGAGTACCCGGATTCGTGCGCGCCATCCTCGACGCCGCGGACGACATCAGCGAAGAACGGCCCCGTCCGGATGTCCGAGATGACGAGCGCCCAGACCCGGTTGTGGCGGAGTCGGAGGCTGCGTGCCACCCGGTTCGGGCTGTAGTTCAACTGCTTGACGGCTCGAGCGACCTTCGTCGCCAGTACTGGGTCAACGTGGCCGTTCCCGTTCAGGACGCGGGAGACGGTGGAGGTGGAGACCCCCGCCTTACGGGCGACGTCGAAGATAGTTGTCACCACCGCCTCCTTTCCGGAGCTGTTCTCTTCTCCTGTACTGCGCGCGGCCGCGCGGGATGACTTGACACGACCTGAACACCACGTATAGCTTATCCTGAGTTATCCTGAGGTAACGTTTTCTCGCAACTTCGAGGGTCTCGGGTTGGCCCACGGGCTACGGAGAGTGCTTGATGTGCTGGACGATACAGGGAAAAGTGAGTTTTAGTCAACTCGCTCGCGGGCATGCCAACACGACCCTGGGCGCGGACTCTCTAGCCTCTCCGGCAAAGGTTTCCTCAGCAAGCGCTCTCGACGAGCCGATGAGCGAGAAGACTGGTAAAGCCCTCGCCGAATGGGCAAAGTCGCGCGCGAAGATGACCGGAACGAACCCTCCTCCGGTCAGTCAGCAGGCCGGGGAGGCGTTACCTATCGACTCCGCCTCCCCGGTTCCTCAACACATGCGGTCTAGTGGAGTCAGATCCACAGTCGGTGTGCGCGATCGGGCCGTGAGCGTTGACCCTGATCGAGTGCCCAAGCGCAAGCTCGCCAGTGGCGCTCTCATGCCGGCCATTGGTCTGGGGACGTTCGGCTCGGACCATGTCGCGGCAGAGGATGTCGCGCGGGCTGTGCGGGGTGCGTTTGACGTCGGTTACCGGCATTTCGATTGCGCCGCTGTTTACGAAAACGAGTGGGCGATCGGGCGCTCTCTGGGCGAGCTGCCCCGGGAAGAGATCTGGGTCACGTCGAAGCTCTGGAATGACAAGCACGCCCCGGAGGACGTGATATCGGCGTGCAAGCAGTCCCTGGCCGACCTTCGACTGGAGTACTTGGACTTGTACCTCGTGCACTGGCCGTTCCCGAACTCGCATCCCCCGGGATGCGCCGCGACGACGCGAGCCCCGAACGGGCGCCCGTACGTGCACGAGGAGTTCATGGAGACCTGGAGCAAGATGGAGCAGTTGGTGGACCTAGGACTGGTCCGTCACATCGGCACCTCGAACATGACGATACCGAAGCTCCGGCTTCTCTTGGCCGAGGCTCGTATCCGTCCGGCCGCGAACGAGATGGAACTGCATCCTCATTTCCAGCAACCCGAGCTCTTCGCGTACCTGAATGCTCAGGGCATCAACCCCGTGGGCTTCTGTCCGCTCGGCTCGCCACGGCGGCCCGAACGCGACCGCGCTCCCGGGGACACGGTCGACATCGAGGATCCGGTGATCGTATCGATCGCCCGCGCCCACGGGATTCACCCAGCCCCACTCTGCGTGAAATGGGCGGTGCAGAGAGGTCAGATCCCCATTCCGTTCTCGACGAACCCCGACCACTATCGGGCGAACCTGAAGGCGGTGGTCAGCGACCCCTTGGCCGACGACGAGATGCGCGCGATCGAGGCCATCGACAGAGGCTGCCGACTGATCAAGGGCCATGTCTTCCTCTGGAGAGACGGGCAACCCTGGGAGGACCTCTGGGATCTCGACGGGGCGATCGCGCGATGACCGCCGCAAAGCGCTGGAAGGAGATGAGCACCGAGATGAGCAGTAAACCGGTCCGCAGGCGCGTGTTGATGAGCGCTCCAGGCACCGTCGAAGTGGTCACCGAGCCGGTGCCCGGACTAGAGCGGGACGACGCTCTGGTGGAGCTATCGCTCGCCGGGGTCTGTGGGTCGGACAAGGCCGCGCTCCACGGTGAGCACGCCTTCATGGGGCCGCCCTACTACCCGGGCCATGAAGTCGTGGGCGTCGTGATTGCGGTCGGCGAGGAAGTGGACGAGGTGGGCGTGGGCGACCGCGTGACCGTCGAGCCGACCCTTCCCTGCGGCCGCTGCAAGCCGTGCCTCAGCAATGCCGAGAACCTGTGCGAAGATCTGCGGTTCTTCGGATGCGGGTACCGCGAGGGCGCCATGGCGGACGTCTTCTCTGTGCCGGCGTCGCGGCTCCACAAGATCCCCGCTGGCCTCACTGACGAGCAAGCGGTCCTGATAGAGCCTGTGGCAACCGGCGTCCACGCAGCCCGGGTGGCAGGCGACCTGAGCGGGAAAACCGTTGCCGTCCTGGGATCTGGAACCATCGGCCTGATGACGATGATCGCGGCGCGCGAAGGCGGCGCGCGACGGATCGTGATCACGGACTTCGTGGCTGCGAAGCGTCAGCTGGCACTTGAGTTGGGTGCCGACGCCGTCGTGGACGCGGCTGCGGCCGATCTCGCAGGCGAGGTTCGCGCCGAGCTCGGTGAAAGCGGCGATGTCGTCTTCGACTGCGTGGCGAACCAGCAAACGCTGCCGGAAGCGATCAAGGTTGCGCTGAAGGGCGGTACCGTCATGGTTGTGGGAGGCGCTCGCAGGCCGGTCACGATCGATCTGCCCGTGGTGCAGGAGTTTCAGGTGCGCGTCCAGGGGGTTGCCACGTACCGCTCCGAGGACTACCGCGACGCGATCGGCATGCTCGCCAGAGGCGTCATCGATGTCGACCGGTTCGTGACGGCGACGTTCCCTCTGCCGCGGGCCGACGAGGCGTTCGCTGCCCTCGACACGGGCCAGGAGGTCAAGATCCTCGTTGCCGCCGACCCCGACGGCCGTCCGCCCGAGGCGTAGATCGGAAGTGTGAGGTGCTACGTCAGGGGATCATTCACTCGCAGCTCGTCGAGGCGCTTGCTCGCCTGCGACACACTGACCTCTTCGCCATCAGCGACTCTGGCTTTCCGACAGCGCGAGGAGTCGAAGTGATCGACCTGGCGGTCGTCTACGGACTGCCGTCGTTCGATTCGGTACTCGGCGCCGTGGTCGCCGAGGTCGCGGTGGAGAAGGCGACCATGGCGACGGAAACCCGGGGGCACAACGCTGCCCAGGCTGAGCGGATTCGCTCGTACTTCCCGGATGTCGTCGAGGTCAGTCATGAGGATCTCAAGCGGATGGCCGCGTCTGCCCAGTTCGTCATCCGTACCGGCGAGGCGACTCCGTACTCGAATGTCGTTCTTCAAGCGGGGGTGACTTTCGCGTGAGCATTTCAGCGGCGACCGTTCCCCGCGAACGTTGACTGCCGGGTCCCAGTTCGGTTGGTGGTGTGGCTACCGGCGGTTGCGTCGGCTGCCGAGGATTGTCGCGAGCGTCGATCCCGTTCTAGACGGTTTCAGATCTGATCAGCCCGTGGGGTTCGAAAACCCGGTCGGCCGCCTCAGCAAAGACCGGCTGGCTTGGGCTGGTCGGCTACATCCTGCTCAACCTCTGGCTGGTGGTGATTATGGGCTTCAGCTTCGTTGAAGCCTTTATCTTGCCGCATGTGGCGACCGCGTTGCCTGCGTTTGTGCAAGCTTGGATGGGAATGTTCAACGGCCCCGCCGGCAAGTTTGGCCTCGGATTCCTCCCAACAATATGGACCCTGACGGGCCCCGTGTATATTCTCGGTGGCCTGCTGTTTGGTATCGCAACGTTCCGTGCCGGTATCCTGCCGCGATGGGCGGGCGCACTTCTTGCCCTCTCGACTGTGTTGGCCCCAATAGCTGGCCTGCTCCCCAATGCGTCTCAGCCGAAAATCGCAATACCGATGGGGTTAGCTCTAGCCTGGCTGGGGTATGCGCTCTGGTCTGAAAGGCGAGCGCAAAGTTCTTAACGCATGGCTAAAAATTGGAGAGACGCATATGAACATCAGCAATACGACCGTCACAACTACGTCGTCACATAGAAAACGCTCATTAACGGCGGGCATGTTATACCTTCTCACCTTTGTCTCGATCCCGACCCTCTTTCTTTACAACCCAGTAAAGAGTGCGAATTACATCATCGGCACTGGCCCGGACACTCGCGCCATCATCGGCGGTATCCTGGAGATTATTGTGGCTTTTGCCGGCATCGGCACCGCCGTCGTGCTTTTCCCGATGCTCAAGAAGCAGAATGAATCGGCCGCACTGGGCCTCGTTGCTGCCCGAATTCTGGAATCCGGGACCATCTTTGTCGGGGTAGCATTCCTTTTGTCGATCGTTACCCTGCGCAAGGCCGGAGTCGGAGCAGATGCGTTGATCACCGCCCGTGCGCTGGTCGCCCTTTATAACCGCATCTTCCTCCTCGGACAAAGCTTCATGCCGGCCATATGCGACCTGTTACTTGGATTTTTGCTGTACCAGTCTCGTCTGGTGCCTAGACGCCTTTCCGTGATTGGAATCGCCGGAGCGCCCATACTCGTCGCTGGATTCATTGCCGTGCTATTCGGTCTCACCGGGCAACATGGCCCCTTGGCAGGACTAATCGCATTTCCGGTCGCGATCTTCGAGTTTTCGCTGGGCATCTGGCTGGTCGTAAAAGGCTTCAATCCTAAGGCTGTTGCCACCCTGGAGTCCAAGAGTTAGAGCGGTTCTCTTGCATCGCAATTAATCTCACGTGTCGCCAGGTGCGACAACAATAAGTAACGCTCGGGTCTCATGCGTCTCTGCTTTAGCCGCCACACCGGATACCTAGCACGTTGTAATAATCGCAACGGTAATGGAGGCGGCGGGAATCGAACCCGCGTCCGCAGCCGCACCGAGCGAGCGTCTACAAGCTTGTCCAGCGCTTTGATTTCGCCCGGAAATCGGCTCGCTGGCGGCCTACCGCCGGACTAGCCCTCCTGAGTGGTCGCGCCGCGGGCGAGTGGCTCTCCCTTGGTGCCGAGCCCGTTAGTTGACGCCGCTACCCGAACCACGGGCCCAATTCGGAGCGACGCGTTACCTAGTTACCTAGGCAGCGAGTGCGAGGTTTTGATCCGCACTTACGTTGTTTCCCGGTTGATTAACGAGGCCGACCGGGGACCTCGGCTTGCAGCTCGACCGGAGAACCGACCACGTCGAAACCTGATCGCCCCCGTATGTTTTCCTCAACTTCATTGTAGCTGCCGGACATAGAACCGACCCAAAATCCGGCGCGGGCGGCGCTCAGGGCCTATCCCGGTAGGGAGGCGCGGCTGAGGTGGTCGAGGCGTGGATGCCAGGAGCCGCACGAGCCGCGAAAGCGCACTGGTAGTGCGGTGAGTGGATCGGGTGGTTCCTGGCGCCGCGAATCGGCCGCATCGGTCGTGTGGGCTTGCCGGGATAGGCCCTTAGGCGCTGCCTACCAACAGAACGATCAGCCAGATCCAGAACGCGATTACGACTATGGCGGAGACGCAGGTCACCCAGACAGCCGCGTCGGTGTACTCCGACAAACGGTCGAGGGCGTCGATCTCTGCCAGCGTCATCGGGTCGTCTCCGTGCTCCAGCTGCAGCATGCGCAGGCGGTGCAACTTCTTACGCCCCTGCGCGGCGATCAGCAGCACCACGAGACCGCAGGAAAATGCCACGGCGCTCGTCACCAGCATCGTCGTGAGAAGTGCGTCTCGGATCTTCGTGGCGCTGGTCAGCGACCCGCTGTTGGCGACCACGGCCAGAACCAGGAGGAAGGCCGCCAGAAGCACCGGCACGGCGAGGATCGCGCAGACATAGGGCCTCCAGGGGAAGCCGGGGCTCATTACCGACTCCTCACTCTCCTCCTCTTCGGTCGCTGCGTCGAGCTGCTGATCGTAGGTTCGGCGCGTCTCGGGGTCCAGCAGCGTTTTACGGGCCTGATGGATGATCTGAAGCCAGTCGGTCGCCGACGGATCGTTGAGCGCGAGCGCCCCTCGCCAGTGGTCGTCGAGCGCCTGCGCCGCCAGGTCGATGTCGTCCTCGGTCGAGTCGCGCCAGATGCCGAGGATCTCGTAGTAATTGCTCACGCACTAAGAATCACAATTCCACCGGTCGACACAAGGGCAATTTCCGGTTTCGAACCTCTAGCGGAATGAAGACCCGCCGACTGGGTGCGATCGGTGGATGCGATGCTAGGACGCAGGGAGCGCTCGTATCGACAGAGATGCGGGCGCGACTGAGGACGCGGCTCGGAGAGCCGACGCAGCGCGCCGCTGAGCGCGGCCAGGCGGTGGAGTGCTTCGTTTCGCTAGAGGTTCTGAGCGGCTAGCGACGAGCCTTGAGCTCACGCTCGATCTCGCGATTGGCGTCGCGCTTGGCGAGATCTTCGCGCTTGTCGCGGCCGCTCTTGCCGCGCCCCAGGGCCAGCTCGATCTTGACCCGCCCGGCCTTGAAATAAAGCCGCGTCGGCACGAGCGTCAGGCCCTTTTCGTGTAGCTCGCCGGTCAGCGAAGCGATCTCGCGCCGGTTGAGCAGGAGCTTTCGGTCGCGGTCGGGGTCGTGCGAGCTGAGCGAGGCCTGCTCGTAGGGAGCGATGTGAGCGCCGATCAGCCAGGCCTCGCCGTCGCGGATGTCGGCGAAAGCCTGCGTCAGGCTCGCCTGCCCCTGGCGAAGCGACTTGACCTCGCTGCCAGTCAGCACCAACCCGGCCTCGAAGCGCTCGAGCAGGTGGTAGTCGTGCCGGGCACGGCGGTTGTCGGCGATCAGCTTCTCTCCATTGGCGGACATAACCGCGATTGTAGGCACGCCGGGTCAGCGGCTTTCCCCCTTTGGCGGTATTGCAGGTCAGGACGAAACAAGGGAGAAGATCGATTACATGCGCTCACCTGCGGCAGAGCTGCGAATTCAGGCTGGAAAAGAAGCCGGATTCACGCTGATCGAGCTCCTGATGGTGATCGTCATTCTCGGAATCCTCGCCGGTATTGCCGTCGTCAGCTACGTCGGCTTCAACGACCGCTCGGAAAAAACGACCGCGCGGTCCAACGTGCGCGTCGTGGTACCGGCGCTAACGGCCTACTACACCGAGCATTCCACCTACGTCGACGCCACGCTCACCGCGTTGCGTAATCAATACGACCTGCAAATCGACGATAGCGCCGCTTCTCGCTACAAGATCTCGGGCCTGGGCGATAGCACCTACTGCCTCCAGAACCACATCGGCAACTGGTACGCCTGGACGACCGGCCCGAATGAGCCGATCGACGCCGGTACCTCGAGTCACTGCTAACGGCGGCTGCCG
>Ga0207932_1000267_pt1 | contig 17684 bp, 14 predicted proteins | sample NGESurdeep092012_FD_184480 | JGI IMG/M metagenome (GOLD analysis project Ga0207932, IMG submission 184480) | Arctic peat soil microbial communities from Barrow, Alaska - NGEE Surface sample 415-2 deep-092012 (SPAdes) | ecosystem: Environmental > Terrestrial > Soil > Wetlands > Peat ...
TCCTCCGGCAACTTCTATGGGGGCGACAAGACTCGGTCACTGCTGCTGCTCAGCGACGGGGCCTACCTCGAGGACCTGGCCCGCGCACAGAACCTCGGCGGAGACCAGTGGGGCATGATGAACGAGGCTGGCAACTCCCCGGGCCAACCATGGATGTGGCTCTACACGTTCTGGTATCAGATTGAGCCCTTCAAGAGCTCGGACAACGGCGACGCGCAGGTCTGGGGAATCATGATGCTCCTCACGCTCCTGCTGATGCTCCTGCCGTTCATCCCAGGGTTGCGCTCGATCCCCAAGTGGATCCCCGTCCACCGGCTGGTCTGGCGCAACTACTACCGAAGGGGCAAACGCGCCTGACACATGGCTAAACGCTGAAGGCCCGTTCCGACCGGAACGGGCCTTCAGCGTTGTCTGGCTTCAGAGTGGAGCGCACCTGATGCCGTGGCCCCGCCATCAAGACCACTCGTTATCGCGCCCTGATGGACCACAGATCGTTGGGTGGCAACAGGTCCATTCCATCCGGGTTGGCCAGGTATCCGGGGGCCTTGCCAGGGGTGCCTTTGTGGCCGTACTGCCAGACAACCCGGTTCGTCCGGGGGTCGACGACGATGATGCGGTGGTTGGCGTCGTCGGTGGCGAAGACGTCGCCGTTGGGGAGCGGCAGAGCGAGCGAGGGTCGGCTGAGCTGGGCGGCGCCGGTGGGGCGGTAGGTCCAGACAGCCTTCCCGTTGCGGTTGAAGACGACGATCTGCCCTGGGGTGCTGTAGTCCACCGTGAGGTAGCGGTCCGCCGAGATCTCGTTCGTGTCCGAGGGGTACGCGACCCCTGGAGGGTGGGTGCTCCATGCGACCGACCCGTTCAGGCTCATCGCGTTGACCCAGTCCCCGTTGATCTCCGTGACCAGATAGCGCCCGTCGCGCATCGGGAACACCCCGTTGGGGCTGCCGAAGTAGGTCGGAGGCTGGTGGCGGCAGGCTCCGGTCGTGCCCAGCTGTGCCGAGGGCGTGGATGAGCCCGGGCGGACGAAGAGCAGTCGACAGTTACGGATGTCGGGGATCATCAGCCGACCGTCGGGCAGGATCATCGCGTCATCCGGGTTGGACAGCTGCCCCGCTTTGGATCCGGCAAGCCCCGGAGTGCCATACCGGAAGACGATGTGCCGGGTGGCGATATCGATGACGCTGACCACCTGGTTCTCCTCCTGGGTGGCGACGATCTGTTTGCCGTCTGGGGTGAAGAACACATCGTCAGGACGGATGAAGGTCTGCCCCGGTGCGAGATCCCCGGGTCGGGGAAACTCCCACAGCGTCCGACCTTGCGGGTCGATGATCACAAGACGGTTGTTGTCCTCGTCCGCGACGATGACCGGCGCGGGAAGGACGCCCGGGTCCGAACCGGGAGCCAGGAAGGGCCCGGTGAGCGGGTGGAGCTGAGCAAGCGCACCAGCGACAGAGACGGTGGAAGGCGCCGTGGGCCGCGTCACCAACGGCGTGGCCGCGGGTGAGGACCCCTGCGACGGCGAAAGCAGCGGGGATGTTGACGCGGACGGGCTGACCGAGTTGCCGGAGCACCCCAAGAGCACCAACGAGAGTGCAACGGCAACAACGACGATCTCAACACGTGGTCGAGGCTTCATGAGCTTCCTCCACTCGCTGGCGGGTCAGTTCTTGGGATGGATTCCTTAGCAGAACGCTAGCGTCCGCGAGGCCGGCCAAACGTGCCCGGTATGCAGCGATTTGTCGCGCAGAACCGCGGCCATTCGTGAACGCCCACCAGCCCGGCGAGCGGGCGGTTCGGTCGGGGGCGGCCGTTTCGTGGCATAGGCTGAGCGCGGCAATGACCATGGCGAGCACCCCCGAGGGCCGATAGAACGAGGAGAGATCGATGTGGCGAGAGGCTCCAATCGACCTCAAAAACCCCGCTTGTATCCCGCCTTCCGGCCCTTGAGCTCAGCCTATGCCGTTGCAGCCGTGGGACTCCTGGCGGCCGGCTGCTCCACGACAACTGTGTCAGCCCCGGTCCGCTCGCAGTCAAGACCACCGACGAACTCACTACCGGCGACCTCAGCTGCTCACACCCAGACGACGACGCCCACTTCCTCCATGGCACTGTTCACGCTGCCTGCGGCAGTGTCACGCCCGACCGTGTTCGCAGCGGGTGAAGGGCTGCTCGTCGTAGGCGGCCTGACCGCCGCGGACAACACAAGCCAGGCAATCCTGAAGGTCGATCCTGCCCTTGGGACGGTGAACCCGGCCGGACAGCTGCCCGTCCCGGTACACGATGCAGCGGGCGCCGTGGTGGACGGCCGAGATCTCCTCTTCGGCGGTGGGTCGACCGCAGTGACCAGCGCAGTGCAGGACGTGACGCCCGGCGTATCCCCCCGGGTTATCAGCCATCTGCCGCAACCACGGGCTGACCTCGTCGCGGTCAGCGACGGCAAGATCGGTTATGTCCTTGGTGGTTTCGACGGAACCCAAGGTTCGACCACGATTCTGCGAACTCAGGACGGCAGGACATTCACCGTCATGGGCACTCTGCCGGTGACCGTGCGCTACCCAGCGGTCGCCGCCAGCGCCGGGTCGATCTGGCTCTTCGGCGGCGAACACGCAGGGAAGCAGGTCACCGACGTCCAACGGATCGACCTGACCACAGGCAAGGGCGTCGTCACGGGACATCTGCCACGTGCACTGGCCCACGCCGGGGCATTCACCTTGGGCGGCACGGTCTTCGTGGCCGGCGGGCGCATCGGCGCCAACGCGACTGACGATGTCATGCGCTTCGACCCCGCGAACGTGAGCTTCACACCCGCTGGGCACCTGCCCGCGGCCCGATCCGACTTTGGTGTCGCCGTCGTTGGCACCACCGCCTACCTGGTCGGCGGGGAAGATCCCAAGCCTGTGGACACAGTCATCCAGGTCCGTGCCCAAGCTGGAGGAACACCATGAGCGGTCATCATCGCCAAGCACCATCGCCGGAGCTACGTCGGCACTGGCGGTTCGTACGGGGCCTGCTCGTCACGCTGATTGTCGGCCTCGGACTGGGGTCCTGGTGGCTCCTGACCGCAGCCGGAGCTCCTTCGAAACCGCCGACGAATGCGGGGAGAACGACCTCGCACTGGCCGCCACCTGGTATGACGTCAACGACTGCAGCGACGCCAGCCGCGGCAGCGCCAACCTCGACCAATGCGCCCATCATACTGCCCGCTGTTCTGGGTCCCGGCTGGCTCGCCCCGGGTTCCGACCCCTCGGTGTTGCCAGGGCCACTCCTGATCGCAGACGGAAGTGGCAACCGGTTGCTGATCATTGACGCCAATGGCCGGGACCTGTGGCAGTTCCCCCGCCCCGGAGACCTGGCTGCAGGGCAGAGTTTCAAGGCCCCCGAAGTCGCGTGGTTCAGCCCGGACAGCAAGCAGGTCGTGGTTGCCAGCGAGGACAGCAGCATCCTTTACGTCATCGACATCCTCACCCACAAGATCGTCTACACCTATGGGAAGACTGACGCCCCCGGATCTGGCCCCAACCAGGTGAACCGCCCCGACGGCGTAGTGATGCTGCCGTCCCACGCTCTGGTGCTGCCCGACGCCGGCAACTGCAGGATCATCACGATCCCCGCAGGCGGCCAGGCGATCAGCCGGCAGCTGGGCCAGACCGGAATGTGCGCGCAAAACCCGCCGCAGAGCTTCGACGACCCCAGCGGCGTGTTTCCGATGTCCAACGGCGACTACGTGATCACCGAGGGCAACGGCCACTGGGTCAGTGAGATGAGCCTGGCCGGGAAGGTCTCGTGGAGCGTGCAGGTGCCCGGCGTCTCAGCCATCTACCAAACCGCTGAGATCGGTCCTGACCGCTACGCGACTGTCGACCACGTGTTCCCGGGCCAGGTCCTGACCTTCGATCACACCGGAAAGGTGATATGGCGCTATGCGCCAACCGGAAATCAAGCCCTGAACAAGCCATCGATGGTGATACCGCTGCCCAACGGTGACTTCATGGTGAGCGACAAGGTCAACAACCGGCTCATCGTCGTGGACCCCCGCACCAACGCCATCGTGTGGCAGTACGGCCACACCGGGGTGCCTGGCAGCACCCCCGGATTCCTGAACAATCCCACGGGGATAGACCTGTACCCACCAAACGCGATGGCGGCCAAGGTCCACCAATAGCCTTCCAAGCACGACCCGACCGTAGGCACGATCCCACTCTGAGGCGACATCTGGGTCACCATTTGCCGAACGACGTCGAGCGCGGCTTGACGCTGGCCAGATCGATGGTCGAAGTCGTCTCGACCGGTAACCCGGCTGATGCCTTTTCGGCTGCGTCGTTGGCGATGATGTCGGCCGCGGTGTTCAGCGGGAACTTGTTGAGCGGGTCGTGTCCGGGGACCTTGACGAACTCGACGGTGCCGGCACGACTGTCCAGCGCAGCCCAGATGGCCTTGACGATGCCGGCATTCGCCACGGGCTGACGTTTGGAGTTGCGCATCCCGTTGCGCTGCCAGCCGGCACGCCAGGTGGTGGAGCAGTCCCGGGCGTATGTCGAGTCGATCTGGATGACCAGATGCGCAACGTCGGGGTGGTCTTGCAGTGCGTCGAGCACGGCCCGCAGCTCGGCAATGTTGTTCGTGCCGACAGCTTGACCGGACGCGTGGTAGTTCCCGCGCTCGTCCACCCAGGCCCAGCCAGCCGGCCCAGGGTTGCCCAGGCAGGCACCGTCGGTGCCAACTGTCAACGATCCGTCCGGCATGTCTTTCCCTCTTGTCTGGCTTCGACGTCGGCCTTCTCAACCCGAAGCAGTGGTTTCTTTCGACGCAGCGGTCTATCCGACACAAGTGGTCCATTCAACGCAGAGGTGCCTTTGACTTCGCCACCGTGGCGCAGGGCAGGAGCTGACTCAGCCGAGGTAGTCGCGCACCAGTGCCGTCGATGCTTACGCCGGCGTTCGACGCGGCGTAAGCATAGGCCGCCGGAGCGCCACCCTCGCCTGTTGACCCCTTCTTGACCTTGATTTGAGGTTCTCACGAGGTGCCCATAGGGCTGGGGCGGTGACTATTGAGTTCGGGAATCCAACCATGGGCACCTTTCATCCCTAGTCAGGGGCGCATTTCACAGGAGGAACGTTTAATTGACTGCACGAGGCGACGTGAAGATCGAAGACCCGCAGAAGCATCGGCCACCTTCACGGCACGGAGCACCTCGGCCAAGTCGGCGTCGTTTCTGGGTGCGCCGGGTAGGCGTGCTGATGGTGGCCCTGCTCCTGTGGCCGGCTTTTTCGATTGGTGGTGCGCTGGCGGCTCCGGGCACTGACTCTACGGCTGCGCGACTGGCCGAGTGGGCCAGGTTCAACGGGCTGGGCTGGGCTGTCAGCGACCTGGAGCAGATTCAGTACAAGGCCAACCCTCCCAAGGTTGGCGGCAACCTCGCGGGCGGCATCCCACGCATCGCCGCGACCCGGCCGGCATCGGGCAAGCCGACCAGTTCATCGAGCTTCTCCGCTCTTCCCGCGCCGATCCCCTCCCAGGCCAAACCGTCTCTGCCAGGCGAGGGCTCCTGGCAGTCGCTGGTCAGTCTCAAGGGTGTGCCGGCGATCCGTGCCGCGTTCCTGCGCCCGGACGCCCAGCACACCAGTTATCTGGTCGGGGTGGCCTGGCTCAACCAGAAGCTGGTCAAGATGTCCCTGCATCCGGGCTACCGGGTGCCCGGCGATCCGGGCTTGTCCCAGCCCTCTTCAGTGCCGGCTTCGCAGCGGAACAGCCTGCTGGCGACGTTCAACTCAGGCTTCACCATGACCGACGCCAACGGCGGCTACTGGCAGGACGGCCAGACCGCGGTGCCGCTGCGCAGCGGCGCCGCGTCAATGGTGCTGTACAAGGATGGCCACGTCGACGTGGCCAGGTGGAATTCTGCCACGCCCGGCCCAGACGTGGCAGCCGTCCGCCAGAACCTCGGCCTGCTGGTTGACAACGGCGCGATCACCCCCGACGTGAACAGCACCACGACGCGGACCTGGGGGGCCACCGTCGGCAACGCCACCTACGTATGGCGCTCAGCCGTAGGGATCCGCAAGGACGGCTCCCTGGTGTTCGTGGTCGGTGCCTCGATGTCGGTCAAGACCCTGGCCAACATCGTGCACGACGCAGGAGCAGTGCGGGCCATGGAACTGGACATCAACCAGTCATGGACCAACTTCATCACCTACACCCACCCAGGCAACGGCGTAACGGTCCCACAGATGCTCACCAAGAACGAGCACCCCAACCCCTACCGCTACCTCCAGCCGTCATCGCGAGACTTCGTTGCGGTCCTTGCTCGTTCATGAGCCAACCGTCTGGCTAGTACTGGTGGTCGGAGTGTCTGGTGGTCGGAGTGACTGGTGGTCGCCGAACGAATGTCCGTCCAGGTAGTCGCGCAATGGGAAGCCTGAACGCAGTGCGATCGAGAGTTGAACGCGTGCAGGTCAGGAGCACTGTGGGTGAACATCCCTGACTGAGATCAGTGCTCAGCTAGCCGGTAGCTGGTCCAGCGATCCATCGAAGTGATGGCGTAGCTCAGCTTGCGCGACGGACGCGGGTTCGGCGTTTGAGGGCTCGGCGTTCTTCCTCGGACAGTCCGCCCCAGACCCCGGCATCCTGACCAGACTCCATGGCCCATTTCAGGCAGGTCTCGATGACTTCGCATTGACGGCAAACGGCCTTGGCCTCTTCTATCTGGAGAAGCGCCCGGCCGGTGCTCCCGTCAGGGAAGAAGAGTTCGGGGTTGACGCCGAAGCAGGCAGACCGGTTGCGCCAGTTCATCGAGATCGATCTCCCTGAGTCAAGGTCTGGGGCATCTGCAACACGTGAGTCAGTGATGACGCAAAAAGCCGCAACGAGGGCCACACGATTGGTGGCATAGAACATGTTTCTCGACCTTCTCGTGTTTCCCCTGTGTGTCGTCTGAGAACATGCTGAATCCTCAGGTGCCGGTGTGCATCAGCAGGTCATAGCCACAGGCGCGGGTTGACCGGGGTGCCATCCTCACGGGTCTCGAAATGAAGGTGACAGCCGGTCGAGAAACCCGTCGTGCCGGAGTAGGCCACGAGCTGGCCCCGGGCCACATGCCCGGATGTGACAACGAAGCTGGTCAGGTGGTTGTAGGTCGTCGTCAGGTCGACGCCGCGCTGGAGGCCGTGGTCGATGATCAGCCGGTTGCCGTAGCCGCCTGACAGAGACTCCGGCGTCGTCATGATGACATCGCCGGCGGCCGCAGCGTAGACCGGCGAGCCACAGTTGGCGGCGAAGTCGATGCCGGGGTGGTAGCCCAGGGGGTCGCCTCTGGGACGGAACTCCTGGGACACGGGCGCGTTGAGCGGATAGCTCAGAGACCCGCCGAGAGTCTCCTGTCGCGCGCTCGATCGCACCGGCTGGTTGGCTCCGCCAGCCGCAGCTGCCAAAGCCGCGGCCTCACGAGCAGCCTTGGCGCGAGCTGCCAGCTGCCTGGCCAGTGAGTCCGACTCTGCCTGCATCTTCTTGAGGTTCGCAATCTCCGTGGCCTTCTTGGCGGCCACCGTTACCTCGTACCGGGACTGGGCGGCGTACAGCAGATCGAGATTGGTCTTCGCGGCCGCCGCGGTCTTGCGGGCCGCCACGGCCCGGGCCAGGGCAGCCTGGGCCTGGTCCTTCAACGCCGCGACCTGTTGGCGCACGGCAACCAGGTGCGCCTGGTCGGCGTGGCCCTGCGCCCGCATAGTGCCCAGTCCACGTAACCTCTCGCTACGGACCCGCAGGACGGTGTCCATCGTGAGGAGGCGGTCGGTGAAGTCCTCGGGGCTGGTGGCCTCAAGCACGATGGAAAGGCCGGAGACCGCGCCCTGCTGATAGTCGTTGCGGACCAGGTTGGCGAGCTGGTCCTGAGCAGCCTGGCTGTCGCGGGCATTCTGCCCGAGGGCGTCCGCGGATTTGGCCGCGTCTGCCTCGGCGACGGCAAGCGCTGTGGCCATCGTCTGGTTATTGGTGTCGGCCACGACCTGCGCTGCGACGGCTACGGTCAATGCCTGCTGCGCGCCGGGCAGTTGCGCCTGGGTGCGTTGCAGCACCCGCACGGCTATGGCCAGATCCTGGGAGGTGCCCTCGATCGCGGTGCTCAGCGCCGCGATGCTGGCGTCGAGCTTCTTCTTGTCGCCTGCGGTGTCAGCCGAGCTGAGGGGTACGCATCCCAGGCTGAACGCGACGGCGAGAACCGCGCAAACACCCACCATTCGCATTCGGGTGCGATGGCGGCAATGTCGTGACACAGTCAGGTCTGGCCTCACGACTTCTATGTCAACACAGCCACTTGGCGCACAGCCGAACATTCCGCTGGCGACCTGCGGCGTGTCGCACCCCGAGGCGCGAGTCAGGCTCCGGTCATGATGACGACGCCTGCGTTCGTCGGCCGGGTGCTGTCCTGAAGCACCGGTTGCGATTCAACCCGTGCTCGGTCGCGACAGCAACCCTTGTCTTGCGCTACCACCCGGTGACGGTGCGCATCCTGAGCAGACGCTGGGAGATGGCGGCCGGCAATGATGCCACCCGGATTCACGGCCTCACACCGGTTCAGTCCAGGTAGTCGCGCAGAACCTGTGAACGTGACGGGTGACGTAGTTTGCTCATCGTCTTGGACTCGATCTGACGGATCCGCTCCCGGGTCACGCCATACACCTTGCCTATCTCGTCAAGGGTCTTGGGCTGACCGTCGGCCAAGCCGAAACGCATCGAGACCACACCGGCCTCACGCTCGGAGAGGGTGTCCAGGACGGAGTGCAACTGCTCCTGCAACAGCGTGAACGACACCGCGTCGGCGGGCACGACGGCTTCGGAGTCCTCGATGAGATCACCGAACTCGCTGTCACCGTCCTCGCCCAGAGGTGTGTGCAGGGAGATCGGCTCACGACCGTACTTCTGGACCTCGACGACCTTCTCGGGGGTCATGTCGAGCTCCCTGGCGAGCTCCTCAGGTGTCGGCTCGCGCCCAAGGTCCTGAAGCATCTGACGCTGGACTCGAGCCAGCTTGTTGATGACCTCGACCATGTGTACGGGGATACGGATGGTTCGTGCCTGGTCGGCCATCGCGCGGGTGATGGCCTGGCGAATCCACCACGTGGCATAGGTCGAGAACTTGAAGCCCTTGGTGTAGTCGAACTTCTCGACTGCGCGGATCAGACCAAGATTGCCCTCCTGGATGAGGTCCAGGAAGAGCATGCCGCGGCCGGTGTAACGCTTTGCCAGCGAAACGACCAGCCGCAGGTTGGCCTCGAGCAGGTGGTTCTTGGCATTCTTACCGTCCTGGGAGATCCACCACAGCTCGCGCTTGAGCTTCATGTCAATCTTGCCACCGGCGTTGAGCTTCTCCTCGGCGAAGAGACCAGCCTCGATACGCTTGGCGAGCTCGACTTCCTGCTCAGCGTTAAGCAGGGCAACCTTGCCGATCTGCTTGAGGTAGTCCTTGACCGGGTCAGCTGTTGCGCCAGCCGTCACGACCTGCTGGGCGGGTGCGTCGTCCTCGTCGTCGTCACGGATGACGAAACCAGCGGTTTCGCTCTCTTCCTCACCGGCCTTGCCATCAGTCTTGACGGCAACTCCGTTGACCACGGACTCAGCCAGAGGGTTGTCGGCGTCGATCTCGCCGCCCTTCTTGGCAGCTGCCTTCTTCGCGGCCGTCTTCCTGGCCGCGGTCTTCCTCGTCCGCCCCTTGGGTGCTTCCCCTTCTGGCTCAGCATCGGCGACCGCCTTGGTCGTGCGAGAAGGAGCGGCTTTGGCGGTCTTGGCCGCGCGCACTTTGGACTGCGTTGGTTCCGCCGAGGGCCCGGCCGCCGTCTTCTTCGCCGCGGTCTTCTTTGCCGTCGCAGTCTTGGTCGCAGTCTTGGTCGCAGTCTTGGCCGTGGCCGAAACGGGCTCTGTCTTCTTCGATGCGGTCTTGACCGCGGCAGTCTCGGATGTCTTCGCGGACGGCTTGGCCGAGGACTTTGCCTTCTTCGCCGCGGTCCTCTTCGTCGCGGAGGCTGTGGCGGTTGAACGAGCTGTGGTTGCCGCGACAGCCCTATGTGCGGTTGCCGTGTCCAGGGTCACGTGGATCCCTTGATGGTCCAGCGAGCGCAGGACGACCTTCATTCGTTTGGGGCTGATCTCGGCCTGCACCAGCGCAACCCGCAGCTGTTCGCTGTCGACCGAACCGTTCGTCTTCCCAATCCGCACCAGTTCCTGAAGTGCGGGGTGGGCAAACTCAGCTGGCACCTTGGTGGGTGGAACTATCGCAGACAGGGATGAAACGCTAGACACAGTCGACACCGACTACCTTTCGTCGCGAGGACGTTGCAACGCGTGGGTCAGTCGTCGACGCCGAAGCGTGAACGGTGACCAGTGATGGGACGGGAGGTTCGCCGCGACCGGGTCCGGCGGGAGGAGTTCCCGGTCGTGCTAATGACCATTGTAAAACGTCTGTGGACATGCTAGCGCGTCGGTGCCCCGATAAGGTGCTCCGAGCCACGGCCGTGTCACGGGCCAAGACTTCCAAACAACGTGTTGCCAGCACGCAAACGCAGGCATTCCCAGGCGTGGCGTCCGAACATTGACGGTTGAGCAGAGTTGATCGCGGTTCAGATTGCATGTCGGTTCAGATTGCATGTCGGTCAGGACAACGCAAACCGTGCGCGAACACTTCCCTGGACCCCGCATCTACCAAGAAGAGACTGCGTCTGCAAAAAAGAGACCACGCCCGGCAATCCAGGACGCGGTTTCCACCTGTGTCCTGACGAGCAGACAGACAGACGTCAGTCGTTGACACCGGCTTTGACGGCGAGCACCGGACAGGAGGCATCAAGCAGGATGCGTTGGGCGTTGGACCCAAGGATCAGTTTGCCGACCGGGGTGCGCCGGCGCAGACCGATCACGATGAAGTCGGCGTCGACCTCATTGGCCACCTCGATCAAGTCCTGTGAGGGTTCGTTGCCGCGGACGAGCTGGCGAACCTCGTGTTCGACACCGGCCTCGTCAAGGTGGTTCTGAACAGAAAGGAGCTCAGCCTCGAATCGGCGGGCTTCATCCGCATCGAAGTCCTTGCCACCCCGGTTGGAGTTGATCACGATCAACTTGGTGCGCCGCAACAGTGATTCCTCGGAGGCGCGACGCAACGCAGCGCGGCCTTCCTTGGTCGGCACATAACCCACAACAACGGACACCTGGAACCTCCTCGTTCACCCTCGCGGCGGCACTGCCACGCAGGGCAACGCTACCGGATGATCCACCTCATGGTCCTCAGCCCCCGAGACGGCGAGACAACGATTCGCGCACGATCTCGCCGACCTGTCCGATCTCGGTGAGGAAACCGTCGTGGCCATGATCTGAGGTGATGACGCGAGCGAGCCCCAACCCGGCGCTGGCTTGCGAGATCTCGTCGGACAACCGGGGCGGATAGAGCCTGTCTGAGTCGATGGCCACGACAACCAGATCGGCCGTCACCCGTTCCAGAGCGGCCCGCACACCACCGCGTCCTCGCCCCACATCGTGTGAGTTCATCGACTCGGTGAGGACGATGTAGGAGTTGGCATCGAACCGGGCCGTGAGCGTGTCCGCGTGATGGTCAAGATAGCTCTCTACCGCATAGCGACCACCCCCGCCGATCGGCTGCTCATCGCCCTGGGCCACGCGACCGAAACGGGCGGCAAGCTCGGGCTCGCTGCGGTAGGTCACATGCGCGATCCGGCGGGCAAGGCCCAGTCCGAGCTCGGGGCCACGCGAACGGCCGTAGTAGTCGCCACCGGCGAAATCGGGATCCTGGCGGATGGCGAGCAGCTGGGGCTGGCACCAGGCGATCTGCTCCGCTGACGCGTACGCCGAGCAGGCCAGCACGATGCACCGGCGAACACGTTCGGGGAAGGTCACAGCCCACTCCAGCGCACGCATACCGCCCATCGAGCCTCCGAGGACTGCCGCCCAGGTGGAGATGCCCAGCCGGTCGGCGAGAGCAGCCTCAGCGGCCACCTGGTCGCGAACGGTCACGAACGGGAACCTGCTCCCCCACGGACGCCCATCAGGTGCCTGGGATGACGGGCCAGTGGTTCCCTGGCAACCGCCGATGACATTGCTCGCCACCACGAACCAGTGGTCGGTGTCCAGCGGGCAACCCGGGCCGATCAGGCCGTCCCACCACCCCGGTGTCGGATGACCTGCACCGGCAGGACCCGAGACATGGCTGTCACCAGTCAGAGCATGCTCGACCATGATCGCGTTGTCACGCGCTCGGTTCAGCTTCCCCCACGTCTCGTAGGCGATGCGTACCTGCGGGAGTGCTCCGCCGGCTTCGAACCGAAGGCTGCCGATGTCAATGCTGAGCCGGCTCCCCTGCGGAGACCCCTCACGCCATGCTCCGGTCGCCCAGAAACCCGACTCGCCATCAGGCTGGGTCTGGGTCTGGGTCAACGGATTCACTGCTCGCACTCGGCGACGTTCTGAGGTGACGGTCACAATAAGCTCCCGGAGGGTATGGGCCCGCCGTGATGGTCAGGGCCCGCGCTTGCCCGCTCTGGTTCAAGCGGGCCAGGTCATCACCTGGGGCACCCCACCGCGGACGAGGGTTGCCGCCCAGCAAGCCAGGGCTTGTCGCTGGGACTCATGACCTGCGTCGAGTATACGGAAAGATCACCAAGATCGGGAGCCTTTGTCCATCTCGTGAACAACAAACAGAGGCTCGGGACAACCACGGGGGGCGGGCAGGCGCTCAGGCGGAGGCTCGCTCGGGCCGGATTGCCAGGTCCACCATCCGCTCAAGCAGCTCAGCCAGGCGGTAGTGCGGCTCGGTCCTGAGCGCACGGTCAAGCGCGATTCGCGTCAGGGCGCCATCTCCGCGCCACCAGGTGAATGACGCAAGCACCGTCAGGACCGGCACCGCCAACGCGTCGGGAAGTGCGGCGCAGAGTTCGCACAGCCTCCGCTCGATCCGCTGCCGGCCGATGACCTGCGCCATCTCTCCAGCATCCCCACCGAACCACGGCGGCTCGGGCAGCGTCCGGCTCAGCTGGACGAACAGGTCCGGCTCGATCAGATCCTGGGGCAGGGCACCAGGGCAGAGCCAGGCGATCAGCCCGTCACGCAGGTCCACATCGGTCAGCGACACTGCGAGCATGGCCAGGTCCTGCGGGGGCAGCTCCCGAATCGGTTCAGCATCGTCCAGGTCGCAAAGAACCAAGGACCAGACTGCAAGCTCGCTCGCACGAAATCCATGGAGCTCCGTCCCCCGTGTATGGATCTCCGTCTCCCGTGTTCCGAGCTCCGACTCCCCTGTCCCGCGCTCCGTCGCCCCTGTCCCGCGCTCCGTCTTCGCCGTGGTGAGTCCGGCCTCCACGGCGTCTGTGACCCCCTGCCGCAGCTGCGACCACTCGTCCGCCAGACGTAACACCTCGGCCAGAGGTGAGCTCAGCTGCGGCAAGTTCGGCTCCAGCAGATCGGCCAACGCGGAACGGTCGGGCAGCGGGCAGATCTCGCGTCCGACGAACTCCGCCACCGCGGGAACCTCACTCGGGGGCGGCAACGGCAGCCCCTCTGGCGGGCAACAGCCCTGGGTGCAGTCGAGGTCGAACCAGCGACCACCCCGTACGACCATGCGATCCGCCACCTCGATGCCGTGGGCAAGGCAGGCGTCCGCCATCTCGTCCAGCATCGCGCGGCTCTGCCCCTCGCGTTGTTCGAAGCCGATGAGCAACGCAGCCCTGGGGGTGTCCTGCCGAAGTGGTGCGATCATCGCGGCAACGGCGTCAACGACGTGCTCGGGGGGCGGTAGGTCAATGCGCTGGACCAGCCCCATCCGGGTGCCGCGCAGGCTCACGACCACAAGGCATTCGTGGGGGTGGAAACCGAGTTGGTAGGGCAACACTGTCAGCACATCGGCGGGTCCGGAAAGGTGGATCGTTGTCGTCATGAGTTGACTCTGGAACCTGCCGGGCCGTGGCGACATACGACCGCCCGGGTCTGTGGACGGTGGGACGAAAGACCTGACCCATGTGAATCCGTGCGGCGTTCAGCGGAGATCCGCGGACTCGGTCAGGTCACGCACCCCCAAAGTCGTGAGGTCGAGCGGCTCAATGGATGACGTCCCCACGGATGACGTCTCCGTGCACAGTCAGATCGCGGTCGCGTTCCCAATGCAGGAACGATTCCGTCTCGTTGATCAGCGACACAGCGATCCAGCTGATGACCAGGGCGTCATCGCCCAGTCCGATGAAGGGCAGGAACAGCTCCGGGACCAGGTCGACGGGCGAGATGACGTACAACAGGGCACCGAGTATGGCGAACAAACGCCCGCGGCTCGTCCCCGAATACTCGCCTCTGAAGGTTGCCCAGACCAGGCGCGGCAGCGAGGTCAGCCGGGTTCCAACACCCGGGGTGCCCGGGCGGGTGGCCGTGCGAAAAGCGGTAGCCAGCGAACGCAATGCTCCCCAGCGCATTGACTTGACGGCAGCCATGCTCACTCCCTTCGCTAAGTGCTTGGGTCTAGGAAGCCGGTCCAGGCTTCCAAGGGAACTCGAGACGCGCGTGATCCGCAATCCGCTTGAGCAAGTAGGTGTCCAGCCCGGCGCCCACGAGCCCTCCGGCCAGGGGCACGGCCTTGCCGAAACGGGCAAACCACTTCTTGAAGATCCGGGTGAGCAGGCGGAACATGACGCCTTTGCGGACCGCCATCAGCGCAGGGCCGGGCAACCGCTGAGCTGCCAGACCGACCAGGTGCCCACTGCCGGCATCACCTGCCTTCGTGAGCAGGTCGTCAGCGTCGGCGCCGACCAGAGCGAGCAGAATCGCCGAGCGCACGTCGGGTTGGCCGATGTCGTGACCGCGGCTGGAAGCGATGCCGGCGACCATCCGCGTCGCGACCAGGTAGAACCCGATGACATTGGCGGGTAACGCGATCGGAAGGGCAACAAAGCCACCCAGGCTTGTCACGAATCCATTGGCGGCCGCGAGCCTGAGGTGTGACCGAACCATGGCGTCGATCGCAGGCTCCACTTCGTGGTGCTCGGCAAGAGCGAACTCAGCAACGCTCTGGGCCGACCTGAACCGACCCCTGCCATCGATTCCGACGTCCATCAGCCGCTCGATCATGGGTGTGGCCGCGCCGGCCATCGGGCTGTCGTCAACTCTGGCCCACTGTGCGGTGTCGCCCGCGGGCCCGTCGTCCTTGCCAAGAATCTCCATGAGCGTCCTCCTGTTGGCCATCGGACTTGCCTGCCAACATTGGATCATGCTTCTGGCCGATGTCGCGCGCACCTCGAACCAGGTGTCCGGGACAAGTTCGCGCCTCTCGAAAGTGTCGCTCGTCGCCAACCTGTTGCGACAGTGCACCCAACAGGTTGTCGACTGCACGGCCCCGGACGACGAGGTGGGACTGGTCACCCGCTATCTCTCCGGATCGCTACGCCAGCGTCGTACCGGCATCGAGCTTTCCTCACTGTCCGAGTTGTGGTCCGAGATCCCGACCCCGCCCGATACCGGCGACATAGATACCGGCGACGCAGATGCCAGCGAGGCAGATACCGGCGACGTAGATACCGGCGACGTAGATACCGGCGACGTAGATACCCGCGACGTAGATACCCGCGACGTAGATACCCGCGACGTAGATGCCAGCCAGGTGACCGTGTCGGAGCTAGATCGCGTGATGCAGCAGGCCAGCGAGCTGTCCGGGGCCGGTTCCTCCCGGGCACGAGCTGACCTGTTCCTGGGTCTGGTCCGCAAACTGACAGCCCAGGAGCGAGTCCTTGTCCTTGGCCTGCTGCGAGGTGGACTGCGCCAGGGAGCGCTGGAGTCGGTGGTCATGACGGCCGTTGCCGAGGCCGGTGGGGTCCCTCTTGAGGAGGTACGTCGTGCGGTGGCCGCCCAGGGGGATCTCCCCGCTGTCGCCCAGACCCTTCTGGTGAACGGTCCGGGAGCCCTCGACCTCTTCCGCCTGACTGTTGGCCGGGGCGTCAGCCCGATGCTGGCCAGCTCAGCCAAGAGCGTCGCCGAAGCACTGGCCAAGTCCGGGCCGGCCAGCGTGGAGTGGAAGCTGGACGGCATCAGGGCCCAGATCCACAAGCAGGGCAACGACATCCACGTGCTGACCCGGTCCCTTGACGACATCACCGATCGTGTCCCCGAGGTAGTAGAGCTGATCTCCTCACTCCCTGCAACGAGTGCGATCTTCGACGGCGAGCTCATCGCGTTGCACTCCGACGGTCGGCCTAAGCCGTTTCAGGAGACCGGGTCTCGTGCCGCCAGCCGGGTGGACCCCACTGTGGCCCGCGCACGAACTCCACTCACGGCGTTCCTGTTTGACGTCCTGCACCTGGACGGATCCGATCTCATCGACGAACCCGCCACCCTCCGGCGAGAAGTCTTGGAGAATGCGGTGCCTCTCCAACATCTGGCGCCCCGGCTCCGGGTCGATGACGTCGCCGAGCCCGCCCAGGTCGATGCGGCCACCGCATTTGCCGCCGACGCCGTGGCACGCGGACATGAAGGCGTAGTAGTCAAGGCCAACGGCGCCACGTATGAGATGGGGCGCCGCGGGGCGGGCTGGATCAAGGTCAAGCCCGTTCATACCCTCGACCTGGTCATCTTGGCCGTCGAACGCGGCAACGGCCGTCGCCGGGGTTGGCTGAGCAACATCCACCTTGGCGCACGGGACCCGGCGGGGCGATTCGGCCCGCAAGGTGGATTCGTCATGCTCGGCAAGACGTTCAAGGGACTCACCGACGAGATGCTGCGCTGGCAGACCGTCGAGCTGCCCCGGCACGCGGTCGGTCCCACCGACCGATATGTCCTTGAGCTGCGCCCCGAGGTGGTGGTGGAGATCGCCTTTGACGGCGTGCAGACGTCACCTCGCTATCCAGCCGGACTGGCGCTGCGCTTTGCCCGGGTGGTCCGCCACCGGCCGGACAAGACGGCGAATGAGGCCGACACGATCGAGCTGGTAGAGGCTTTTCGTCAGTCGTGAAAGGACGAATCGCTTTCGACCTCGTCCGCGTTCGCGTAGAACGGCAGAGATCTCATACCCCGTTCACGCAGCCGTTGGTACGCGATGTTGTTCCCGTGACGCTGGGGTTCCAGAGGCCTCGGCAACCCCCCCGATGCGGGGTGCAGCGAGGGGGGTAGATTCGCAGCCCAATCAGCAGTTCCCACCAGGAGGACTTTATGTCAACGGTCACGTCTCCAGACAAAAAGGGGCGGAAGATGACGCCCAGGTCAATGGTGGGTTGGGGGGCCGTCGCCTTGGTCGGCGCGGTCTGCTGGACGGTGTTGGCCCTGTCCCGGGGCGAGAATGTCTCCGCCCTCTGGATCCTGTTCGCCGCGCTCTCGTCGTACGCCATCGCCTACCGGTTCTACTCCCGCTTCATCGCCTACAAGGTGCTCGGCGTCGACAACACCCGTGCCACCCCGGCCGAACGCCTCCAGAACGGCGCCGACTTCGACGTGACCGACCGGCGGGTGCTGTTCGGTCACCACTTCGCGGCGATCGCCGGGGCCGGCCCGCTCGTGGGCCCGGTATTGGCCGCGCAGATGGGCTACCTGCCGAGCACGATCTGGATCATCGTCGGCGTCATCTTCGCCGGCGCGGTGCAGGACATGGTGGTGCTGTTCTTCTCGATGCGTCGCGACGGCAAGAGCCTCGGCCAGATGGTGCGCGAGGAGATCGGCACCGTCGG
>Ga0207932_1000268_pt1 | contig 17678 bp, 14 predicted proteins | sample NGESurdeep092012_FD_184480 | JGI IMG/M metagenome (GOLD analysis project Ga0207932, IMG submission 184480) | Arctic peat soil microbial communities from Barrow, Alaska - NGEE Surface sample 415-2 deep-092012 (SPAdes) | ecosystem: Environmental > Terrestrial > Soil > Wetlands > Peat ...
CCATCCGCAAGGAAGGCATGGTTGCCGCTCCACAGGTCGCCGTGCAGCAACGAAGGTTGCGGCGTATAGCCAGCGAAGAAAGCCGGCAGCGCGTCCATCAGCTTTTCGCCCAGGCTTTGCAACTGGCCGCCGTAGGCGCTCTCCTCCGCGAGACGCAACTGAAAGCCCAGGCGATATTCGCGCCAGAAATCTATCCAGCTATCTTTCCACTCGTTAGTTTGTGGTGTGGTGCCGATGAAATTGTCTTGTGCAAAGCCGAATTTAGTCCCACAGCAACGATGCAATGCCGCTAGCTGTTCGCCGAGCAACCTGGAATTACCGCGTGAATCCAGTTCCAGATGTTCCAGCACCAGATAACTTTGCCTGTCCGCGCTGCCGTGCGCGATGGGTCGCGGCACACGTATCGTGTTCGTTGCGGCGATCGCTTCCAGGCCCGCTGCTTCGGCAACAAACATGGCCAGATGCCGGGCGTCGTTGAGCTTGAGGAAATAGCGTGTGCCGTCCGTTCCTTCCAGGCAATACGCTTCGTTGATGCTGCCGCCGCCGATATGCGTGGAATTGCGTAGTGAGCAGGGGCGATGAGTCGCTTCACTGATGACAGCTGAGATGACGTCCCGGTCGATCACAACCTATTCCATTTCGATACGAGGAAATGATTTGCTTGTAGGAGCGGGCCATGCCCGCGACAAGGACCATGTATGGGTCGCGGGCATGGCCCGCTCCTACAACGACACTGCGTGCCCGAAGTGCTGCTCGTACAGGCGCGCCAGTTCGGCGCGCGTGTAGATGTGGTTTTGCCCACCGCGATTGGCGATCTTGAGCGAACCCATCAGCGAGGCGAGACGCCCGGTAGCTTCCCAATCCCAGCCCAGTTGAATGCCGTACAGCAAACCGGCGCGATAGGCATCGCCGCAGCCGGTCGGGTCGACGATGGCTTTCGGTTTGGGGGTGGGGATGGCGATCTGCTTTCCATCGGCATAGATCAACGAACCGTCCGCGCCCAGCGTGACGATCAGCGCTTTCACACGTTCCGCGATCTCGTCCAGTGTCTTGCCGGTTTTGTCCTGCAACATTTTTGCTTCGTAATCGTTTACGGTGACGTAAGTGGCCTGATCGACGAATCTCAGCAGTTCCGCACCCGAGAACATCGGCATGCCCTGACCCGGGTCGAACACGAAAGGGATGCCAAGGTCGGAAAATTCCAGCGCGTGCTGAATCATGCCCTCGCGTCCGTCCGGTGAAACGATACCCAGTGCGACCTCCTTTGCCGCGGAGACGCTGTTCAGGTGTGATTGCCCCATCGCACCCGGATGGAACGCGGTGATCTGGTTGTCGTCGAGGTCGGTGGTGATGAAAGCTTGCCCGGTGAAGTGGCCTGTCACATGACGGATATGGGTTTGCGCCAGACCGAGATTTTCCAGACGCGAGGCGTAAGGCGCAAAATCGTCGCCCACCGTCGCCATGATCAGCGGATTTCCGCCCAGCATGCGCAGGTTGTAGGCGATATTGCCCGCGCATCCGCCGTATTCGCGGCGCATTTCAGGCACCAGAAAAGCGACGTTGAGGATATGGATCTGTTCGGGAAGGATGTGATTTTTAAATTTATCTTTGAACACCATGATGGTGTCGTAAGCCATGGAACCGCAAATCAGTGTGTGCATCGTTATACTCAAGCCATGTTGAATGAGTCGAATTGTAGCATTGCGTCTCCACCCGCCAGAAGCCTGTACGGCAATTAACGGAGTGTGTCGGTTGCTTAGCCGTTTGAAATCCCCGATAATTTGTTAGCTGGCGCAGCAAGCCAGACAGATCACTACAGGGACACCATCCTTTCCACGGGGCGGCCCTTTTAGGGTTCAATCCCAAACTATAGTCAAAATCACCGGCGAAATTATCCAGATGAACATCCCAAGATGAATATAAAGTTTCAGCGTGCGGTCGACCGATATGCGGGTGTGCCGATCTGCGCTTTGCTTTCACTGGTGAATCGTGTCGTGTCAAATGAACCCGACGGCACGCCCCCGAAAAATATCCTGGTCATCCTGTTATCCGAAATGGGCAGCCTGGTGCTGGCGCACCCAATGTTCATGCGCCTGAAACAGCAATACCCGGAAGCGCAAATCCACGTGCTGATGTTTGCCAAAAACCGCGAAGTGCTCGATCTGCTCGGCGTGGTTCCCCGCGAGAACGTGCTGACGCTGGATGACGGCTCGCTGAAGGGATTGGTCGGGGACAGTCTCAAGGTGATCCGCCTGATGCACAAGCTCAAGATCGATGCGGTGATCGACTGCGAATTGTTCGCGCGTATCAGCAGCATTTTCTCCTACCTGTCCGGAGCACCGCTGCGCGTGGGATTCCATCGCCATACCCAGGAGGGTTTGTACCGCGGCTCTTTCATCAACCGCCCGGTGTTGTACAACCCCTATCGGCACTTGACCCAGCAATTCCTGACGCTGGCTTCGGCGCTCGAATCCACAACCGACCCTGTTGCCAAGCTGTTCCCCGCACCCTATACCGGCAAGACGCCGGTGCTGGAATTTTCCCGCGAAGAGCTGGCGGAAACCTGCCGGGAACTGCACAATTTTTTCCCGGCAATCAAGGAAAAGAAACTGGTGTTGATCTACCCGAGCGGCGGTATCCTGCCGATACGCGCCTGGCCGCTCAAGAGTTATTTTCAGCTGAGCAAGGCCTTGCTGGACGAGGGCTATGCGGTAGGCGTGATCGGCCTGAAAGGCGACAGGGAGATCGCTCAGTCAGTGGTGGATCACTGCAAGAATCCGGTCTGTGTCAATCTGGCCGGCTATACCAGGTCGGTGCGGCATCTGCTGGCGGTATTCCATCGCGCCGAGCTGCTCGTCACCAATGATGGCGGCCCGGGGCAATTCGCCGCGCTCACACCGCAGCTGCCTGCGATCATTTTTTTCGGGCCGGAAACACCGGTGCTGTACAAATCGCTGGGCGACAATGCCTATTGCTTTTACCGTCAACTGCCCTGCTCGCCGTGCCTCACCGCATACAATCACCGCACCTCGCCATGCGATGGCGATAACCAGTGCCTGAAGCAGATCACGGTCGAACAGGTGCTGGCAAAAGCCCGCGAGATGCTTGCCATGAGAAAAGATGTGCCGCCCAGAGATGCCGCGGCGCAAGATCGGCAATTGGCATGAAGCGGATTACGCAGCACCCGTTGACGGTCTGGGTATTCAAAAAGCGCTTCATGAAATTCGGCGCCGTGGGCGCGTCCGGGGTAGCGGTCAACCTGGGTGTGTTGTATCTCTGCCAGGAATTTTTGTTCACCGCGATCCAATCCACCAGCATGCGGCTGAACCTGTCCCTGGCGGTGGCGATCTTTTTCGCGACCGTGAACAACTTTTTCTGGAACCGTGCCTGGACCTGGAGCGATCGCTTTCATCGCCCCGACAAACATCTGGTGTTGCATTTTGGCCAATACGCGCTGGCCTGCTGGGTCGGAATTGTCGTACAGGTCGTCCTCACCAAACTGTTCGTGATCTACTTCTACTACATCATTGCCAACGCTGCAGCCATCGTGCTGGCCAGCGTGTTCAATTTTCTGGTAAATAATTTCTGGACGTTCCGCAGCCACAAGCCTGTTGAGGAAATCGCGCTTCCCATAATCCCGGAACCGGACGACGCAATTCCCGAGCCTGAACCGGATATTGAGCAGGAAATCCGCAGCAAATGAACCGGACCGAACCCGGCTGGCGCATGGCATGGTACCTGTTGGCCTGCCTGCTGGCGGTGTTCACTTATTTCTACGGTCTCGACAGCCAGCACATTCCCAAGAACGGCGACGAATACCCATATGAGCACATCACCCGGCTGACTGCGGCCAGCGGCAAACTGCTGCCGCTGCAATCGCAGCTGGACCACATGCGCAACACCAAGCCGCCGCTGCTGTTCTGGCAGGGCATCACATCCACAGATCATGGCAAAAACTGGACATTATGGGATCTGCGCTACCCCAGCGTCATCTATACTTTGCTGACCGCGGCGATGCTGTTCATGCTCGGACAAAAACTTGCGGGCAAACTTGAGACCGGCTTTGTTGCCGCGCTGACGTTCCTGGCATTTTTCACCACCTATCGTTTCGGCCGCCCGTTCCTGACCAATCCGCCCGAGGTGTTCTGGATATTCCTGCCGTTCTTTGTGCTGCTGTATTGGCGGCAGGCGTTCGCATCGCGCTGGCTGATTCCGCTGCTGCTCGGCATAGTCATCGGCATCGGCTTCCTGTACAAATCATTCGCGCTGGGCCTGCCCGTCACGCTCGGTCTGTCCGGGTGGTATCTGCACCAGCACAACTACCGCGTGACGGAATTCCTGCGGAAGGATGCGCTGAAAGTGGCAATCGCCGTGACGGTTGCGGTCGCGTTGTTCGCGATGTGGTTCGTGCTCGATCCCGATCCGCAGGCGGTGTGGAAGGAGTTCGTGGTGGGGGAAAACGTCGGCAAGCTCGATCCGCATGGCCCGGGCTACTTGGCGACACTGCTGTGGGGCGGCTCCAGTATCTGGAGTTACGCGCTGGCCTTTCTGACCAATCCCGGGCTGCTGACATTCCCGGTGGTGGCGCTATTTTTTGTCGCTTATAAACGGCGCGGCCGGTTGAGCAACGAAGAGAAATTGCTGTGGATCTGGATCGCCGCGATGTTCCTGAGTTTTGCGCTGCCCAGCCAGCGTTCGGGCCGCTATCTGTTGGCGGCGATGCCTGCCGTGGCGTTGTTGTGCGCGCTCAACTGGCAGCAGATCAGCCGCAAGGCGTTCATCGCCAGCCTGGTGCTGGCAGCCGCGCTGATTGCGGGAATCGCGTATCTGGCCGTGCGCCTGCAAATTGATATGCATGGTGCCCAGTTGTATCCGCCGGCGTTCTGGCTGCTGATTTCGGGCGCGGGAATATCGGCGCTGGCGGCCATCGCGGTACCCGCCCTCACCCGGCCGCTGGTCAACGTCGTCGCATTATTGGTGCTGCTGTGTTTTGCCGCTTTCCTGCGCCCGTTTGACGGAACTTTGGGTAATTACAGTGCTGAGGCGCAGCGCGATACCAGCGGCAGGGAGGTTGGCGTGCCGTGCAACTTCAGGGCCATGGACGAAGGCTATCGTTTCATGCTGCCCGGCGCGCAGATAAGCGGCTACAGCGAGGATCAGAATCTCACCGCAAGCGAGCTGGCAGCGCGCTATCCGGTGTTCGCGGTGCAGCTGGCGCTGAATGACAGCACGGGCAACGGCGGCTGCAGCGCATGCAGGATCATCGGCCGGCGCCTGGATATCCGCGGCCGCCAGAGTTCGGCCGAGCTGAAGGAAATGTTTCTGCACGGCAAGGTGTTCGAACATCTATTCGCCATGGAAGTGTTGATGGAGTCGCCTGCGGGCGGCAAAGTCATGCCGGAGCAGACTCCCGGGCAGGTATGTCGCTGATGATGTCTTCCGGCCACCAAAAAAATGCGCATCGTCTGCTATTGGCGCTGATGGCCGTCGCATTCGCTGCCGCTTTCTACAAAGTCGCGCATCATCCGGGCGCTGTCTCATTTCAAATGCCTGCCACCCTGCAGAAAACCGGAGCGTCGCAAGCCGGCAGCGCGAAGCCGGAGTTCCACGCGGACTTTGTCTCCACGCAACAGAATATTTCCACCCATGCAGCTTCGCTGGTTGAATTGGGTGACGGTCGCATCCGCGCCTTCTGGTTCGCTGGTAGCCGCGAAGGCGCGCCGGATGTGGAGATACGCAGCGCGGTATTCGATCCGGCGAAAGATTCATGGAGTCCGGAACACGGTATCGTCAATCGTGCAGACACGCAGCGCAGTCTGCTGCGCTACGTGAAAAAGATCGGTAACCCGGTGGCGCAGCGCGCGCCGGACGGCAAGCTGTGGCTGTTCTACGTGACCGTGTCGCTGGGCGGCTGGGCAGGCAGTTCGATCACGGCGATCACGTCGGCCGACGACGGGGCAACCTGGGGTTCGGCGCGGCGCTTGATCACCTCCCCTTTCATCAACATCAGCACGCTGATCAAGGGCACGCCGTTCCTGTATAGCGACGGCACGATGGGGTTGCCCGAATATCACGAGTTCATCGGCAAATTCGGCGAACTGTTGCGTATCGATAACAGCGGCAACATCATCGACAAGCAACGGCTCAGTTACGGCAAATCGACGCTACAGCCGGTAGTGTTGATCGCAAATCCGCAGCATGCATTGGTGCTGATGCGCCGTTCCGGCAACAGTCCCAAGCGTGTGATCGCTACCACCACCGATGATGCGGGGCAGCACTGGAATACGCCGACACCAACCGCACTGGCCAATCCGGATGCCGCGCTTTCGGGTGTGGTATTGCCGGATGGGCGGATGCTGGTGGTGCTGAACAACATCGAAGACGGCCGCGACGCGCTGTCGCTGGTGGTTTCAGCGGATAGCGGGGCTAGCTGGAAAACGGTTTATCAACTGGAAGACCAGCGCGGTCAGCCCGCCGACCCTGTCCGCTTCGGGCAAATTGCCGGTGAGCTGGCCAAGGCCACCGATGCAAGCATTACCGACGCAAGCGGCTATGCGAAATCCGCGCAGCGGAACAAATGCGCGGAACAGCATTGTGACTTCGAGTTTTCCTACCCTTACATGATCCAGGCGCGCAACGGCGACTTCCATCTCGTCTATACCTGGAACCGGAGTTTCATCAAGCACGTCCGGTTCAACCGCGCATGGCTGGATCAGCACATGGAAAAATCAAACGATGCTGAACTTCACTGACCTGACCGGACTGGCTGGTGTGGCCTGCGCGACAGCGGCTGCGGCGTTTCTTCTGTTGCTTGGGTTGTTGCCCGGCATTGCGCGGTTAACCGGGCCGCGTCGGGCTTTGCTGCTGGGAGCGGTGTTTGCGCTGATGCTGATCCCGTTCGGCGGTATGTCATTTGCCGCGTATGTTCGCGGCATGACCGGCGACTTGAGCATCACCACGCTGGTGCTGTTGTGCTGCACGATGCTGCGTCCCTGGTGCGGTTGCGTTGAGGTTCAGGACAAGCACCGGCTTGCGCTATTGACCCTGATCGGACTGGCTGCACTCGGACTGTATCCGATGGCTTTGGGTATAGGTGCGCATGACCCTTATCGCCTGGGGTACGGCAGTTTGCAGTTCATCGCTGCGCTACTGTTGCTTGCGCTGGCAGCGTGGTTTCGGGGATTTTCACTGATTGCGTTGTGTATCGCGTCGGCCACGCTTGCCTGGACGGTCGGCTGGTATGAATCCGATAATCTTTGGGATTATTTGATTGACCCGTTCGTGGCTATCTACGCGCTGGCAGCGATCATGATTTTTTGTGTGAAGACGCTGCTGAAATGGCGGCGATGCCGCTCATGCTAATCGCAGCGCTGGTTGCCGTATTTGGATATGATTGCCATATTTGTGGTCAACCCTGTCAAGCGTAAGGATTGAATCGATCCATGTTTTCCATACCAAAAATCTTTGAAGGGAAACCGGAACATCCTCTGTTCGACGTGAAGGAGGCCGGGAGACTGTTGGCCGGGTTGCCGAAGGACAATGCCTTTAAGGCGCTGGAAGAAATCACTTCCTGGCTGGACTCGGTTAAAGATGCACCCGGTTTTCGCCCCGAGGTGCGCGCGGCCATCATCATGTTGCTGGACGAAGCGGGCCAGCCGCTATATGCGGGCCTGTTGCATCTCTATCTTGGCGCACCTCATTTGCAGGATTTCATGGGCAAGCATCTGTGGCAAGGCCTGCACGGATTCATGAAGACGTTGGCCGAGGCTTATTCAGTGTGCGTCCACAAACATCGGCGAGCAGGAAAAAAGTCTTTAGATGACAAGGAATTCATGCCGGTCATTTGCGTCCGGCTGCTGCGCGCGGTTGCCGAGCAGATGAAACTTGAAATGATGCACTATGTGGATATTGAGCAGTCAGTCTGGGACCGTTTGTGCAGTTGCTACCAGTTTGCCGAAGCCAACCGGTTTACCGAGAGCATGATTTTCGCCTATCCGAAACAGGAAATATCCGCGTATGCGCCCAGAATAGAGCTTGCTGAAAGCCTGGTTTTCGCCTATCAAAAACAGGTGATCCATATCAGCCCGCAGCGAGAATTGTTGCGGGCGTTGATGCTATATGAATCTTCACCCGGCACGCTGGCACCGGACCAGATCGAGTTGAGCTTTCGCATCGTCGGACGCGTGGTCAGTTTTTTCGATTTCAAAAATGCACCCGATGCGGAATGTGCATTCTGTTTCGATCTGGCCAAGCCCAACGCGCCAAGACGGGTGGACGAAAACATCCAGGCAACACCATCGATGCGCTTTTTCGGTGCTTACAAGGCAGTCCCCAAAATAGCGCATATTATCGCCCAGCATGAGCAAGGCCTGATCCAGCAAGAACAGCGCTTCGGCAGCGAGTTCACACCCGCGGGCAAACTGACTGTGCTCAAGCACATGCAGCTGTATTTGGGGAAGGATCAGCCGCGCCGGCATCAGGAGCGCAGAGGTATTAATACCGCCATTGACGTGGTGCATAGCTTCCGGACGATCAGCAGACTGGTTGAGCGCATGGATATTGATAATGCGGTGAACATTTTAGAAGAGGTCACGGCTGCGTTGAAAGAGCGCTCCGATATCAATCTTGCCGCCGATAATGGTGAAGTCGATTACTCCACGGAAAAATGGACCGTCTCGGATGCAAGTGTTGATGGAATTGGCGGCATCATCCCGAATAACGGGGGGGCCTGGGTAACGATCGGCGGCCTGTGCGGTCTCAAGACCGAAAACAGTCCGATATGGTGGGTCGGCGTGATACGGAGGTTACATACCGACCCCAATGGTGCGGTACAAGTTGGCATTGAAATGATTACCAAGAAACCCCTGTCGGTGTGGCTGCGCACACCCGGCAAGGGCACCGAAAAAGTGTCCAGCCGGGAGGCCAGTTCCAGCTCCTTTGAATACGATTATCTGCCGGCAATCCTGTTGCCCGATGCGAGCAACTCCTATGTGAATGCCAGGCTGCTGATGGAACCGGGCAGCTATGTGCCGGAAACCATTTATGAAGTGATGCTGGGAGAAAAAAGCCGCGACATCAGACTCACTGATTTGCTGGCAGAGGGCGAGGACTACGAGCATGTCAGTTTTCAGTGGCTGAATGCCACGCCTACATAAGTCGAGGCGCAAGTTATTTGTTAATACTGCAACGCTCGGGTGAACTGTCACATGCATTCGAACTTGTTGTCAATGGCCTTGCTAAAATCGGGCTCTTTGTCCACAGCCCGCGAACTCGATGCGAACGTGTGCTGCATAGACGGGAATGGGGAGCTACGAAGCGCATTCTCTAATCCTGACAGTTCCGTTATGATTGCCACACAGGGAGTAATCCTCTCATACATTTAGGTCGAATCCAGCCTTGTTTTCCATACCAAAAATCTTTGAAGGGAAACCGGACCACCTTCTGTTCGACGTGAAGGAGGCCGGGAGACTGTTGGCCGAATTGCCGAAAGAAGATCCTTTCAAGGCAATGGAGGAAATAACTTCCTGGCTGGACTCGGTTAAAGAGGCACCCGGTTTTCGCCCCGGGGTGCGCGCGGCCATCATCATGTTGCTGGACGAAGCGGGCCAGCCGCTATATGCGGGCCTGTTGCATCTCTATCTCGGCGCACCGCATTTGCAGGATTTCAGGGGCAAGCATCTGTGGCAGGGCCTGCACGGGTTTATGAAGACTTTGGCCGAGGCTTATTCTGTGTGTGTTCACGAATATCGGCAGGCGGAAAAAAAGTCTTTCGAACACAAGGAGCTCATGCCGGTCATTTGCGTCCGGCTGCTGCGCGCGGTTACCGAGCAGATGAAGCTGCAGTTGATGCACTATGTGGACATTGAACAGGCGGTCTGGGACCGGCTGTGCAGTTGTTACAATTTTGCCGAAGCCGGCCAGATTGCCGACAGCATGGTTTTCGCCTACCCGAAACAGGTGATCCATGTCAGCCCGCAGCGGGAACTGGTGCGGGCGCTGATGCTTTATGAATCGTCGCCCGGCACACTTGCGCCGGACCAGATCGAGGTGTGCTTTCGCATCGCCGGGCGCATGGTCAGCTTTTTCGATTTCAGGGATGCGCCCGATCCGGAATGTGCATTCTGTTTCGATCTGGCCGAGCCTGGCGTCCCCAGACGGGCGGATGGAAATCTCCAGACCACACCGTCGATGCGCTTTTTCGGAGCTTACAAGGCGGTCCCCAAAATAGCGGATATCATCGCCCAACATGAGCACGGCCTGATCCAGCAAGAACAGCGCTTCGGCAGCGAGTTCACCCCCGCGGGAAAATTGACCGTGCTCAAACATTTACAGTTGTATTGGGGCAAGGATCAGCCGCACCGCCATCAGGAGCGCAGAGGCATTAATACCGCGATTGACGTGGTGCATAGTTTCCAGACGATCAGCAGACTTGTTGCGCGCATGGATATCGATAATGCGCAGAACATATCTGAAAAAGATGCGGCTGCGTTGAAAGAACGTTCCGGCATCAATCTTGCCGCTGATAACGACGAGATTGATTACTCCACCGAAAACTGGATCGTGACGGATTTGAGTGTCGATGGAATTGGCGGGACGATTCCGAATAACGGGGGCGATTGGGTAAAGATCGGCGACCTGTGCGGTCTCAAGGCCGGAAACAGCACGATATGGTGGATCGGCATGGTACGCAGACTGCATACGGATACCAGGGGTGCGGTGCATGTGGGTATCGAAATGCTCGCAAAGAAACCCCTGTCGGTGTGGCTGCGCACACTCGGCAAGGGCACTGAAAAAGTATCCAACTGGGAGACCAGTTCCAGCTCCTTTGAATACGATTATCTGCCGGCAATCCTGTTGCCCGATGCGAGCAACTCGTATGCGAACGCCACGATGCTGATGAAAACGGGCAGCTATGTGCCGGAAACGCTATATGAAATGATGCTGGGAGAAAAAAGCCGCGACATCAAGCTCACCGGCTTGCTGGCAGAGGGCGAAGACTACGAACAGATCGGCTTTCAGTGGCTCAATGCCGAGCATACATAAAAAATTGGGTCAAAATAATGAATATTCCGAATATCGCTGAACTGCGGGAATGGTTTCACATTACCGACTCGCCGCTGCGCGTGTTGATCATCCTGCTGCTGGCCTGGATACTGCTCGTCATCAGCCGCAATCTCATTCGCAGCTTTCGCCGGTACATGGAAAAACGGGCAGCTAGCTCCGAGGACAAACAGAGGATAGACACGCTGGAGCGCGTATTCCGTTACGTCGCCACGGTCCTGATTTCGCTTGTGGCGGGTATGCTGATTTTGAGCGAACTGGGTATTTCTATTGCGCCTTTCCTGGGTGCCGCCGGCTTGGTCGGTGTTGCTGTCGGTTTTGGTGCGCAAAGTTTGATCAAGGATTATTTCAACGGCTTTTTTATCCTGTTGGAAAACCAGATTCGCAAGGGCGATGTTGTCGAGGTGTGCGGCAAGAGTGGACTGGTGGAAGACGTCACCTTGCGTTATATCACCCTGCGCGACTATGAGGGCAGCGTCCATTATGTGTCCAACGGCCTGATCACCACGGTTACCAACAAGTCGCGCGGATACGCTTATGCGGTAATTGATGTGAGTATTGCCTACCGCGAGAACATCGATGAAGCCTATGAAGTGATGCGGGAAGTGGGACGTGAAATGCGCGAAAGCAAGGATTTCTCCGCCAAAATTATCGGCGATCTCGAGATTGCGGGTGTCCAGAGTTGGGCGGATTCGGCGGTGGTGCTGCGCTGCCGCTTCAAGGTCGCCAGCCTTGAGCAATGGAGTGTTCGCCGCGAGTTTCTGTACCGATTGAAGAACGCATTCGATGCGCAAAACATCGAAATTCCCTACCCGCATCTTACGCTCCACGCGGGTCAGGACAAGAGCGGAAATGCGCCGCCATTGCGGGTGCTCAATGTGAGCAAGAATGGTGACTAGGCACTGCGCGTGTTCAGTTGTGCCGGCTTTACTGCCCGTGACAGAACAACACCAGTCCCCAAACCACCAGCGCATTCACGATGCTTAAAAATACCGCCGCGCTGGCGATATCCTTGGCGCGTTTGGCGAGCGGATGTCGTTCCAGCGAAGTGTGATCGACTGCCGTTTCAAGTGCGGAATTAAGCAGCTCGACGATCAACACCAGCAGGATGCTGGCGATCATCATGACTTTGCCGAGTGGGCTGGCAGGCAGCAGCAGTGCAGCCGGTATCGCGATTGCCGCAACCAATACTTCCTGGCGAAAAGCGTCTTCGTGCTGCCAGGCGGCGCGCAGGCCCTGCAGCGCAATACCTGTTGCGCGCCAGGCGTGGGTCAAACCGGGACGGTGCTTGCCAGGTATTTTCGTATCGGGGTTTTCCACACTGATCCTCCTGTTTCAGGAATCGGCATACGATTCGACAGGCGGGCACGAGCAGACCAGATTTTTATCCCCGCGCACATTATCGATACGGCCGACACTGGGCCAGAATTTGTTGTCTCTGACCCACTTCAACGGGAACGCAGCCTGTTCGCGGGTATAAACATGCTGCCAATCATCGGCGACGACCATTCTGGCGGTGTGCGGCGAATTTTTCAGCACGTTGTCTTCCTTGTCCGCCCGGCCCGAGGTGATCGCATCGATCTCCCTGCGTATAGCAATCATCGCGGCACAGAATCTGTCCAGCTCTTCCATGGATTCGCTTTCGGTCGGTTCGACCATCAGGGTGTCGGCCACCGGGAATGATACGGTGGGCGCGTGATAGCCATAATCCATCAGGCGTTTGGCAATGTCACCCACTTCCACCCCCGCGTCGCGCTTGAATTCTGCACAGGCCAGTATCATTTCGTGCGCGCAGCGGCCGTTCTTGCCACTATACAAAGTCGGGTAATACTCCTTCAACGACTCCTTGATGTAGTTGGCATTCAGGATCGCGATGCGCGTGGCCTCGGTCAGGCCCTCCCCGCCCAGCATCTTGATATAGCCGTACGAGATCAACAGGATCAGCGCACTGCCGTAGGGGGCTGCGGATACCGCATGTATTCCCTGCTCTCCGCCGGTCTTGACGACAGAGTGGCCAGGCAAAAACGGCACCAGGTGTTTTGCGACACCGATCGGACCCATGCCGGGACCGCCGCCACCGTGCGGGATCGCGAAGGTCTTGTGCAGATTCAAATGGCAGACATCCGCGCCGATGTTGCCCGGGCTGGTCAGGCCGACCTGCGCATTCATGTTGGCGCCGTCCATATAGACTTGGCCGCCGTTGGCGTGGATGATGCCGGTGATCTCGCTGATACCCTCCTCGTAGACACCATGGGTGCTCGGGTAAGTCACCATCAGACAGGCCAGGTCATCCCTGTGTTGTTCGGCCTTTTCGCGCAGGTCGGCGACATCGATATTGCCCTGCTTGTCGCACTTCACCAGCACGATCTTCAAGCCGCACATTGCGGCGCTGGCCGGATTGGTGCCGTGTGCCGAGGTGGGTATCAGGGCGATATTGCGGTGCGCATCGCCGCGCGAATGATGGTAGGCCCGGATCACCAGCAGGCCGGCGTACTCGCCCTGTGCCCCACTGTTCGGCTGGAAGCTCATCTTGGCGAAACCAGTGATCTCGCTAAGCGACTTGTCCAGGCTGGCAATGACTTCCTGAAATCCTGCGGCCTGTTCAACCGGAGCAAAGGGGTGGATGTCAGCGAATTCCGGCCAGGTAATCGGGATCAGTTCCGAGGCGGCATTCAGCTTCATCGTGCAGGAACCCAGCGAGATCATCGAGTGTGTCAGCGACAGATCCTTGTTTTCCAGGCGCTTGATATAACGCATCATCTCCGATTCGGAATGATAGGTATTGAAAACCGGATGCTGCAGGATGGCCGAGCTGCGCATTTTGATCAGCGGCTTTTGCGTAAAAATCTGCGATTCTGTGACTTGCGTGGCAGGCTTGTCTGCCGCCTGGGCAAACACCGCGATGATTGCGTTCAGGTCATCGGTATCGGTGGTCTGGTCGACGGAGATCGTGATTGCATCATTGGTGTAACGGAAATTGATCTGAGCAGCTTCGGCCAGTTTTTTGATCTTTGCATGGTCTGCGCCGCCGATCTTCAGCGTGTCGAAGTAAATGCCTTCATCGACGGCATAGCCCAGCTTCTTCAGTTCTGCGGCCAGAGCAATGGCCGAAAGATGCACATGCAGCGCAATGCCTTTCAGGCCTTCCGGCCCATGGTACACCGCGTACATGCTCGCCATGATGGCCAGCAAAGCCTGCGCGGTGCAAATGTTCGAAGTCGCCTTGTCGCGTCGGATATGCTGCTCGCGCGTCTGCAATGCCATGCGCAATGCCGGGTTGCCCTGCGCATCGACGGATACGCCGATGATGCGCCCGGGCATGGAACGCTTGTAGGATTCGCGGCAGGCAAAGTACGCCGCGTGGGGTCCGCCGTAGCCCATCGGGATGCCGAAGCGTTGCGTGCTGCCGATCACCACATCGGCTCCCCACTCGCCCGGCGGCGTCAGCAGCACCAGGCTCAGCACGTCGGCCGCCACGGCGATTGCGGTACCGTTTGCTTTGGCTTTCTTTACGAAGTCGGCATAATCATGAACCTTGCCGTCCGCGGAGGGATATTGCAGAAGTGCGCCGAAGATGTTGCTGCCCAATGCGCTGGCCTTGAAATCACCGATGACCAATTCAATCCCCATAGGCGCGGAGCGCGTCTTCAACAGATCGATGGTTTGCGGAAAGCAGTCGCTGGATACAAAGAACTTGTTCGAACCGATGTCAATCGCCTCGCGGGTACGGCTGTGGAACAGCATCGCCATCGCTTCTGCGGCTGCGGTGGCCTCGTCCAGCAATGACGCATTGGCGATTTCCATTCCGGTCAGATCCATGATCATGGTCTGGAAATTCAACAATGCTTCCAGACGGCCTTGCGAGATTTCTGCCTGGTAAGGGGTGTAAGCCGTGTACCAGCCCGGATTCTCCAGGATATTGCGCTGTACCACGGCCGGAACGATGGTGTTGTAATAGCCCAGGCCGATATAGGTCTTGAACACCTTGTTCTTTGCCGCGACACCGCGCAAATGCTTGTGGTATTGATACTCGGACATGCCTTTTGGCAAATTCAACGGCATTTTCAGGCGGATGGCGGCAGGAACCGTTTGCGCGATCAGTTCATCGACGGAGCTTGCGCCAATCTTTTCCAGCATGGCTGTTACATCGTTTGCGCGAGGGCCGTTATGACGGCCTACAAATTTATCAGGGGTGATCATGGGATTGCTTTCAGAGAAGGGTAAATAGGGAAGGGAGAAGGGTGGCGCACTGCGCGCGCCGGGGGGTTTGCTCTTTCCCCTTCACACTTATCCCTTCCCCGATTTTCAGTGTGCTTCGCTATCCACTACCGTCTGGTAGGCCTTTGCATCCATCAGCGCGGCTACATCTGCAGGATGGTCGGGTTTCATCCTGAATATCCACGCGCTGTACGGATCGGAGTTGATGGCTTCCGGCGCGCTATCCAGTTTGCTGTTCACCTCTGTCACCACCCCGTTCACCGGCGCGTAGATGTCTGCTGCGGCCTTTACCGACTCCACTACAGCGCATTCTTCCTTGGCCTTGAGTTTGCGGTCCACCGCCGGGGTTTCGACGAACACCATGTCGCCCAGCAATTCCTGCGCATGTTGGGTGATGCCGACGCTGATGGTGCCGTCGGATTCGGTTTTGACCCATTCGTGGGATGCGGTGTATTTAAGATCTGCCGGATTGCTCATAAAAATCTCCTAGTCATTAGTCATTAGTTGGTAGTCGTTAGTTGGTTTTGTCGCTGCGCGGTTATTAAATAGCCGCTAACGACTAGAGACTAACGACTGCCTTGCCATTGCGCGCGAAGGGATACTTGACGACTTTTGCCGCAAGCATTTTATCGCGAATCGCAACTTGCACGGTGTCGCCGGCCTGCACATCTTTGGGTACTCTGGCCAGCGCGATGGATTTTTCCAGCGTCGGTGAGAAACTCCCGCTGGTGATTTCTCCGGTTCCGTGGGCGGTATGCACCACCTGGTGGCCGCGCAGCACGCCGCGATCCAGCAGTAACAGGCCGACCAGTTTGCGCGTCGGCGGATTTGCCAGCAGTGCCGCCTTGCCGATGAAATCGCGTTCGCTCTTCAAGTCGACTGTCCAGGCCAGTCCGGCTTCAAGCGGGTTGACGGTCTCGTCCATATCCTGGCCGTAGAGATTCATTCCTGCTTCGAGGCGCAGCGTATCGCGCGCGCCGAGACCGATCGGCTTCACGCCTTTTTCGGCGAGTGCCGCCCAGAAGAATGGCGCAGCCTTGGCCGGAATCATGATCTCAAAACCGTCCTCGCCGGTATAGCCGGTCCGCGCGATGAACATCACGCCCATTTCCGCGGCACTGAAAGGAACCAGACGTTCGGTCAACTCGCGGCTGCCGGGTAGCGCCTCCCAGACCTTCGCGCGTGCGTTCGGGCCCTGCACCGCGACCATCGCCAGTTCGGGGTGGTCGGTGATGACCAGCTCAGGAGCATGCTGCGCAGCCTGATGTTTCATCCAGGCGATGTCTTTGTCCGCAGTGCCCGCGTTCACCACGATGCGGAACCAGTCCTCGTTCATGAAATACACGATCAGGTCGTCGATCACCCCGCCGTTTTCCAGCAGCATGCAGGAATACAGCGCCTTGCCGGACAAGGTCAATTTATCCACGTTGTTAGCCAGCAGATAGCGCAGGAAACCGCGTACCCCTGCCCCTTTCAAATCCACCACGCGCATGTGCGACACGTCGAACATGCCGCAATCGTTCCGTACCTGGTGGTGTTCGTCGATCTGGGAACCGTAGTTCACCGGCATGTCCCAGCCGCCGAAATCGACCATCTTCGCGCCCATTGCGCGGTGTGCGGCATTTAATGGTGTTTGTTTTATTGACATATTGGTTTTCCAAAACGAAGTTTCAGTGGAGACTTACCTTCAGGTTAGTCGTAACTAAAATAAAAAAGGCGCAGCACGAATTCGTGCTGCGCCCCATCTGTCCTTGATACCTGAGAGATTGCAACTCGCGTTGTGTGCCCCTTCGGTGGTTGGATGATCCAACGCTCTCCAGATTTGCCTGCGCCAATAGTTCTTGAGCCTGAGCGGTTGCGGGTGTTGCGCCTTCGGCGGTGCCGCAGCTTTTGAAAAGACGATAACTGGGTCTTTGCAAAGAGACTGGTTGACACTCTCTCCCATTGGTCTGTTCGGCGAGCGGAATATACCGGAAAGTACCTGTGCTGACAAACACCAAATTGCCGACCAGGCATACGCTTTGCCGGGCGCCCATTCAGACCCAGTCCGGCTGACCGTAAATGCGCCATCTGACAAACGATCAGGTGATCAGTTTCCCGAATAAAGCAGCACCAGGCGATACCCGGAGGGTTTGATACTGGTGGTGTTGAGGTGCAGCTTGACGCTGAGTTCATGGTTGGGCAGCAGCCCGGATGATTCACTCTCTGTCTGCGGCAAATAATCTGCCGGACGAAATATACGGCGCGCCAGGGGTTGATCCTGAATATTGTTAAGCGTGAGCTCCAGATTGGGAAAGGCCTGAGCGTAAGGGGCGCGGTTGCGCAACAGGGCATTCAGTGTGATCTGATTTTCATTCGCCGGGTCGGCCTCGATCGCTGATGATTCAATATTCATCAGG
>Ga0207932_1000270_pt1 | contig 17645 bp, 11 predicted proteins | sample NGESurdeep092012_FD_184480 | JGI IMG/M metagenome (GOLD analysis project Ga0207932, IMG submission 184480) | Arctic peat soil microbial communities from Barrow, Alaska - NGEE Surface sample 415-2 deep-092012 (SPAdes) | ecosystem: Environmental > Terrestrial > Soil > Wetlands > Peat ...
TTGAAGGCGACGCACTGGACGGTGGCGGGGGGGCGGGCGCGGGCGAGGAGCCGGGCCGCCTCGAGCAGCGCGGCGACGCCGCTGGCGTTGTCGTCGGCGCCGGGGGAGCGCGCGACCGAATCGAAGTGCGCGCCGATCACCACCCAGGGCCGGGCCGGGTCCGTGCCGTCGAGCGTGCCGAGGACGTTGTGGTATTCCCGCCCGCCCCAGCGGAAGAGCTGCCGCTCCACGCGGAGTCCCGCCGCCCCCAGCTCGCCGGCGACGTGGTCCTCCGCGGCGCGCAGCGCCTCGGGGCTCGTCACCGGATGGCGCGGTACCGCGAGCCGCTCCACGTCGGCCCGCAACCGCTCCCGGGCTGGCAAAGCGCTGGGCTCCCTCATATTCTAGACGCTCACCTTTCGGAGGATCCGATGACGCGTCGCGTGCTGCTGGTCTCGTTCCTGGCCCTGGGCGCCTGTTCTCCCGGCACCGGGCGGCAGGGGGGGACCCCCGCGGACACGGGAAGCGCCCTCCCCATGGCGCAGCAGCGCATCCTCCGGGCCGCGCTGCTCACGGTCCCGCAGGCCACGGTGCGGCCCGAGAGCCTCCCCGACCCGGCGAACGCCGGCGCCCGGGTCCTCGTCCAGTATTGCACACAGTGCCACGCGATGCCATCGCCGAGCGCGCACGGGGCGCAGGACTGGCCCTTCATCACGCGGCAGATGTGGGTCTACATCGACGAGATGAAGGGCGAATTGGGCGTCCAGGCCCCCTCGACGGCCGAGCGCGTGCAGTTGCTGACCTACCTCCAGGCGCACGCGCTGGAGGTGGCGACCTCCCTCCCGCCGGGCGCGGGGAAGGAGACGTTCCAGGCCACGTGCTCCCGCTGCCACGTCCTCCCCGACCCGCGGCGCCACTCGCCGCCGGACTGGCCGAACGTCGTGATGCGGATGGAGCGGAACATGGAGCGGTTCCACCTCTCCGGCGTCAGCCACGTGATGGCGGAGCAGATCGTCGGCTACCTGCAGATGGCGTCCGCGCGCAAGTAGCGCCGTGAAGGCCGTCCTCGCCCTGGACCAAGGCACCACGGGCAGCACCGCCCTCGTCGTCGACGGGGGCGGTCGCGTTCTGGGGCGCGGCTACCGCGAGCTGGCGCAGCACTTCCCCGAGGCGGGGTGGGTCGAGCACGATCCGCTGGAGATCTGGGAGCGCACTCTCGCCGCGGCGCGCGAGGCGCTCGCGGCGTCGAAGGTCGGGGCCGCGGACGTCGCCGCCATCGGCATCACCAACCAGCGCGAGACGACCGTCCTCTGGGACCGCCGCACCGGCGAGCCGCTGCACCGCGCCATCGTCTGGCAGGACCGCCGCACCGCCGCGCGGTGCCGGACGCTGGACGCCGAGCGGATCCGCGAGGTGACGGGCCTCGTCCCCGATCCCTACTTCTCCGCGACGAAGCTGGAGTGGCTCCTGGCGCGCCACCCGAGCGCGGGCGCGGCCTTCGGCACGGTGGACAGCTGGCTGGTGCATCGCCTCACGGCGGGCCGGGCACACGTCACCGATCCCACCAACGCCTCGCGCACGATGCTCTTCGACATCGAGAAGGGGGCGTGGGACGAGGGGCTCCTCCGGCTCTTCGGCGTCCCGCGCGAGGTGCTCCCCGAGGTGCGGCCCAGCTCCGGGACCTTCGCCGTGGCGGATGCGCGGTGGTTCGGGCGGGAGATCCCCATCGCGGGGATCGCGGGGGACCAGCAGGCGGCGCTCTTCGGCCAGGGGTGCGTCGCCGCGGGGGGCGCGAAGAACACCTACGGCACCGGCGCCTTCCTCCTCCTCAACACCGGCGCGACGCGGCCGCGCTCGACCCACGGGCTCCTCACGACCGTCGCCTGCGACGCGCGGGGCGGCGCGGCTTTCGCCCTCGAGGGCTCGGTGTTCATCGCCGGCGCGGCGGTGCAGTGGCTCCGCGACGGCCTCGGCGTGATCCGGCTCGCGGCCGAGACGGAGGCGCTCGCGCGCTCGGTGGAGAGCACCGGCGGCGTCACGTTCGTCCCCGCCTTCGTCGGGCTCGGCGCGCCGCACTGGGAGGCGGAGGCGCGCGGGACCCTCGTCGGCCTCACCCGGGGCACCACCGTGGCGCACCTCGCGCGGGCGGCTCTCGAGGCGATGGCCTTCTCGACCCGCGAAGTCCTGGAGGCGATGACCGCCGACAGCGGCCTCGCCGCCCCCGATCTCCGGGTGGACGGCGGCGCCTCGGCGAACGACTGGCTGATGCAGTTCCAGGCCGACGTCCTCGGCGTCCCGGTGCGCCGCCCCGACGTGGTGGAGTCCACCGCCCTCGGCGCGGCCGGGCTGGCGGGGCTCGCGACGGGCGTGTGGCCGTCGGCCGCGGCGTTCACCGCCTCGCGGCGCTATCGGACGTTCGAACCGGGAGTCGAGCCGGTAGCGGCGTGGAGAGAATGGAGCAGGGCGGTCAGAGCGGCGCTTTCCTGGGCGAAGGACAGGTGAGTGCAAGGTCGTTTCCTTCCTCTCCGCCCCCCGCTATCTTCCCTCCCGCAGGAGCACCCCGGCATACCTGAATTCGGATAGCCGATTGGTGAGTCCTTTTGTCCCATATGGGGGCGGATCCACCATTTCCAAGGGTGGTATTACTTTTGCAAAGTAGAATGGTCGGATATAGAGCGGTCGCGTATCCCCGTGGCAGGATGGTCACATGAAAGCTGGCACGAAGTTCATCATCGGCGGCGCGCTGGTCCTCGCCACCGTGGGCTACCTGATGGCCACGGGCATCAAGGAGACCGGCGTCTATTATCTCACGCCGTCGGAGCTGGCGACGCGGATCCAGAACGACCGGTCGTTCTACAACGTCGGCGTGAAGATGGGGGCGCGGGTGGTGAAGGGCTCGATCTCGCGCGACGTGGCCACGCAGACGATCACCTTCCGGGCGACGGACGGGCAGAGCAGCTGGCCGGTGACGTACCGCGGCTTGGCGCCCGACACGTTCACGGACGAGGTGGACGTGGTGGTGGAGGGGCGGCTGCAGCCGGACGGCGTGTTCCACGCGACGACGCTGCTGGCGAAGTGCGGCTCCCGGTACGAAGCGGCGCCGGCGCGCACCTGACATGACCGACCTGGGCAACATCGCGCTGTGGATCGCGCTCCTGATCGGCGGGTACGGGAGCGTGGTCGGGTTCCTGGCGGGGCGTTCGGGCCGCGCCGAGCTGGCGCTGAGCGCCGAGCGCTCGGTGTACGTCGTGTGGGGCCTGCTGGCGATCGCCTCGGCGGCGCTGATGCGCGCGCTGCTGGCGCACGATTTCACGATCGAGTACGTCGCCGCCTACACGAGCCGGAACCTCCCGGTCTTCTACACCTGGTCGGCGTTCTACGCGGGGCAGAAGGGGTCGCTCCTCTTCTGGGCGATCGTGCTGGCGACCTTCTCGGCCATCGCGATGCTCGTGAACCGCGGGAAGAACCGCGAGCTGATGCCGTACGTGGCGGTCGTCCTGCTGGTGACGATCACGTTCTTCATCGCGGTGATGGTCTTCGCGTCGAACCCCTTCGAGCGCCTCGGCTTCACCCCCCCCGACGGCCGCGGGCTGAACCCGCAGCTGCAGAACCCGGGGATGGTGATCCACCCGCCGATGCTCTACCTCGGCTATATCAGCATCGCGGTGCCGTTCGCCTTCGCGATCGCGGCGCTGGCGTCGGGGAAGCTGGACACGGCGTGGCTGGCGGCGATCCGCCGCTGGACGATCATGAGCTGGCTCTTCCTGTCGGTCGGGATCGTGCTGGGGATGTGGTGGGCGTACGTGGAGCTGGGGTGGGGCGGCTACTGGGCGTGGGACCCGGTGGAGAACGCCTCGCTGATGCCGTGGCTCGCGATGACCGCGTTCCTCCACTCGGTGATGATCCAGGAGAAGCGCGGGATGCTGAAGAAGTGGAACATCGGCCTGATCATCGGCGCGTTCCTCCTCTCGATCTTCGGCACCTTCCTCACCCGCAGCGGGGTGATCTCGAGCGTCCACAGCTTCGCGCAGTCGAACGTGGGGTGGTTCTTCCTGGTCTTCCTGGTGCTGGCGGGGCTCTCGGCGTTCACGCTCCTCAGCTACCGGTGGCCGCAGCTGGCGGCGGAATCCACCCTCGAGTCCATGGTGAGCCGTGAGGCGGCGTTCCTCTTCAACAACCTGATCTTCGTGGTCATCACCTTCTCGGTCTTGTGGGGGACGGTCTTCCCCGTCCTCTCCGAGTGGGTGCGGGGGACCAAGGTGACGGTGGGACCGCCCTTCTTCAACCTGGTCAACATCCCCCTCGGCCTCCTGCTCCTCCTGCTGACGGGGATCGGGCCGCTGGTCGCGTGGCGGAAGGCGAGCACCGCGAACCTGCGGCGGCAGTTCATCTGGCCGGTGGCGGGGCTGGTGCTCACCGGGGCGGCGCTGGTGCTGCTCCGGATGAGTGACGCCTGGGCGATCGTGGCCTACGCCCTCGCCGTGTTCGTGACGGTGACCGTCGCGCAGGAGTTCGTGCGCGGCACGGCGGCGCGGCACCGGCAGTACCACGAGGCCTGGCCCCTCGCCGTGGTGCGGCTCGTGGGCCGGAACCGGCGGCGCTACGGCGGCTACGTGGTGCACCTCGGGATGGTGATGCTGTTCGTCGGCTTCGCCGGCCTCGCGTTCAAGAAGGAGATGGAGGTCACGCTGAAGCCCGGGCAGACGGCGGAGATCCGCTCGCCGTACGGGCACGTGTACCGGGTGACGCACCAGGGCGTGTCGCAGTACGAGCAGCTCAACCGCTTCGTGACGGCGGCGAGCCTCGACGTCTACCGGGACGGGAAGTACGTCGGGGTGATGAAGAGCGAGAAGCGCCAGCACATGGACTCGATGGGGCAGCCGACCTTCGAGCCCTCGACGGTGGTGGCGATCCGCAGCGACGTGCGCGAGGACCTGTATGTGGTGTTCGCCGGATCCGTGCAGGGGACCGAGGAGGCGGTGTACCGCCTGACGATCAACCCGCTGGTGTGGTGGGTGTGGTATGGCGGGCTGGTCCTGGCCATCGGCGGGCTGATTTCGATGTGGCCCACCGGGCGCGGCCCGAAGATCGTGGCGCGGCGCCGGGCGCTGGAGGCAGGATATGTCGCGCGTGTCGGGGCGTAGCGCCCTGGCGGCTCTGGCCGCGGTGCTCCTGGCGGGTCCGGCGGCGGCGCAGACCCGCGCCGCGCAGGCGCCGTCCTCGCGTCTCCCCGCGGCGCAGACGGCGGTGGATCCCGGGCCGCCGCAGGCCCGCGCGCCCGGCGACACCAGCCGGGGGCGCCTCTTCGCCCCGGAGATGGCGGGCCGCTCGCAGGCCCCCGTCGGCGCCCGTGACAACGACTCCCTCGTGAAGATGATCGAGGGGAAGATCCGCTGCACGTGCGGCTGCAACCTGGACGTCTTCACCTGCCGGACGACCGACTTCACCTGCACCACCTCGCCGGCGATGCACCGCGTGGTCCTGGCGCGGCTCGACTCGGGGATGACGGCGCCGCAGGTCCTGGCTGCGTTCGAGAAGCAGTACGGCGAGGTGGTGCTGATGGCGCCGCCGCGCCGGGGGTTCAACCTGGCCGCCTACTTCATGCCCTTCGTGGGGCTCCTCGCCGGCTTCGTGATCGTCGGGCTCGTGATCCGCGGCTGGTTCCGGGTCCGGCCGAAGGCGCCCCTCGAGGGCGCCGCGACGGCCGAGCCGGAGGCGCCCGCGGCGTCGGACGACGATCTCAAGCGGCTCCAGCAGGAGCTCGAGAAGTTCGAGGCGTGACGTGATCCCACTGCTGCTCGGCATCGTCGTGGCGCTCGGCGCCGTGGCGCTGGTGCTCGACCCGATCCTTCGCCCCGGCCGCGCGCGGCCCGCCGCCCTGGACGCCGAGCCGGAAGAGGATCCGCGCGAGCACCGCAAGGACCTCGCCCTCGCGGCCCTCAAGGAGATCGAGTTCGACCGCGCGACGGGGAAGCTCGACGACGCCGACTACGACCAGATGAAGGCCACGTACACGGCGGAGGCGATCGAGGCGATCCGCGCGTCGGACACGCCGGCCGAGCCGGTGCCCCAGGAGCCAGCGCTGGCGAAGCGCCAGGTGCCCGCCGGCGTCGGGGTGAGCGCCGGGGGCGCCGCCGCCGATCCCGCCGAAGTCCTCATCGCCGCCAAGCGCCAGGCCGCGCGGGCGGGACGGAAGTTCTGCTCGGAGTGCGGGGCGGAGCTGGAAGGCGCGGGCAAGTTCTGCGTGGAGTGCGGCGCCAAGGCGCCGTGATGGGTGATGAGTCATGAGTGATGGGTAGGGAGTCATGAGAGTGATGTAGTGATGAGAGCTGGGTGAGAGGGGCGCCCCGGGGAGGATACCGGCGGCGCCCCTCATCACTCATCACCCATCACTCCTTTCTCATCACTCATCAGTCATCACTCCTCACTCCGTCGCCCCCGGCCTGGCGCTCCGGCCTCTCCCGCACAACATTCTCGGCCAGCCAGGCGTAGTGAAGCATGACCCTCATCCGAAGGTCCTTCCCCATGAATCGCAGTTTGAGCACCGCAGCGCTCCTCGTCGCGTCCCTCGCGACGGTCGTCAACGCCCAACAGCCCCCCCGCACCCCGCCGCCGACCCCGCCCGCGGGCCAGCAGCCCCAGGGCCCGGGCTTTCCCGGCGGCCGGCCGCAGGCGGCGCAGGAGGCGCCGAAGCCCTACCGGGACGTTATCCCCGCCACGGCGAAGCCCGACTCGGGCGTCTTCATCGTCTACCGCATCGGCGAGAAGCTCTTCTACGAGATCCCGCGGGCCATGCTCGGCCGCGAGTTCCTGTGGGTGTCCGATAACCGCGGCACGATCCGCGGCGTCGGCTACGCCGGCGAACAGACCACCGACCGCGTGGTCCGCTGGGAGCGCATGGGGAACCGCGTGTTCCTGCGGGTCGTCTCGTACGACATGGTCGCGGACAGCAACCTCCCGCAGGCCCGGGCGGTCCGGCTGTCGAACCAGGCCCCGATCATCGTCTCCTTCGACGTCGCGGCCTTCAGCCCCGAGGACAGCAACATCGTCATCGAGGCGACCAAGCTGTTCACGTCGGACATCGCGGAGCTGAACATCCGCCAGCAGCGCGGCGTGCGCGTCCGCTCGTTCGATGCCTCGCGCTCGGCCATCGACCGGGTGCGGAGCTTCCCCCGCAACATCGAGGTCGCCGCCTACCAGACGTTCGCGGTCGACTCGGTCCCCGGCCCGGCGGGGGAGCGCGCCGACCGGTCGCTCAACAGCCTCACGATGCTGATGAACTTCTCGATGGTGCTGCTGCCCGACCAGCCGATGCTCTCGCGCCTCTGCGACAACCGCGTCGGCTTCTTCTCGATCTCGCAGGAGGACTTCGGCCGCGACGAGGCGCGGATCCCGCGCCGCTGCTACATCGCCAGGTGGCGGCTGGAAGCGCAGAATCCGGGCGCCGCGGTCTCGGACCCCGTCAAGCCGATCGTCTTCTACGTCGACCCGGCCACGCCCCCCAAGTGGGTCCCCTACATCATCCAGGGCGTCAATGCGTGGGAGCCGGTCTTCCGCGCCGCCGGCTTCAGCAACGCCATCAGGGGCAGCCGGGTGCCGACCGCGCAGGAGGACCCGCAGTTCGACCTGGACGATGCGCGCTACTCCACCATCCGGTGGTTGCCGTCCACGATCGAGAACGCGTACGGCCCCTCCACGACCGACCCGCGTACCGGGGAGATCCTGCAGTCGGACATCGGGTTCTACGCCAACATCACCTCGCTCCAGCAGGCGTGGTACTTCACGCAGGCCGGCGCCGTGGATCCGCGGGCGCGGCATCTGCCGTTCCCCGATTCGCTGATGGGGAGGCTGCTGGCGTACGTGGTGGCGCACGAGGTCGGCCACACCCTTGGCCTGCCGCACAACATGCTCGCGTCGAGCGGCTTCCCGGTGGATTCGCTCCGCAGCCCGACCTTCACGTCGCGCTACGGGACGACGCCCTCGATCATGGACTACGCGCGGTTCAACTACGTCGCGCAGCCCGGTGACGGGGTGACCAACCTGATCCCGTGGATCGGCCCGAACGACTATTTCGAGATCAATTGGGGCTACCGGCGGGTGCCGGGCGCCGCGACACCCGACGCCGAGCGGCCCTTCCTCGACTCGCTCGCGCGGCAGCAGGACACGAACCCGTGGTACCGGTTCGGCAATATGGACGGCATCGACCCACGCACCCAGCGCGAGGCCATCGGGGACGACGCCGTCCGGGCCAGCGGCTTCGGCGTGGCGAACCTCAAGCGCATCATGCCGATGGTGCTCGAGGCCACCACCTCCGAGCGGCTCGATGACTATGATCTGCTGAACGACATGTACGGCCGCGTCATCGGCCAGTGGGCGCTCGAGATGTCGCACGTCTCGGTGGTGGTCGGTGGTGTCTACCGCCACGAGCGGTACCCCGACCAGCCGGGCGCCATCCACACGCCGGTCCCGCGGGAGGAGCAGCAGCGCGCCGTGCGGTTCCTCCTCGACAACGTCTTCACGACGCCCACCTGGATGCTCGACACGGCGATCCTCCGCCGCATCGAGCCCACCGGGAGCGTCGACCGCATCCGGACCCGGCAGGCGGCGGTGCTGAACGACCTGCTGCTGGATGCGAAGCTCTCCCGCCTGGTGGAGCAGGAGGCGTTCGCCACGCGGGCGAGCCCCGCCTACACCGTCGCCGAGCTCTTCGGCGACCTGCACCGCGGGCTCTTCAGCGAGCTCACGGGGGCGCGTCCGGCGGTGGATCCCTACCGCCGCAACGTCCAGCGGCTCTGGGTGGACCAGATGGACCGGCTCGTCAATACGCCGCTCCAGACCCCGCTGCCCCCCGGCTTCGGCGGCTTCCCCGGCTTCGTGCCGCCGCCTCCGCGGCCGGCCGACGCCCGAGCGCTGGCCCGCGCCGACCTCGTGGCGCTCGACGCCCAGCTCCGCGCCTCCCTCCTCCGCACGGGCGACGTGGTGACGAAGGCCCACTTCCAGGACCTCCGCGCCCGCATCGACCGCGTCCTCAATCCGCCACGGTAGCTTCGCGGCGGCACGGAAACTCGACGGGCGCCCGAAGTCGGGCGCCCGTCGTGCATCCGGGACCGGGCAGCGTGCGCCGCCGGCCGTCTCCTAGAAGAAGAACCCCAACTCGAACCGCGCGCCCGCCCCCGTCCCCGTCTTGAAGCCGCCACCCAGGGTCGCGCCGGTGACGTCGAAGTACAGCACCCGGGTCTCGAGGCCGATCCCGCCCGTGAGTCCCGTCCCGTAGTCGCCGGCGTGGATGAGGCCGACGCGGAGCGGGACCCAGCGCAGCAGCCGCAGGGTGGCTCCCGCCTCGATGGTGGCCGGAGCCGCGAAATCGCCGCTCACGCTCGCGGTGTACGCCGCGTCCACCTGCAGCATCGGGAGGATCCAGGTGCTCGCGGCGAACCGGAGCACGCGGGGGAGCGTCACGGTCACGTCCGTCGTGTCGCGGACCCGGAGCTCGACGTTGTTGAGCGAGTCCTGGACGGTCTTGAAGGTGGTCGCGGCCACGTTGAAGGTCGCGAGCTTGCGCTCGACGCCCTGGATCTTCACGGAGCCGACGTTCACCAGCATCACCTCGAACGCCGCGCGGCGCTGCGGCAGCTCGAAGCGGACCAGGAAGTCCGTGGCGAGCCCCGACCCCTTCACCTTCGCGGGGTTCCCGTCCGTCAGGTAGGTGAACTCCGTCTGCGCCTGCACGTGGGCGATGATGCTGTCCCCGGTGACGCGGATGGTGCCGCCGTTGCTGATGGCCGAGCCGCCGCGGGCGAAGGCCACGGGCCGGAGGTAGCGGGCGCCGAGGCCGGCGATGAGGCGCCAGCCCGTCTCGTTCCCGGTGGCGCCGAACCGCAGCACCAGGTGTCCCCCCGCCTCCGCCGCGCCGAGGGCCGCGCCGCCGGAGGTGCCGAGGGAGAAGTTCTGCCGCGCGCCGTTGCCGTCCCGCAGCAGCGCCACGGTGTTGTCGTCGAGGTGGAAGGACGAGTAGGCGGCGGCGCCCAGCGAGAGGCCGAGGCCCACGTGGCGCCCGAACGGCCCGCCGAGATGGAAGCTCGTCCCGCTCTGCACGAAGCCGAGGAGCCCCTTCCCGGGAGGCACGAGACCGAGGGCGTCGATGATGTTCCCCGAGGAGAGACTGTCCTTCCTGCCGAGGAGCATCAGCGCGCCGATGTCGCTGAAGTTGAGGCTGTTGTTGTCCCCCGCCGCGCCCACCGCGATGACGAAACCCCAATGCGGGACGAGGGCGTAGCGGAACGGGTCCTGGGTGAAAGTGGGCGTGCGCCGGTAGGCGAGCTGCACGCCGGGGCGCCACGCTGCGCGCGGCGGCGCCGCGTGCGCCTGGTGGGCGGCGGAGTCGGCCCGAAGGGAATCCGCGCGCAGGGAATCGGCGCGGAGGGAGTCCGCGCGCAGCGAGTCGGTCCGCAGGGAGTCGAGCCGGAGCGAATCGAGATGCAGCGAGTCCACCCGCAGGGTGTCGGTGCGCGTGGTGTCGGGCTTCGGCGCCGGCGGCACCGGCTCCTGCGCTGAGAGCGAGCCCGCCGCGGCGAGCGTCAGCACGGCGAAGAGGAGGGCGCGCTTCACTGGCCACCCCCGCTCAGCTCGACGTTCGCGTGGGCGCTCACGATGATGCGGTCGGTGGTGCGGACCGCGCCACGCGAGGAGTTCGGCGGCGGCCTCAGCCGGATGCGCAGAGCGATCGTGAAGCGCTGCCCCATGAGCGGCACGACGTCGGTCCCGGTCAGGGCGAGGCTGGAGGTGCTCGAGACCGGGGTCGTCACGCGGCCCGTGCCGTCCACCGGCGAGCCCGCCACCACGATCGGCCCGAGCAGCGTGCGGCCCGGCAGGGTGAAGACGTCCACCGTGTTCGCGACGGAATCCCGGACCACCGCCAGCTCCACCGACATCCCGAACGGCGTGCCGTTCACGACGTCGGCGCTCGCCGACGCGCTCACGAGGCGGTTCACCACGCTCGCGGAATCGCTCGGCTTGAGCTTCGCTCCGTCGGCCCACTCGACCCGCGTGAAGACGATCCCCGAGTCGGGGAGGGTGAGGTCGAGGCCCACCGTCAGGCGGAAGCCCACCGACGCGCTGTCGGCGCGGGTGATCCGGCTCGGATTGCCGTCGCCGGCCACCGCGGAGCCCGCCGCCACCACCGCGGCGCGCGTGTTCCCGAGGAGGAGGTGCACCAGCCGGTCCACCAGCGGCCCCATCTGGAGCGACAGGGGCGTCGTGCTGGCGCGGGGCAGGAGCATCGTCGTCTGGCCCACCGGCGCCAGCGTCACCAGGATCGGCAGGCCGGTGATGCTGTCCGTCTCGTAGGCCGGGTTGCCGAGCCCGTCCCGGAGCAGCTGGCCCGACGCGTTCACCTTCACCACGCCCAGCTTCATGTTGGTCAGGGTGAGGGGCGTCTGGGCGGTGTTGCGCAGCGTGAGGGCGGCCACCGCGTCGTTGAGGTGCGCGCTCTTGATCGCGTCCTGCAGGTCGCCGAAGTCGATCTGCGTCTTCAGGATCTCGCTGAACTCCTCGACGGGGACCGTGAGCTCGGGCGTCTTGGTGGGGTCGAGATGCCCGGCGAGCAGCTGCAGCACCAGGCTCCCGCCCCCGTCCACGACGACCGCGTCGGTGGTGACGAGGCTCGTCAGCGTCGCGCTCGTCGCCGCGGCCACGCCCGTCACCACCGCGACCACCTTGGCGGGGATGATCGTGGCGTTTGTGAGGTCGATCGTCGTCGAGCCGGTGGTGGTCGTGCCGTTCCCCGGCGCCGCCGGCAGGACCAGCGTGGCGGTGACGGGCACGCCGAGCTTGGTGACGCCGTTGAGCTGGATGTGGACGGTGTCCGCGATCGACAGGCGGTTCTGGGCGGTGATCGTGAAGCTCCCGCTGTACACCACGACCGTGTCCACCGAGCGGATGCGGGTCTCGTTCGCCAGGATGCTGTCGGTCAGGGTGAAGGGCTCGTTCACGTTCTGCAGCGTGACCGACGAGAGCGTGAGCGCGGTGGTGCTCAGCGTGACCGCGACCGACTGCCCCGGCGTCGGGGTGCAGGTGCCCAACGGCAACGGCGTGACGGTCGGGGCGCCGAGGTAGAGGTAGTTCTTGAAGCTCACCCCCGCCGCGGACACGGTGCTCGTCACCGTCCCGCCGGGCGGCACCGTGTCGGTGGGGAAGCTCACGACCGTCGCGCCGGTCGAGTCGTTCACCGACTGGGTGATGGCGATGCTGCACGCCGTGCCGTTGGTGACGCGGCCGATGATCGACCCCGACGCTATCGTGGCGGCGGCGACCCTCGAGCCGTGCGGCGTGACGATCCGGATCGTGTCCTGGCTGATCGTCGGCCCGGCGGGGAAGACGCCGGCGGGCGCGGAAGCGTGCGGCGCGAACGTGTAGCTCAGGGTCGAGCTGTCGGGCTGGGCCTGGAGCATCTGGCCGTAGCTGAACCGGAACTGCTGGAAGGCGAGGTTGTTGTAGACCAGCTTCTGGCCGATGGCGCTCGCCAAGCTCTCCGCGGGGAAGGTGACGCCCAGCAGACCTCCGGCCGTCGTCGCCGTGTCGTGCGAGCTCAGGAACTTCCCGATCTCCAGCGTGTCCCGGGAAAGCGACACGGCCAGGGCGAGGGTGCGCGCGGGGCCGCGCCCCAGCTGCTGCTTCGCCGCGGTGATCGAGGACGGTTCGCAGGAAGCCGCGCCGAGCGTCAGGGCGAACAGGCCTGCCAATTCGGGAATGCGCCGCATGGTCATCGGGTCCCTCTGAAAGGTCGTCGCGCCGCGGCGGAAGCGCCGGGCGCGAGATGCGGAACAGTAACGGCGACCCCCCATCTTCGCCCGTGACTCTCGTCACTGGGGCACTTCGCATCGCGCCTCGTGAGCCGGGTCACGCGCCCTCTCGGCCAGGCCGGCCCGGCGCCCGCGACCCCTCGCGCCGCGCCCGCCCGGCGGCCCCCGTCGCGCGGGAGCGGGGCAGGCCCTATGATTCAGCATCCCAAGACATCCGTACCACGCTCCCGGAGGCCCCGTGCACAGACGCCGCCTGTCCGTCCTTTCCGTCCTCCTCACCCTGGCCGCGGCCTCCGCAGCGTCGGCGCAGAGCGCCTACGACACCACGGCCTACGCGGCGCTCCACTGGCGGGAGCTCGGCATCTTCCGTGGCGGGCGCTCCGTCGCGGTCGCCGGCTCCGGCGCGCGCCACGACGAGTTCTGGATGGGGACGGTGGGCGGCGGCGTCTTCAAGACCACCGACGGCGGCAACACCTGGCTGCCGTCCAGCGACAAGTACTTCGGCGGGAGCATCGGCTCCATCGCCGTGAGCGAGTCGAACCCCGACATCGTCTACGTCGGCACCGGGGAGTACCCCCTTCGCGGCAACGTCTCCCACGGCGACGGCGTCTTCCGGACCACCGACGCCGGCCGGACCTGGACCTCCCTCGGCCTGGCGGTGACGCAGCAGATCGCCCGGGTCCGCGTCCACCCCACCAACCCCGACATCGCCTACGTGGCCGCCCTCGGGCACGCCTACGGCCCGAACCGCGAGCGGGGGATCTACAAGACCACCGACGGCGGCGGGACCTGGACGCAGATCCTCTTCCGGAACGACTCGACCGGCGCCTCCGACCTGGCGATGGACCCCGCGAACCCCGAGGTGCTCTACGCCGCCTTCTGGCAGGTGCAGCGCACTCCTTGGTCGCTGAGCAGCGGCGGGCGGGGGAGCGGCCTCTTCAAGACCACCGACGGCGGGGCGCACTGGACGGAGATCACCGCCAACCCCGGCCTCCCGCGCGGCCTCTGGGGGAACATCGGGCTCACCGTCTCGCCGGCGAAGCCGGGCCGTCTTTGGGCCATCATCGAGGCGGACTCCGGGGGCGTCTACCGCTCCGACGACGGCGGCGCGACGTGGACGTGGGTGAACCGCGACCACAAGCTCCGCGAGCGGGCCTGGTACTACATGCGCATCACCGCCGACCCGCGCGACAGCAACGTCGTGTGGGCGGTGAACACCGGGCTGTTCCGCTCGAAGGACGGCGGCCGGACCTTCGACCACGTCCCCGATCCGCACGGCGACAACCACGAGATCTGGATCGCGCCCAACGACCCGCAGCGGATCGTCGAGGCCAACGACGGCGGCGCCAACGTCTCCTTCAACGGCGCCAAGACGTGGACCGACCAGGACTTCGCCACGGCGCAGTTCTACCACGTGGCCACCACGAACCACTTCCCCTACCGGGTGTGCGGCGCGCAGCAAGACAACTCGGGCGTGTGCGGTCCCAGCCGCTGGCCGGGGGGCGTCCCCCGCGCCCAGTGGTACGACGTCTCGGGCGAGTCCGGGTCCATCCAGGCCCGCCCCGACTCGGCCGACATCACCTACGGCGGCGACAACAGCGGCTTCCTCGCGCGGGTGGACCACAAGACCGACTTCTGGCGGCTCATCAGCCCCTGGCCCGACAGCCCCGACGGTCATCCGGCCTCGGAGGGGCGGTACCGCTTCCAGTGGACCTCGCCCCTGCTGATCTCGCCGCACGATCCGAACACGCTCTACATCGGCGGCAACGTCCTCTTCCGGACGGTGAACGGGGGCCAGAGCTGGGCGGTCATCTCCCCCGACCTCTCGCGGCACGAACCCCGCACCCTCGGCGTCTCCGGCGGGCCGATCACCCTCGACCAGACGACGGCCGAGTACTACGGCACCATCTTCGCCCTCGCCGAGTCGCCGCTGGTGCGTGGCCTGCTCTGGGCCGGTTCCGACGACGGGCTCATCCACCTGACCCGCGACGGCGGCCGGACCTGGGCCGACGTCACGCCGCCGGACCTGCCGGCGTTCACGCGCATCTCCATCGTCGAGGCGTCGCACTTCGCCGCCGGCACCGCGTACGTGGCGGCGAACCGCTACCAGCTCGAGGACTGGACGCCCATCATCCTCAAGACCAGCGACTACGGCCGCAGCTGGACGCGCATCGTGGCGGGGATCCCCGCCGACGAATTCGTGCGGGTGGTGCGCGAGGACCCGGCGAAGCGCGGCCTCCTCTTCGCGGGGACGGAGCGCGGCGTCTGGGTCTCCTTCGACGACGGCGCGCAGTGGCAGTCGTTCCGCCGCAACCTCCCCATCGTTCCCGTGCACGACCTCGCCTTCAAGGACGGCGACCTCATCGCCGCCACCCACGGGCGGTCGTTCTGGATCCTCGACGACATCACGCCGCTCGAGTCCCTGACCCCGGCGCTCCTGCAGGAGGACGCCCACCTCTACCCGGTTCGCGACGCCTACCGGGTGGATTGGGGGAACGCGGACGCCCCGGCGGCGCACCCGGTCGGCGCGAACCCGAAGAGCGGGGCGGTCGTCTATTACTGGCTTAAGACCGCGGGCGAGCCCGTCACGCTCACCGTCCTCGACTCGGCGGGCCGCGTGATCCGGCGCTTCACCAGCCGCCAGGATTCCATCACCGCGGCGGATTCGGTGCGGGGGAGCGGCGCCCTGCAGGCGCGGAAGGACAGTCTCATGCGCGCCGGCCTCGACAGCGTGCGCGTGGACAGCCTCCTCGGCGATACGACGAAGGACGCCGACAAGCCGTGGCCGCAGCGGCCGCCGGCGCCGCCGCGCCTCCCCGACAAGGCGGGGCTCAACGTCTTCGCGTGGAACCTGCGCTACCCGGGGCCCACGCCCTTCTGGGGGATGATGGACATCGGCACCGACGGGCCGGTGGCGCTCCCCGGCCGTTACCGGGTCCGCCTCGAGGCGGGGGGCGTCACCGTCGAGCAGGCGTTCCGCCTCCGGGTGGATCCGCGGAGCCGCGTGACGCCCGCCGGGCTGCGGGCGCAGTTCATCTTCCTGCGCCAGATCACGGACACGGTGAACGCGGTCACGACCACCGTGGCCCGCCTTCGCAACGCCCGGACGCAGCTGGGCGACCGCGCGCAGGCGCTCGCGGCCGGCTCACCGGCGCGTGCGCAGGCGGAAGCGCTCGCGGCGCGGCTTACCGCGCTGGAGGACTCTCTCTACCAGGTGCGCCTCCAGGCCGACGAGGATGGGCTCGTCTACCCGTCGCGCTCGATCGAGCGGATCAGCGGGCTGGCCGGAGAAGTGGCGAGCGCCGACGCGCGCCCGACCGCACCGTCGTACGAGGTGTTCCGGATGTTCGCGCCCGACGTGCAGCGCGGCCTCCTCGCGGCGCGGCAGGCGCTGCGGGAGGGCCTCGCCGCCGTGAACGCGGCGCTCACCGCCGCCGGCCAGGTGCCGGTGGCCCCCGCGGACGGGGAGATCCGTCCGCCGAAGCCCGTGGGGTGATGATGACACGGTCCCTGTTGCTGCTTCCGCTGGCCGCGCTCCTCCTGGCGCCGGCCGCCCCGCTCCACGCGCAGGCGCGCCCGGCCGCGCCGGCCCGCGTCGCCACCTCCGCCGCCGACACCGCCGCGGTCGGCGCCGCCGTCGGGCGCGTCGCCCCGGCGATGATCGAGATCCGGCACGACATCCACCAGCACCCGGAGCTGGGCAACCGCGAGACGCGTACCGCCGGCATCGTCGCCGACCGGCTGCGCGCCCTGGGGCTCGAAGTGCGCACTGGCGTTGCGCACACCGGCGTGGTCGGCGTGCTGCGTGGGGGGCGGCCGGGACCGGTGGTCGCGATACGGGCGGACATGGACGCCCTCCCGGTCACGGAGCAGACCGACTTCCCCTTCCGCTCCACGGTCCGGACGACGTACAACGGGCTCGAGGTCGGGGTGGACCACGCGTGCGGGCACGACCTGCACGTCGCCATCGAACTGGGCGTGGCCACGATCCTCGCGGGGATGAAGGACCGGCTCCCGGGGACCGTGCTCTTCATCTTCCAGCCGGCGGAGGAGGGGCCCCCTCCCGGCGAGGACGGCGGCGCGCGGATGATGCTCGCCGAGGGGGCGTTCCGCGATCCGCACCCGAGCGCCGTGTTCGGCCTCCACACGATGGCGGAGATGCCGGTCGGGAAGCTCGGCTGGACGCCGGGCCCGGCCCTCGCCTCGGCGACCAGCTTCCACGCGGTGATCGCCGGGCGGCAGGCGCACGGCGCCCGCCCGGAGCTCTCGGTGGACCCGGTGGTGACGGCGGCGCAGGTGGTCCTGGCGCTGCAGACGATCCGCTCCCGCAACACCTCCCCCTTCGCGCCCACGGTGCTCACCGTCGCGATGCTGCACTCGGGTGAGCGGGAGAACATCATCCCCGCCGAGGCGCGCCTCGCGGGGACCATCCGCACCTACGACGCGGCGGTCCTCCAGACCATCGAGCGGCGGATGCGGGAGGTGTTCGACGGGATCACGAAGTCGGCGGGGGCCACGTTCACCCTCGACTTCGACGAGGCGTATCCCGTGACGGTGAACGACACGGCGCTCACGGCGCGGATGGTGCCGTCGCTGCGCCGGGCGGCCGGAGCGGCGAACGTGAGCCAGATCCCGCCCGCCACCGTCTCCGAGGACTTCTCCTACTTCTCGAACGAGGTGCCCGGTTTCTACTTCCGCCTCGGCTCCACCGCGCCGGGGACGGTGTCGGGCGACCACCACTCGCCGACCTTCCGGGCCGACGATACCGCCATCCCCGTCGGCATCCGCGCGATGACGACGGTGGTGCTGGACTACCTCGCAGGCGGGGCGCGCTGAGAGCCACGCTTGCATAGGGGAGGCGGGGGG
>Ga0207932_1000271_pt1 | contig 17619 bp, 15 predicted proteins | sample NGESurdeep092012_FD_184480 | JGI IMG/M metagenome (GOLD analysis project Ga0207932, IMG submission 184480) | Arctic peat soil microbial communities from Barrow, Alaska - NGEE Surface sample 415-2 deep-092012 (SPAdes) | ecosystem: Environmental > Terrestrial > Soil > Wetlands > Peat ...
TGAGGCCACGCTCTATAAGCGGATACAATGATCTTTTTATATCAACCGGACCGAAGGGTTCTCTTCTTTTTTGCTTGGCATAAGCTTTTTTCAAAGCTATAATCATGGAGGGAGACAAAGGATATTCCTTGTCACGGTAGAAATGAACCCGGGGGAAAGATACAATGGTTGTCAAAAGAATCCTTTATTGTAAGGTAGTCACAATAATAATTATGACTTACAAATATTAAAACCTTATTAGTAAAGGGTTTCCGCTAACGCGTTTATACAATAGAGATAAGCAAGTTATATAAAAATTATCAATATTATTTTAAAAATTATTTTGATAATAAATAAAAATGTACAACTCCTTCTAAGTTATTGCGCAAAGAAAAAGTTGTATTCACAAGCTAAATTGCGCTTAACCTAATACGTTAGTGTACTAATATTTGTCAAGATAATGCTGTAATTCAGCATCAGTTTTAATAAGTACATCCCTTACTTTGCTTCCCTGGTTGGGACCTACAACACCCGCTGCTTCCAACTGATCCATCAATCTTCCTGCCCGATTGTATCCCAATTTCATACGGCGTTGTAACAAAGAAGTACTTCCGCTTTGGCTTTGAACAATTAACCTGGCGGCATCTTCAAAAAGTGCATCCCTGTCGTTTACATCAAAATCTTTGTTTTCAAATTCTTTTTCATCTACATATTCCGGCAATAAAAAAGCCTGTGGATATCCTTGCTGATCACCAATAAAATCAGTAACCTTATCTACTTCAGGCGTATCAACAAATGCGCATTGGAGGCGGGTGAGTTCTCCGTTATAACTTATCAGCATGTCTCCCTTACCAATCAATTGTTCGGCACCGCCCACATCAAGAATAGTTCGGCTATCAATCTTACTGCTAACCTTAAACGCTATTCGTGCGGGAAAGTTTGCTTTGATAGTACCCGTGATAATATTTACGGAAGGACGTTGTGTAGCAATGATTAAGTGAATACCCACAGCTCTTGCAAGCTGCGCCAATCGGGCAATCGGCATTTCAACTTCTTTACCGGCAGTCATTATAAGATCAGCAAATTCATCAATTACCAAAACTATAAATGGTAAATACTGATGACCTTTTTCAGGGTTTAATTTCCTGGTAACAAATTTTTCATTGTATTCTTTAATGTTTCGTGTTCCTGCTTCTTTCAGCAAATCATAGCGATTATCCATTTCAATACACAATGCATTGAGTGTATGAATTACCTTTTTTGTATCAGTAATAATTGCATCTTCTTCTCCTGGTAATTTGGCAAGAAAATGTTTTTCAATGGTCTTATAAATACTCAGCTCTACTTTTTTAGGATCAATTAAAACAAGCTTTAATTGTGAAGGATGTTTTTTATAAAGAAGAGAAACAAGAATTGCATTTAAGCCAACAGACTTACCCTGCCCCGTTGCACCTGCCATCAATAAATGCGGCATGGTGGTAAGATCAACAATAAAATTTTCATTGTCAATTTTTTTACCAATTGCTATAGGTAATGAGAAATGATTATTCTGAAATTTATCAGAACTTAATAAAGTCCTCATGCTTACTACTGTCTTCTTCACATTAGGAACTTCTATACCAATAGTTCCTTTGCCGGGTATAGGAGCAATGATGCGAATACCAAGTGCAGCAAGGCTTAGAGCGATATCATCCTCCAGATTTTTTATGCGCGAAATCCGCACACCAGGTGCAGGAACTATTTCATATAAGGTAACAGTTGGCCCTACAGTTGCATATATTTTTTGAATTTCAATATCATAATTCTTCAGCGTGTTAATGATCTGGTTTTTGTTGGTTTCAAGCTCAGTTACATCCTGAATAATTTTTTCACTTCCGTGGGCTTCGAGCAAATCAATGTTCGGAAATTTATAATTTCTGAGATCAAGTATTGGATCATAAGGTTGTTGTGGTTTCGGTTTTGGAGGAAAATCAGTATTTTCTTCAACTGCTGAAGGAACTGATTTTACTTCAAGTTGAAGTCCATTTCCAACATTTTTATTTTTTTCTTCTTTTGCCTGGGGGAAAGTATATTCAGTGCCGGTTTCGGGTTTCATATCCTGAGTTGCTTCCGGCTTTTCTATCATCTGCAGGTCATGATTTATACTATTTTCTTCCTTTGAAGGGATGTTCATAAGAGGAACAAAGTGATCGTTGGAAGTATTTGCCACGGAAGGTTTCAAGGTTTCTTCCGACAAGGAAGTTTCATCATTTTCATCCATTCCAATTTCAGCATCACGCTGTACCTTTTTCTTTTCAAAATTAAAAGATGGATTGAACCTCCAGATAATATAACTAAATAACGCTACCAGTAAAATTGAGGCTGTTCCCACTTTTCCTATTACCTGTTGAAGCCATTGATTTTCCATATCACCCACCGCTCCACCCCATGGAAATGGATGGCCACTCATTACAAATGAAACTGAAACACTTATTACTAAAAGACCCACAATTACATACCTGATATTGCGGCTTATAGAAAATATTTTCTTTGGTGAAAACACATTTACCCCTGCAACAAAAAAGAATGTACAGAATAAATAAGAAGCAATACCAAAGCCATACCTGAAGAAAAGATCAGAGAAATAAGCGCCTGCAGTGCCCAGTAAATTATCCATTGACTCTGCATGACTGGGCAATAAAATTTTTGCACCTTTAATTACTTTAGACTGATCTTCCTGCCATGTAAACAAATACGAAGTAAAAGCTATGAAAAGAAGGAATGATATAAGTATAAGAATGGTTCCGGCGATCTTGTGGGATCGTTCATCCTTAAGCAATTTTTTTACCTCAACCCTTTCCTCAATATCAGCATTCATTTTCTTCGGGTCTGCCGCTTTATTTTTTTTGGTCTTTTTGCTGGTCGCCATTTGATTACAAAGATAGAGAAATGGAAAATTTAATATTATTCAATTGATCAATCGTAAAATTGTTTAACTGGTTGAAGGTAGATAAGTGAATCAAACCATTATCTATTTTTTTTGGATATTCCAATAAATAAACAAAGCCATCCGGCAATAAAACACAATCCTCCCAATGGAGTAATTGCGCCTATCCAATCATACCCGGGTATTACAATTCCTTTAAAATAAGCAAGCACATAAAGTGAACCACTGAATAAAATAATACCTACAGTAAATAATGCCCCCGACCACTTAATAAATTTGTTTTGAAATTCTTTGTACAAAATTCCTGACGCAAACAAAGCAAATACATGATAAAACTGGTATCGTACACTGGTTTCAAAAATACTTACCGCATATTCAGAAAAGTGTTGTCTTAGATAATGAGCGGCAAATGCACCCAGTGCTACAGAAAGTGCTCCAAAAAGAGTTGCAGTTTTTAAAAAACCTTTATGCATATTGTATTATGAGTTAAAAAATTTAAACAACTTTTTTTGTAATCTTTTTTACGGGAGGCGAAAGAAAAAGTGAAAGAGAATTTTCATTTAAATCTTTTACATTAAACGTAAAATCAGCCATTGAATAAAAGGGTTCTCTTTCCATTAATTTTTTTTCAATAAAGAACAACAATTCGGCAGGATTTACTTTCTTCAATAATGGTCTTTGCAGTGTTTCATTCATAACCTGCTCAAGAATTACCTGTGGAGTTGTCTTTAAATAAAAAACGGTTCCATGCTTTTTCATCCATTCCATATTACCATTAAAGCAGGGAGTTCCTCCTCCGCATGAAAGCAAAAAATTTTTTTTAGTTTCAAATTTCATGAGATGATATCTCTCCAGCTCACGAAATTTTTCTTCTCCTTCTTTTTCAAAAATCTCATGTACACTCATTTGGAATGCATTCTCCACTTCATTATCCAGATCGAAAAAAGAAAGGCCTTCTTTTGCTGCCCAAATGCGGCCCCAATAGGTTTTACCGCTGCCCATAAAACCAATAATAAAAATTTTCGGATCAACACCAGCCGGTTTTTTTACCCTCTTTGATTTTGACAACGAATCCTCATTTTTCAATTCCTTATCTGGTTTACCAGTTGGCATTTTTTCTGGTTTTTTGTAACATTAAATTTGCAATTACTGTTCGTATTATTTAAACGCATTTAGTCCTGTAACATCCATACCTGTTATAAGAAGATGAACATCATGGGTTCCTTCATAAGTAATCACACTTTCTAAATTCATCATGTGCCGCATTACAGGATATTCTCCTGTGATGCCCATTCCACCAAGCATTTGCCGGGCCTCACGGGCAATGTTAGCCGCAATTTCACATGAATTTCGTTTTGCCATACTTACCTGGGCCGGCGTAGCTTTTCCTTCGTTCATCAATACTCCCAGGCGCCAGTTAAGCAATTGTGCTTTTGTAATTTCAGTAATCATTTCAGCCAATTTTTTTTGCTGCAACTGAAACCCGCCAATTGGCCGGTCAAATTGTATTCTTTCTTTGGAATAGCGAAGCGCAGTATCGTAACAATCCATCGCTGCGCCAATAGTACCCCAGGCAATGCCATAGCGAGCTTTAGTTAAACAACTTAACGGTCCTTTCAAACCTTTAATATTTGGAAAAATATTTTCTTTAGGAACCTTTACATTATCAAAAGCAAGTTCGCCTGTTGCACTGGCACGCAGGCTCCATTTATTGTGCGTAGTGGGCGTTGTAAATCCTTCCATGCCCCGTTCTACAATTAATCCCTGAATTTCGCCCTCATCATTTTTGGCCCATACAACTGCCACCTGCGAAAAAGGTGCATTGCTGATCCACATTTTACTTCCGTTTAAAATAACGTGGTCGCCTTTATCTTTAAAATTACTCAACATCCCACTGGGATCACTTCCATGGTTTGGCTCTGTGAGTCCAAAACACCCGAGCCATTCACCACTCGCCAGTTTAGGTAAATATTTTTTCTTCTGTTCTTCACTTCCATAAGCATGGATCGGAAACATTACTAACGAGCCTTGCACACTCGCAGTTGATCTTACTCCACTATCACCTCTTTCCAGTTCCTGCATCATCAATCCATCGGAAATGTAATCAAGACCACCGCCACCATATTCTTCAGGAATAGTAGGACCAAAGCAGCCAAGTTCACCCATTTGTTTCACAATCTGTTCAGGAAATTCAGCCCTTTGTGCATAGCCTTCAATTATAGGCGAAATTTCTTTTTTTACATAACTCCTTACACTATCCCTTATCAATTTATGTTCTTCAGTAAGTAGTTCATCTACATTGTAATAATCCGGAGATTGAAAAAGATCCTGTGCCATATTTTCTTTTTAATAGAAATTAATTTTTAAACTACTCAAAGGTAACTTTTCATTTCTGTTTGATATTGATATGCTATAATCCTGGCTTCATCTGCAAAATTCTCCCCTTTTCCGGCGTAAATGATTGCCCTGGAAGCATTCACCAGCAAGCCGCAATCGCTGTTGATCCCGTTTTTTGAAACTTCTGCAAGGCTGCCGCCCTGAAACCCCACACCTGGAATAAGTAAAAAATTGTCAGGAATAATTTTACGTATAGATAAAATGTCTGCAGCTTTTGTTGCGCCAACAACAAACATGAGATTTTCTTTGGTTCCCCATTCACTTACTTTTTTAATAACTGTTTCATACAAATAATTTTCTCCCAATTTTTGCTGCTGAAAATCCATGCTGCCTTCATTGCTTGTAAGCCCTAAAACTATTGTCCATTTGTTTTCGTATTCCAGGAAAGGCTGAATACTGTCAGAACCCATATACGGCGCTACTGTTATCGCATCGAAGTTTAAAACTTCAAAAAAAGCTTTTGCATATTGAGAAGATGTATTGCCAATATCTCCACGCTTGGCATCTGCTATTTTAAAGTGCGTTGATGGTATATAGTTAACTGTTTTTTCCATGGCCTCCCATCCTTTTACTCCTGTTGCTTCATAAAAAGCAGTATTTATTTTATAGCCAACACATAAATCTTTAGTAGCATCAATTATCTGTTTATTGAATTCGAAAACTGCATCCGGATGAGATTGCAGATGCCTGGGAATTTTTTCAATGCTCGTATCAAGACCTACACACAAATAGGATTTTTTTTCTTTAATCTGTTCAATTAAAACCTTTGCAGTCATATTTATATTTTATTCTGATAATCTTTTTTTCATTTCTACAGCAATTGCATTTGCGTTGGCATCACTCACGCCAGTCAGTCTTTCTATAATGTTTTCTCTTGTTTTTTTATCATGATTCTGGCTTAGCTTGAAAACATTTTCAATAACTGATATTTCAATTGTAAACCCAATGATCGCCTTTACCAGCCTGTCAACATATTCCTTTGGCAATTTGTCAAAGGCCGCATCACTATTAGCGTGTTCATAATTGTTGGTAAGGTTTTCAATTATTTTTTTTGTTTGTTCTTCATCTTCAAATTTTATTTTTCCTTTGGCATGCACATCTATATAATTCCATGTGGAGGCAACATCTTTTTTCACATGCCAGTCTGCACTTACATAACAATGTGCACCGTTGAAAATTACTAATACATTTTCATTTTGTAAAAATGCTTTGTGATGATCTGTATTTTTCATTATGTGACCGGTGAAAATTATTTGTTCCCCTTCTTTTTTTACATCTAATGGAACATGAGTAGCCACCGGAAAATTTCCATCATATCCAGTGATGATTGCAAAAGAATTTTTTTTCATGAAGTCAAAAACTGCTTCTTCATTTTCTTCTGTAAAATAGGGAAGTTTGTACATTTTATTATTTAGAATTAACTTTTAATGAAACGACAGCACAGGTTTACAAAATGAATCCATTGAATTTTAGCGCATCATCTTCATCAATTTTAATAGCAAAACCTGTCGATCTTTCATATGAATCTACTTTGATTTTTGATTCAGTATTAGCTGTTGATTTTTAATTCTGATTATCAATTCTTATTTTAATTTATTTTATAGTATTAAAGAAAAACTATGTATGAAAAAATTATCAGCCAATATTTTTTTTTGAAATAATTAAGTTGATAATTAAAGGTAATGAATCAAAAAAAATATTATTTTAATTCTTCTTTTATAATAGAATATTTGAATAAAAAAGTTAGCTTCCGGCCTTTCAATTTATATATTATAATGGATTTTTATTTTACAATTGATACAGTTGGTGATGCTGAATTTAAAGACAGGGGAAGCAAATTTTTAGCTTTTGCTTTTCCTTTAAAAAATACAGATGACTTTAAGAAACATCTTCAAGCCCTTAAAAAAGAGCACCCCAAAGCTGTTCACCATTGCTTTGCATACCGGATAGGATATGACGGAAATAATTTTCGGGTGAGTGACGATGGCGAACCATCCGGAACAGCAGGCAAACAAATACTAGCGCAAATAGATTCTAGAAATCTTACCGACATTTTAGTGATTGTGGTAAGATATTTTGGAGGAACATTACTGGGAGTACCCGGTCTTATTAATGCATATAAAACAGCCACAGTATTGGCTTTGCAGTGCACTCATACCGTTCAGAAATACATTGAAGACAATTATATTCTGCAGTTTAATTATACTGAAATGAATGATGTTATGCGCATTATGAAACAATACAATTGCTCTATTTATAAAAACGAAATGCAATTATTTTGCATCATAGAAACCGGAATCCCAAAATACAGGTTGAATGAAATTTTGTATGCATTAAAGAATATTCAGAATGTGGAAATACAAAAAGTAAAATAAAATAGTACATTTAATTATGGAAAAGAAATACAAAACCTTTTGGAGTTTTTATCCATATTATCTTACGGAACATAAAAATAAGATAAGCAGAACACTTCATTTTACAGGAACCTTTTTAATTTTTATTTGCATTATCCTGGGCATTATTACCGGTAAATGGTTTTGGTTTATTATAATTCCGCTTTGCGGTTATGGCTTTGCGTGGTTTGGCCATTATTTTTTTGAGAAGAACAAGCCTGCCACTTTTGTCTATCCGCTTTACAGCCTTGGCAGCGATTTTGTAATGTTCTGGCATATTCTTACCGGGCAAATAAACAGGAAGATGAAAGAAGCTGAAAAAATTATTTCACCTTAAATAAATCTTTCACTTACAACCGCATCTTTAATTCCTGCAGTGTATTTATAAAAACCTTCCCCGTTTTTTACTCCCAAATAATTTGCGTTTACCATATTCGTTAGTAAAGGGCATGGAGCATATTTTGGATTTCTGAATCCATCGTAAAGTACCTCCATAATTGAATGGCAAACATCAAGGCCAATGAAATCGGCAAGTTGCAGCGGGCCCATTGGATGAGCCATTCCCAATTTCATAATTGTATCAATTTCTTCAACTCCTGCAACGCCTTCATACAAACTATAAATAGCCTCATTAATCATGGGCATCAATATTCGATTTGCAATGAACCCCGGATAATCATTAACCTCACAAGGAACCTTTCCCAATTTTTTACTTAACTCAATTATTTCCTGCGTAACCTTTTTATCTGTACTGAACCCATTGATGATTTCTACTAGTTTCATCACCGGAACCGGGTTCATAAAATGCATGCCAATCACTTGTTGCGGCCGCTTTGTAACTGATGCAATTTTTGTTATTGAGATTGAAGATGTATTGGTTGCAAGGATGCAATTTTCAGTAGCCGCTTCATCAATTTGTTTAAATATTTTCAATTTCAAATCCATGTTTTCCGTTGCAGCCTCCACCACCAAATCGGCACCCAGTACACCTTCTGCGAGTGAAGTAAGTGTGGTTATATTTTTTAAAGTCTGTTGTTTTGTTTCTTCTGAAATTATGTTTTTTGAAATTTGCCTGTCAAGATTTTTTGCAATTAAGGCGATTGCTTTATCAAGTTGTGCCTGGGATACGTCAATAAGATTTACCTTAAAACCATTTGCAGCAAAAACATGCGAGATGCCATTCCCCATTGTGCCTGCACCAATTATTGTTACTGTTTTAATCATAATAAATTTCTTTATAAATTCGATTGTAAATGTAGTCCAAATATATTTTGATTTTTGTGCTAATGAATTTTACTGAACTGTGTTTTACTTGCAAACAAAGCAAAATACTTAAGGTTAATAAATCAATCAGATATAATAAAACTTTTAGGATAATAGTAAATCTAAATTATAATCCAGCGCATTTATTCTCTTCGGATGATTTTCATTTTGACTCCACTTTTATTAGTTCCTAATTTTGGAGATATAATCCACGGCCTTTTTGTTGTATTTTTCAATAATATTAAAATTAAATTTTTATGCAGCAGATACCCATTGAAAATTTGTTTCTTATAGATATTGAAACCGTCTCAGGTGTTCAACATTTTAATCAATTGAATGATGAATGGAAAGAACTCTGGACAGAAAAAATTTTAAAAAGTCTGCCGCCTGATACAACTGCCGAAGAATATTATCCAAAGCGTGCAGCGATACTTGCCGAATTTGCCAAAGTAATTTGTATAAGTACCGGATATTTTAAAAAAGAAAACAATGAATGGCAATTAAGATTAAAATCTTTCTACTCAGAAAATGAGAAAGAAGTTCTTGACAACTTTATAAAAATGCTTCACCAGTTGCATTCCAAAAATTCTAAATGGATATTTACAGGACACAACATCAAAGAATTTGACATTCCGTTTTTATGCAGAAGAATGCTGGTGAATAATATTGAAATACCTTCCTACATTGATTTTCAAAATATGAAACCGTGGGATACGCCTGTGCTTGATACGTTGCATCTGTGGCGCTTCGGAGATTATAAACATTATACTTCTTTAAAGCTTCTCGCTGCAACATTGGGAGTTCCTTCACCAAAAGAGGATATTGATGGCAGTAAAGTAGGCGAAGTTTTTTGGGAAGAAAAGGACCTGCAGCGCATTGCGATTTATTGCCAGAAAGATGTGGCAACTGTTGCAAATGTTATTCTTCGTTTTAAAAATTTACCATTACTTACCAATGAGCAAATTGTTATTGTAGAAAAGCAGTAACAATCTATCAATTCAACATTTGTGTTATAAGAGATATTTTCATAAAGGCTTAATCAGAGCATGAAATTCCGGTAGTAAATAAAATTTATTTATGCAAGAAGTCAACCTTTGAATCATCGGGAATTGCTGGCTGCATCAGGGTTTCCTGATGAGAAATAATAATTTCTTTCTCACAACAGCGGCGTGAGGCTTTATGTAGGAAGAACTTTTTTTAAGGAAACTCGGCAACGGCATAGATTACTTTAGCCTGGAACCTTTACTGAAACATACACCACAGCTCATTATTAGCGGGTCTGCCAGGTTTGTATATAATGCGTCACGGTAGCAGTTTAGTAAACCATAACGTTCAAGATTTCTTCGAGTTCTAATGTACGTTCTCTTATTTTATTCATAAAATTTATTGCTGACACAAACATTCCTTCCCTTCCAATTTTTGATTGTAAGTCTTCAAAAGAATAGATAAAATCTTTTTCTAATTCTAATTGTTTTTCCCAATTAGTTTGTGCTTCAATCAGTTTTTCTTTTTGAGATTCTTGTAATTTCTTCAGAAGCGATTGGTATATTTTTTCCATTTCTTTTTCCCATAATTCCCTATGAGTTTTTATACATTCACCCCATTCATAGTTGGTTGTCCATTTACAGTTTTCGAATGACTTATCAATCCAATGTTCTTTTTCGTCTGAACGACCAACTGTAAATCTCCCTCCTCTTCTTTCTAACTTTGCATCCAAGCTATCGAGTATTTTTGGACCATTTTCAATTACCCAATTTGCACTTCTTTCGTCATATGCCATTCCATGTGCAGCATTATTTAAAGTGTTAATCATGTCTTTTAAAGAAGCCATTTCAGCAACTGTCAGAATTTCATTTTTAGCGAGTGTATCAATGAGTCTTACAATAGAAAATCTTTTACTTTCAATACTATATTTGTCAGCTAAATTTCTAAGGCGCTTTTCAATTTCAATTCGAAATGCAACTAATGCTAATTCTTGATTTTTTTCTGCAATTTCAATGAATGAATATGTATCAGAAGTTGATTTAGCATTTGTTGTAGCATCAGCCAAAGCAATTTCCTTAATCAAACCTGCTTTTTTTGCTTCATCTTCCAGCTTTTTAAAGTCCTGAAATTCAACTTTTAGTCCTCCAGGAAGTTCTACAGATTTTAATAGCGGTTCAAGCCAAGGTATTATTGCAATAATGATTAAGGTTATTAATACAGCATCAATTTTTAGCTCTGGAAAAATAACATGAATGAGTCCAACCAATACAGCCGCTGATGTAATAAATAATTGGGTCTTTCTTTTAGCTGTCATTTTTTCGTGATGCTGTTTGAACTTGCTGTCAACACCTAAATATATAGCACTCTTCCCAAAATTCAATTATTGATTAATTTTTGTTTTCTTCCTACTCAATTTTTTTCCTCATTATTCAAAAAAAAAGTTCCACAAGGGGAACTTTTTATAAAAAGATATTTTAGAGAATCATGCACCAGCCTCAACATAAGAGCTCACCGGCTCACAGGTACAAATTAAATTTCTATCCCCATAAGTATTGTTTACCCTGCTCACACCGGGCCAGAATTTATTTTGTTTTAAATATGCAAGAGGAAAGGCTGCTTTGCTCCGGCTGTAAGCATGTGTCCATTCATCGGCAGTGATAACAGCTAAGGTATGCGGAGCATTTTTTAATACATTATCTTTTGTATCTGCATTGCCGTTTTCAATTTCTTTTATCTCTTCAAAAATATTGATAAGCACATCGCAGAATCTATCAAGCTCATGTTTATTTTCACTTTCAGTCGGCTCTATCATTATGGTTCCTGCAACCGGAAAACTTAAGGTCGGTGCATGAAAGCCATAATCCATCAGCCTTTTAGCAACATCTTCCGCTTCAATTCCTGCTGTATTTTTGAAAGAACGAAGATCAACTATAAACTCATGCGCGCACGTTCCGCCTTTACCAGTGTATAAAATTTTAAAATATTTTTTCAATCTTGCCTTCATATAATTAGCATTCAGAATCGCATATTCAGATGCTTTACGAATACCGGATGCACCCAATAATTTTATATAAGCATAACTAATAAGTAAGATACTTGCTGAACCATACGGTGCAGCACTTACTGAACCCTTTCCATTTTTGCCCGGCAAAAAAGGAGCTAATTTTTCATTCACACAAATCGGTCCCATTCCAGGGCCGCCACCACCATGCGGTATGGCAAATGTTTTATGTAAATTTAAATGGCAAACATCAGCACCAATATTTCCGGGAGATGTAAGTCCAACCTGTGCATTCATGTTGGCGCCATCCATATAAACCAGTCCGCCATTATCATGAATAAGGGTACATATTTCTTTTATAGTTTCTTCAAATACACCATGAGTTGAAGGGTAAGTAACCATTAATCCGACAAGCGAATCTTTGTTTTTTTCTGCCTGCATTTTTAAATCATCCATATCAATATTCCCTTCATTATCGCATTTGGTTACTACCACTTTAAACCCGGCCATCACTGCTGATGCAGGATTGGTTCCGTGTGCAGAAACAGGAATTAAAATTACATTCCGGTGTGTATCATTTTTACTTTCATGATATCTCCTGATGGACAGTAAACCCGAAAACTCGCCCTGGGCGCCACTATTAGGCTGAAGGCTGCATGCAGAAAATCCGGTAACAATACACAATAATTTTTCGAGCTCTTTAATAATATAATCATAACCCATGGTTTGGTTGCCCGGGGCAAATGGATGTATTTTGCTGAATTCGGGCCAGCTTACAGGAATTAATTCTGTTGCTGCATTTAATTTCATAGTACATGAACCCAATGCAATCATAGAATGTGTAAGCGATAAATCTTTGTTCTCCAGCATTTTTAAATACCGCATCATTTCGGTTTCGCTATGGTAAATATTGAATACAGGATTCAATAAAAATGCCGACGTTCTTGTGAGTGATGTTGGTATATTTTCTAAACCACTTTCATTATCAAATGTGGCAAATGAAGTATCAACACCGGATGATCTTGTAAAAATACTTATGATAGTAAGCACATCATTCCTGGTGCTGGTTTCATCAAGAGATATGGTAACAAGATTTGCTGATGGATAATGAAAATTCATTTCATGTAATTCTGAAATTTCCCTGATTTTTTCAGCATCATCTATTTTAAAAGTAAGGGTATCAAAATAACTTTTGTTTTGCAATTCAAAACCTGCATCCTGTAATTCTGTTGCAAGCGTTTTTGTCAATAAAGAAATTCGTTTAGCAATGTCCGTTAGTCCACCGGCACCATGATATACTGCATACATTGCGGCCATGTTGGCAAGCAATGCCTGGGCAGTACAAATATTTGAAGTAGCTTTTTCACGACGTATATGCTGCTCTCTTGTTTGCAGCGCCATACGCAGGCAACGGTTGCCTTGCACATCCACACTTACGCCAATAATTCTTCCGGGAATATTTCTTTTGAATTCATCTTTTGTTGCGAAAAAAGCAGCGTGTGGGCCACCAAAACCCATTGGTACGCCAAACCTTTGTGCAGAGCCGATGGCAACATCTGCGCCCAACTCTCCGGGTGGCGTTAATAATGTAAGCGCCAGTAAATCTGTCGCCATTATTATTTGCGCATTCACATTATGAACTTTATCAATAAAGTCCCTGTAATCTGCAATGTTTCCCTCACTATCCGGATATTGAACTATAGCTCCGAAAAAAGATTCATCAAGGTTTACAGAATTAAAATTCCCAAAAACCATTTCAATACCAACGGGAATTGCCCTGGTTCTTATAATATCCTTAGTTTGACTGAATATTTTTTCGTCAATAAAAAACTTTGGGGCGGTTACATGATCATGGTCTTTATTCTTATGATTGAAAAGCATAGCCATCGCTTCAGCCGCCGCAGTTCCTTCATCAAGCAGGCTTGCATTGGCAATAGGCAAAGCAGTTAGATCGCTCACCATAGTCTGAAAATTCAAAAGACTTTCCAATCTTCCCTGAGCTATTTCTGCCTGGTAAGGCGTGTATTGTGTGTACCATCCCGGGTTTTCAAAAAGATTTCTTAAGATCACATTCGGCACAATGGTATCGTAATATCCCTGCCCGATGTAAGACTTATACACTTTATTTTGATTGGCAATTTTTTTTAGCTCATTCAAATATTCAAACTCACTTATGGGTTGGGAAACTTTTAATTCTTCCTGCAATCTTATGCCTTGTGGAATTGTTTTGTCAATAAGTTCTTCAACCGAACCAACTCCAATTTCATGCAACATTTCATTTGTTTCTGCTTCATTGGGTCCAATATGCCGGGTGGCAAATTGCGAAGATTGCTTTTCAAAAAGGTTCATATTTCTTTATTTTTCAAATAAAATGCCTATTCAGCCGCATTTCTTACTTAAGTATATAAAATGAAGGCGCAAAGTTACGTAGCAAAATGGAGAAAAATGATATTGAAATAAGAAGATGGGTTGATGTGTATATTTACAAAATGAAAGAAGATTTGATGCATAACTGGGAGAAGAAATCGGCTCAAAATCAAAAAAAATATAAAAATTTTTTGAAGAGAGCTGATAAAAATAAAGTGCTCAAAGCATTGCCCGTTCTGCATGAAGAAGCTTTTGAAAAAATTGATTGCCTGAAATGTGCCAACTGTTGCAGGAACTATTCTCCCCGTTTTAAAACTCCGGATATTAAAAGGATTTCAAAACATTTAAAAATGAAAGAAGGTGACTTCATAGAAACTTATTTATGGCTGGATAGTGATGGAGATTATGTAGCAAAGAAGGCTCCCTGCCCGTTTCTTGGAGAAGATAATTTTTGCAGTATCTATGAAAACAGGCCATCCGACTGTCATCGCTTTCCATATACCGATGAAGATGTGTTTTTGAAAAGACCCGCAATTACATTAAAGAATTCTACCTTTTGCCCGATTGTTTATTATGTTTTAGAGAAACTTGTCTGAACCGGGATTATTGGGATGAATGTGATTTATGGGATATTCTTTCTTATTTATTCTTTCTCATTTTTTTTGAGAAAAATATTCTCACTTTTCTTTGTTCCTTTGTACAAGTTAAATTCACCAATCAATCCATCAAGCATTATTATGACTGGGATAGAAATAAATAGCAGTGCGATAGCCGAACGCTTCATGCGATATGTACAAATTGATACACAGAGCGATCCAAAAAGTGATACGCATCCGTCAACAGAAAAGCAAAAAAATTTAAGTCTTTTATTGGCAAAAGAGTTAAAAGAAATGGGAATAAAAGATGCGGAGATGGATGAGTTTGGATATGTATATGCAACCATACCGTCCAATTCTGAAAAGAAAAATATTCCTATTATTTGTTTTTGCAGTCATGTAGATACTGCACCGGATTGCAGTGGAACAGATGTAAAACCCATTCTCCATAAAAATTATGATGGTGAAGACATTACTCTTCCCGATGATACATCCCAGGTTTTATCGCCGGTTGTTCATCCATATTTACGCAATCATATTGGTGATGATATCATTACTGCCAGTGGAAAAACATTGTTAGGCGCTGATGATAAAAGTGGTGTTGCGGCCATAATGCAAGCTGCAGATTTTATGATGAAAAATCGATCATTAAAACATGGAGATATAAAAATTTTATTTACTCCTGATGAAGAAGTTGGCCATGGAACTGCTAAACTTGATATGCAAAAGTTGGGCGCTTCATTTGGATACACACTTGATGGCGGAGAAGCGGGCAGCCTGGAAGATGAAACGTTTAGTGCTGATAGTGCAACAATTATAATTCATGGAGTAAGTACACATCCGGGATATGCATTAAATAAATTGGTAAATGCATTAAAGGTTGCGGCAGAAATATTGCATACGCTTCCAACAAATGAATGGGCTCCCGAAGCAACAGAAAAAAAGGAAGGCTTTGTGCATCCTGTTCGACTGGAAGGCATTGCTGAAAAAGCAACTATTGAATTTATTGTAAGAGACTTTGATACTGATAAATTAAAAAAATATGAGGAAAGATTAAAGAGTATTGCCGAAGATGCAGTGAGTCATTACCTGGGGGCATCAATGGAATTTATAGTTACTGAACAGTACCGAAATATGAAACAGGTACTTGATAATTACCCGCAGGTTGCTGCAAATGCTGCTATCGCTATAAACCTTGCCGGGCTTGATGTTAAAACAGAAAGCATTCGCGGAGGAACTGATGGAAGTAAGTTGAGTTATATGGGTTTGCCCTGCCCGAATATTTTTACCGGCATGCAGGGGATTCATTCAAAACTTGAATGGATAGGTGTAAAAGACATGACGAAATCTGCAGAAACTATTGTGCATTTAAGTATGATTTGGGAAGAAAAGAGTTGACTTTGATTTTAAAAAATGATAGGCTTATTTGCCATGCAATTTCATTTGATGAGTCTTGTTATTTAAGAAGTTTATTTTTTTATTAATTTTAACCGGGTTGGATCATCATAAATATTAGTTCTAACAATTAAGTTAAAGTTTACCTTTCATTTTCAAGCCATCTTACAATTATCGAATTACTTTTTACATTTGTCATCAAACTTTATTAAATGGATTTATTTTTCCTGCAAATTGATTCAAGCGCCGTTACTCATGCCGCTGCTCCTCAGGTTCAAAATTTATGGGAAGTTCTCGAAAGAGGTGGAGTATTAATGATTCCCCTTGGTATTCTATTTGTTGGGGCAGTTTATTTCTTTTTTGAAAGATTGATTGCCATAAACAAGGCTTCAAAAATTGACGACAATTTCATGCGCATCATTCGCGATCATATTGTGAGTGGCAATGTTGCAGCTGCAAGAAGTTTTTCAAAAAATAATAATAACCCGGTTGCACAAATTATTGACAAAGGAATACAACGCATCGGCAAGCCAATTGATGCCATTGAGAAAAGCATGGAAAATGTTGGTGTTCTCGAATTATATAAACTCGAAAAAAATCTTTCCGTAATTTCTATTGTTGCACGCATCGCGCCTCTATTCGGTTTCCTTGGAACAATTATTGGAATGCTTGCTTTGTTTAAAGGAATTGCTGCCAGCACAGAATATACTGCCAATACTATTGCTGATGGTATTTATATAAAAATGATAACATCTGCTACAGGTTTAATTATTGGTATATTAGCGTATATAGGTCACAGTTATCTTTCAGCTCAAATTACCAGGATAGAAAATAAAATGGAAATTGCCAGTGCAGAATTTGCTGATATTCTCCAGGAGCCTACACGTTGACCGATTATTAATTACACAATTGATAAGTACTAATTTTTACAATGAGCATAAGAAAAAAATTTAAAAAAGAAGATTCTGAGGTAGACACTGGTCCATTAAATGATATTCTGTTTATCCTGATGTTTTTCTTTCTTATCATCTCAACAATGGCTAACCCCAATGTTATTAAAATGAACAATCCCCGGGCGACAAGCGATACTAAGTCAAAGCAAAGTGTGATAGTGAGTATTAATAAAAACCGGGATATTTACCTGGGACAACAAAAAATAATTTTTGATTCCCTGGAGTCTTCATTAAGAAAGCAACTTCGTGTTGGAGATAGTATAAAACCAGCTGTCGTAATTAATGCAGATTCTCTTGTAAGCTGGGGCGACATTGTACGGGTTATGGAAGTTGCAAAAAAGCTTGGTGCTACTACATCAGCATC
>Ga0207932_1000272_pt1 | contig 17616 bp, 18 predicted proteins | sample NGESurdeep092012_FD_184480 | JGI IMG/M metagenome (GOLD analysis project Ga0207932, IMG submission 184480) | Arctic peat soil microbial communities from Barrow, Alaska - NGEE Surface sample 415-2 deep-092012 (SPAdes) | ecosystem: Environmental > Terrestrial > Soil > Wetlands > Peat ...
CAATGCCCCGTGCGAACCGGTAAGATACCCGCTCGCGTGTCCAGCGGTAGTAAGTGAGATGATGAAGACCTACGTCGCCAAACCCGCATCCATAGAGAAGAAGTGGTACGTCGTCGACGCCTCCGGGCATACGCTCGGCCGTCTGTCGACGGTCGTCGCCGACACCTTGCGCGGCAAGCGCAAGCCCATCTACACGCCGAACATCGACACCGGCGACTTCGTCGTCGTCGTCAACGCCGAGAAGATCGTCGTCACCGGCAACAAGACCGAGCAGAAGATGTATTACCGCCACTCCGGCTATCCCGGTGGCATCAAGAGCGAGTCGCTGGGCAAGCTCCTCGGCCGCCGTCCCGAGGAGGTCATCCGGCGCGCCGTCAAGGGCATGCTCCCGCACAATAAACTCGGCGCCGCGCAGCTGCGCAAGCTCAAGATCTACGCCGGCGACGAGCACCCGCACGAGGCGCAAGGTCCCGAAGCGCTCGAGATCAAGGAGTAGAGGCTTGGCATCAGTGACCTACACGGCGACCGGCAAGCGCAAGACCAGCGTCGCGCGCGTCATCCTCAGCCCGGGCGTCGGCCGCGCCACCGTCAACGGTCGCGAGTTCGAGGAGTTTTTCGGCCGCCAGGTCCTGCAGACGATCGCCCTCATGCCTTTCGAGGCGACCAAGACCAAGGGCAAGTTCGACATGAAGATCAACGTGTTCGGCGGCGGCGTGGCCGGCCAGGCGGGCGCCATCCGCCACGGCATCGCCCGCGCCCTCTGCCTCGCCGACGAGACCCTGCGTACGCCACTCAAGCGCGCCGGCTTCCTCACGCGCGACTCGCGCGTGGTCGAGCGCAAGAAGGCCGGGCTCAAGAAGGCGCGCAAGCGTCCGCAGTTCAGCAAGCGCTAGCACCGCCCGGCCTCATGCCCCATCCTTTCGCACTGTCCTGTGCGTTGCCGCATGCTGCCTGCGGGACTACGATTGACGCATTCCCGCATCGCCGACTTCGAGGAGCGTGATGGGCACACTGTTCGGCACCGATGGCATCCGCGGCGTCGCCGGCGAGGCGCTGACGGCGGAGTTCGCGGTGCAGGTTGGGCGCGCGGCGGCCGTCGTGCTCGCCAAGAGCTGCGGCGAGCATCCGCTGTTCGTGATCGGCCGCGACACGCGCCTCTCCGGTCCGATGCTCGAAGCAGGGCTGGTCGCCGGCATCACCAGCGGCGGCGGCCGCGTCGAGATCGCCGATGTCATGCCGACGCCGGGGCTCGCCGCGCTTGTCGTCAAGCGCGGCGCCGACGCCGGAGTCGTCGTCTCCGCCTCGCACAATCCTTTCGCCGACAACGGCATCAAGTTCTTCAACGACCGCGGCCTCAAGCTCTCCGACGAAGCGGAGGCCGAGATCGAGGAACACATCCTCAAGCACGATCTCGGGTCCAAGGCCGGCGCCGGTTTCGGCGCCGCCGAGCAGCTCGAGGGAGCCCTCGAGGCCTACGTCTGGGACCTCGTGCGCCGCATCCCGCTCGATCTCTCGGGCATGCGCATCGCGCTCGACTGCGCCAACGGCGCGATGCATCGTGCGGCGCCGCTCGGTCTGGAAGAGAGCGGCGCCGAGGTCACGGTGCTCAACGCCGACCCCGATGGCGTCAACATCAACGATGGCTGCGGCTCGACGCACATCGGTGCATTGCAGGAGCACGTGCGCAGCGGCGCGTACGACCTCGGTCTGGCGTTCGACGGCGACGGCGACCGCGTGCTCGCCGTCGACCGCGCCGGCGAGTTCGTCGACGGCGACTTCATCATCGCGATCCTCGCCAAGCACCTGAAGGCCAAGCGGCTGTTGCGTCACGAGACCGTCGTCACCACGGTGATGACCAATCTCGGCTTTCACATCGCGATGGCGCGCGAAGGCATCGAGGTCGTCACCACGCAGGTCGGCGACCGTTACGTGATTGCCGAGATGCTCAAGCACGACTACGTGCTCGGCGGCGAGCAGTCGGGGCACATCATCAATCGCGATGTGTCGACCACGGGCGACGGCCTTGCGACGACGCTGCTTCTCCTCCAGGCGTTGCGCGAGATGGACATGACGCTCGACCAAGCCGCCAAGGTGATGACCCGCCTGCCACAGAAGTTGGTCAACGTACCGGTGCGCGACAAGGATGCGCTCGACGCGGCGCGCCCGGTCTGGGACGCGATCGCCGCCGAGGAGGAGCGTCTCAGCGGCCATGGCCGCGTGCTCGTGCGCCCGTCGGGCACCGAGCCGTGCGTGCGCGTGATGGCCGAGGCCGGCACGCACGTTGAGTGCGACGAAGTGTGCCGGCGCATCGCCGCCGTCATCGACGAGCATCTCGGTTAGAATGGTCGCAAGCAGGGCGTGAAAGGAGGCGACGGAGACTAGCGAATTGCAGGGTACGAGCGGGCTGCGAACCATCAGCACCAGCAGATCCAGCGCCAGACCCGCGGCGGCCGCTCCGGCGCCGCGGGTGACGAGGGGGAGGTTCATCGAAGTGTTCGGCGGATGCCTCCCGGCCCGATACGGTCGTCATCGAGTCGACAAACCTCGCCGGCGACGGCGGGCACAAAACGGCTCGAGTGTGTCGTTCCAGTCTGCCTGCTCTCTGCGCGAACGAAGCGAGGCAGCATGTGTGGCATCGTAGGGTACGCCGGGCGCCGTCCCGGCAAGCAGATCATCCTCGAGGGCCTACGACGGCTCGAATACCGCGGCTATGACTCGGCCGGCATCGCCCTGCTCGAGGAGGGCGGCTTCGACGTCGTGCGCACCGTCGGCAACCTCGACGTCCTGTTCGCCGCCGTCGGCGACGATCACTCGCGGGCGACGGTCGGCCTCGGGCACACCCGCTGGGCGACCCACGGGCGGCCCTCCGAGCAGAACGCGCACCCGCACGACGACTGCAAGGGGCGCGTGACGATCGTGCTCAACGGCATCATCGAGAACCACAAAGAATTGCGCGTCGAACTCACGGCGCGTGGCCACAGCTTCACCTCGGAGACCGACGCCGAAGTTGTCGCCCACCTCATCGAGGAGGGCGTCGGCGACGGCTTGGCCGAAGCCGTGCGGGCCGCCGTGGCACGCCTCGACGGCCATTTCGCCTTCGTGGCGATGGCGGTCGACGAGCCCGGCGTGCTCGTCGGCACGCGCCGCGAAGCGCCGCTCGTCGTCGGCTTCGGCGACGGCGAGATGTTCATCGCATCGGCGATCCCGGCGTTCCTCGCGCACACCCGTGAGATCGCCGTTCTCGACGACGGCGACGTCGTCGTCGTCACCGCCGACGGCGCCGAGTTCACCGACCTCGAAGGGCGTCCGCTGAGCCGCCCGGCGACGACCGTCGACTGGGACACCGACGCGGCCGAGAAGGGCGGCTTCGAGACGTTCATGCTCAAGGAGATTTACGAGCAGCCCAGCGCACTGCGCGACACGCTCGCCGGAAGGCTACGCGACGACGGTTCCGTCGATCTCACCGAGGTGGGTCTGGGCGACGATGCGTTGCGCCGCCTGCGGCGCGTCTTCATCGTCGCCTGCGGCACCTCGTACCACGCCGGCCTCGTCGCCGCCTACGCGCTCGAGGAGTTCGCGCGCCTGCCGGTGCAGATCGACGTCGCCAGCGAGTTCCGCTACCGCAATCCGGTGCTCGATCCCGAGACGCTGGTGATCGGCATCAGCCAATCGGGCGAGACCGCCGACACGCTGGCCGCCATGCGTCTCGCCCGCGACGCCGGCGCGCCGGTGCTGGCGCTGACCAACATCCAGGGCAGCCAGGCGACGCGTGACGCCGACGCCGTGCTCTTCACGCGCGCCGGCCTCGAGATCGGCGTGGCGGCGACCAAGACGCACGTCGCCCAGATCGCTGCCCTGCTGCTCTTCGCACTCGACCTGGCACGCGTTCGCGGGACGATGAGCGAGGCAGATCGGCTGGCGTTCGGGCGCGAGCTCGACACCGTGCCCGACCTCGTCCACAGCTTCCTCGATCGAGAGACGCCGATCGAAGCGATCGCGGCGAAGTACCGGTACCAGCGCTTCTTCCTCTACCTCGGCCGCGGCACCGGCTTCGCCGTCTGCCTGGAGGGCGCGCTCAAACTTAAGGAGATCTCCTACATCCCCACGGAGGCGTACGCCGCCGGCGAGATGAAGCACGGTCCGATCGCGCTGCTCGACAACGGTTCCCCCGTGGTCGTCGTCGCGACCGACAGCCACGTGCTTTCCAAGCTCATTTCCAACATCGAGGAGGTGCGCGCCCGCGGCGCCGACGTGATCGCCGTCGCCAACGAGGGCGATCCCGAGATCGACGAGCTCTGCGAGTCGGTAGTGCACGTGCCGCGGACTCACTGGTTGCTCTCGCCGATGCTGGCGGTAGTGCCCCTGCAGTTGCTCGCCTACCACATCGCGCGGCAGATGGGACTCAACGTCGATCAGCCGCGCAATCTCGCGAAGACGGTGACGGTTGAGTAACCAACGGACCGGAGCTCCCGCAGCCCGGAAGAATGGACGGCGTCCCTAGGGGAAATGGGCACTGGTCTCGCAGGCATCGGCGTCGACGCGATCGAGGTCGCCCGCGTGCGCAAGCTGCTCCAGTGCCGGCAGTCGGCCGAAGGCCGGCTGTTCACGGAGGGAGAAGCGGGCTACTGCCGGCGCTTCGCCGACCCCTATCCGCGCTACGCGGCACGCTTCGCCGCCAAAGAGGCCGTCGCCAAGGCGCTGGGAACCGGTATCATCTCGTGGGTAGAGATAGAGGTGCTGGGCGGCGGCAAGCCGCGTGTCGCACTGCACGGGCGCACGGCGCAGGCCGCCGCCCAGCTCGGCATCACCCGTGTGGAGCTCTCACTGAGCCACACCGTCGATCAGGCGTACGCCGTGGCGGCCGCCGTCAAGGAGGGTGACGATGTTTGAGTCGTTGCTGTACGGGCTGTACTCCGCCGAGACGATGCGCGCCATCGACGCCGACGCCATCGAGGGCGTCGGCATTCCCGGCGCGCATCTCATGGAACGCGCCGGCGCGGCGGTCGCCGAGGAGATCATCGAGGAGTACGCGCCCGAGTCGGTCGTGGTCTACGCCGGCCGCGGCAACAACGGCGGCGACGGCTTCGTCGTCGCGCGCGAGCTCTTCAATGCCGGCTGCGAGGTCGTCGTGTACGCAGTCGAGGGCAAGCGTGGCTACAAGGGCGACGCGGCGCTCAACCTGGCGATGCTCGACCGCCTCGGTGTGGAGATCCGCGAGGGAGTCGGTGCTGATGGCGACGTGACCGTCGACGAGGTCGACGTCGTCGTCGATGCGATCTTCGGCACCGGCTTCACCGGCACCGCCAAGGGCGCGCAGGCGGCGGCGATCGCGGCGATCAACGAATCGCCCGCCGCGATCGTGTCGATCGACATCGCCAGCGGCGTCGAGGCGAGCACCGGGGCCGTGCACGGGCCGGCGGTGCACGCCGACATGACGATCGCCTTGCACGCCGCCAAGATCGGCCACTTCGTCACTCCCGGCGGCGCCTGCTCGGGTGAAGTGGTGGTCGTGCCGATCGGCATCCCGCCGATCTGTGACCACCGTCCCGACCTCTGGCTGCTCACGCCGGAGGCGCTGGCACTGCTGGTGCGCCCGAAAGGCGCGCTCGACCACAAGCGCTCCGTCGGCACCGTGCTCGTCGTCGGCGGGTCGAAGGGCATGACGGGCGCCGCTCATCTGGCGGCGATGGCCGCCCTGCGTGGCGGCGCCGGCCTCGTGCACTGCGTGCTGCCGGCCGGCGCCGGTGACCCTAAGCCGTTCCTCGAGGTGATCACCGTGAGTGTGCCGGGCGGCGATCATCTCGGCGCCGGCAGTGCCGCGGCGATCAAGGGGGAGATGGCGCGGCTGACCGCGGTGGCCGTCGGCCCCGGCGCCGGACGCGCCGCCGACACGCAGACTTTGCTGCGCCAGCTGTGTAAGGAGAACGTGCCGATGCTGATCGACGCCGACGGCCTCTATGCCTTGGGCGGCAAGCTCCCCGCGCTCGCCAAACGCACGGCGCCGACGGTGCTCACGCCGCACGAGGGTGAGCTGGCGCGGCTGCTGGGCCGCGCAGCGACCGAGGTAGCCGCGCACCGGCTCGCCGCGGCGCGCGAAGCGGCGGCGCTGAGCGGCGCCACGGTGCTGCTCAAGGGCGAGGCCAGCATCGTTGCCGACCCGTCCGGCGAAGCCTATGTGATCCCGGTCGGCAACCCCGGCCTCGCCACGCCCGGCACCGGCGACGTGCTCAGCGGCGTGATCACCGCGCAACTCGCCAAGGGCCTCGGCGCGACCGACGCGGCGTGTCTCGGCGGCTACCTGCACGGGCTCGCCGCCGACCTTGCCGCACGCATCGCGACGGGCACCGAGGGCATGATCGCCAGCGACCTGTTCGAGTTCCTGCCCCAGGCGGTCGAACGCCTCAAGGGCGACGAAGACGACGAGGAGACGCAATGACGCCGCAGAGCGACCAGAACGCCGAGGAGCCGCGCGTGGCCGATATCATGGAGCGCGCGGTCGTGACCATCGGCCCCAAGGCGACCGTCAAGGAGCTCGCCGTCCTGCTCCGCGACAAGGACGTTCGCGGCCTGCCCGTCGTCGACGAGGGCCGCCTGGTCGGCGTCGTCACCGAGGGTGACATCGTCGCCCAGGACGCGGACCTTCACTTCCCGCACTACATCCAGTTTCTCGACAGCTTCATCTACCTCGAGAGCACGAAGAAGTTCGAGGAGCGGCTCAAGAAGGCAGTCGGCACGACCGTCGGCGACATCATGACCGACGAGGTCTTCTCCGTCGCGCCGCAGGACCCGATGTCGGCGGCGGCGACGCTCATGCGCGACCACAAGATCAACCTCGTGCCGGTCGTCGACGGCGACAAGCTGGTCGGTATCGTCACGCGCCACGACGTGATCGCCAGCCTGGGATTCTAGATGCTTGCCGGCCGCGAGCGGGCGCTGGCGACCGTCGATCTCGGCGCTGTCCGGCACAACGTCGTCCGGCTGGCATCGCTGCTGCCGCCGGGCGGCAAGCTCTGCGCCGTCGTCAAGGCCAACGGCTATGGGCACGGCGCGGTCGCCGTCGCGGAGGCGGCGCAAGCCGCCGGAGCGGCCTGGCTCGGCGTGGCGACGGTCGACGAGGCCGCGGAGTTGCGCGCCGCCGGCCTCGCCGGGCCCTTGATGATCTTCGGCGCGCTGACTGGCAGCGAGCTGCAGAATGCCGTCACCGCCGATGCCGACGTGAGCGTCTGGTCGGAACGTTTCCTGATCGAGGCGCAGAAGGTCGGCGCTCGCCTGCACGTGAAGTTCAACTCGGGCATGGGCCGGCTCGGGGCCGACGCGGCCACGGCAGAGCGCCTTGCGGTGGCCGCCGCCGCGTCGGGCCGGCTCGCCGGCCTGATGAGCCACTTCGCCACGGCCGACGAGGCCGAGACGAGTTACTTCAACCTGCAGCTCGACCGCTTCCTTGATCTCGCGACCAAGCTCAAGCAGCGCTTCCCGGAGATGATCGCGCACACCGCGAACAGCGCCGCGACGTTGCGCGAGCCACGCGCGCACTGCGACATGGTCCGCACCGGCATCGCGATCTACGGGCTGGCGCCCGCCAACGACGACCCTTTCAAGGACGACCTGCGGCCGGCGATGCGGTTGAGCTCCTACATCGCCGACGTCCGGGTCGTCCGACCCGGCGAGTCGGTCGGGTACGGGCGGCGGTTCATCGCCGAGTGCGAGACCCGTGTCGCGATCGTGCCGATCGGCTACGCCGATGGCATCGCACGATCGCTCACCGACCGTGGTACGGTCCTGATCGGCGGTCATCGCTGCGCGATCAAGGGCACGATCAGCATGGACCAGCTCACGGTCGAGCTGCCCGGTGCGGTCGGCAAGCCCGGCGACGAGGTCGTGTTCATCGGCCTCGGCAATGATCAGCGGATCCTCGCTGAAGAAGTCGCGCAGCTGCTCGGCACGATCAACTACGAGGTCGTGTGCGACGTGGGGCCGCGCGTCGCGCGTCGCTACGTCGGCGCCGAGTCCGCGGCCTAGCGACTCGATGGCCGGCGGTGCGCCCGGGGGGAGGCTTCATGCGGGCGGTGGCCTGCCGCCGCTCTCCGCCCGCTCTCGCGAGATCGCCGCTCTCGTCACTCCGGCGCTGGTCAGCGGCGAGTCGGCCTGGTTCGTCGGCGGCCTGCTGCGCGACGCGCTCAGCGGCCGGGCTCCCGACGATATCGACGTGGTCGTGCGTGGCGACGCCGGCCGGCTGGCGACCGCAGTCGCCGACGGCCTCGGCGGGTCCGTCTTCACCTACTCCGAGCGCTTCTCCGCCTTCCGTGTCGTGACCGCCGAGGGGCACGTCGACTTCGCGCCCCTGCGCGGTGAGACTCTTGACGACGACCTGCGCGCGCGCGACTTCACCGTCGATGCGATGGCCTGCGACCTCGGCGGCGAGCATCTGGCGGATCCACTGGGCGGCGCCGACGATCTTGCCACGCGTCGCCTCAGGCTGTGCGCTCCCGATGCGCTCGCCGCCGATCCGCTGCGCGTGCTGCGCCTCGTGCGCTTCGAAAAGGCGCTTGGGATGCTGCCCGAAGCGACGGCACTCGACGCGGCGCGCGCGGCCGCTCCCGCATTGGCGTCGGTGAGTGGCGAGCGCGTCGAGCAGGAGCTCTCGGCGACGCTGGCGCTGCCGATGCGGGTCGCCGCTCTCTACGGGTTGGACGCGCTCGGGGCCCTCGAGGTCGTGCTGCCCGAGCTGACGGCACTCAAGGGGTGCGTGCAGAACCCGTACCACCACCTTGACGTGTTCGACCATACTCTGGAAGCCCTCGGCTACCTGCCGGGCATCGTCGAGCAGCTGGGTGGCGAGCGCTGGCTGGCGACGCCGGGGGCCGCCGGCCTCGCCGGCGTCGCCCCGCTCGTGCCGCTCGCCTACGCCACGCTCTTCCACGACCTCGCCAAGCCGAACGTGCGCAAGGTCGACGAGCAGGGGAATGTGATGTTCTGGTACCACGACCAGGCCGGCACCGAGATCGTCGCCACGATCGCGCGACGGCTCAAGCTGAGCCGCCGTTTCGAGCACTACCTGGCGCTGCTCGTGCGCCAGCACCTGCGTCTGGGATTCCTCGCGCGCGAGGCGCCGCTCTCGCGGCGCGCCCTCGCGCGCTATCGCCGCGATGTGGAGCCGTTCGTCTTCGAGGCAGTGGCGCTCTCGCTCGCCGACCGCATGGCGACGCGCGGGCCGAAGACGTCGCTCACATCGATCGCGCGCCACTTTCGCCTCGCCCGCGACGTGTGGGGCGAGGTCGCCAAGGATCCAGTCCCTGACGTGCTCGACGGCGAAGCCGTGATGCGTCTGCTCGGTCTCGCGGAGGGTCCGGAAGTGGGAGAGGCGCTGGCGGCGCTGCGCGAGGAGGTCGAGGCCGGCGACGTGACCACGGGCGAGCAGGCCGAGGCGTTCCTGCGCGGGTGGTGGGCGCGACGCGTGGCCGGTCCGCCGCGCGGAGATGCCGGTGCCTGAGCTGCCCGAAGTCGAGACCATCCGCCGCCGCCTCGACCCGCACGTCGTCGGCCGCACGATCGCCGGGCTGGCGGTGTTCGATGCGCGTGTCAGCGAGCAGTCCGAGGCGGAACTCCGGCGGCTGCTCGTCGGCGCGCGCATCGTCGCCACCGGCCGCAGGGGCAAATGGCTCACTCTCGATCTGGGTGAGCGCCTGATGATCGTCCACCTGCGCATGACCGGTCAGCTGCTTCTGCAGCCCGACCACGCGCAGAAGGGGCCGCGCTGGACGATGGATCTCGACGACGGCCGGCGCCTCTGGTTCTACGACCAGCGCCGCTTCGGCACGCTCGAGGTGATCGGTGTCGATGCGGCGGCCGAGCGCTTCGGCGACATGGGGGTCGAACCGCTGAGCGCGGAGTTCGGCGTCGCCGCTCTCCGCGCTCAGCTCGCCGGTCGCAGCGCTCCGCTCAAGGCGTTCCTTCTCGACCAGCGGCGCCTCGCCGGCGTCGGCAACATCTACGCCGACGAGGTGCTCTTCCGCGCCCGCCTGCACCCGCTGCGCAAGGCCGGCGGCGTGGGGCCGCGTGAGGCGCAGCGCCTGCACGCGGCGATCATCGCGACACTCGAGCTCGCGATCGAGCACGAGGGGTCCTCGGTAGAGAGCTTCGTCGACCCGGCCGGCGAGCGCGGCAGCTTCCAGGAGATCCTCAACGTGTACCAGCGCACGGGCGCGCCGTGCCGGGTCTGCGGGACGCCGATCAAGCGTGTCGTCATCTCCGGTCGCGGCACGCACTTCTGCCCGCGCTGCCAGCGGCGCCGGTGAACGACCCGTACGTGGTAGCGAGGATAGCGCGCTTCGACAGTCACCGCTGAGCGCACCGCCCGGGCCGTCGCCCTTTCCCGCCAAAGTGAGGGAACCACTCCCATCTCGGACGGGAAGACGCGCGACGATGATTGTTTGTGCAAAGGGCATTCGGCTACGAGACGGTGAGAGGAGGAAGGGACCATGGGCGCGGCCTCTTCCGGGTTGCGAGAGCGCACGGTGCGCTGGCTCGCCTCGGCCGGAAGCGTCGCCTCGGTCTTCCTCCTCCTCACCGGGTCTCGCGCTTGCATCCGCTGCCGCGGCGGTACTTTGGACAACGCAAACTGAACTGAAGCCCACTCCGGCCCCACCCTCACCCCGGGTGTGTTGCCAAAAGGGGCGGGCCGCCGAGAAGTCGGCGGCCCGCCCCGACCCTTTCTCACATTCCTACCGCGCCTTCTCCCACTTCTGCAGGTAGGCGACCTACTCTCGACTACGGGCCTCGGCCGCGTGCGTACGATACCAGTCGCGCCAGATCAGGCGATAGACCTTGACCCCGTGCGGGATGCGCCGCAAGCCCGGGATGAACGGCAGCACGAGCAGCACCACGAACAGGACGGTCATGATGCCGACGACGATCAGATCGGCGTTGTCGGCGTCGGCGATCGCCGGCACCTCGTACCAGACTTGGTAGGCGTCGAGCCACCAGGCGCCGGGGTAGTTCCCGGTCTCATGGACGATGCCCCACTGCGGGTTGCCCAGCTGCTGCAGGTGCGTGGCACTGTCCGTGTAGGGGCTCGCGATGCTGAAGAACAGCAGCGCCTTCGTGAGATCGAAGGAGTACGGGTAGTAGCGGTTGTCGTCGGCCGCGAACGCCCCCTCGAGCAGGCCCGAGCGGCCGAGGCGAAGCATGCCGTCCATCATTCGCGCCACGGGTCCGTAGTCGCCCGGCGCCACGACGACGTCGCCGTTGGACACCGTCGCGGTCGAGAGCGCCTTGCGGTAGGCCGCAAGCCAGACACCCTGCTGCTGCGCCGTCGCCGCCGCGTAACGGTCGACCGCGAGCCCGAGCGCGGGATCGAGTGCGGCGGCGCGCTGCAACGGTCTGATGATCAGGTCGCGCGGAGGGTCGATCGGGCGGGTGACCCCGAAGATGTCCTTCGCCCACGCCGCCGGCGCGATCGGGCCAATGTGCTCGGCGGCACTCGTGTCGGCGTCGTAGGGCGGCCCGTAGCCGGCGACCGCCGAGATATCGGAGTCCTCGGCGAGGATGCCGGCCGCCGTCTGCACGAAGGCCAGCGGCTGCATCGTGGCCACGTTCTCGGCGTTCACCGTCGGGTAGTCGGGCGCCTTGAAGACGATCGACAGCACGACGACCACGATCAGCACGAAGCCGAAGACGACGATGCCCTCGCGCACGAGGTCGTACGGCTTGAGCGGCAGGCCGCGCAGGTTCTCGCGGGTGCGCGGCCCGGCGCCGGTCAGATCGAGCGGTTGCACATCCTCTGACGTCTGCACGTTCGCGGAGTCAGTCATCGTACGGTCGCACGGGACTGTCGCGACGGACGAGGAACAGGTGCATACCGATGCCGGCGGCCACGACCAGCGGCATCACGACCGCGTGCAGCATGAGGACCTGGCCCACGTCCATGGTGTTGAAGATCGCGCCGATGCCGGCCGCGTTCATCGCGTCCTTGGCCTGTGTCGCGATCCACTGCGAGTCCCAGTTGGTCTGCAGCAGGTAGCCCGTCAGCCCGGTGAAGACGCCGCTCGCGAACAGCAGTGCGCCGACCATCCAGGTAGCCCAGCGGCCGTCACGCCAGGCACCGAGGAAGAACTTGGTCGCGAGATGGGCGACAAGGCCGGCGAAGAAGACCTGCACGGCCCAGAAGTGCGCGTAGTCGAGCGACCGCCCGACGCTGTTGGTGTGATACCAGAAGGGCCCGCCGAGAGCGAGGAGCACGCCGGTCACGATGAGCAGCAGGAACGACATGAGCGCTACGGCGCCGAACAGGTAGGCGACCGAGTTGACGTAGACCGGCATGCGGGTCGGCAGCGCGTCCTCGAGAGTGAGGTTCCGCTTCAGGGCGCGCTGCGCGCTCGTCGTCAGGTTCACCGCGGCCTCCTCACCCGATCCAGCGCGGCAGGCGCGCCCAGGTGCCGGCCACGAACGCGACGATCACGACGATCCAGGCGATCAGGTTCGGCCAGGCGACCTCGAACGGGATGCGCAGCAGCGTGAACGTGACGTGGGGGACGCCGGGCAGGACCTCAGGTGGCAGCGCTTGCATGTGACCTCCTTGCGATGCGGACCGGTTCGGCCCGAGTTTACCTCCACCGCAACAGCAGGGGCACCGTAGTCGCCCCGCTGCCCAGATTCGTACCGGCCGGTGCTATCCTATCCCCATGGCCACGCTCAGTGTCGCGCTGCTGCAGCTCGCTACCGCCGGCTACGACCAGGCGGCCAACCTCGCTAAGGGTGAGGGCGGCTGCCGCCGGGCCGCTGCCCAGGGCACCGACGTCGCGCTCTTCCCCGAGATGTGGAACATCGGCTATGCGTTCGAGGCCGGTGACGCAGAGAGCGAGCGACCCGCCGCGCTGGCGCGCTGGCAGGCGCAGGCGGTGCCCCGTGACGGCGCGTTCGTGACGCACTTCGCGCATCTCGCCGCCGAACTCGGCATGGCCATCGCGATCACTTATCTCGAAGCGACACCACGGGGCCCTCGCAACGCCGTCACGCTGTTCGACCGCCAGGGCCGCGAGGTCCTGACCTACGCCAAGGTGCACACATGCGACTTCGACCAGCCGGAGGCGGCACTCACTCCCGGCGACGCGTTCCCGGTGGCGGCCCTCGACACGGGCGCCGGTGAGGTCCGGGTGGGCGCCATGATCTGTTTCGACCGCGAGTTTCCCGAGACGGCACGCATCCTTGCTCTCGACGGCGCCGAGCTTATCCTCGTACCCAACGCCTGCCCGATGGAGGACAATCGCACGGCGCAGATGCGCGTCCGCGCCTTCGAGAACATGGTCGCGGTCGCCCTCGCCAACTATCCCGCCGGCGAGGACACCGACGGCCATTCGGTCGCCTTCCATCCGTGCGTCTACGGCAGCGCCGGCGAAAGCCGGGACACGCTGGTCGCGCGGGCAGGTGAGGGCGAGGAGATTCTCGTCGCGCGTTTCGACCTGGACGAGCTGCGGGCCTGGCGGCGGACCGAGGTCTGGGGCGGGTGCTTCCGCCGGCCACATCTCTATGGGCGGCTGACGGAGGATCGGATCACCGAGGTCTTCGCGCGCGTCGATCAGACCGGCCGCCGGTACGATCCCAGGGAGCGGTGAGGCGAGGGCGCTCAGCTCGCGGCTATCGCTTCTCCCATTTCTGCAGGTAGGCGACCTCGCTGAGCGTTTTGCCGGCGTCGATCTCGGCGCGCAGGCGGTTCTCCTTCTCGAGCACGTCCATGGCGCGGTTGGCGAGCTCAACGGCTTGGGCCTTGGGCAGCACGATGACGCCGTCGTCGTCGCCGACGACCCAGTCGCCGGGCGCGATCGTCTGGCCGGCGATGAACACCGGCACGTTGATCTCGCCAAAGCCCTTCGGTTCACCGGCGTTGGCGCTGACCAGGCTGGAGAAGGCGGGAAAGCCGATGTGCGCGATCTCCGGTGTATCGCGGATCGCGCCCCAGACCACAAGGCCGGCGAGTCCCTTGACCTTGGCGCTGTGGGTGGCCAGCTCGCCCCAGATCGCGGGATAGCTGTTGAACGCGTCGACGACGAGCACATCGCCGGGTCTGCAGACGTCGATCGCCTCGACCGGCTTGGCCCAGTCGCCGGGGTGGGTGCGAACGGTGACCGCCGGGCCGCACATGTGCGCGCCGGGGAGCAGCGGGCGGATGCCGTGCAGACTCGGTTGCCGGTGCCAGGCGTCGGAGATGTTGGCGGTGGAGACTTGCTCGAGAACGGTGCGGATGCCGGCCTCACCGGTGCGCTTGTAGAGGGTCGTCTCGATCGAGACGCCCTCATCGATCGCGCGCCGGATCTCGGCGGCGGCGGCGGCTGCGTCGGTGGCCTTGATGATCGCGCCGCCGACGACGACGATCGCGGCGCCGGCGGCGACCGCCGCCGCCGCCGTCTCCGAGTTGATGCCGCCGGCGGCGCTGACGGGGATCGAAACGGCTGCGGCGACGGCCCTGAGAGTCGCGAACGGCGCCTCGCCGCGCATCTGCTGGTCGATCGCCGTGTGGATGCCGATGTAATCGGCGCCCCAGGCCTCGGCCTGCTTGGCGCGCGCGACAGGATCGGCAACCTCGACCATGTCGACGATGAGCTTGGCGCCGTAATTGTGCGCCGCCTCGATGCACTCCTTGATCGTCGCCTCGCTGGCGGCGCCGAGCGCGCCGACCAGACCCGCGCCGGCCTTGGCGGCGTACTCGACCTCGATGCGGCCGGCGTCCATAGTCTTCAGGTCGGCAAAGATCATCTTGTCGGGAAACGCCGCCTTGAGCTCGCGCACGGCGTTGAGACCTTCGGCCTTGATCAGCGGCGTTCCGGCTTCGACCCAGTCGACGCCGCCGGCGACGGCCTCCTTGGCGACCTGCAAAGCGCGCGGCAGGTCGACGAAGTCGAGCGCTACCTGCAGGATCACCTTTGGCTTGTCTGCCTTCGCCCGCGCGCCGGCGCGGTCCTTGCCGGCGCTCATATGCCCATCACCTGGACGACCAGGCTGCGCTCCCGCGAGCGCGCGTCGAAATCGCAGAAGACGACCTCCTGCCAGCGGCCGAGCGTCATCGCACCGCCCGAGACCGGGATGGTGAGCGACGGACCGATCAGCCCGGCGCGGATGTGCGAGTGGCCGTTGCCGTCACGCAGGTTGACGCTGTGCTGGTAGTGCTTGTCGACCGGGACTATGGAGTCGAGGAACGCCTGCCAGTCCTGCACGACGCCGGGTTCGAACTCGAGCGTCGTGATCGCGCCGGTGGCGCCGGGGGCGAAGACGGTGACGATGCCGTCGCCGATGTCGCTGCGCGCGATCGCGGCAGCTACCTGCGCGGTGATCTTCTCGACGTGTGCGTTGCCAGGCGTGTCGAACTCGATCGATTCGGTGACGACACGCACGAGGCCCTCGCGTACCATCCTCGCCTTCCTTTCCTGGGTCACGTGGTGCTGGGTCATTTCTCCACCTCACTTGTGTCATGCCGGGCGCCGTCTACGGGCGCGGGACTCGGGAGAGCCGGCAGATTGTCGATCAAACGGGTCGCACCGAGACGCGCGGCGACGACGATGAGCGAACGCTCGCCGAGCGTGTCTGGTAGTGCGAAGGAATCGCGGTCGACGACGGCAACATACTCGACCGCGAAGCGCGCCTCCGCCGCCAGCGCGACGGCGACGGTATCGCTGACCGTGGCCGGCGTGGCGCCGGCGGTCTGCGCGGCGGCGCGTCCGGCCTCGAGGGCTTGATGCAGGCGCGCCGCCGCTTCGCGCTCGGTGCCGCTGAGCGAGGCGTTGCGCGAGCTCATCGCGAGGCCGTCCGGCTCGCGCACTGTGGGCACGCCGACAATCTCGACCGGCAGGTCGAGGTCGGCCGCCAGCCGGCGAACGACGGCGAGCTGCTGGGCGTCTTTCTCGCCGAGGAAGGCGACGTCCGGGGCGACGATCGTGAACAGCTTCGTGACGATCGTCGCGACACCGTCGAAATGGCCCGGTCGGCGCGCTCCCTCGAGCGTGTCCGCCAGCGGTCCGTTCACTTTCACGATGGTCGATGCACCGGTGCGGTACATCTCCGCCGGCAACGGCGCGAAGACGAGATCGACGCCGGCCGCGGCCAGCAGTTTGAGATCACGTTCTTCGTTGCGCGGGTAGCGGTCATAGTCCTCGTTCTCGCCGAACTGCGTCGGGTTGATGAAGATCGATGCGGCGGCGCTAGCGCAGCGACTGCAAGCAGCGCGCACCAGCGCGACGTGCCCTTCGTGCAGGGCGCCCATCGTCGGCACGAGCCCCAGCGGCCGTGGCAGGTGGGCAACAGCGGCGCGCGCGCCGATGATCGTGCGCGCGAGCTTCATCGTGGCGCTCCCTCTTCGAGTACACGTCTCAGCGCGCGCACGTTCTCGTCGTCGAGCCGTGGCGCCGCCAAGGCGAGCGCCTCCAGCGAGAGCGCACGGTAGGCGGCGGCAAGCCGTGGTGTGCGCGTCTCGAGGAGAGCGAGGTGGGCGCGAACGGTGCCCACGTCGCCTCTGGCGACGGGGCCGGTGAGCGCCCGGATCGAACCCTCGGCGCGCAGGTTGGTGACGGTCGTCTCGACGAGACGCGCAAGCAGACCGAGGCCGTCTGCCGGGCCGCCGCCGATCGCCTCACCGATAAGCCCGGCCGCCTCGCTCTCGAGCGCCACGAGGAGGTTGCTGGCGACCGTCGCGGCGAGGTGGTAGAGCGGCTTGTTCTCGTCGGGCAGTGCGAACGGGTGGCCGCCGATTGCTTCGGCGAGGGCGAAGCCGAAAGCCTCGTCGTCCGGCCTCGCCGTGACGGCGATCGGCACAGCGGCGAGCGCCTCGGGCGCCGGCTCGCCGCCGGCGAACGTCTGTAGAGGGTGCAAACAGAGGGTGCGCACGCCGAGGCCGGCAAGGGGCGCGAGTAGATCGAGCGAACCGAGGCCGCTCGAGTGGATCGCGGTGAGTGTGGCCGGCTCGGCGGCGTCCACACCGTGCGCGCCGATCGCCGCGGCGGCCTGCGCGGCGACCTTGTCGATCTGATCGTCGGGCACCGCGAGCCAGAGCACATCGGCGCGCTCCACGGCGGCGGCGAGCGGTAGCCTCGGAGGCCACCCGGCGGGCGCGGCAGCTGGATCCGACCGACCGACGACCGCGGTCACGGCGAAGCCCGCCCGCTCGAGGACGACGGCGAGCGTCGACCCGAGACGGCCGGGACCGATCAAACAAAAGCGTGTCGCGCTGCTGAGCAAGCCGTGGCGCTCCTGGCTGCAGTCCGCCCTTTGGAGGCGGTACCGTGCCGGCCGATGGCCCGACGCACTGTGGTTGCTCTCCGTCTCCTGCCGCACGCGGCTCGAAGCGGAGACCGTCACTTCATGCCTTGATTGTACCCGACCGCTGCGCCCTGCGCATCTTCCTGTCGTGTTCCCGCCAGTCTGCCCGGTGGTAAACTGGTGACATGCCGATCTACGAATTCATCTGCAACAAGTGCGCGACGCCCTTCGAGGAGCTGATGCGCAACGGCACCAAGCCGGCGTGCCCGCAGTGCTCATCGGGCGATGTGCGTCGCCTGCTCTCGCGTTTCGCCGTCCACTCTTCGTCGCCCGAGATGGGCGGCAAGGGGGCTACCAAGAGCTGCTCGTCCTGCG
>Ga0207932_1000274_pt1 | contig 17553 bp, 16 predicted proteins | sample NGESurdeep092012_FD_184480 | JGI IMG/M metagenome (GOLD analysis project Ga0207932, IMG submission 184480) | Arctic peat soil microbial communities from Barrow, Alaska - NGEE Surface sample 415-2 deep-092012 (SPAdes) | ecosystem: Environmental > Terrestrial > Soil > Wetlands > Peat ...
GTCTGGTGAACACCACGTCCAGGCCGGCGAGCCCGAGGCCGGTGGCATGCCGCAACTCATCCGCGGCCACGGTCGTCGCCGCGTCGTGCAGCCCGGCAAGATCGGCGCTCTGCGCCTCCGCCGTGACTATCGCCCAGAGCGAATCGTCGATGCGGCGCAGCGAAGTCTTGGTCACGCGCAGATCGGGCACGCGCAAGTTGAGTGCCCCGATGACCAGGTGCTCGAGGGCCTCGGCTTTGACGGCGACGCGCGCTCCGGTCTCGCCGAGCTCAAAGAGACTGACGGGCCGCCGCTCGCGCCCGACGATGCGGATGGCGAGGACGAAGCAGACCATGGCAATAACCGCCATCGCCGCCATCGTGGCAAAGGCGAGCCACGTAAGCGAGTGGTCGGTCACCAGGCGATGCCACCAGCCCGGCGTAGCGCGACCGGCCCTGCGGCTGGTAGCGATCGCCAACTCGCGCACGATGGCCGCCGCCAGTGCCGCCGCGATCACGACAGCGACGATCACCGCCAATGCCTGCGCGGCGCGGCGCATCTACAGGTACCTCCGCAAGTCCTTGGCACGAAGCACTTTGAGCTTGAGATGCGCCGCGGCGACAGGCAGGCCGGTGGCCTGCCGCAGCGCCGCGCCCACGGTCTCTTCGATCTCCGCGCGCAGCGCGGCGGCGTCGACCTGCGGCCGCGCCGCCACCCACACCTCGGCGGCAAGTCCGTCGCCGTGGGGCCGGACCTCGACCCTCACGCGGACGACCTCCCGGTGCGCGCCGACGGCGTCCCCGACGACGCGCTCGACGGCGGCGCTGCCGAGCACCACCGCACCATGTTCCGAGACGTCGATCGCGAGGCGCTGCTCGCCGCGACGCAACAGCAGAGCGAGCAGCGCAAGCATCACCGCAAACAGGAGGACGCCGACTGCGGCGCGCCCACCCGGGGTCGTGGGCAGAGGCAGCCAGCGGACAGGCGTGAAAGAGCAGTGGACGGCGACGGCAGCGAAGCGCATCGCCGCGAAGAGCGCGGCTACGCCGGCGATCGCGAAGACTGCGGCGGCGGCGATGCGATCGAGGAGGTCGGGCGCCGCCCCCGTGTGGAGCCGATCAGGCCTTGTCGTCCGCGGAGCCAGGCGTGTCCTCCGGGAAGTAGATGTCACTGACGACGACGTTGACGGCGCGGACGGACATGCCGGTGATCGATTCGACCTGCTCCTTGACCTTCGCGCGGCACGTCTCGGCGACCTGCGGGATGTTGACGCCGTGGGTCACGACGACCGTGAGGTCGATGTCGATGGTGTCCTCGTGCACGTCAACGCTCACGCCTTGGGTCTTGCTCTCGCCGCCGCGCAGACTGGAGAGAGCACGCGAGGTGGCGCCGCCGAGTCCGTGCACGCCGTCGATCTCGCGACAGGCGTTGTGGGCCACCTTCGCGACCACGGTATCGGCGATCGTCACACCCCCGTCGTTGACTTCGGCGTCCGGCTTAAGCCCCTCGGCCATATCACCCTCCTTCGCGGATCGGCGTCGCCCAGAGCGACCGCCCCACGGGTCAGTACTCTACCCGATTATAGGGGACGTGGGGCTTGGCCGTAGGGCGGCTCCGACGCGGTGTGGCGCGGACGCAGCCGCCTAGCCACACTTGGAATAGCCGCACAACCGGCACACCACGCAGCCGCCTTCGTGCTCGATCGAACCACCGCAGTCCGGACAGGCGCCCTGGGCAACCTCGACGAGCGAGAGCTGCGGCTCAGGCTCGCCCTGGGCGCCGCTCTTCATGTAGCGGCGTTCGAGCGCCTTGCCGATCGCGTCGGCGCACGAGAGCGTGGCGTTGGATCCGATGCCATAGGGCACGTGGCAGCGGATGCCCTTGAGCTGGTCGACGATCTCGTTCGCCGACGCGCCCTTCTTGAGGGCAAGCGAGATGAGCCGGCCGAGCGCCTCCGTGTTGGACGAGGCGCAGCCGCCGGCCTTGCCCATGTTGGCGAAGACTTCGCGCGGCCCCATCTCGTCGTCGTTCATGATGATGAACAGCTTGCCGCAGCCCGTCTCCATACGCTGGGTCTCGCCCGTGAGGAGCTGCGGACGCGACGGGCGCGTGGTGGCGATGCCGGCGCTCGGATCCTTGCGCTTCTTGGGCTGCCCGACGTTGAGCACTTGCTCCTCGCGGCTGCCGTCGCGGTAGATCGTGACGCCCTTGCAGCCCGACTTGAACGCGAGCAGGTAGACCTTCTCGACGTCATCGACCGTTGCCTGGTTGGGGAAGTTGACCGTCTTCGAGACGGCGTTGTCGGTGTGCTTCTGGAACGCCGCCTGGATTTGCACGTGCCACTCTGGCGGAATGTCGTGGGCGCTGGCGAAGACCCGCGCCACGTCCTCGGGCACGCCCTCGACGTGGCGCACCGAGCCCACCTCGGCGATGCGCTTCATCAGGTCTTCGGAGAAGAAACCGTTGTTGCGCGCGATCTGTTCGAAATACGGGTGCACTTCGAGCATCTCGTCGTTGTCGAGCACGTTACGGCGCACGTAGGACACGGCGAACAGCGGCTCGATGCCGCTGGAGCTGTTGGCGATGATCGAGATCGTGCCCGTCGGCGCGATTGTCGTGGTGGTCGCGTTGCGCACCCTCGGCGCACCCTCGCGGTCGTAGATGGAGCCCTCGAAGTTGGGGAACACGCCGCGCTCGCGGGCTAGCTCTTCGGAAGCCCCGCGCGCCTCATCCTGGATGAACTTCATGACGTCGGCGGCGACTTTGCAGGCCTCGTCCGAGTCGTATGGGACGCCGAGCATCACGAGCGTGTCGGCGAACCCCATCACGCCGAGACCGATCTTGCGGTTGCCCTTGGTCATCTTCTCGATCTCCGGCAGCGGGTAGCGGTTGACGTCGATCACGTCGTCGAGGAAGCGCACGGCCGTGCGCACGATGCGACCGAGGTTCGCGTAGTCGATGTGACCCTCGGTCGCGACCTTGGCCAGGTTGACCGAGCCGAGGTTGCAGGACTCGTAGGCGAGCAGCGGCTGCTCGCCGCAGGGGTTGGTGCTTTCGATCTCGCCGAGCTGCGGCGTGGGGTTGTCTTCGTTGATCCGATCGATGAAGACGACACCGGGGTCGCCGTTCTTCCAGGCGAGTGTGACCATCGACTTGAAGACTTTGCGAGCGCTGAGTGTCTTCACCGTGTCGCCGCTGCGCGGATTGACGAGCGGATAGTCCTCATCGCTCCCGACGGCGCGCATGAAGGCGTCAGTGACAGCGACCGAGATGTTGAAGTTGTTGAGCCTGTCGTCGTCCTGCTTGGCGGTGATGAAGTCGAGGATGTCAGGATGGTCGACGCGCATGATGCCCATGTTGGCGCCGCGCCGCGTGCCGCCCTGCTTGATCGTCTCGGTGGCGGCGTCGAAGACGCTCATGAACGAGAGCGGACCGGAGGACACGCCCGCGGTGGAGAGCACGACGTCGTTCTTGGGACGCACGCGCGAGAACGAGAAGCCGGTGCCGCCACCGCTCTTGTGGATCAGCGCCGTGTTCTTGATCGCCTCGAAGATCGAGTCCATGGAATCGCCCACGGGCAGGACGAAGCAGGCGGAGAGCTGGCCGAGCTCGCGGCCGGCGTTCATGAGCGTCGGGCTGTTGGGGAGGAACTCGAGGCTCGTCATGAGATCGTAGTAGGTGTCTTCCCACTTCTCCACCGGAGCGGCCGGGTTGTAGAGGCGCTCCGCCTGGGCGATCGCGTGCGCGACGCGACGGAACATCTCTTCGGGGGTCTCGAGAAGCTGACCGTTCTCGCCCTTTTTGAGGTAGCGCCGCTGCAGCACCTTGAGTGCGTTGGCGGAGAGCTCTATCACTGCTTTTCGCGTCTTGCTCAAGCCCCTCATCCCCCCCGTCGAGGCCGCTGTGTCGACCCTGTTGGTGGTTCCCGCAACAGATCCGCTCGATTCGTCGGCAGCCATGCCTAGAGTCTCGCCAGCTCGTGCTGGAACTCGTCGATGTCGTCGAACTGTCTGTAGACCGACGCGAAGCGCACATACGCGACCTTGTCGAACTCGCGCAGATGGTGCAGCGCGCGCTCGCCCACCTCGGCCGTGGTCACTCGCGGCGCCGACTCGCGGCGTAGCTCGGCCTCGATCTCATCGGCGATCGCGGAGATACGCTCGACCGGGATGCCGCGCTTCTCGCAGGCGCGCATCAGCCCGTTGAGCAGCTTTGCGCGCGTGAACACTTCTTCCCGTCCGCTCCGTTTGACGACGATCAGCGGCGACTCCTCGAAGCGCTCGTACGTCGTGTAGCGGCGCTCGCAGTGCAGGCACTCGCGACGGCGCCGCGTCGCGTCGCCCGACTCAGTGTCGCGCGATTCGACCACTCGACTGTCGTCGCTGGCGCAGAACGGACAATGCACAGGAAGACCCCTTCTCTACTACATATGGTGCTCCCCGAGGTGTCGGGCCACTAAATATAGTACATTTCGGTGGTCGCGCAAGGGTTCCTTGGGGTGTTCTTGCAGAAAAACCATCAACGTCAGGTCGAGGCTTAGGTTTCGTCACGCCTCTTGTGCCGGAGTTCACGAAAGCGACGGTAAAACCTCGCTTCCATCGACAGGATATACTGTGCGCCCATGAACACCATCGTCCTGCCGACATACAACGAGCGCGAGAACCTGCGCCACGCCCTGGAGCGCATCCGCGAGGTCGCCGATGGGAACGGTATCGTGTTGCACACGTTAATCGTCGACGACGACTCGCCCGACGGCACCGGTGAGCTAGCCGATCGGCTGACCGGCGAGTATCCCGACGTCGAGGTGCTCCACCGACCTGGCAAACAGGGCCTCGGTAAGGCGTACATCGCGGGTTTTCGCCATGCGATGGCCAACGGAGCCGACCTGATCTTCGAGATGGACGCCGACCTGTCGCACGACGCGAGCTATCTGCCTCACTTCATCCGGCTCATCGAACAAGGCGCCGACGTCGTGCTCGGCTCGCGCTACGTGAAGGGCGGCGGCGTCGAGAACTGGGGTCTCGCGCGGCGCGTCGTCAGCCGCGGCGGCTGTCTCTACGCACAGGCCATCCTCGGCCTGCCCTACCACGACCTCACTGGAGGCTACAAGTGTTTCCGTCGCACGGTGCTCGAGACGCTCGATCTGGAAGCCATCGGTGCCAGCGGCTATGGCTTCCAGATCGAGATGACGTATCGCGCCCACCAGGCAGGCTTCCGCGTCGCGGAGCTGCCGATCATCTTCGTCGACCGCAAGGTCGGCGAATCGAAGATGAGCAAGCACATCGTCATCGAGGCGATGCTTATGGTCTGGCGACTGCGCTTCAGCAAGCCGCAACGTCGTGAACGCTGAGCGCATCCTCGCGATCGACGTCGGGGCCGGTACTTCCGACATCCTCATCCACACGCCGGGCCAGCGAGAGGAGAATTCCGTCAAAATGGTCGTGCCCTCGCGCACGGTCATCGTCGCAAACCGCATCCGGATCGCCACCGAGCAGGCCGCGACCGTCGTCTTTCACGGCCCGACGATGGGCGGCGGCGCCTGCACCGCGGCGATGCGCGAGCACATCGCCGCGGGCCACGCGTTCCTCGCCACCGAACGCGCCGCACTCTCCTTCGCCGACGACCTCGACCAGGTCACGGCTTCTGGCGTGCGCCTGATCCGCGACATCGAGGTGCACAAAGCGCTGCATGCCGGGGGGTTCGGAATCCGCGCCGGCGACGTCGACCTGCAGGGGCTGCTGCTCTCGCTCACGCGTCTCGGCGTCGATACCGTGTTCGATGGCGCCGCGATCGCGGCTCAGGATCACGGCTTCGACCCTGCCGGATCGAACCGCGTCCTGCGCTTCGCACTCTGGGAGAAGGCGCTGGCGCGCTGCCCACGTATGGAGGAGTTCTTCTATCTGGCCGATGAGATCCCCGAGGAGCTCACCCGGCTGCGCTCGGCGGCGGCGACCCTCGAGGGACTGTGGGGCATCAGGGGCACCGGCCTGCAGCCGGGCATCCCGGCGCTCGAGCTGACGACCCCGCCGGTGATCGCCGCCGACACGGGGCCGGCAGCGCTCTTCGGCGCGCTGCCGGATGATTGTGAGGACGCCGTGCTGGTCAACGTAGGCAACGCTCACACGATGTGCGCCGTCGCCATCGACGGCTGTCTCACCGGGGTGTTCGAACATCACACTGGCTCGCTCGACGGCGCCACGCTCGACGCCCTCATCCGCCGCTTCCTCGCCGGCGAGCTGCCCGGCGACGAGGTGCTCGCCGACGGCGGTCACGGCGCCGTACTCGCCGGTGCGGTGCCGCACGATCTGCCGATCTTCGTCACCGGACCGTGTCGTGAGATGCTCGCCCTGACGACGCTGCCGGTGACGTTCGCGGCGCCGCACGGCGACATGATGCTCACCGGTGCCTTCGGACTCGTGCGCGCCTACGAGCGCCGCATGGCGGAGTAGGCAGGCAGGCTTCCCGGGGCCGATCGTCGCACGTCGGTGCGATGCCGCGCGGCCGCAAGCGATCGCTAGAGCGGCAGCCGGTGCCCCACTGCCGCCGCCAGCGCTCGCGCGTACACGAGCTTCGCGGTCATCACGTCCTCGACGGCCACGCCGAGGTTCATGCAGAAGATCCGCTCATCGCTGCGCTGGCGGCCCGGCGCCGCCCCGGCCGCCAGCGCAGCGAGATCGCACGACACCTCGTCGGGAATCGTCTGAAGACGCTGTCCGGCGGCCTTCGTCGCCGTGAGTTGCGGCAGGTCGTCACAGACGAAGCGTTCGCACTCAGCCATGGCCGCTGCCGTCCAGGCGGTATCGTAGTCGAGCGCCACCGCCAACGCGCCGGTCTCGAGCAGACCGGCGCCGAGCGGTGGCGCCGACTGCTCCCCCATCGTGATCGCCGAGACGACCACGCCGGCGCCCACCGCGATATCGGCGGCGGCGGCGCACTTCTCGACGGCGAGCTGCGGCGCGAATCGGTACACGTCGGCGGCAAACCGCTCCATCGCCGGCGGCACGCGGTCGAAACAAGCGACGCGGCGTAAGCGCGGCAGCACGAGCGTCAAGGCCTCGACCGCCGCGCGCGCCTGAACACCGCAGCCGAGCACGCTCGCGCAGTCGACGTCGGGGCGCGCGAGGTACTTCGCCGCCACCGCGACGGCGGCGCCGGTGCGCCAGGCAGTGATGAGACCGGCCTCCATGATCGCCGTCGGCCGGCCGGTCTCGACGTCGTTGAGCACCAGCAGAGCGTGCGCGAGCGGCAACCCGCGCTCCGCGTTTGCGGGAACGAGCGAGATCCACTTGACGCCGAGCGCGTCGGCCACACGAACGTGCGCGGCCATGACCTGCGAAAAGGCGCCGCCCTCACCGTGCAGGCTCGGTTTGGGCGGCATCTCCACGAGCCCGCGACCGTGCAGACGGAAGCCCTCGTCGACGACGGCGATGACGTCGGCCATCGGCGGGGCGACGGCGGCGACGTCCTCACGGCTCAGATACAGCACATCGGCGGACATCGGCTCCTCTCCGTTGTGGCGACCACCCGACCCGGCGGGCGCCTCACCCGTCCACTCGCAGGCCGCTCGATCCTAGCGGAAGAACAACAGCGACACGACGACGAAGACCGGCAGCAGCACCGCTACCGACCATGCCATGTAGTGGAAGAAAGACGGCATTGGACACCCGCTCTCCTCGGCGATCGCTCTGACCATCAGATTGGGCGCGTTGCCGACATACGTGTTGGCGCCCATGAACACCGTGCCCACCGAGATCGCCGCGAGGAAGCTCGCCGGGCTGTGACCGACGGCGGGCGCTACGGCCGCGCTCGTGAGGTCGGCCGGCGAGCCGAGATGGAGCATGCCCTGCGCCGCCGATGTGAAGCTCAGGTAGGCCGGTGCACTATCGAGGAATGCCGAGAGCCCCCCGCTCGCCCAGAAGAACTGCCAGGGTTGCGTGAGTCCCAGCTCGCCGCCACGCGCACGGAGGATCGCGATTGCCGGCACGATGGTCGCGAAGATGCCGGCGAAGACGACGGTGACCTCGACCAGCGGCCCCCAGGTGAATCGGTTGCGTTCGCGCGGCCGCCGCGACGCCGGCATCAGCGAGACCGCGGCGAGGACGATCAGGGCGATCTCGCGGATGAAGTGGAAGTGGATGCTGTCGCCGATGCGCGCCAGCGCCGGCGACAGCATCACTACGGCGACAGCGACGATGAGCACGGCGATGTTGCGCTTGCCGTCGACGCCCATCGGCTCGTAGTCGGCGGCGTCCTCGAGCAGCGCACTCGGCGTCTCGCGGGCGTAGAAATAGCGATCGACGACGAAGTAGATGAGCAGTATCACGCCGTTCGCCAGCAGCCACTCCGGCAGCAGCCTTAACGTCCAGAAGAAGCCGACGCCCTGTAGGAAGCCGAGCAACAGCGGCGGGTCGCCGATCGGCGTCAACAGCCCGCCAATGTTGGCGACGATGAAGATCGCGAACACCATCGTGTGCGCCCTGTAGCGGCGCTCCGAATTGGCGCGCAACAGGGGGCGCACGAGGACCATCGCCGCGCCGGTCGTGCCGATCAGGCTGGCGAGTACGGCGCCGACAGCGAGAAAGGTCACGTTGGAGCGGGGCGTACCCACCAGGTCGCCGGCCACATGGATGCCGCCGGCGATCGTGAATAAGCTCGCCAGTAGCACCATGAACGAGAAGTACTGGCCCGCCGTGTCGCGCACCGCGGCGCTGCCGGCAGCACCCTGCATGGCGAGCAGATAGGTGATGACGGGCACACCGAAGACGGCAGCGACGAGCGCGAGATTGCGCGCCTCCGAGAACCAGCCCTTGACAACCAGCGGCAGGATGGCGATCGCGAGCAGCATGCCGGCGAACGGCAACGTCCACCAGATGCTGAGAGATTCACCGAGAGCGTGCATCGCTCAGCGCGATCGCGACGGCGTCGCCATCGCCTAGAACCGGCTGCTGCCGGCCATCGCGTTCTTGAAGGCGGCCTTGGCGGCGTCGGTATAGACCGAGAACACAACGCGCCTGAGACCCGTGCGCTTGTGGTTCTCGACGTAGTGGAGTACCTCGGCCATCATGATGTTGGCGCACGCGTAGAGCGGGAAGCCGCCGACCCCCGTGCCGAGCGCCGGAAGGGCGACGGAGCGGACGTGGCAGCGGTCGGCCATCTCGAGGGCGCTGCGCGTGGCGCGCGCGATGAGGTCGGCGTTGGTCTGCAGGTCGGCACCCATCACGGCGGCGTGGATGACCCACTTGGCCTTGAGCGTGCCGCCGGTCGTCGCCAGCGCGCTGCCGACCGCGATCGGTCCCTGCGCTACCGCCTCCTTCTCGATCGTGGCGCCGCCGGCACGCTTGATCGAGCCGGCCACTCCGGAGCCCATCCACAACTCGTTGTTGGCCGCATTGACGATGGCGTCGACCTCGAGCTCGGTGATGTCGCCGGGAACGATGTCGAGTTCTACGTCGCGGACTGTCGTCTTCATGGTCTCTCCAGTGCGTCGAGAAGGAAGCTGCACCGGATTATATCGCTGGCGCCGGTGGGCGCGCCCGTCGCCTGCGGCCGGGCGCGCCTGATACGATTGTCCCACCCGTCCTGTTGCCGCCGCACGGGCGCCCGCAGACAGTGAGGAGTGAGAGCATCTCGGTCACGTTGATCATCTGGGTCGCGGTGGCGTTCTTCGAGGCCGCGTGCTGGGGTCTCGTCGTCGTCGTCGACAAGCGGGTGCTCGACTTCGTCACCCCGCTCGCCGTCAACCTCGGCGTGCGCGCCGTCTCGCTCGTCCTGATGCTCGTCGTCGTCCTGCCGCTCACCCTGCTGCACCTGTGGAGCCTGACGTTCGCGATGACCTGGGATGCTGCCGGGGTCATCGCGATCTCCGCGTTCGTCACCTGGATGCTCGCGTTCAACTGCTACTACTTCGCGCTACGCGCCGGCAGGGCGAGCGTGGTCGCGCCGATCACGAGCACCGACCCGCTCTTCGCGGCGCTGTTCTCGGCGATACTGATCGGCTCGGCGCTCGGCGGATTGACGATCGCCGGCCTCGCCGTGGCGACGGCCGGCGTCGTGCTCTTCGCCCGCTGGCTGGAGCCGGCGTCGGAGGCGCATGCGGAGATCGCCGCGCCGTTGCCCGGCGCAGACTACAATGACCCCGTGCGCGCCGTCGTGCTCTCCATGCTGACGGCGGCGGGTTGGGGCATGGGCCCGGTGCTGATCGAGGTCGCCGAGCGCGGCATGGGCGGCCCCAGCGCGACGATGATGCTCGAGAGCCAGTTCCTCGGTATGCTGATGCTGGCCGTTGTCGTCAAACTGCGCCGCGTGCCGCTGCTCACTCGCAAGCTCTCGCCGCCCGAGCTGCGGCTCGCCTTGCTGCTGCTGCTCACCGCCGGCGCGCTCGAGACCGTCTTCTCGATCCTGTACTACCTGGTGATCGACCACATCGGCGCCGTGCTCGTCGTGCTGATCGTCGGCACGTCGCCGATCTTCTCGATCGTCGGCGGCATCATGTTGCTCAAGGAGAAGTTTGGCGCCAAGCTCGCGCTCGCCGCCTCGATCACGCTCGGCGGCGTGTTCCTGGCAACGCTTCAGCGAGTGCTGACGTAGCCGTTACTTGAGGCGGCCGAACAGCCTGCGACGCACTGCCGCCCGCTTGAGCCACTGGATCCCCTCGGTGGGGTTGAGCTCCTTCGGGCATGCCTCGACGCAGTTGGTGATCGTGTGGCAGCGGTATGCGCCGTGCTCGTTGTCGAAGTGCGCGAGACGCTGCTTGCGGGCTTCGTCTCGCGAATCCACCTCGAAACGGTACGCCTTGAGCAGTGCCGCCGGACCGATGTAATTGCCCTCGCCCCACACCGACGGGCACGTGCTGTAGCACGCGCCGCAGAGGATGCAGTCGATCGGCATGTCGAGCTTCTTGCGTTCCTCCGGCGTCTGCCCGATCTCCTTCTCCGGGTCCTGCGAGTTGCGCATCAGCCAGGGCTCGATGTACTCGTACTTGGCGAAGAAGTCGGTCATATCGCAGACGAGGTCCTTGACGAGCGGCATGTGCGGCATCGGCTCGACCGTGATCACGTCACCGTCGAGATGCCGCACGTTCGTCTGGCAGGCGAGCCGGTAACGGCCGTTGATGTACATCGCGCAGGAGCCGCAGACAGCGGCGCGACAGCAGTAGCGGAAGCTCAGCGAGCCGTCGAAGTGCTCCTGCACATAGAAGAGTCCGTCGAGCACGGTGAGGCTGGTCTCATAGGGAACGCTGAACTCGTCATAGCGGGGCATGTCGTCGTTGTCGGGATCGAAGCGCTTGATATGGAATGTCGCTGTAGGCATCAGTACTTGCGCTCCTGTGGCTCGAACGTCCCCAAGGCGACCGGCTTGGAATCGAGCCGCGGCCCCTCCGGCTGATAGTACGCGAGCGTGTGCTTGAGCCAGTTCACGTCGTCGCGCGCAGGATAGTCCGTGCGCGAGTGCGAGCCGCGAGACTCCGTGCGCGCCAGCGCGCCAGCGGCCGTGGCAAGCGCGACGTCGACCATGCCCTCCAGCTCCAGCGTGCGCATCATGTCGAGGTTGAACACACCGAACTTGTTGCGCAGCGTCATGTGCCGGGAGCGCTCCTTGAGCGCCAGCATCGTGTCGAGGCCGGTGCGCATCGTCGGCTCGTCGCGGAAGATGCCGAAGTGCTCTTTCATCGTCGTCGTCATCTCGGCGCGGATCGCGTAGGAGTCTTCGCTGCCGGCGCCCGACGCCAACCTGTCGACGGCAACCGCCATCTCCTGCACGGCGGCGGCGGACGGAGCGGCCGCCGCTTGCGCGCCGCCGCCTGGCTCGCCCTGGATGTAACGCGCCGCCGCGGCTCCGGAGCGCCGCCCGAAGACGATCGTCTCGAGCAACGAGTTGCCGCCGAGCCGGTTGGCGCCGTGCACGGAGACGCAGGCGCACTCACCAGCGGCATAGAGCCCCGGCAGCTGCGTAGCGCCGTTCACGTCGGTGTCGATGCCGCCCATCGTGTAGTGCTGGCTGGGCACGATCGGCACAGGCTCATCGATGGGGTCGACGCCCTCGAAGTGGATCGCCAGGTCGCGGATGCCGGGCAGCCGCTCCATGATCTTCTCGGCGCCGAGGTGACGCAGGTCGAGGTACACGTAGCCCTTGCCGCCGATGCCGCGGCCTTCGTTGATCTCCGTCTGGATCGAACGCGATGTGATGTCGCGCGGCGCCAGCTCCATCGCCTTCGCCGCGTACTTGCTCATGAAGCGCTCGCCGAGGTCGTTGATCAGATAGCCGCCTTCGCCGCGCGCGCCCTCGGTCATCAGGATGTTGGTCGTCAGCAAGCCGGTGGGGTGGAACTGGATGAATTCCATGTCCTTGAGCGGCACGCCGGCCTGGTAGGCCATCGCCATGCCGCCACCGGTGGAGATGATCGCGTTGGTCGTGTTGCTGTAGGTGCGCCCGGCGCCGCCGGTGGCCATGATCACCGCCTCGCCGCAGAACGCCTCGAAGCCGCCCTTGGTCATGTCGTAGGCGACGACGCCGATGCAGCGCCCGTCGTGTACGATCAGCCGCGTCACGAACTGCTCCGTGTACATTGTGATGCCGCGCTGGTAGGCGCGCTCGACCAGCGTGTGCAGCAGGTAGTGGCCCGTCTTGTCGGCGCCGTAGCAGGTGCGCGGATAGCCGGCGCCGCCGAACGGCCGTTGGGCGATGCGCCCGTCGTCGTAGCGACTGAACGGGCAGCCCCAATGTTCCATCTCGAAGATCACGCCGGGCGCATCGCTGGTCATCTGGATGGCGGCGTCCTGGTCGGCGAGGTAGTCGGAGCCCTTGACGGTGTCGAAGGCGTGTTTCTCGGGAGTGTCGTCGTGGCCTTCGGGGTCGTTGGCGAGAGCGGCGTTGATGCCGCCCTGGGCGGCGCCCGAATGGCTGCGCCCAGGCCACACTTGCGAAAGCACGGCGACGTCGATGCCGTCGGCGCGCGCCTCGACCGCGGCGCGCAGGCCGGCCAAGCCGCCGCCGACGACGATCAGCTGATGATTGATCATGCTCGCCCCCTAGCCCTTGATCCAGGGCCAGAGCGCCCAGAGGCCGTAGATGAACGCCGCCACGCCGACCAGCCAGAGCGCCAGCGAGAGCGCCCTGCGCTGGGCCTTGGCGGAGAGCCAGTAGTCGAGGATCACCATGCGCGCGCCGTTGAGCGCGTGGTAAAGAACGGCGGCGAGCAGCATGACGTCCATGGCAACGAAGAACCCGGACGCCAGGCGGTGGGCGATGTTGTCGTACGAGAGCTCGCCGATCGCCATGATGTGCGTCGAGATCAGGTGGCTGGCGAAGCCGACGATCAGCAGCACGGCGGTGATGCGCTGCAAGAGCCAGGCCCACATGCCGCCGCGGCTTTGATCGAGGACGTCGGTTCTCACAGCCACGCACCTCCCTTGTCGGCGATGAAGTTGAGCGCCGAGTAGGCGAAGAAGGCGAAGCAGACGACGGCGACGGCCATGCAAGCCCAGAACATCGCCTTGTGCCGCGTGATGCCGATGCCGAGGTCCATGAGCACGATGCGCACACCGTTGAGCCCGTGGAAGAGCACCGCCCAGACCAGCAGCAAGTCGAGCAGCACGAAGAGGGTCTTGTCGAAGGTCTTGAAGATCGTGTTCATGGTGTGATGGCCGCCGAGCCTGGCGGATGAGATCACGCCGATGTGCGCGAAGAGATAGAAGACGAGCACGACGCCGGCGACGCGAAACAGGATCCAGGCCCACATGCCCAGACCCTTCCAGTTGCCGGCGCCGACGTTGGCCGTCTCGCGGTGCTTGGCGCTCAAAAAGACCATCCTCCTCTGGCGCGGACTCAGGGAACCCCAGTGGTGGCCCATCGTAGACCGAAAGACGTGGACCGGGCAACAAGATTGAGCGAAGCGGTCCTGGTGTTCGCGGTGGGTTTGGCCAAATCGGCGCGGGTGGCGGCGTAGCCGCCGCCCGCCCGTATGGTCTCGATCTGCCCGCCGGTCAGGCTTTCGCGCTGACCTTGCCGTCGCCGGTGGCGGGAGCGCGCTTCTTGCGCTTGAGCTGCAGACCCATCGCGGCCTTCCAGACCTGCTCGACGCGGTCGACCGGGATGAACGTCATCTCCTTGCGCAGGTTCTCGGGCACGTCCTCGAGGTCGATCTCGTTGCGCGCCGGCAGGATCACCGTGCGGATGCCGGCGCGCTGTGCGGCCAGCGTCTTCTCCTTGAGGCCGCCGATCGGCAGCACCTGGCCGGTGAGGGTCACCTCGCCGGTCATCGCGACTTCGTGGTTGACCGGCGTGCCCGTGACCAGCGAGCAGATGGCGGTGGCCATCGTCACGCCGGCGCTTGGGCCATCCTTGGGGATCGCGCCCGCGGGCACGTGGATGTGGATGTCGTTCTTCTTGAAGTAGTCGTCGGCCACGCCGAGCTCGGCGGCGTGCGCGCGCACGTAGCTCATCGCCGCCTGCGCCGACTCCTTCATCACGTCACCGAGCTGGCCGGTGATGATCATGTTGCCGTCGCCCGGGTATGCCGACGCCTCGATGAAGAGGATGTCGCCGCCGGTCGGCGTCCAGGCGAGACCGGTGGCGACGCCGGCATCGGAGGTGCGGCGCTTGACCTCGGCGTAGATGCGCGGCCGGCCGAGCAGCTCGTGCACGGCCTTCACGCCGATGCGGCGCTTCTTGCCGGCGCCGTTCTCGGCGATCTCGCGCGCGACTTTGCGGCACACCGTACCGATCTCGCGCTCGACGTTACGCACGCCGGCTTCGTGCGTGTAGCTCGCGATGATCTCGCGGATCGCCGCGTCGCTGAACTCGATCTTGCCGGACTTGAGCCCGTTGGCCTCGATCTGCTTGGGCACGAGGTAGTTGCGCGCGATGTGCAGCTTCTCCTCGATCGTGTAGCCGCTGAGCTCGATGATCTCCATGCGGTCGCGCAGCGGCGGCGGGATCGGCTCGAGCTGGTTCGCGGTGGTGATGAACATCACCTTCGACAAGTCGAAGGGCAGGTCCATGTAGTGGTCGCGGAAGGTGAAGTTCTGCTCCGGATCGAGGACCTCGAGCAAGGCGCTCGCCGGGTCGCCGCGCCAGTCGGCGCCCGTCTTGTCGATCTCGTCGATCATGAACAACGGGTTGTTGGTCTCGGCGTCGCGGACGGCGCGGATGATGATGCCGGGCATCGCGCCGACGTAGGTGCGCCGGTGGCCGCGGATCTCGGCCTCGTCGCGCACGCCGCCGACGCTGATGCGCTCGAACTTGCGGCCCATGGCCGACGCGATCGAGCGCCCAAGCGAAGTCTTGCCCACACCGGGCGGCCCGACAAAGCAGAGGATCGGGCCGTGCAGGTCGGCCTTCAGCTTGCGCACGGCCAGGTACTCGAGGATGCGGTCCTTCACCTTCTCCAGGTCGTAATGGTCGTGGTCGAGCACCGCGCGCGCGTGCTTGATATCGAGGTTGTCCTCGCTCGACACGCTCCACGGCAGCGTGATGATCCAGTCGAGGTACGTGCGGATCACAGGGTACTCGGCGCTCTGCGGCGAGAGGTTGGCAAGCCGGTCGAGCTCCTTGCGTGCCGCCTTGTCGACCTCCTCCGGCAGGGCGAGCTTGTCGACCTGCTCGCGCAGCTGGTTGACCTCGGCTTGCTGCTCATCGGTCTCACCGAGCTCGGCCTGGATGGCCTTGAGCTGCTGGCGGAGGAAGTAGTCGCGCTGCGTCTTGTCGATCTCGCTGCGCACATCGCTCTGGATCTTGGAGCCAAGCTCCAGCACCTCGAGCTCCTGGGTGAGCAGCGAGACCAGCTTGCGCAGCCGCGCGCTGACGTCGGACTCCTCGAGCAGCGCCTGCTTGTCTTCGGTCTTGATGCGCATCGTGCTCGCCACCAGGAACGCCAGCGCCCCCGGCTCGTCGACGTTGGCGGCCGCCATCTCGAGCTCTTCCGGCAAATAGGGCACCAGCGAGACGATCTTGGAGAACACCGAAAGCAGGCTGGCGCGCAGCGCCTCCATCTCCTTGCCCTCGGCGGCAGTGTCCTTGATCGGCTCGATGTCGGCGACGAGATACGGCTCCTCGCGCACGTACCGCGCGACACGCACGCGTTGCAGCCCCTGAACGAGGATGCGCATCGTGTTGTCGGGCAGCTTGACCATCTTGTGTGCCACGCCGACGGTGCCGACCTGGTAAAGCTCGTCCGGTCCGGGCGCCTCGATCTCCGCGTTCTTGGACGTCATCAACACCAGCAGCCGATCGCTGGCGAGCACGTCGTCGATGAGCTTGATCGAGCGCTCCTGACCGATCGTCAGCGGGATCATCGTGTCGGGGAAGACGACGGTGTCGCGCAGCGGTAGCACCGGCAGCGTTTCGGGGATCGACTGCTTGACCGCCTCGACCTGGACTTCTTCGACCTGCTCGCTCATGGCTTGTCCTCGGTCTGGATGTGGATCTTCTGCGGCTCCGCGGCACGTGCGACGAGCGTGAGCCGCACTTCGAGGATGCCGTTCTCATAGGTCGCGGACGTGGCATCCGGGTCGACGTCGACGTTGAGCCGTATGCGGCGCTCGAACGGGCCGTAGTCCATCTCGACCTGCTGGTAGACACGGCCCTCGCCCGACTGAAAGACGCGCTCGCCGCGCACGACGAGCTCGCGCCGCTCGACGAACAGATCGATCTCGTCGCGCCGCAGGCCGGGCAGCTCGAAGCGCACGACGATCTCGCGCGACTGCTCCTCAAAGAACGCGTCGGCGAGGGGACGGAACCCGCGCCCGAGCCGCCCGGGCGCGGAGCGCGCCGCGCAGGCGTTGTTGAAGGCGCGTATCACTTCGTTGTGCAGTTCGTCGATGTCCACGCGTGTCTCCTTGCCACGGCCTCCCCCGGGGAGGCCAACTTCATGCGGTGACTGGTAAGCCTTCTACCCTCTCCTGCGAAGCTCGTAACAGGCGGTTGAACCTCGGCGGTGGCGTCCAACGGCGACGTATCGCGTTCGGAATCGGACATTCGCTACCCGTGGCCGTCACTGGGTGATCTGGAGCGTGCGAACCTGCGCGCGGCTGCCTGCGGCCGCGCGCAGATCGATCACGCGAATCGCGTGGTTGTTGGTGTCGGCGACGAAGAGCAAGTTATCGGCGACGGCAACGCCCTGGGGCTCGTCGAAGCGAGCACCAAGCAGCTCGCCGTCGCGCAGGCCCTCTTCCCCGTCGCCGGCGAACGTCTCGCTGCGACCGTCGAGGTCGATCCGCTTGATCTTGTTGTTGTACGTGTCGGCGACGTAGAGCACGTCCTCATGGGCGGCCACGCCGTACGGATGCTGCAGCCGCACGTGGCCGCCCTTGCCGTCCTCATCGCCGAACTCGAAGAGTCCGCGGCCGACGATCGTCGTCACGTCGGGCGTCGACCGCAGGTCGACGAAGCGCACGGCGCTCGACTCCGCGTCGGCGAAATAGAGTCGGTCGCCGGTGAGACTAACGCCCATCGGCTGCGCCAGCGTGCAGCGAGCAGCGGGCCCGTCGCTGATGTCCTCGCGGCCGGTGCCGACCCACGGCCCGGTCTCGAGTGTGGCGAGGTCGAGCTTCCACAGTTGGTGTGCGCCCGCCATCG
>Ga0207932_1000277_pt1 | contig 17486 bp, 12 predicted proteins | sample NGESurdeep092012_FD_184480 | JGI IMG/M metagenome (GOLD analysis project Ga0207932, IMG submission 184480) | Arctic peat soil microbial communities from Barrow, Alaska - NGEE Surface sample 415-2 deep-092012 (SPAdes) | ecosystem: Environmental > Terrestrial > Soil > Wetlands > Peat ...
CGCCCCCGCCCATCCCCGCGTGGCGGCAGCGGCACCACGGCAGGTGCCGGTCGTGGGCCGGCGGGGACGGGCGGGACCGCTCGATCGGCGCTCGCCAACACGTTGGCGATCTCCTCGAGCGCGCACCCGGCGAGGTCGCCGCCGGCGAGGAGGCGCCGGCGCGCGTCCTCGAGGGCGTCGGCCGCCGAGAAGAGCAGCGGGAGGCGTGCGGGATCGAGTTGGGTCGTGCCGTCCCGCGCCGCGGCCAGGAGCGTCTCCAGCGCGTGGCACGAGCGCTCGACGAGCGGCACGCCGGCTGCCCGCGCCGCTCCCTTCAAGGTGTGCGCCACCCGGAACAGCGACCGCAGGTGCTCGGCGTCGCCGGGCGTCACCTCGAGCGCGAGAAGGTCGGCGTTCATCGCGCGGACCTGCTCCTCCAGTTCGCCGAGGAACGTCTCGAACAGCCGTACCGCGAGCGCGTCGCGGCCCATCAGGCCCGCGGCTCCTGGCGCTCGGCGCGGTGTGCCCCTCCGACCAGATCCAGCAGCCGTGTGCCCAGCGCGTTGAGGTCCTGGGCGGCGCGCTCCGACTGCTTCGTCGAGGCCAGATTCTGCTGTGAGGCCTGCTGGATGCTGGCGATCGCCTGCCGTACCTGCCCCATCCCCACCGCCTGTTGGCCCGCGGAGGCGACGATCTGCGCAGCGGACTGGGCGGCTTCCGCCACCGTATCCGCGAGGGTGCGGATCGTCTCGCCCGTCTCCGAGACCTGCTTGGTGAGCGCCGTGACCTGCTTCGTCCCCTGCTCGGTCGTCATCACGGCTGCGCTGGTCGCGCGCTGGATCTCCCCCAGGTTCTGCCGCACCTGGACGGTCGCCTTCTTGGCCTGCTCGGCCAGGCTCTTGATCTCGCTCGCGACGACGGCGAACCCGCGGCCCGCGTCGCCCGCGCGCGCCGCCTCCACGGACGCGTTGAGGGCGAGGATGTTCACCTGCTCGGCGATGTCGGTCACGGTCGCGATGATCTCGCCGATGGCTTGGGACTGCTCGGCCAGAGCGAGGATGCTCTCCGCGATGGACTCTACCTGCGCCTTCATGGCGCCCATCCCGGCGACCGAGTCCTCCACAGCGTGACGCCCGGACTCGCCGACGCTGGCCGCGTGCTGCGCCGATTCCGACACGGCCCGGGCCCGTTGGGCCGCCTGCTCGGCCGTCTGCGCCACTTCGTCCACCGTTGCCACCGTCTCCGCCACGGCCGAGGAGGTCTCCGCCGCCCCGGACGCCTGCTGGGTGGTCGCCGCCAGGATCTCCGCCGCGCTCGAGGCGAGGACGCCTGTGGTCTCCCGCAGCGGGCCACTCACGGCGCGGTTCAAGAGGACGCCGGAGGCGAGCCCGACGAGCAGCGCGAGAATGGCCCCGATCCACAGGACTTCAGCGGAATGCGAGGCGGTAGCTCGGGCGATGCTGCGGGTGGAATCCCCACTCCGCGCGGCGAGAGTCCTGCCGCGGGCGAGGGTGTCGCGCAGCACGTTACGGAGCATCACCACGTGCGCGCGTCGGAAGTTCTCCGCCTGGGCGTCGCGCCCGGCACGGGCCAGAGTGATCGTCGAGTCGCTTCCCGTCTTCCAATCGGCCAGCATGGCTGCCGCCACCGTCCATCTCGTCTGCTCCGCCCCAGCCGCCGCGGAGTCGCGGAGCAGCAGCAGCGCCTGGCGGCCCACGTCGAGCACGCTGTCGCGCTCGCGCAGATAGGCCGCGTCGGGCTGACGGAGGTACAACAGGAACGCCGTCGTGCCCTCGCCCAGCATCGCCTGTGCCATAGAGACCTGCTGGATGACATTGCGCTCCACGTCCAGCGCCCGCGCATCGGTGTCCTGTGTGCGCCGGAGGCCCACCACCCCGATCCCGGCGACGAGCACGACGAGCGCCAACTCCACGCCGAATCCCGCCGCGATGCGGCGACTCACGGTCCAATGCATGGCTCGCTCCTCACGTGTAGCTGCTCAATAGCTTCGCGGCATCCAACACCAGCAGGACGCCGGGCGCGACACCCTTCAGGAACATCCGGCTCGCGGCCACGCCGTCCGGTGGGTCACCCACGTCCGAGCCGGCGAGGCCCACGACGTCGTGCACCGCATCGGCCAGGATGCCGAAGGCGGGCCGCTCCCCCTCCAGCACCACGACGTAGCCGAGGTCGTCGAGCGCGGCGGCGGGCAGCTCGAGGATCGTCCGCAGATCGAGCACGGTCAGCAGTCTGCCGCGCCAGGCGGTGGCCCCGAGGACCGGACGCTCCGCCCCGGGGAGCAGGGCCAGCTCCCGCAGCTTGAACACCTCCACCACGTAGCGCGACTCCAGCGCATATCGTTCGCCGGCCAGGGCCAGCGTGAGGACCTCGAGCTGCTCACCGGCGGCGGGCGCGGCCAGCGGTCGCGCCAGCACCCGGGCGCGCTCGTCCAGCACCGCGCGAACGTGCGCGTCCATCAGGCCGATGCCTGCCCGAGGAGCGACAGCTCGACGTGCGCCAGGCCGGCCAGACGGCCGGCGGGCTCACCGTCGGACGCCGGGACGACGGCGTCCGCGGGGAGCGCGTCGAGGAGGCGGGCCGCCGCCTGGAAGGCGCGGCGCGCGGCCGGCGTGTCTCGCAGGCCGGCGAGCGCCGCGCCGTGGGCGAGGTGCGCCACGGCGAGCCCGCGATCGAGGTACAGGGCCCGCCGCGCGGCCGACCGGGCGGCCTCGTGCTGGCGCGCCGCGTTGAGTAGCAGCGCCTGCAGCGTGTGCAGCTCGCCCGCCCCCGGGCAGCGAGCGACGGCGGCGGCACACGCCCGCTCCGCTTCCGCGAGCTTCCCCGAATTCGCGTACGCCCGAACCAGCAGGGCCCACAGGCCGGGGTCGATCCCATCGCAGGCGATGGCGCGCTCCGCCAGCAGAGCCGCAACCTCGTAATCGCGTGCGGCGTATCGCTCCCCCGCCGTCGCGGCTTCCGTCGCTGGCGGCCCGGCGGCCCCGTCCGTGGCGACCGGCTCGGCGAACGCCATCGGTCCGACGGGCACGGCCTTCCCCGGGAAGCGGCCGGCGGGCGGCGAGGCGGCGTCGAGCCACCGTGCCCCACCGCCACGGGGCGGCGGCGGCTCGAGCGCGGGTGCGAGCCCGCGGAACGCCGTGGCGGGAGCGGGCGCCGTGCCGCGCGGGCGGTACGCGAGCCCGGCCTCGGTGGTGACCACCTCGCAGGGCGCCAACTCGCCGATCATCGGGTCGGACGGCCCGAGCAGGAGCCAGCCGCCAGGTCGCACGCAATCCAGGAGCCGCGCGGCGACCTGCGCGACCGTCTCCTGGTCGAAGTAGATGAAGACGTTGCGGCAGAGTACCAGGTCCATCTCCCAGGCGCCCGAGGCGGGGGACGGGTACGAGCCATCCACCAGATTGAGGTAGCGGAAGTCGACGGCGCTCCTGAGGGCCGGCAGCAGCTCCCAGCCGCCCGTGGCCGCGGTGAAGTGGGCGGCGATGGCGTCCGTCTCCGCGGCGCGCAGCGACCACCGGCCGTAGCGCGCCTGGCGCGCCCGGCCGAGCGCCGGGCGCGAGAGGTCGGTGGCGAGGATCTGCGTGCGGTCGGCCAGGCCGAGCCGCGAGGCCAGGATCGCGAGCGTGTACGGCTCCTCGCCCGTGGCGCACCCCGCCGACCAGATCCGGATCGGACGGCCCTCCGGGGCTTCGCTTGCCAGCGATGGGAGGATCCGCTCCTCGATCACCTTCAGCTGCGCCGGATCGCGGAAGAAATACGTCTCGCCCACTGTGCAGCGCGCGGCCAGGTCGTCCATCACGGCGGGTGCGGCCACGAGGTCCGCGAGATACAGCACCGGGTCCATCCCCCCGCCCGCCGCGAGCATCGCCTCCTGCAGCGATTGCTCGAACGCCGCGCGGCGCGAGGGACCGGTCACGAGACCCGTTCGCTCCCGGACCAGGGCCGCGACCTCGTCCACGAAGGACACCGGCAGCGTCGGGACGACGGTCACGCCGCGGACCCCGAGGCGACCGCTACGTCGAGCCGCGCGCCCTCGTCGAGGGACAGGAACCGCTCGAGGTCGTGGATGACCAGCACACCGTCCGGCAGACGGGCCACTCCGGCCACGAGCGGGGTTCCGGGGGCCACGCGCTCCACCGGTTCGTATGCGTCCTCGGGGATCGCCACCAGCGCCAGCGCGTGGTCCACCCTCAGGGCGACGACGCGCCTCCCTGCTCTCGCGAGGATGAGGTGCTGGTCCGGGTCCACGTCGGCGGCTGGAAGACCGAACCTCGCGCGGACGTCGAGGACGGGGACGATCGTGCCCCGCACGTTGATGGCCCCTTCGACGATCTCCGGCGCACCGGGGAGTGGGGAGGAAGCGACGACGCGCGCGACCTCGACCACGACCTCAGCTGGCAGGGCGAACCGCTGCGCCTCGAGCGCAAAGACCAGGAACTCAGGCACGGTGGTCGGTCCCTTCCGGCTTCGCGGCAAGCCGGCGACACACGTCCAGCAGGCCATCGAGCCCTGCGGCCTTGTAGAAGAAATGGTCGGCCCCCAACTCCGCGCACCGCGTCCGGTACTGCGGTTCCGGGTAGTTCGTCAGCACGGCGACGATCGGTGGAGCATCGAGTCGCTTGGCCGCCTCGAGCACGCCCAAGCCGCTCCCCTGTGCCAACCGGATGTCGAGGACGACGAATCGCGGACGAAGGCGGCCGATCGCCGCGGTGGCTTCGTCCTCGCCACCGGCCCATCCCACGACGCGGATGCCCGGCACCTCCTCGAGCGCCGCGATCAGCCGTTGCCGGAATCCCGCCGAGTCCTCCACGACGAACACGTCCACTGCTCCCGCTCTCTTCCTGCAGTCCAAGCGACCGCTGCTGCCCCCGGACATACCGGGGTCAGGCCGACCGCGCAGTCAGCGTGCGCCCCGTCCCGTCATACGACCTGGCTTACGATTGAGGAGTGCTTGTGTCTGGATTAGTCGGCGAGGCCCTGTTCGAGCGCGTAGCGGATCAGTTCCGCGTCGGACTGCAGGTGGAGCTTGCCGCGGATACGGCTGTGGTAGGTGCTCACGGTCTTCCGGCTCAGCGACAGGTCCGCGGCGATGGCCTTGACGCTCTGCCCCTTGGCGAGCCGGACCATGACGTCGAGTTCGCGATCGGACAGCAGTTGGTGCGTGGGGCGGCGTCCTCGACCGACGACCTGTGCCGCCAGCGTATCGGCCAGGGAGGGGCTGATGAAGACCTCGCCGCGGTGCGCCTTCCGGATGGCCTCGACGAGGAGCTCGGGAGAGCGCGCCTTCGAGAGGTACCCGACCGCTCCGGCCCGCAGCACCCGGACGGCGTACTGGTCCTCCCGGTGCATCGTGAGGACCACCGTGCGCACCGACGGGTGGTCCTCGCCGAGCCGCTTGAGCAGTTCGAAGACCCCCGGTCCGGGCATCGTGATGTCCAGTACGAGCACGTCCACCGCGAATGCCGAAACGGACCCGAGGACCTCATCGCCGGTCGCGGCCTCGGCCACCACGCGAAGGTCGGCATGCTCCTCGAGGATGCGCCGCAGTCCCTCGCGAACCAGCGCGTGGTCGTCGGCGAGCACGATGCGGATCACCGGGGCGCCCGCGGCACTTTCCGGCGCTCGGGGGGGAAGGTGACCCGCACCGTGGTGCCCGCACCGAGCGAGCCGGTGATCACGAGCGTGCCCCCGTGCGAGGCTGCCCGCTCGCGCATCCCGGTGATGCCGAAGGAGCGTGGGTTCGAGGCGGCATCCTCAGGAAAGCCCTGTCCATCGTCGCGGATCTCGATGGTCAAGCCACCATCCTGTTCGCCGAGTCGCACGCGCACGTGCTTCGCCTGCGCGTGGCGCACCACGTTGGCCAGCGCCTCCTGCACGATCCGGTAGGCCGAGACAGCCAGGTCATCGGCCACGACCCGTTCCCCGGCCGCGCCCTCGACCTGGATTCGGACCCCGCTGCGCTTGGCGACTTGCTGGGCGTGCCACTCCAACGCGGGAACGAGTCCCAGGTCGTCGAGGATCGGCGGGCGCAGTTCCCCGACGATGTCGTGTCCGACCGCGATCATCTCGTCCGTCAGCGCGACCGCCGCATCGACCCTGCGCCGCAGCGCCGAGTTCCCCTCCGGGAGCTTCCGGCCCACCCACGTCAGGTCGAGGCGCAGGGCCGTGAGCGCCTGGCCGAGCTCATCGTGGATCTGCCGGGCGATCCGGGTGTGCTCCTCTTCCCGCACGGAATCGAGGTGTCGGGCGAGCGCGCGGAGCGCGGCCTCCGCCCGCTTGCGCTCGGTGATCTCGTTGTAGATCGCAACCACCTCACCAGTGGGTAACTTGAAGACCCAATTCTCTCGCCAACCTTCGAGACGCTTCTCATCTCTGTAGATGTTCCCCGGGAAATACTCGGGCTCCCCGGTTTGCCACACTCTCTGGAATACTTCAAAGAGTCCAAACGCCTTCACGCCCGGGAATACCTCGGAAACACGCTTCCCGAGGATGCCGTTCCTGCTGACCTCTTCTATCTGTTCCGCCGCGGGATTGAAATCCCTGAACACGAAATCCCCGCCGTCATCGATGGCTTCATATACGGCTACTCCGCTGCTCATGCGATTGAAGAGTTCCCGGAACCGCGTGTCGCTGGTCCGCAGCGCCTCCTCCGACCGCTTGCGCTCGGTGATGTCGGTGAGGAAGTTCAACGTGGCGGGCTTGCCTTCCCAGTCAATCAAGACAGCGCCGATCTCTACCCACCGGATTCTGCCGTCCGGTGCCATCAGTCTGAACACATACCTGGGTTGAAGTGCATCGCCCCTGAGTCGCCTCAGATAGCTTTCCATCACAGAGGCCCGGTCATCCGGGTGAATGAACTCGATGAAAGGTCGCGAGAGGAGCTCCTGCTCCGAACGGCCGTTTAGCTCGGCCGCCATGCGATTGACGAACTCGAGCCGGCCGTCCTGCGCTACCAAGATGGCTTCGCTGGCATTCTCCACGAGCAAGCGATACCTGCTCTCACTGTCCTCCAGCGCCTGCTCCGCCCGCTTGCGCGCGGTGATGTCCGCGGTGGCGACCAGCACGCCCTTGTGCGCGACGGGATAGGGTGCCGCGCTGACACTGGTCCAGATGGTCCTGCCGTCTTCGGCTACGATGCCGGTTTCCACGGCGTGGATGGGTCGCTGTTCCTGAAACGCTCGCGCACTCGCGAATTCCTCCGGCGGCATTGGCGTCCCATCGGAGCGGAGGTATCGGCGCTCTTGGTGCTTGCCCTGCAGGAGATCATCCCGAGAAAGGCCGAGTATCTCTTCGAGCCTCTGATTCGCGTAGGTTATCTTGCGGTTCTGATCCAACAGAGAGACGCCGACCGGCAGCTCCTCGAACAGTACTCTGAGCTCTTGTTCCTTCTCGCGCAGCGTCTCCACCGCCCGCATCCGGTCGGAGACGTCGCGCGCCAGCGCCAGCGCCTGTGGCACGCCGCCGATCCGGACGACCGACAGCGTGACCTCCACGGGGAACGTCGCCCCGTCCTTGCGCCGATGCGTCGACAGGTAGGTCAGGGGCGGCTTGCCCACCAGCGACTGGAAGTCCGCGCCGAACTGTTGAGGGCTGAACAGTGAATCGATGTCCGAGATGCTCAGGCCGAGCAGCTCCTCCCGCGTGTAGCCCAATTGCTGGCAGCACGCCGTGGTCGCATCGACGTACCGACCTTCTGCGTCCAGCAGCGCGAAGTCGGCGCCCGCTTCTTCCACCAGAGTACGAAAGCGCGTTTCGCTCGCGCTCAGCGCCGCTTCCGCCTCGTACATCTTCCGGTAGTGGGCCTTGGAGGACCGTTGGCCGAGGGCGAGGGCGGTGGCGCCCGCCACCAGCACGAGCCCAAGGAGCACGGCGAACACCAGGGCGACCCGCGTCCGCCACACGGCCAGCGCCTCGGCCTCGTCCACCTTCACCACCAGGAACCACGGCGTGCCCGGCACCGCCCGTAGCGCCGAGATCACTCTGACGCCGCGATAGTCCACGCCCCGCACCACCCCCTTGGTTCCGAGCACCGCCATCACGGCGGGAACGTTCCGCCGGCTCAGGGCGATGCGATGGATCGGTGCCCCGCCGGACTCAAAACGCTGTGGGGTCAGGAAGAGCACCGAATCGCCGTCCCGCCGCACCAGCCGGGCCTCGGCACTCAGGCTGGGGCTCGGCCACGACACGACCAGGCGGAAGAGGGAGCGTCGGGCATCCACCACGTGCACCACGGCGCCTATCGGCGGGGAGGTCCGTCCGCTCGAGGTGAACAGCGGCGCCACGACGGCCAGACGGGGGATCGGATCGACCGCGGAGTCGAGCATGTCGCCCATGGTCGGATGCCGGTCGCGGAGCGCGACCCTCAGGGCGCCGGCTTCCGCGGAGTCGAGGCCGCCGGTGTGTGCACCTGTCGCCAGGAGGATGCGGCCGGCCCGATCCACCAGATGCACGTCGTCGTACCCGTAGTGGACTTTGGCGCTGCGCAGTCGGGTGAGGATCTCGGCGGCGATCTCGGGCTGGCGCCCCGCCATCCACCGTGCGACGGTTCGAATGAAGAACGGGCTTTCCTGGAGGACCGCGGCGTCGCCGAGCCGCTCGGTCCGCCAGGCGACGATGCGGTCGAGCTTGGCCTGCGCGATGATCAGGAGGTTGGCGCTCGCGACCTGCTGGAGGTACTGCCGCTGGGCGAAGTGGAACCAGATCCCGGCCGAGCCGAGGGCGAGGAGTCCCAACGCGGGCGTGGTCACCAACCAGCGGGCCGGACGGCTCATCGGCGAATCGCAGCGCGGTTCACTCGCCGAACGTGCCACCCCGTGGGCGACGGCGCAATACTGTGCAGCGAGGGCCCGCTCATCGCAGGCCCCCGCGTGTCGCTTCACCGTATGGCTCCGGAGGAGGGACTCGAACCCCCGACCCGCCGGTTAACAGCCGGCTGCTCTACCGACTGAGCTACTCCGGACCGTGCAGCCCCGAATGCTAGACAGGCCGCCGAGGCCCGTCAACCGACGTCATTTGACGAGGGTGTAGACCACCAGCACGAAGGTCGCCACCTGGAGGAGGAGCCCCAGGTCCTCGCGGGTGAACCGCTTGCGCGCCACCACGATGTGGTCCCCCGAGCGCACGCCGAGGTCGCGCAGGGTGGCGCGGCCGATGGACGTGGCGTCGAGGGCGAGCCGGACCTCCTCGCCGCCCCGCAGGAGCTGGAGCTTCCGCGAGTTGGCGTCCCGCGTCACACCCCCCGCGAGCGCGATGATGTCGAAGATCGTCATCGTCGGGTCCACGCTGTACAGGCTCGGCCGCATCACCTCGCCCAGCACCGCCACGCGGAACAGCGGCGTCACCACGATGAACGGGTGCTGGAAGAGGGACTCGAGCTCGTGGTTCAGGCGGTCGCGCAGCTGGCGGACCGACAGCTGCTGCACGTTGATGGCGCCGACGATCGGGTAGAAGAGGTCGTAGTTCTCGTCCACCGGGAACTCGCCCGACAGCTCGTCGTGGCCCCAGACCTGGATCTTGACGACGTCGCCCGGGCGCACCGCGAGGACGCGGAGGGAATCGGGGGCGGAGGGCGGGTTCTGGGCGGCCGCCGGCGCGGCGAGACCGGCCACGAGGGCGAGAGCGAGCGCGACGGCGGAGCGTTTCATGGCCTCAACCTTAGGGGGAGCCGCCCCGGGCGTCAACGCGCGGCGCGACGGCCGCGGCGGGTCCCAGGAGGGCTTCCCGCTCGCACATACGCCGGGCGGCGTGCAAATTGGGAAACGCCCATGACGCCCATGTTCCGCCACCCCGTCCCGCTTCGCGCTTTGGTCCTCTCCGTCGGCGCGCTCTCCGTGCCCGTGGTCGCGGTCCTGGCCTTCCCGGACTGGACGCAGGGGGACCAGGGCGTGCTCGTCTGGCTCACCGCGCTGGTGCCGGCCTTTCTCCTCGCCTACTACCGTGGCCTTCGGGGCGTGGCCCTCGCGCTCGCCGGGGGGATGGCCGTCCTGGCGCTGACGCAGGTCGCCGTCCTCCTGGCCGGCAAGACGGCTCCCGACTGGTATCTGCTGCTGGCGGTCGTCGCGATCTACGTCGGCATCTGCGTCGGCCTCGCCGTGTTCGCCGAGATCCTGCATCGCGAGCGTCGCGCCGCCGAGGCGATGGCGCTGGTGGACGTGCTCACCGGGCTGCCCAACCGCCGGCACGCGGAAATCGCTCTCGACGCGCAGTTCGCCTCGGCGGTGCGCGGGGTCCCGCTCGCGGTCGTGATGTTCGACCTCGATCACTTCAAGGCGGTCAACGACCGGCACGGGCACGAGGCCGGCGATGCGGCGCTGCGCGCCTTCGCCGAGGTGCTGGGCAGCAACACGCGGCGGATGAACCTCTCCGCCCGGTTCGGGGGCGAGGAGTTCATCTCCGTCCTGGGCGGCGCCGACGCCCTCGCCGCGGTCGCGGTCGCGGAGCGGATCCGTGCCGGCATCGCGGCGCAGCGGTTCCCCTGGGGGACGCTCACGGTGAGCGCGGGCGTGGCCGCGTACGACGACGGGATGGGCTCCTACGAGATCCTGGTGGCGACGGCCGACCGGGCGCTCTACCGCGCGAAAGCCCTGGGGCGGAACCGCGTGGAGGCGGCGGAGCCCGTCGCGTCCGCACCCCTGCCGCGCCCGGAGCCCGCGGCCGCCACGCCGCCAGCCGCCGGGCGCGGCGAGGCGGTCCTCGTGATCGACGACGATCCGCTCACGCTGCGGTCGGTCGGCCGGCTCCTGCAGCGGGCCGGCTACCGGGTCGAGACGACGGAAGACGTGGACACGGTCCTGCGCCGTTTCGGTGAGGCGACGCCGCCCGACCTGCTCATCACCGACGTCATGATGCCACAGATGAACGGGCTCGCCCTCGCGGACCGGATCCTCGCGGCCCACCCGCGGCTGCGCGTGATCTACCTGTCGGGATACCTGCAGAAGGAAGTGTCGGGGGCCCACCTGCCGGGCGGGGTCGCGGGCTATGTGGCGAAGCCCCCGGACCCGGAGGCGCTGCTGGCGATGACGCGGGAGGTGCTGGATCGCCCGGTGGTCCGTTGACCGGCCGGACCTCGGCGACTCGCCAGCCGCCGTTCGGCGCGCGGCGCAGGCCGATGCCCGCATAGGAACCGCAGCCGGGGCCGCAGTCGTACACGACCAGCAGGGCGGCGCGGCTCGAGTCGGCGCTGAACCCGACGGGCGAGAAGCGGACGAGGAGGTACGGGTCGAGGTCGTACGGGTCGTACACGCCTTCCCGGCGCACCGGGATGCCGGCGAGGTACGGCGGGCGGATCGGCTCGAGGAGGCCGTGCTTGGCCCCGAGGTCGGCGATTGCTGCGGCGAACTCGCGCCGGAGGGCGAAGGGATAGCGTTCCGGTTCGTAGCTGACCGTGACGGGCGCGACCGCGAGGGGGAATCCCCGGTGCGGTGGCCTGGCGCGGACCCGCTGCACCACCGCCGTCATCACGGTCACATCGGCGGTCTGGCCTGGCTCGGGGGCCGTCGCGCCCGGGCCGATGCACGCGGCGAGCAGGGCGGTGGGAAGGAGGAAGGCGCGGAGTGGGGCGCGGCGCGACATGGCGCCAATGCTACGCGTCGGGCGGAGGCGGCGTCAACGCGGCGCCCGGCGTGATGGAGTGCGGCGGCCCGCTCAGCCGTGCTTGATGAACGTCCCCTCGCGCAGCTCGTCGTAGGCCCGCTGCAGCTCGCCCTGGGTGTTCATCACGATCGGCCCGTACCACGCCACCGGCTCCTCGATCGGCCGCCCCGACACGAGGAGGAAGCGGATCCCCTCCTCCCCCGCCCGCACCGTCACCGCGTCGCCGCTGTCGAAGAGGACCATCGAGCGGTTCCCCGTCAGCTCGGCCCGTGCGTCGGCCGAGGCCGTCTCGCTCACCCGCTCGGTGAGGACGGCGCGCGGCGCCGACGCGTCGCGGAAATCTCCGGCGCCCTCGAACACGTAGGCGAAGGCGTGGCGCGAGGCCTCCACGGGGATGGTCTTGCGGGTGCCCGGCGGCACCCAGACGTCCACGTACCGCGGGTCGGCGGCGACCCCCTCGACGGGGCCCGTCATCCCCCAGAAGGTGCCGCAGATGACCCGCGCCTTCGTGCCGTCGTCGTCCGTCACCTCGGGGATGTCCTTCGCGAGGATGTCCTGGTAGCGCGGGTCGGTCATCTTGAGGGACGCCGGGAGGTTCGCCCACAGCTGGAAGCCGTGCATCCGCCCCCGCGGGTCCCCCTTCGGCATCTCCTGGTGGAGGATGCCGCTCCCCGCCGTCATCCACTGCACGTCCCCGGCGCCGAGGTTCCCCGTGTTCCCGAGGCTGTCGCCGTGGTTCACCGTGCCGGCGAGGACGTAGGTGATCGTCTCGATGCCCCGGTGCGGGTGCCACGGGAAGCCCGCGAGATAGTCCGCGGGGTCGTCGCCGCGGAAGTCGTCGAAGAGGAGGAAGGGGTCGAATTCCCTGGTATCGCCGAAGCCGAAGGCGCGGCGGAGGTGCACCCCGGCCCCTTCGATGGTGGGCTTGGCGGGGATGACGCGCTGGACGGGGCGGATGGACATCGGGGACTCCTGGCTGCGGAACCGGACGCACGGGAATGCGACTAATCTACTCGCCATTCTGCCGCTTGCCGACGGCAACCCTCCGCGGGCTGCCGTGATCGGCCCGGCAGGTCGGCGTGGCCCCTCTCACCCCTCACTTCTCACGTCTCACTTCCTCACGCCGAGCATGTCCTTCAGGAACTCCCCCGTCACGCTCCCCGCGCACGCCGCCACCTCCTCCGGCGTGCCCTCCACGACGAGCTTCCCCCCCTCCGCCCCCGCCCCCGGCCCGAGGTCGATCACCCAGTCGGCCCGCTTGATGACGTCGAGGTGGTGCTCGATCACCAGCACCGTGTTCCCCGCGTCCACCAGGCGGTCCAGCACGCCGAGGAGCACGCGCACGTCGTCGAGGTGGAGCCCCGTCGTCGGCTCGTCGAGGATGTAGAGGGTCCGCCCCTTCTTCTTCCCCGCCGCCGCCAGCTCCCGTGCGATCTTGAGCCGCTGCGCCTCGCCCCCCGAGAGCGTCGTCGCCGGCTGCCCAAGCCGCAGGTAGCCGAGCCCCACCTCCGAGAGGTGCCAGAGCATCCGGCCCAGCCGCTCCTGGTGCCGGAAGCGCTGCATCGCCTCGTCCACGGTGAACTCCAGCACGTCGGCGATCGAGTAGCCCTTCACCCGCACGTCGAGCACCTCGCGCTGGAAGCGCCGGCCGCCGCACGTCTCGCACGGCACGAAGACGTCGGCGAGGAAGACCATCTCCACCTGCACGTGGCCCGCCCCCTCGCATGCCTCGCACCGCCCGCCCCCCGCCACGTTGAAGGAGAAGGTCCCCGGCGTGTAGCCGCGCGCCTTGGCCAGCGGCTGCGCCGCGAACAGCTCGCGGATGTCGTCGAAGCCCTTCACGTAGGTGACGGGGTTCGAGCGCGGCGTCCGCCCGATCGGCGACTGGTCCACGAGCACCACGCCGTCCAGCTGCTCGAGTCCCTTGAGGGTCCGCACCGCGCCCACCGTCTCGCCGAGGTGCTGCTTCGCGGTGTGCCGGCCCTCGAAGTGGCGCTCGAGCTGGCGGTAGAGGACGTCGTCCACGAGGGTGCTCTTGCCGGAGCCCGACACGCCGGTCACGACGGTGAGGGTGCCCAGGGGGATGCGGACGCTCAGATCCTCGAGGTTGTGCGCCTGCGCCCCCTCGACGCGCAGCCAGCGCGGTCCGGCGGCGCGCCGCACCGAGGGCACGGCGATGCGCTTCTCCCCCGAGAGGTAGCGGCCCGTCAGCGTCGGGGCGCGCGCGAGGTCCGCCACCGTCCCCTCGAACACGACGTTGCCGCCGTGCTCGCCGCTCCCCGGGCCCAGTTCCACCACCCAGTCGGCGGCGCGGATCGCGGCGGGGTCGTGCTCCACGGTGAGCACGGTGTTCCCCGCGTCGGCGAGGCGCCGGAGCAGCGCGAGGAGGCGCCCGGTGTCCCGCGGGTGCAGGCCGATCGTGGGCTCGTCGAGGACGTACAGCGTCTCGGTGAGTTTCCCACCGAGGGCGTTGGAGAGGGAGATGCGCTGCGCCTCGCCCCCCGAGAGGGTGCGCGTCTGGCGGTTCAGGGTGAGGTAGCCGACCCCCACGTCGCAGAGGACGCCGAGGCGCTGCGACAGCTCGCCGAGGATCACCTCCGCGACCCCGCGCTCGAAGGGGGTGAGCTCAAGGGCGGCGAGCCAGCCCGCCAGCTCCTGCACCGGCCGCGCCGCGACGGCGCCGAGGGTCTCGCCGCCCACGAGGACCGCGAGCGCCTCGGGGCGGAGCCGCGCGCCGTGGCACGCGGGGCACTCCAGGGCCATCTGGTACTGCCGCAGGAAGACGCGGATGTACTGCTTGTAGCGCTTCCGCTCGAGGTGGCGGAGGAAGGGGAAGATCCCGACGAAGCGCCCCTTCCGGTTCTGCAGCAGGAACTTCCGCGCCGTCGCGGGGAGCTTCGCCCACGGCACGTCGGTGGGGATGCCGTTGTCGCGGCACGCCTGCTTGAGGATGCGCCGCCGCCCGTCGTAGCGCGGCTTGGTCCAGGGGTCGATGGCGCCCTCGGCGAGCGTCTTCCGCGAGTCGGGAACGACCAGGCGCTCGTCGTACTCGAGCACGGCGCCGAAGCCGTTGCAGCCGGGGCAGGCGCCCGTCGGATGGTTGAACGAGAAGAGCGCGGGGGAGAGCGCGGGCGCCGGCTCGCCGCACGCCAGGCACCGCGGCGTGGCGCTGAACCGCTCCGCCGCGCCGCCCGCGCCCACGGGAAGGACGACCGCGAGGCCGTCCCCCTCGGCGAAGGCGGTGCCGACGGCCTCCGCGAGCCGCTCGGCGTCCGCCGCGGTGAGGCCGAGGCGGTCCACGACGACGAGGATGCCCTGCGCGGCGGCGAGGTCGAGCCCCTCGGGGAGTTCGTCCAGCCTGAGGATGACGGGTGCGGGCGGCGCGGAGCCGGGCTCCGGCGCGTCGGCGGGCGCCGTGCGGGCGGAACGAGCCGTCCGACCGGCGGCGCGCCGGGGCCCGGCGGGCGCGACGCCCGCGGGCACCGTGATCCGCACGAATCCCATCGCCTGCAGGTTCTGGACGATCGCCGCGTGCGTCGCCTTCACCGCCGGCGGGAGGGGGAAGGCGACGATCGCCGCGCCGCTGCGCGCGAGGAGGCGGTCCACCACCTGCTGCACCGTGTCGGCGCGCACCTCGCCGCCGCAGTGCACGCACCGCGGGCGGCCGATACGCGCCCAGAGGAGTCGTAGGTAATCGCTTACCTCCGTGGCGGTGCCGACGGTCGAGCGGCTCGAGGTGGTGGGGTTCTTCTGCTCGATCGCGACGGCGGGGGCGATCCCCTCGATGGCGTCCACCGCCGGGCGCGGCATCCGCTCGAGGAACTGCTTCGCGTAGGTGGAGAGGGACGCGATGTAGCGCCGCTGCCCCTCGGCGTAGATCGTGTCGAAGGCGAGGGAGGACTTGCCCGAGCCGGAGGGGCCCGTGAGCACGACGAGGCGGCGGTGCGGCAGGGTAAGGGTGAAGCCGCGCAGGTTGTGCTGGCGCGCGCCGCGGATGACGAGGGAGCGGTCCACTCTGCGCGAAGGCTAGCGCGCCGCGGGGCGGGGCTCAAGCGAGGGTGGCCGGGGCCGGGCTGGACGGGTAGTTTGAGGACCCGATGGCGTCCAGTACCACCGCCCGCCTGCTGAAGCGCGGTCTCGAGATCTTCGCCCTGCTCTCGGTCCTCGCCGTAGTGGCCCTCCTGGTCTACACCGGGAAGTGGGCCGCGACGGTGAACGCGTTCCTGCACGTGAACCCGTGGTGGCTCCTCGCGGGCCTCGGCGTCGCCTCGCTCGACTGGTTCGGCGGCGGGATCCGCATCTGGGTCCTCGCCCGGCACGTCTACCCGAAGACGCCCTTTTGGGGGATGGTCGTGGCGGGCGGGTTGAGCGCGTGGGGTTCGTACCTCACGCCGGCGCAGACGGGCGGCGGCCCGATGATGATCTACACGATGCGCCATTACGGCGTCCCCCTCCCCGAGACGCTGACCTCCTCGCTCATGGACTTCATCGCCACGGTCGTCTTCTTCGCCGTGGCGGGCCCCACCGCCATCATCCTGGGCGCGGGGAGCTCCCTCGCCAAGCACGGCATCCCGCTCCTCAACATCTCGCTCTACGACGTCTTCAAGGCGAGCGCCGCCATCTGGCTCGCCATCGGCCTCCTGGTCTTCTTCGTCGCCGCGTTCCCCGGGGTCGCGCGCCGCCTCCTCCACGCCATCGTGGACTGGCTGGCCCGCCACCAGCGGTCGTGGGCCGCGGCGCGGGTGGACATGCTGCGGACGGGGGTGGACCGGACGCACGAGTGCGTGGTGGCGTTCTTCCGGGGCCGGGGCTGGATCGCGATGGGGCTCGGCGTCCTGACCAGCGCCCTGGCGCACGCCAGCAAGTTCCTCGCGGGCTACGTCGCCCTGCGCGCCCTCGGCCTCCACGCCGACTTCGTGGACGTGCTGATCCTCCAGACGACGATCGCCTTCCTGCTGTACTTCGCGCCGACCCCGGGGTCCTCGGGTGCCGCCGAGGCGCTCTCGGCGGCGCTGATGAGCGTGTACGTGCCCGACGCCTTCCTCACGGCGTATACCATCCTGTGGCGCTTCTTCATGAGCTACGCGACGGTCATCGTCGGCACGTTCGTGTTCTACCGCCTCCTGCACGGGAACCTCGACGAGGCGGCGGCGCCCGCCGAGGCCGCCGCGGCCGGGTGAGCGCCCCCGCGGCCCTCCACGAGGAGGAGGCCCTCGGCAAGCCCTACGACGCCGCGCTGATGCGGCGCCTGCTGCGCTACCTCCGCCCGTACCTCTCCCTCGTCGTCGTCGCGATCCTGATGCTGTTGCTCGTGGCGGGGCTGCAGCTCGCGGCGCCGTATCTGACGCAGGTGGCCATCGACCGCGCGATCCCCGCGCGCGACCTCGGCCTCGTCCGGCTCCTCGCCTTCGCTTTCCTCGCCGCCAACGCCGGCGAGTTCGTCCTCGACTATGCGCAGACCGTCGTCACCGCGGTCATCGGCCAGCGGGTGATGGTGGACCTGCGCCTCGAGATCTTCCGCAAGCTGCAGCGGCTGGGCCTCGCCTTCTACGACCGCAACCCCGTCGGCCGGCTGATGACCCGGGTGACCACCGACGTCGAGACGCTGAACGAGCTCTTCACCTCGGGGGTGGTGGCCCTCTTCGGCGACGTCTTCACCCTCGGCGTCATCGCGGCGTGGATGCTCGTCGCGGACTGGCGGCTGGCGCTCGCCTCGTTCGCGGTCATCCCGTTCATCGTCCTCGCCGCGACGGTGTTCCGCCTGCGGGCCCGGGCGGCGTATCGCGAGATCCGCGTCCGCATCGCCCGCATCAACGCGTTCCTGCAGGAGCACCTCTCGGGGATGCGGGTGGTGCAGCTCTTCGGGCGGGAGGCGCGCGCGGCGGCGGCGTTCGACGGGG
>Ga0207932_1000280_pt1 | contig 17332 bp, 18 predicted proteins | sample NGESurdeep092012_FD_184480 | JGI IMG/M metagenome (GOLD analysis project Ga0207932, IMG submission 184480) | Arctic peat soil microbial communities from Barrow, Alaska - NGEE Surface sample 415-2 deep-092012 (SPAdes) | ecosystem: Environmental > Terrestrial > Soil > Wetlands > Peat ...
TTCGACAGCGATGCCCGCCGTCGTGAGTTTGTTGCGGATCTGGTCCGCCGCCGTGAAGTCGCGTGCCGCGCGGGCCGCAGCCCTGGCCTCGATGCGGTCGTTCACCAGTGCGTCCAACGCTGTCATGGCATCGTCAGCACCGTTGCCCGAAGCTGAGTTCCACTGCGGGTGAAGCGGATTGACACCCAGGACCTCGGTCATCGCCACGACCTGCAGGCCCAACCGCCTGGCCTCGTCCTCGTCGCCTTCGTCGAGGGCCGTGTTGCCGGCTCGCACAGTCTCGTGGATGACAGCCAGGGCGCCTGAGACATTGAGGTCGTCGTCCATGGCGGCAACGAAGCCGGGCGAGAGGTCGGTGCCGGTCTCGCCATTGGCGTTCACAAAAGTGCCGCCCCCGAGGGCACGGCGCAGGAAGCCCTCGACGCGATCGACCGCCGCCTCAGCCTCCCGGAGTGACCCCTCGTGATACTCGATGGTGGAGCGGTAGTGAGCTGCACCCAGGTAGTAACGGACCACGAGCGGGCGTGCCACCTTGGTGATCTCGTTGACGAGCAGCGCGTTGCCCAGCGACTTGCCCATCTTCTCGCCGCTCATGGTCACCCACGCGTTGTGCAACCAGTAGTTGGCAAAGCCGAGCCCGGCCGCACGCGACTGGGCCTGCTCGTTCTCGTGGTGCGGGAAGCGCAGGTCGACGCCTCCGCCGTGAATGTCAAAGGTGTCACCGAGGTACTTGCGTGCCATCGCCGAGCACTCCAGGTGCCAGCCGGGACGACCCTGCCCGAATGCCGTGGGCCAGCTGGCCGTCTCCGGCTCACCCACCTTGTGGCCCTTCCACAACGCGAAGTCGCGCGGGTCGCGCTTGCCGCGCGGGTCGGCGTCCGCTGCAGCCTCCATGTCGTCGATCCGCTGGTGCGTCAGCTCGCCGTATGCCGGATAGCTCCGTACGTCGAAATACACGTCGCCGCTGCCGTCCACGGCTGCGTACGCGTGCCCCTTGTCGATGAGGGTCTGCATAATCTCTTGCATCTCGGTGATGTGTCCGGTCGCCCGCGGCTCGTAGGTCGGTGGCAGGACACCCAGCAGGTCGAGCGCATCGTTCGTAGCGCGTTCGTTGGCATAGCTCCAGGCCCACCACGATTCACCCGCTTCGGCGGACTTGGCCAGGATCTTGTCGTCGATGTCGGTGACGTTGCGGATCAGCGTGACGTCAAAGCCATGTCCGGAGGTCAGCCAGCGACGCAGAATGTCGAACGCGACGGCGAACCTCACGTGGCCGATGTGCGGGGCGCCCTGGGTCGTCAGTCCACAGACGTAGATGCCGGCTTTGCCCTCGGTGACCGGGACGAAGTCGCGCAGCTCTTGAGTGGCGGTGTCATACAGGCGAATGCTCACCAGCCAAGGTTACCGGCGAGCCGACCGAGCCCGTGCCAGACGAGCGAGCCAGACCGGTGACCTGGCTCCGAATACTGTGTCTCAGTGTTTGTCCGGGCTTTGCAGATATCCGGTCAGAGCGTAGGCGAGGAAGCGGCAAACACGATCGCCGTGGCAATCGCGGCGATGCCTTCGCCGCGTCCGGTCAGCCCGAGCCCGTCGGTGGTCGTCGCCGAGACCGACACCGGTGCCGCCACAGCCGCGCTCAACGCGGCTTGAGCCTCCTCGCGACGGGGACCGAGCTTCGGCCTGTTGCCGACGATCTGGATGGCGATGTTGCCGATGACATAACCAGCCTCGGCAACGATTCGCGCAGCCTTCGACAGCAGGGTGACGCCGGTGGCACCGGCCAGCTCCGGACGATCAGTGCCGAAGTGGGCACCCAGATCTCCGATTCCCGCAGCCGAGAAGAGCGCGTCGCAGGCGGCATGGGCAGCGACGTCGGCGTCGGAGTGGCCGGCCAGCCCGCGCTCACCGGGCCAGGTCAGCCCGGCCAGCGACAGCGTTCGCTCATCGTCGCTGAACGGATGAACGTCCACACCGATTCCTATGCGCGGCAGAGGGAGCGGACCGGGCGCCTGTCTGGGCGCCGGGCCAGCGGAGGACTGCGGACTATCCGGCATAGGAGCCATCCTGGAGCAGAGCCGTCGCGACGGTGAGGTCGAAAGGTGAGGTTATCTTGAGCGCCCGGTGATCGCCCGCGACGACGCGCACCTGCCCACCGTTCCGCTCCACGAGGCCGGCATCGTCGGTCGCTGAAGCGCCGCTGGCGTGGACGTGCTCCAGCACCTCACGCAGGAATCCCTGTGGGGTCTGTATGCCGCGCAGAGACTCACGGTCCAGTGTCTCCAGCACGCGGCCTTCGGCGTCGACCACCTTGACGGTGTCGGTCACCGGAAGTCCGGGGACGACGGCGGGATGGCCGGCGCGTACGGCATGGATGACCCTGGCGAACAGGTCCGACCGCGCCAGACACCGGGCAACGTCGTGAACCAGCACGATCCGGTCGTCCTCGTGCAGTGCGCCCAGCCCTGCCTGTACCGAAGCCGACCGATCCACCCCTCCGGCGACGACATCCACCCGGGGGTGCTCACCATCCAGCCGGGTGTGGCCGACGACACCGCGACTTTGCTCGACGTGGGAGGCGGGCGCCACGATGATCACGTGTTCCACCTCGGCACAACCAAAAACGCCCCGGAGTGCGTGAGCCAGTAATGGCTCACCGCACAACGGGGCAAATGCCTTGGGCATCCCAGCATCCAGCCGCATGCCGCTACCGGCGGCGACCAAGATGACAACAACCTTCAGAAGCGTTGATTGTTCAGGCGATGCTTGTTCAGGCAGAACTCGTTCAGGAGACACTCGTTCAGGAAGCGAGAACCTCGTCAAGGATGGCCTCAGCCTTGTCCTCGTTCGTCTTCTCTGCGAGCGCGAGCTCGGAGACGAGGATCTGACGGGCCTTGGCCAGCATGCGCTTCTCCCCGGCGGAGAGGCCGCGGTCCTTGTCGCGACGCCACAGGTCACGGACAACCTCGGCGACCTTGATGACGTCACCAGACGCGAGCTTCTCGAGGTTGGCCTTGTAGCGCCGTGACCAGTTGGTCGGCTCCTCGGTGTGCGCTGCGCGCAGAACCTCGAAGACACGCTCCAGTCCCTCTTGGCCAACGACATCGCGGACACCCACGAGGTCGCAGTTCTCGGCGGGAACCTCAATGGTCAGATCGCCTTGGGCAACCTTGAGCACGAGGTAGATCTTTTCTTCACCCTTGATGGTGCGAGTTTTCATTTTTTCGATCAATGCCGCACCATGATGCGGATACACGACCGTTTCGCCGACTTTGAAGGCCATCTGTTAGGTACCCCTTTCGCGACCTCTAGGATACCACGGGCACAAGGACATGATGGAACCCACGATGCCGCGTTTCTGCAGGTCAGAGCCATAGTATCGCCAATACTCGCGGCAGGGGCGGTCTTGACAAAACGTCATTTCACGTGCATCGAGACGCGCCGGGGACCGGCACTGGGACGCACTTACCTGTGCAGATGAGACACCCGCGGGACGTGAAGGGAACCAGGTTCAGGCAGTCTCGAACTTGTATCCCAGACCGCGCACGGTGACGATGAACTGCGGGTTCGCCGGGTCGGGCTCGACCTTGGAACGCAGTCGCTTGACGTGGACGTCCAGGGTCTTGGTGTCACCGACGTAGTCACTGCCCCACACCCGGTCGATCAGCTGGGCGCGGGTCAGCACCCGGCCGGAGTTGCGCAGCAGCATCTCGAGCAGCTCGAACTCCTTGAGCGGCAGCGGTATGTGATTCCCGTTGACCGTGACGACGTGACGTTCGACGTCCATCCGCACCGGACCCGACTCCAGCGTGGCAGGCATCAGATCCTCGGGCTCCTGGCCGCGACGCAGAACCGCCTTGATCCGGGCCAGCAGCTCACGACTGGAATACGGCTTGGTGACGTAGTCGTCCGCCCCGATCTCCAGCCCGACGACCTTGTCGATCTCGCTGTCCTTGGCGGTGAGCATGATGACAGGCACGGACGAGCGGTGCCGAAGTTCCCGGCAGACATCCACCCCTGACAACCCCGGGAGCATCAGGTCGAGCAGGACCAGGTCCGCGCCTGCACGGTCGAAGTCCTCCAGCGCCATCGGCCCCGTCTCGGCCACCGAGACCTCGTATCCCTCCTTCCGCAGCAGGTAGGACAACGGGTCGGAGAACGATTCCTCGTCCTCGACCACCAGGATGCGAGTCATGGGGTGACCTCTCGTGTCCGAGATCCCTGAGTCGGGGTCTCCGGTGAACCAGCAGGTATGCCGCGTGGCAGGTCAGTGCTCGTCCGGCTGATGTGTGCGGCCGGCAGGCGCATGGTGAAGGTCGAGCCATGGCCCGGCTCGCTCCAGACCGTGACCTCCCCGCCGTGGTTGGCGCAGATGTGCTTGACGATGGCTAGTCCCAGGCCGGTGCCACCGGTGGCCCTGGACCGGGCGGCGTCGACACGGTAGAACCGCTCGAAGATCCGCGCCTGCTCACTGTCGGGAATGCCCTGACCCCGGTCGGCGACCGCGATCTCGACCAGCTGATCCGCAGCACGCACACTGACGGCCACCCTTGACCCGGGTGCCGAGTAGTTGATGGCGTTGCCGACGAGGTTGCGGACGGCAGTCGTGAGCAGGTCCGAGTCGCCGAAGACCTGCGCCCCCTGGGCGAGCGAGGACACGATCTCGGCCCCCCGGGACCCGGCAACGAGCCTCGACTGCTCGATCGCCTCCGCGGCTGCCGCGCCGACGTCCACCAGCTCAGGGTCGTGCAGGGTGCTGGCGATCTCAAGGCGGGAGAGGTCGACGATCTCCTGGACCAGACGGGTGAGCCGTGTGCTCTCCACCTGCATCCGGTGGGCGAAGCGGGCCACCGCCTCCGGATCATCGTTGGCCTCCAGGACTGCCTCGGCCAGAAGGGCAAGCCCGCCTACCGGCGTCTTGAGCTCATGGCTGACATTGACCACGAAGTCACGCCGGACATCCTCGACCCGTCGGGCCTCGGTGCGATCATCAACGAGCAGGAGCACGTGGGCGCTGCCCAGGGGGGCCACCCGGGCACGGACCATGATGCGGCCACGCCCCAGCGGACCGCGCGGCAGATCGAGCTCGGCCTCGCGGATGACGCCGTCGCGGCGGACCTGCCGCGCCAGATGACGCAGCTCATCGTGGACCAGGTCGTGATTGCGGACCAGCCCATTCGCCACCGCAGGAGGGCTGGTACTGACAACGGCATCGGCTGCGTCAAGGACTATCGCCCCTGAACCCAGCACAGCGAGCACGTTGGACACCCCTGCCGGCAACGCCCGAGGATCCGGGGTCCGCGGGACAGGGCGCAGCGACGGCTCGGACCGGCGCACCCAGGACACCGAGACGGCGCCAGCCACCAGACCGAGTACGCCACCAAGAATTGCCGCAGCCGTCGCGTCCACGACACCCAGCCTACGCACGGCTGGCTCCCTGGCCGTGCGCTCGACCCCAGCGCCGAGCGCACCCGTCCCCTACTGTTCACCTCGACGCCGAGTAGCGTTCACCGGCAGGTGCAACCCTCGCAACGCAGACGGGTGGCACGTACCCGCCGTACACGGATACACCTGCGACACGGAAACACCGACAACGAAAAAAGGACCCATGCGCGATTCCTTCCACGAGGACCTGGACAAGATCTCAGAGCAGCTGGTCGAGATGACCAGACTCGCCGGGTCGGCGATGTCCCGGGCGACCACCGCGCTGCTCGACGCGGACCTGCATCTCGCCGAGAGCGTCATCGCCTCCGACGAGAAGATCGACGCGCTGCGACGCGAGCTCGACGAGCGCTCGATCGACCTTCTTGCCCGTCAGCAGCCCGTGGCCACCGACCTGCGCATGGTGGTCACCGCGATGCGGATGAGCTCTGACCTCGAACGGATGGGCGACCTGGCGAGGCACGTCGCCAAGGTGGCCCGGCTGCGCTACCCGGACTCCGCGATCCACCCGGTGATGCGCTCCACTGTCCTGGAGATGGGCCAGGTGGCTGAGCGGATCGTGGCCAAGGCCGGATCCGTCATTGCCGGCAAGGACATCGAGACTGCGCTGGCCCTCGAACGCGACGACGATGAGATGGACCGCCTCCACCGGGACATCTTCAACATGCTGATGGACGGCAAGTGGAAGTACGGCACAGAGGCAGCCGTTGACGCGACGCTGGTGGGTCGCTACTACGAGCGGTTCGCCGACCACGCGGTCTCGGTCGCGCGCCGCGTCGTCTATCTGGTCACGGGCAAGTTCCAGGGCGAAGACCAGGACAGCGACGAGCTGTAGGGCGGCCTGTCCAGCGGCCTAGCGGCCCTGGTTGGCGACGGCCAGGGCGGCCGCCTTGGCTGCCTCGGGGTCGAGGTACTCCCCGCCCGCGGCGAGCGGCTTGAGGTCATTGTCGAGGCGGTAGACAAGTGGCATACCGGTGGGGATGTTGAGCCCGGAGATGGCCTCGTCACTGATGCCGTCAAGATGCTTGACGATCCCGCGCAGGCTGTTGCCGTGCGCTGCGACCAGGACGGTCTTGCCGGCGCGCAGATCGGGCACGATCGCACTCTCCCAGTAGGGCAACATCCGGGCGATGACGTCCTTGAGGCACTCAGTCCTGGGCGGGCCGCCCTGGATATCGGCGTATCGCGGGTCGTGGGCCTGGCTGAACTCGTCGTCGACCGGCTGCGGGGGCGGCGGGACGTCAAAGGAGCGTCGCCAGGTCATGAACAGCTCCTCGCCATACTGCTCAAGGGTCTGCTTCTTGTTCTTGCCCTGCAGCGCGCCGTAGTGGCGTTCGTTCAGGCGCCAGGAGCGGCTCACCGGGATCCAGTGACGGTCGGCAGCGTCCAGGGACAGGTTTGCCGTCGTGATGGCGCGGCGCTGCACCGAGGTGTGCACGATGTCGGGCAGCAGGCCGGCCTCTCTGAGCTGCTGGCCGCCCCGCACGGCCTCGGCTCGCCCCTTGTCCGTCAGGTCGACGTCAACCCAGCCGGTGAAGAGGTTCTTGGCGTTCCACTCACTCTCACCGTGTCGTAGGAGGATGAGGGTGTAAGAGTCGGCTGAGGTCATGGCCCGAGTCTATGGCGACGCTATGAGGACGGTGTCTGCCCCCCGGGGGGCATCTCCAGCAGGTGGCGGAAGGCTTCGAGGTTCCGGGTGGACTCGCCCCGAGAGTTGCGCCAGGCCCACTCCTTCTTCATCGACTCGAGGAATCCCATCGCGAGAAGCTCGTTGAAAGCTCCGTCGGCGGCGTCCAGCACCACACCGAAGATCTGGTCGAGGTAGGCCGCGCTCACCCCCTGAAGTGGAACGCGCCCGGTGACATAGACGTCGCCGGACTTGTCGATTGCGTACGCGAGGCCGGGCAACCTCAGGTTGTGTCGCAGCAGGTAGGCGTAGACGGCCTCGTGGTTCTCGTCCGGGTTGCGCACGACGAAAGCAGTGATCGACAAGGACTGCTCGCCGACCACCACCGAACACAGCGTGGTCAGCTTCTTCTCTCCCGGCAATGTGACGATGAGCTCGCCCGCGCGTCGCCCGGGCTCCCACGTGATGCCGGCCTCGTCGAGGAACTGACGAACGGACTCCTGGACGGCGCTGCTGCCGCTGGAGGTACTGCCGTTGGGCGTACTGCCGGTCACGGGATCACCGCCGCGGGGACACCGACGAGTCCCCCGGCGTCGACCGGTGAGGAAGTCGCGCTGCTGCCGGCGATCGGCAGGCTTGCCTGGGCGATCATGGACTCGGTGTAGACGTCTAGCAGCTGGTCCGTCGTGCGTTCCCAGCTGAACTGCGCAGCGTGCTCAACAGCCTTACGGCTCAACAGGTCTCGGCGGCGGGGGGCATCGAGCAGACCTTCCAGCCCAGCACTCCAGTCAGCCGTCCGGTGCCCGTCGATGAGCAAGCCACCGTCACCGATCGCAAACGGAAGGCCGCCGACCGCAGCGGCAACGACCGGGGTTCCGCAAGCCTGGGCCTCGACGGCCACGAGACCGAACGACTCGCTGTAGGACGGGACCGTGACCAGGTCGGCGGCGCGGTACCACAAGGCGAGGGTCGCCCGGTCGACCGGCGGCACGAAGCGCACCTGCGCCTGGATGCCGAGCCGGTGGGCCAGCTCCTGCAGCGCGCGGGGCTTGCCCAGGCCAGAACCACTCGGGCCACCGACAACGGCAACGACCAGTCTCCGGCGCAGCTCGGGCCGGCGAGCCAATAGGTCTGCCGCCGCCTTGAGCAACACGTCAGGAGCCTTGAGCGGCTGGATCCGGCCTACGAAGAGCAGTACGTGCGCGTTCTGGGGCAGTCCCACCTGGGCGCGCGCAGCCGCGACATCCCCGACAGTGAACAGCTCCAGGTCGACACCGGGCGACACGACCCGCACCTTGCCGGGATCCGCGTCATACAGGTCGACCAGCTCACCTGCCTCACCAAGGGTGTTTGCCACGAGGCGGTCCGCAGCGTCCACGACCTGAGCCTCACCGATCTCACGACCGGGCGGCTCTGGCGTGTCCCCCTCGGCCAGCCGGGAGTTCTTGACGCGAGCCATCGTGTGCATGGTGTGCACCAAGGGCACCCGCCAGCGGTCAGCCGCCAGCCAGCCCACCTGCCCGGAGAGCCAGTAGTGGGAATGCACCAGGTCGTACCAGCCCTCGGGCCGGGCTGCCTCCGCGCGCATGACCCCCTGGGCGAACGCACACAGCTGGCCGGGCAGGTCTCCCTTGCCCAGGCCCTCGAAGGGCCCGGCAATGACGTTGCGGACGTGGACCCCGGGCGCTATCTCGGACTGGAGTGGCAGAGCGCCATCGGTCATCCGGGTGAAGATCTCGACCTCGATACCACGCTGCGCAAGGCGTTTGGAGACCTCGACGACGTAGACGTTCAGGCCGCCCGCATCGCCTGTTCCCGGCTGCTCGAGCGGTGAGGTGTGGACGCTGAGCATGGCAACCCGACGAACCTGCGGCACTGCCGACATAGGTCCCTCCTGGCACCTGGACAACTATCCACATCCGTGAATTCGACAAGACTAGGGACCGTGTTCCTCCCACGACCACAAACCTGGGGACGGTGTTACTTCTACGACCACAAACCTACGGACTGTGTCCGATGTCGAAGTCCGATTGTCGAACCTTCAGTCCCAACGCAGCGCGGCCGCCAGGTATTTCGCGCGGCTGCGGCCGTCACGTCTCTCAGCTACGGTCAAGTCTCGTCGATCTCAGATGGACTGACTCTGTCGGGTGCGCTGTCGACCGGGTTCTCCCGGACAAGAATCCCCCTATCAGGTCTCTCATCGCGGCCCGGTGGGTCCACATGAGGCCGCCGGGCGGCACGACCTCGAGCTGAGCGTCGGCTAGCGAGGAGACGAGCTGCTCGGCAACCCAAACCGGGTGCGCAGGGTCCTGTTCCTGGGCGATGACCAGAGCTGGGGCGGTGACCGCGGCAAGCACCCCACGGTCGGAAAGGGGCACCGCGGTCGGCAAGGCCCGCAACGCCCGAGAGACCGGCGTTCCCACCAGCGCGACGGCCTGACGTCTGCACCAGAGCTGCACCGCGGACTGGGTTCTCACCGCGGCAGGCTCGCCCGCGAGCAGGAGCGCTGCCAGAGAACCCACATCCCGGCGGTCGACACAATTCGCCATCTCGACCAGCCGATCCAGGGCGTCGTCGGTGCGGGGCCGGTCCAGGACGGCAGGCATGACGAACACGAGCCGCTCGAACCGGAGCGGTGTGCGTGCCAGCAGGCTGCACAACGCTCCTGCGCCCATGCTCACCCCAAGGGCCTGAGTCGCCCCGACATGGTCGGCAACCGCCCTCAGGTCTTCGGCCAGGGTGGCGTAGGTCCAGGGCGTCTCCACGGCAGGAGAGGCACCGTGACCCCGGAAGTGCATGAATGTACGACTGCCCCCTACCCCCGACCCGAAGGGGCGAGTCGTCTCGATCGAACCGGCCAGGCCATGAGCGAAGACCGTTCCCGGCAGGCCCGATCCGGTAGTGACGAACTCGAGCGAACCGCCCGAACCCTCCAGCAGCGACGTCCTCCGGCCCGCTGGAGACGCCGTCATCAGCGGCCGTAGGGACCGTTGTTCGAGGACCCGCGGCCCATCACCCTGCGCAGCGCGGGGCGCACGTCCGCGGCGTAGACGCCCGCGCCGACCACGGCGATGATCCAAGGCAGCGAGAACGCAGAGTAGACACTGACCAAGCTCAAGGCCACGGCAACCCCGAGCACGACCAGCCAGAAGTTCTTGGTCCTTTTGCCCGCAGCGGTGAACGCGTCAGGACGGTGTCGCAGAGCGTCGACGAGCCCGAACACCGACAGCCCCAAAGCGGCAACCCCAAAGGCGAACAGGATAAGCGACTGGATGCTCCCGAAGATGGACATACGCCCAGCCTACGGGGCCGAACCAGGATCAGAGGTCGACGATAACTGTTCGCGCTCAGATCCCGACGGCGACGATCGACCCCACCTGCTGGCCGTGGCCGAGCACCGGGGCGTGCGCCAGCTCGTCGAGAACCTCGGCGTCGATGCCCAGTCGCCGCAAAGCTGCTGCCATCACGACCGGCCGGGCACGCTGCCCGCCATCGGCGATCTTGAGGGCGACCGCACGGCCGTCCGCCAGTCCCACCGCATAGACCGACTCGGCACCGTCCTTGGCAATCAGGCCGGGCACACCACGGATGAGTGCGGTGACGTCACGTCGCGTCCCGCCCAGAAACTGCGGATACGCCCGTATGGCGGCCGCCACCCTCGCCTCATCGGTGCCTTCGGGAGCAACGGCGAACCGGGAGAAGGCCCGTGCCAGGCCGGTCAGCGACACGGCCATGACCGGGGCGCCACAGCCATCAACACCGGTGGCCGCCGCAGGTTCATCAGAAAGGTCGGTCAGCGTCTTCGCCATGAGCTGCTGAAGCGGGTGATTCGGCTCGAGGTAGGTGGCGGTGTCCCACCCGGCCACAACACAGGTGGCGAGCATGGCCGAGTGCTTGCCGGAACAGTTCTGCGTGAGCGAGGTCGCCTGACGCCCCGCAGCGATCCAGGCATTGCGCTCCAGCTCTTCATACGGAAGGTCGGGGGTGTTCTGCAGGTCCTGCTCAGTGAGCCCGGCCCCGGCAAGGATCCGCCGGACTCCGTCGAGGTGAAACGACTCCCCCGAGTGGCTCCCGGCCGCGAGCGCGAGCAGCTCGCCGTCCAGGTCCAGGCCGGCGCGCAGCATGGCGAGCGCCTGGATGGGTTTGCTGGACGAACGCGGGAACATCGGACCGGCGACATCACCGACCGCAAGCAGCGCCGAACCGTTCGCGTCAACCGCCACGACGCTGCCGTGATGCACGGACTCCACGAAGCCGGAGCGGACGACATGGGCCACCACAGGCGCGTCATACAGGGATACTCGCTGCTCAGTCACGGCGGCGATCCTACTTCTCCGCCGACGGCCTCCTCCCACGACGGCCTCCGCAGACGGCAGCGCGGCCGGTGTCGATCGCTTGACATCGACCGCGCCGGTCATGCTCAGCTGCCGGACAGGGCAGCTGCGGGTGAAATCAGTCGCCGACCTTGGAGGTGGCGGTCTTGGTGGCAGCGGTGGCCGCAGCGGCCGTCTTGCGAGCGCTCGTGGCAGCGGACCTGGTCGCGCGTTCCGCCGAGGCGGTGCTCTTCTTGGCGGTGGTGACGGTGTCATCGACCGCGGCCTGGGTGGTGGCAGCGGCCTTGCTCCCGCTGCGACCGGCCGTCTTGACGCCACTCTGAACGGACGCGGCAACTGACCCCGCCCCGCGGCGACCGGTGGCCAGCGTGACCAGGGCGGCCTGCTGGGTGTCGTGTGCGGCCTTGCGGACGGTCGTGACGGCGCCCTTACCGAGGGTCACGGTGGTGCCAGCCTGGGCAAACAGGTCCTTGGTGGACTTCTGGTTGCGGATGCGCTTGACCAGCTTCTCACCGCGCACCGCGAGTTCGGAGTAGGTCTCCCTTGCCTTGCCGGCAACCTCGACGGTCTGGTTCCGGACCTGTGCGGGAATCTGCTGAGCCTGCTCGGTGACCTTCTCGAAGCGCTTGACGGCCCTGTCCTGCATCACGCTGACGTCGAGATCCGTGCGAACGGCAGCGGCGCGGGTGGCTGCGCGAGTGCGCGCTTCGCGCAGTCTCTCGATGGCCAGGTCGGTGACGCCGACGGCGGCGTAGACGGGGGTGGTGTCGGTGACGGTCTTTCGGATGTCCTTGACGAGGGTCATGATTCCTTCTCCTTGTTGGATGACTGCTGGGTCTCGTTCTGTTCTGGGCCCAGGTGTTCTGGGCCCAGGTGTTCTGGGCCCAGGTGTTCTGGGCTCAGACGTTCTGGGGTCGGCCGTGCTGGGCTCGGTGCGCGGACCGGCTTGGTGGACTTGGTGGACTGGGTTGGCCGTGAAGACCTTGGTGCCGTGGGAGCCTTGCTGGCTGCCGGCTCAGCCACGAAGGACTCATAGACGTCCAGCAGAACAGCGCGCTGTCGGTTGTTCAGCTTGGGGTCGGCCAGAACGGCGTCGGTGACATCCACGACATGGGCCTCACCAAGGTCGGGACGCTCATCGAGGATGCCGGCGCGGACGAAGAGGGACTCGGCCGAGATGCTCAGGGCCTTGGCCAGGGCCTGAAGTATCTCGGCGCTGGGCCTCTTCAGGCCGCGCTCAATCTGGGAGATGTAGGGGTTGCTGATCCCGGCCGCCTCGGACAGCTGTCGCAAAGAGAGCTGAGCGGACTGGCGCTGCTCTCGCAGGTACTCGCCAAGATCGTGAACGGAGATCGGCGTGAACTTCGGCATAACCCCATTATGCTAACTCCAGTTAGCACAATGCAACCCCTGGCAAGCATCAAATTCTCCTTCGTCGCGCGCTGTGCGAAACAAGGCGAACATGCGATGTCAATCGGGTCAGGCAGGGCGGTCAGGCAGGGCGGTCAGGCAGGGCGGTCAGGCAGGGCGGTCAGGCAGGGCGGTCAGGCAGGGCGCCGTTCCTTGATCGACAGCAGGGCGCGTGCCTCATCGGTGGTCAGCGGCGGCCGTTGCATCAGCCGGGCCAGGTCCGCCGCCCGTGAGACCAACTCGTCGTTGCGCTGCACCGGCTGCCCCTTGGCGTAGTTCAAGTTGTCTTCCATCCCAACCCGCAAGTGTCCACCGGATGCGAGCGCCGCTGCTGCGATCGGGAGGTGGCTGCGACCAATACCGGTCGCAGCCCAGGAGGTCACCTCGGCCGGCAGAGCCTGTATGCCGGCCAGCAGTGCGGCCGGCGTGCCCGGCATACCGCCCGGCACGCCGGTGATGAAGTCGACGTGCACCTTGCCCCCGAAGGGCAACCCATAGGCGTCGATCAGACGTCGCAGGGCGGCGACATGGCCAAGGTCGAACAACTCGAACTCGGGGACGATCTCGCGCTCCTGTGCCTGACGGTAGAGCTGGGCCATGAACGGGAAGGGGTTGAGGAAGACGTCGTCGCCGAAGTTGGTAGTGCCACAAGTCAGGCTGCAGGAGTCAGGCTCGGCATCCAGAACCGTCAGCCGCTTCTCGAGCGGGTCGTGAACGTTGCCACCGGTGGAAAGCTGGATGACCAGCGACGTCTGCTCGCGCACGGCCTGGACGGTCTCACGCAGAAGGACAGCATCCAGGCTGGGCTCGTGGTCGGCGTCGCGGATGTGGATGTGGATCAGGGAGGCACCCGCGGCCTGGCAGGCGACAGCCGTCTCGACCAGCTCGGCCAACGTCGTCGGCAGCTGGGGACAGTCACTCTTGGCGGTCTCGGCTCCGGTGGGGGCGACGGTGATGAGAGTCCCCGCGACAGGGACGGTGGCCCGCATGGCCCGCGGAGCGTTGTTGGTCATGCCTGACATACTGTCAGCGTGCCGGCTTGGTCAAAGCCCTGGCTCTCAAACCGTGACTTGAGCGAGGGCTGCAGTATCCTTTGCCTACCGGATCCTTTGCCTACCGGGCGAAGCCACGCATCTGTGGGCGAGAGAATAGAGACGTTTGTGGAGCTCAAGGACTATATCCGCGTCATCCGGAAGCGATGGCAGATCATCGTGGCGGTAACGCTCGTGGTCCTGGCGGGCGCCGCGCTGGCGACCGCACTCAGCCCCAAGGTCTACGAGGCCACGACCCGGCTCTTCGTCTCGACGTCGGGCAGCAGTGACAGCTCGGCACTCCTGTCGGGCAGCAACTTCACCCAGCAGCGCGTGAAGTCGTACGCGGACGTCATCACGACCCCAAATGTCCTTGACCCGGTGATCAAGGAGCTTCAGCTCAACACGACCGCGGCCAAGCTGGGAGACCAGATCACAGCGACCGTGCCGCTGGACACCGTTCTGATCGAGGTCGCCGTCCAGAACACCAACCCACGCGTGGCCGCCGAGGTCGCCGATGCTGTCGGCAGACAGTTCACCAGCACGGTCGCTGACCTGGAGAGCGTCAACAAGGGCCAGCCCAGCCCGGTCAAGGTGACCGTCGTGAGCGCCCCGACCGTCCCCACCACGCCGATCAGTCCCAAGCCAGTGCGCAACCTGGCGCTCGGCGTTGTGCTCGGCCTGCTGCTCGGCCTCGGCCTGGCGTTGCTGCGGGACCTGCTCGACACGACAATCAAGAACGAGAAGGACTGCTCCGAGGTCACCGACTCGACGGTCATCGGAGGAATCGCCTTTGACCCAGATGCCTCCAAGAACCCACTGATCGTCCAGGCCGACCCGCACAGCCCCCGCGCCGAGGCGTTTCGAACGCTGCGGACGAACCTTCAGTTCGTGGACGCCGCCAACCACCCGCGCTCCATCGTCTTCACCTCGTCCGTTCCCGACGAGGGCAAGACGACGACGACGGCAAACCTCGCGATCACGATGGCTGCTGGTGGCGCCCGGATCTGCGTCGTCGAGGGCGACCTGCGTCGCCCGCGTCTGCTGGAGTACATGGGCATGGACGGCTCCCGGGGACTCACCAACGTCCTGATCGGCCAGGCCGGCCTTGAAGACGTGCTGCAGCAGTTCGCCGACAGCAGCGTCTATGTCGTCGGCGCAGGTTCGGTTCCGCCCAACCCCAGCGAGCTGCTCGGCTCGGCGGCGATGATCGAGACCCTGCGCGAGCTGGAGTCCCGCTTCGACGTCGTCATCATCGACACGCCTCCCTTGCTGCCGGTGACAGACGCTGCCGTCCTGAGCACCATCGCCGGCGGGACCGTCGTGGTGGTCGGCGCAGGACGGGTGGACCGCGACCACCTGGCCAAATCACTGCAGTCCCTGGAAGCTGTCAATGGCCGTCTCCTTGGACTTGTCCTCAACATGATCCCGACCAAGGGAACGGACGCCTACTACTACAGTGGCTATGCCCCCAAGTCAGAACGCGCCGCCAAGTCATCACGCCCACGCGCGAAGGAGCGCGAGAAGGCCGCTTCCTGACCTGGCTGCCGTTCTAGCGCTGAACGATCTCCTCCTGGCTGGCGCTGAGCCCGGCCGCCGTGCACACGGCGTCCAGAGGCGTGTTGCGCTTGATGACGGCCAGAGCTATCGGGCCGAGCTCGTGGTGACGCGCCACCGACGTCAGACGGCCCACGACCCTGCCATCAGCCTCAACCTCGATGCCGCGCCCGGGCAGGGTGTGGCCGGAGCCGTCGAGGTGCAGGAACACCAGGCGCCGGGGCGGCCGCCCGAGATTATGAACCCGAGCCACGGTCTCCTGCCCGCGGTAGCACCCCTTGTGCAGGTGCACCGCCGTGCGCAGCCAGTCGACCTCGTGAGCGATCGTGCGCTGGTCTGTCTCAAAACCCAGGCGCGGACGCCAGGCGGCAACGCGCAAGGCCTCCGCAGCCCACATACCCGCCAGCGGCCGGTCCCCCAGCACTGCCGTGAGCTGATCACGGGCAACGATCAGCTCGCGCCAGGGTCGCTCGCTTCCCGGGTGCTCCGCAGGGTCGATCAATGCGCTGTACGCCGCGGTGTCGCCGACCAGGAGCGGCCAGGGGTCGCTCCAGGCCAGAGGCTCTGCCGCGGTGGCCTCGGACCGCACTGGCTCACCGATCACGGCATAGTCTGCGCTGACGTCCCGGACCTCGACGCGCAACATGAAGCGCATTGAGTCCAGCCAGGAGACGAGCGCCGAAGCGGTGCCGGGCTCGACGGTTGCCCAGGTGGTCTCGCCGTCATCCACAAGGTGCAGGTCATGCTCGATGTGCCCCTTGGGACTGAGAACGAGCGTCTCCATGGACGTACGCGGAGCAAGCCCGGTCAGCAGCTGGGTGGTGATCGAGTTCAGCCAGGAAAGGCGGTCCGGCCCGGCAATCGTCACGACCCCGCGGTGGGAGAGGTCAACGGCGGCCAGACCCTCGACCAGAAGCCGCTGCTCGCGCAGGGGATCGCCATAGTGCGCGGCGACCGCCGCATCAACGCCTTCGCCGGCCACGGCTCCGGAGCGGCTCAAGAACGGGCTGGGCCGGACCGCTGCCGGCCCGCTGTCGCGGTTGAGGGTCGGCTCGACCTCCGTGACGTCGTTCACCGGCCACTCATCGGGGTTGTCCGAGCCGAACAAGCTGCGCACCATCCATGTATCGCCATATGTTTCACATCCGCCATAAAGCCGTGGGCGCTCAAAAGATTCCCCACGAATGGATCGGCGGTTGTCACCGGGCTCTCGATCACTGCTCCACACGACAGGCAGACGAGGTGTAGGTGGTCTGCGTGATCGGAGAGATGGTAGGTCGGCGAGCGGTGGTCGAGGTGGGTGTGCGAGACCACGCCCACCTCTTCAAGCGCCTCGAGGTTGCGATAGATGGTGGACAGTGACAAGGCCGGCCCGCCGTCTTGCGCGACGTTCGCGGCGAGTCCATCCGGTGTGGCGTGACCGAGCGCACGGACCGCATCGATGATTCGCTCCCGCTGCCGGGTCAGCCGCATGCCCCTGGCCCTCAGACTCTCGCCAAGGTCCTTCACACATGTGACCCTACCCGCAGATCTCTGGCTCTCCCCAGAGCTGGCTCAACGCAAGTGAAGTCTATGGTCGCGCGCACTGTTACTTCGTCGTGATTGGGGGATTGTCAGGCGCTGGCCTCGCACCTATACTGGGCTGAGTACCGAACCGCGAAGAGAGCATCTCAGGAGGCACAAAACAAGACTCACCACACCCTACTGGGAGTCGCAGAAGTTTGCTATGTTTCAACCTATTTTTAGGATTTTCGCACACTCAGGGAGATCTCATGTCAACCAGTAAGCGTCTTCGCGCGCCTCTCATCGTGACGTTCGGCGTGATCATGGCTGCGATGACGTTCGCAGGCCCAGCCAACGCCGACGAATGCCTCGGATACCCGGTGTGTACCGAATCGGCTACGGTGCTCGGCGCCTCGGCAAGCGCAGGAACC
>Ga0207932_1000281_pt1 | contig 17322 bp, 17 predicted proteins | sample NGESurdeep092012_FD_184480 | JGI IMG/M metagenome (GOLD analysis project Ga0207932, IMG submission 184480) | Arctic peat soil microbial communities from Barrow, Alaska - NGEE Surface sample 415-2 deep-092012 (SPAdes) | ecosystem: Environmental > Terrestrial > Soil > Wetlands > Peat ...
CTTGCTGGTCGGCAGGCGGCAGCCGGCGCACGCCGTGCCACTCGCTGCCACCGCGCACTGCTTGTCGCGCAGGTCGAGGACGTAGCGGGCGAGCCGCGCCGGCACCGGCAACAGCAGCTCCTCGATGCGACTGTTGAGCATCACCATCAGCTGCGCCATCGTCGCGATCAGGGCGAGACCGACTTCGGGCTCGGCTATCAGCAGACGCCGGAACTCATCGACGGGAAAGCGCAGCAGCGCGCTGTCGTCCATCGCGTCGGCGCTCGCAGGGTAGTGGTCGTTGAAGAGCACCGACTCGCCGAAGGTTTCGCCCGGGCGCACGTGGCGGAGCGTCGCCGTGCGCCCGTCGCGCAGAGTCTTGAAGATCTTCACAGCGCCACGGACGAGGACGAAGAAGGCGCCGGCCGGCTCGTCCTGGAGGAAGATGCCGGCGCCGGCGTCGAGCTCGACGGGTCGCGCGATCGCGGCGAGCTCGAGGAGCTGGGCGTCGCCGAGGCCGGCGAAGAGGGGCGAGCGCTTGAGGTCGTCGACGATCATCGCCGCGGATTATACCGTGGCGGCGGGCGGGCTCGCCGCGTAGCTGCCCTTGTCACGCGAAAGGGGCGGGGAGGCTGCAGCCTCCCCGCCCCTTTCGCGGTGCCTCTCGTCTAGGCCGCCGGGATCAGCTCCTGTTGACGGTGCCTTCCCAGGTGCTGATCTGCTTCTGCTTCTTGTCGGCCTCGGTGAACCAGCGCGTGGTCACGCACTTGGTCTCGGTGAAGAAGCTCACGCCGTCCTTGCCCAGCACGTGCAGGTCGCCGAAGAAGGAGTCCTTGTGCCCCGCGAAGGGGAAGAAGGACACCGGCACCGGGATGCCCACGTTGATACCGACCATGCCGGCGTGCGTGCGCCTGGCGAACTCACGGGAGTAGTAGCCGCTCTCGGTGAAGATGCAAGAGCCGTTGGCAAAGCGGCTGCTGTTCATGATGGCGAGGCCCTGCTCGAAGTCGTCGACGCGCTTGATGAAGAGCACCGGGCCGAAGGCCTCTTCGCGACCGCAGGTCATGTCCTCAGTGACGTTGTCGAAGATCGTCGGGCCGATGAAGTGGCCGCCCTCAAAGCCGGGGACGACGATGTCGCGCCCGTCGAGGATCAGGTCGGCGCCCTCGGCGACGCCCTTGTCGATCCAGCCGATGACGGACTTCTTGTGGGCCTCGGAGACGACCGGGCCGAGCTCCGTCTTCGGGTCGTAGGCGGCGCCCACGACTCGCTCCTCGGCGAACTTCTTCATGTAGGCGACGAACTCGTCGGCGACGGCGTTCTCGACGCAGATCACCGGCAGGGCCATGCAGCGCATGCCGGCGCAGCCGAATGAGGAGTTGATGATGCCGCGGGCGGCCCTCTCCAGGGAGGCGTCCTTCAACACGAGGCCGTGGTTCTTCGCCTGAGTCTGAGCCTGAACGCGCTTGCCGTGCGCGGCGGCGATGGAGTAGATGTGCTTGCCCACCGGCGTGGTGCCGACGAAGCTGACGCCGCGGACGGCCGGGTGCTTGAGCAGGACCTCGGCCTGTTCCTTCTCGGCGGTGACCAGGTTCACGACACCCTTGGGCAGACCGGCTTCATACAGCAGGTCGAGCAGGCGGCCGCCGGTCATGGGCACCGGGTTGGCGGCCTTGAGCACCAGCGTATTGCCGGTGGCGATGCACAGTGGGAGCATCCAGCCGAAGGGGATCATCGCGGGGAAGTTGAAGGGGGCGATGCCGGCGAACACACCGAGCGGCTCGCGGTAGCTCACCGTGTCGTGGCCCGTGGCCACGTTCATGAGCGCCTCGCCCTTCATCGTCATGGGGGTGGCGACGGCCACCTCGCACGCCTCGATGATCTTCACGACTTCGCCGCGCGACTCGTCGAGGTTCTTGCCCAGCTCCGTCGAGACCAGGACGGCGATCTCCTCCATGTGCTCTTCCATGAGGGTCCTGTACTTGAAGAGCACCTGGGTGCGCCGGGTGATCGGCATGCTGGCCCACGGACCGAAGGCCGCGTGAGCCGACTCGATCGCCTCGGTGACCTCTGCCTCGGTGCACATCGGAGTCTCGGCGATCACTTCACCGGTGTTGGAGTCGGTGATCGGCAGGTAGTTGCTGGTCTTGGATTCCTTCCAGACGCCGTCGACGCAGTAACCCAGCGTCTTCACTGTTGATGCGACCTGTGCCATTGCGGTTCCTCTCCTGGATTCGGCCCCGGCGCACACCCCCTTGGGGACGACGCGGGGACAAGGGGACTCTCGAATACGATCAGACAGGCATCACTGCGTGATGTCGTACCACCTCCCACGATCGAATCGAGCGTGTTCGTGTTTCGTCAGTGTACGCGGGCAAAAACGGGAGAGCTCGCGCGACTCAAAGTGTACGGGGGACTCGCCTACGGCGGCAACCGGCGCGCGACGGACACGGGGATGAAGATCGGATGGGCGGGGCGCCGTTTCGGCGCCCCGCCCATCCCGCGTCGACCTTATGGACCGTCTCGCCTTAGCTGTACTTCACCCGCGGGTCGAGCCAGGTGTAGGCGATGTCGGTCACCAAGTTGGCGATGACGATCAGCATGGCGGCGAACACCACCGTGCCCATGATTATCGGCGTGTCCTGGTTGAGGATCGCCTGCCACGCCTGCTGGCCGATCCCGGGGATGCCGAACACCACCTCGATCACGAGCACGCCGCCGAGGAACCAGCCGACGTCTATGCCGAGCAGGGTGATGATCGGCGACCAGGCGTTGCGCAGGATGTGACGCGAGACTACCGTGCGCTCGGGTAAGCCCTTGGCGCGCGCCGCCTTGACGTAGTCGGTGTTGAGGATGTCGAGCATGCTCGAACGCAACATTCGCGAGTACCATGCGGCGCCCCCCAGCCCGAGCGTCAGCCCCGGCAGCACACCGGACCACGGGTGCCCCCAGCCGGAGTAGCTGCCGAGCGGGAACACGTGGATCTTGAAGGCGAGGGCGTACATGAGGATCATGCCCAGCCAGAACGAAGGCGCGGCGATGCCGAGCAGGCTGAACACGGTGAACGCCCGGTCGCGGAAGCTGTATTGCCGGAGCGCCGAGACCATCCCGATGGGGATGCCGATGAGCAGCTCGAAGAAGATGCCGAACACGGCGATCATCACCGTCGCCGGGAAGCGCTGCCAGATGGAGGTCGCCACCGGCTGTTGTGTCTGATAGGAGAATCCGAGGTTGCCGTGCAGCAGGTGCCACACGTAGATGCCGTACTGCTCGTACACCGGCTTGTCGAAGCCGTACTCCTTGGTGATGCGCGCGAGGACTTCGGGGCTGGCCTTGGTGCCGGCGATGCTCTTCGCCTTGTTCGCCGGCACCGCATACACGAGCAAGAACGTGATCAGGCTGACGAAGAAGAGGACGACGACCATCCACAGGCAGCGGCGCACGAGGTACTTACCCACGGTACCTCCCCGGGGCGGTGGTGAGGGGGCGGCGCGGCTGCGCCGCCCCCTCAGTCAGCTGCCGTCCCTGTCTCACTTCTTCCAGTAGTCCTGATACTCGAGTTGCCAGATCGGGTGGATGTAGAAGCCACCGACGTTGTCGGAGATCATCGTGTTGAAGACCGGCTGATACAGCGGTGCCGCTGGCGCCTGGTCCATGATGATCTTCTGCATCTGGCGGAAGAGGTCGATGCGCTTCGCCTGGTCGGTGGTCGCCTGGCTCTGGGCGTACAGCGCCTCGACCTGCGGGTCCCACCACCAGCTGGCATTCTCGCCGCCGTCCATGGTGGCCTGGGCCTTGCTGAAGAGGACGCCGACCCAGTCGGACGGGTCGGGGAAGTCCATGTACCAGTCGGAAAGCCCGAGCGGGATCGGGTTGCCCATTGTCATCGTCAGCGTCCAGTATGAAGACTGGTCCATCACCTTGATGTCTGCCTTGATGCCGACCTGGGCGAGGTCGTTCTGCAGCGACTGGGCGATCCGCGGGAACGGGTCGACGTTGTGCGTATAGAACGTCGTCTTGAAGCCGTTCGGGAACCCCGCCTCGGCGAGCAGTGCCTTCGCCTTGGTCGGGTCGTAGGTGTAGAACTGCGCCGCGGGGTCGTAGCCGGGCATGCCGTTGGGGTAGATCTGGTTGAGCGGCGTGCCCTGCCCGGCGAGCAGTTTCTGCAGCTTCGCACTATTGACTGCGTAGTTGACCGCCTGCCGCACCTTGAGGTTGTCGAACGGCTTGATCTTGGTGTTCATGAAGACGTAGAACCAGGCGATCTGCGGCGCGCCGCTAAGGTTCTTGCTCCATTTCGGGTCGTTCTTGACGCGCACATAGTCGGCTGCGGGCACGCCGTCACCGAGCACGTCGATGGTGCCGCGCTCGAGCTGCAGGAGCGCCGTGCTCGAGCCCGCGCCGAACTTGAAGTCGACGCCGTCGAGCCACACCTTGCCGGCGTCCCAGTAGTTCGGATTGCGCGTGAAGACGATCTCCTGGCCGGGCGTCCACTTGCTGAACATGAACGGGCCGGTGCCGAGCGGATGGTGCGGGTACTGGTTGCCCCACTTCTCCACCGTCGCCTTGTCGAGGACTTCGGTGAAGTTCATCGCGATCTTGTAGAGGAAGGTCGGATCGGGTTGCGTGAGGGTGATCGTCAGCGTCTGCGGGTCGACCACTTTGATACCGGTGATCTCCGTCGCCTTGCTGTTGGTGGCGTCGTACGCCTTGGCGCCGACGATGCCTTCATAGAACGTGATCGCCGGGGCCTTGGGCAGCCGCATCATGCGCTCGACGCTCCACTTCCAGTCCTCCGCCGTGACCGCGCGGTTGACCGGCGGCGCGAACTTGGCGTCCGTGCGCAGATGGAAGGTGTACGTGAGGCCGTCGGCCGAGAGGCCACCGTTCGCCGTGGTCGGCACCTCGGTGGCGAGGTCGGGGACGAACTTGGTGCCGGCCTCGCCTGCTGCCGGGGCGTACTTGATGAGCGTGTCGTACATCGCGTTCTCCATGCCCATCGACTTGACCTCGTACTGGATCGCGGGGTCGAGCCCTGAAGGCTCGCCCTGCCAGGCGACGTTCAGCACGCCGCCCTTCTGGGGTGTGCCGGTGGCGCCCCCGCCTCCGCCGCCGCCGCTCGAGCCGCAGCTCGCGACGACGAGCGTCAGCGCGACCACGAGCGTGAGCGTGGCCCCCAGCCGCATTCTCCATCGTCTCATCTTGACTCCCTTCTCATCCCTTGTGGCCTCGACCGAGCGAGGCTATTGCTGCCAGTAGTTTGCTGGGTCGAGTTCGTAGACCGGGTGCAGGTAGAAGCCGCCCAACGTCTTCGAGCACAGTGTCGTCTCGATCGGAGCATACAGCGTCGCGTACGGTGCCTGATCGAGGATGTACTTCTGCATGTCGGTGTACTTGGCGATGCGCGCCTGCGGGTCGGTCATCGCCTGCGCCTCCGTGTACATCGTCTCGAGCTCCGGTGTCCACCAGAAGCTCGAGTTCATGCCGCCTGCCACGGCGCTCGCCTTGCTGAACAGCGGCGCGATCCAGTCGGACGGGTCGGGGTAGTCCATCCACCAGCCGAAGCTGCCCATCGTCGACTTGCCGGGCTGGCCCTGGAACGTGTAGTAGGCGTTGTTGCTCATCGTCCGCAGATCCGCCTGGATGCCGATCGCCGCCAGGTCGTTCTGCACCGACTGCATGAGCTTCGGATCGGGATCGACGTTGTCGGTGTAGATCTGCGTCTTGAAACCGTTGGGAAAGCCGGCTTCGGTGAGTAACTGCTTCGCCTTGGTGGGGTCGTAGCCGTAGTACTTCACTCCCTCCTGGTAGCCGGGCATGCCCGGTGGATAGATCTGGTAAAGCGGCACGGCCTGCCCGGCCTGGAGCTTGACGAGCTTGTCGCGGTTGATCGCCCACGAGACCGCTTGGCGTACCTTGACGTTGTCGAACGGCTTCGAGAGCACGTCCATGTACAGGTAGCTGATGGCGATCAGCGGTTGCGAGAAGAGGTACTTGCTCCAGGTCGGGTCGTTTTTGATGCGGACGACGTCCGACGGCGGCACGTTGTCGCCGAGCGCGTCGACCTCGCCGCGCTGCAACTTGAGCAGCGCCGTCGACGGCGTGAACGACATCATGTAATCGATCTCGTCCGCCCACACATGATTGGGATCCCAATAGTTGGGGTTGCGCTTGAGCACGATCTCCTGGCCCGGCGACCAGCTCACGAACATGTACGGCCCGGTGCCCAGCGGGTGACGGCCGATGTTCCTGCCCCACTTGTCGACCCACTCTTTGGGGATCACGTCGCAGAACTCCATCGTGACCGCATTGAGGAAGGAGAGGTCGGGACTGTCGAGCTGGATCTTCACGGTGTACGTGTCGGGCGTCGTGATGCCGGTCACCTCTGTGGCCTTGCCCGAGTTGAACGCCTTGGCGCCGGTGATGTTCAGGTAGAACGACTGGCCCGGCGGCACGGGCGTCGTCTTGGGGTCGAGCACCCGTTCGATCGTGTACTTGAAGTCCTGAGCCGTGACTTCGCGGCTGACGGGCGGCTGGAACTTGATGCCGTGCTTCAGGTGGAAGGTGTAGGTCAGGCCGTCGGCGCTGATGCCGCCGTTCTGCGTGCTCGGCACCTCGGCAGCGAGGCAGGGGATGAGCTTCGTGCCCTCCACTCCCGGCTTCGGGTTGTACTGCAGGAAGCTCTGGAAGACGCTGTGCTCGACGCTCCAGTCGATCACGTTCCAGGCGATCGCCGGGTCCAGGCTCGACGGCTCCGAGAAGTACGAAAGGGTGATCGTCCCGCCCTTCTTTGGCGTGCCCGTGGACTGCCCGGTGTTGCCGGTGCTCTTGCTGCCGCAGCCCGTCGCGAGCACCGCGAGGGCGACAAGCGCCAGCGTGGCGACGAGCGGCATGACGATTTGACGTGATCTCGATCGCATGGCTCCCCCTTCTCCCCGATCTTCGTTCTCCCCGATCCCATGTGAAGTGCTGTGTTCGCCAATGGCCACGGTCAGCGCCGCCGTTGCTGTGGGTCGAAGGCGTCGCGCAAGCCGTCGCCGACTAGGTTGAACGCGAGCACGGTGAGCGTGATCGCCAGACCCGGATAGATGACCAGGTGCGGCGCCGAGAGGTAGTACGGCTGGCCGTCGGAGATCATCTGGCCCCACGAGGGCGTCGGCGGCTGCACGCCGAGGCCGATGTAGCTCAATACGGCCTCGAAGAGCACCGTGGTGGCGATGCCGAGGCTCGTGTAGACGATGATCGGCGCCACGAGGTGCGGCAGGAGGTGGCGGAAGAGGATGCGGCGATTGGTGCAACCGGTGAGCCGCGCCGCATCGACGAACTCCTTCTCGCGGATACTCAGCACTTCGCCGTGGATGACGCGCGTCATCGGCGTCCAGTAGACGATGCCGATGACGACGACGAGGATCCACAGCCCGGGCTTGAGCACCGAGATGAGCGCCATCGCGAAGAGGTAAATGGGGAACGCCATCATCACATCGGTGGCGCGCATGATCAGCGTCTCCACCCAGCCGCGGAAGAAGCCGGCCATCAAGCCGAAGATGACGCCGAGCACGAGCGCGAAGCCGTTGGCGCAGATGCCGATGACGAGCGACACGCGCGCGCCGTAGATGATCCGCGAGAGCAGGTCACGACCGAGCGTGTCGGTGCCGAGCCAGAAATGGCGGCTCGAGCCGACGGGCATGCCGTCCATGGTCAGCCCGCTGTCGTACTGCGTCAACGGGTTGTGTGGCGCGATCCACTTGGCGAACACGGCGACGATCACGAGCACCACGATGGTGACCAACCCTGCGAGGGCGAACTTGTCCTTGCGGAAGCGCAGCCGCACCTCATTCCAGGTGGAGCGGTGCTCGACCAGGGGGCTGTCGGCGGACCAGTCGGCGCGGGTCTTCTCCAGGTCGACGACTTCGCCGTCGGCAACCATGTCGTGCGGCGGCAGATACGCCATCAGTCGTCACCCCTCTGGGTGCCGGCGGCGGTCTCGGCGAGGTCGTTCTCGCCGGCCCTGATCTGCGGGAAGTCGGCGCTGGTGATCAGATGGCAGGCGGCCCAGTGACCGGGTCGCACTTCGAGGAGCGGCGGGTCGTCGACGTCGCACTTGCCTTCAAGGGCTGCCGGACAACGGGGGTGGAAGTGGCAGCCCGACGGCGGATCGGCCGGGCTCGGCACGTCGCCGGTGAGTACCACGGCACGGCGCTGCTCTTCGGCCGCCGGGTCGGGGATCGGCACGGCGCTGAGCAGCGCCTGTGTGTAGGGGTGCATGGGCTCGCCGTACAGGACTTCGTTCGCGGCGAGCTCGACGATGCGCCCCAGGTACATCACGGCGACACGGTCCGAGATGTGGCGCACCACCGAGAGGTCGTGCGCGATGAACAGGTACGTCAGGCCGAACTTGGTCTGCAGTTCCTTGAGCAGATTGATGATCTGTGCGCGGATGCTCACGTCGAGCGCCGAGATCGGTTCGTCGCAGACGACGAACTTGGGGTCGATGGCGAGCGCGCGGGCGATGCCGATGCGCTGCCGCTGGCCGCCGGAGAACTCGTGCGGGTAGCGGTTGAGCGTGTTCGGGTTGAGGCCGACGAGCTGCAGCAGCTCGCGCACCCGCTCCTGGCGCAGCTTGCGCGAGGGCTGCAGCTTGTGCACGAGCAGCGGCTCGCCAACGATGTCGGCCAGTGTCATGCGCGCATTCAAGCTCGCGTACGGGTCCTGGAAGATCATCTGCATGCTCCGTCGCCGGGCGCGGAGCCTGCGTCCACGCAGGCGCGCGAGATTGGCGCCTTCGTAGAGTACGTGCCCGCCGGTCGGCGCGAGCAGGTGGAGGATCGCCCGCCCGGTCGTCGACTTGCCGCAACCCGACTCGCCGACGAGACCGAGGGTCTCGCCGCGCAGCACGTCGAAGGAGATGCCGTCCACGGCGCGCACGGCGCCGATCTGGTGGCGGAACACGACACCGCTGGTGATCGGGAAATGGACCTTGAGGTCGCGCACGGCGACCAGGGTCTGCTCGGTGCCGCTCTCGACTCCCCGAGCCGCGGCGCGGGCGACGGCGCTCCGCCAGACAGTGAACTGCAGGGCGGCGGGGACGAGGAGCGCCACGCTGAGCAGTATCCACAGCCACACGCCGACCTGTGCTGCCGTGACGATGTGATGGAGGTTCTGCACGTCGGTAGTGGTGCGTGCGAGACGGAACGGCAGCGCGGCCGTGGCGGAGCCCAGGCTGGACTGCAGGCCGTGCACCGCGAACAACATGCCGACGCCGACGCCGATGCCGAGCAGCGCCCAGATGCAGAAGACGATCCACGCCCGGCGCGGGAAGAACTTCATGCTCTGCGCCGAACCGACGACGGGCGTCGTCCAGAGCGCCAACAGAGCGCTCTCGAAGAGCACGGCCAGCAGGACGACGTCGTAGTGGCTGACGGGCGTGTCGACGCCGCGCTTGAGCCCAAAGGCGAACGCTGCTACCACGGCGAGGACGACGAACGCGAGCGCCGCATTGCCCCAGGAGCAGATCAGCGCGACACGCTTGGCGAGCGGGGCTTCGCCGGTGACGCGCAGATCCTTCGTCTCGCCACTCACGCGAGCACCTCGGCCAGCAGTGACTTGTAGTGGAAGCAGGCGCTGAGGCGGCCGTCGGCCGTTGTGAACAACGGTGGCACGGCCGCCCAGCACTCCTCCGAGGCGAGCCAGCAGCGCGGTGCGAAAGCGCAGCCTGGCGGCAGGTGCGAGAGGTCGGGCGGCAGGCCTTCGATCGACTCCAGCGTCGCCTTGCGCGGCTCGTTGAGCCGCGGTACCGAGCGCAACAGACCGACGGTGTAGGGGTGATGCGGGTGCGGGAAGAGCTGTTTGGCCGGTCCGGTCTCGACGATGCGGCCGGCGTACATCACGAGGATGCGCCGGCACATGCCGGCGACCACGCCGAGGTCGTGGGTTATCGTGATGATCGCCGCACCGAGCTCTTCGGAAAGTCGCTTCATCAGCCTCAGGATCTGCGCCTGGATCGTCACGTCGAGCGCCGTGGTGGGCTCGTCGGCGAGCAGCAGCTTGGGGTCGCAGCTGAGCGCGATCGCGATCATCACGCGCTGGCGCATGCCGCCCGAGAACTGGTGTGGGTAGTCGTGGATGCGCTGCTCGGCCTTGGGGATGCCGACCTGCTGGAGAAGCTCGATCGAGCGCGTGACGGCTTCGCTGTGGCTCATGTGCAGATGCAGCTCGAGGGCTTCGGTCATCAGGCGCTCGATCGAGAGCACGGGGTTGAGCGAGGTCACCGGGTCCTGAAAGATCATCGCGATCTCGCGCCCGCGCACGGCGCGCACGTCCTTCTCCGGCAATGCGAGCAGGTCGCGACCGCCGAAGAAGATGCTGCCGCTCACGGTCGCGTTGTTGAGCATGCGCGTGAGGCCGAGGATCGCCGAGGCGGTGACGCTCTTGCCACAGCCCGATTCGCCGACGAGGCCGACGAGCTCGCCGGGGTCCATGCCGAAGCTGACGTGGTCGACGGCGTGGACGACTCCCTCCTGGGTGGCGAAATCCACCGTCAGGTCGCGCACGTCGAGGAGCTTCTGAGGTTCGACCGCCATGGCAATCCGTAGCATAGCGACAGAGGCGGTGCATTGCGAATAGTCCTTATGCACCGCTGTGTTCGACGATGAGACCCGAACCGCCGCGGCCGTATACGTTGACAGCACGCCCGCTGTCACACTATATCGCCAGCAACGATAGCTTTCGCAGCGGGCGGCCGGTCAAGGAGGTCCGGGTGACCAGAAGGAACTTTCTCACGTGGTTGATCGGGTCGACGGCGACGGCGGCACTTGCCGTGATCGTTTATCCGATCTTGCGCTTCCTCAAGCCGCCCGCCTTCGTCTCCGCCGCGATGGGTCAGGTCGTCAACCTCGGGGCGGTGAGCGCGTTCCCGCAGGGTCAGCTCACCGCCGCCATCGTCGGCGGCAAGCCGGTCATCGTCACCAACGTCGCCGGCAAGGTCACCGTGTACTCGGCGATCTGCACCCATCTGGGCTGCGTCGTCGCCGTCGCCGGCGCCAAGCTGGACTGTCCGTGTCATAACAGCGTGTTCGGCGCCGCCGGCGAGGTCCTCCACGGGCCGGCGACACTGCCACTGCCCACCTACGACGCCAAGGTGAGCGGCGGCTCGCTGCTCGTCGGCCCGGTGAACTTCTCCCGCGCCGCCTATCCCGCCTGGTACCGCGGCCAGTTCCAACAATGAGAGTCGATCCGCGCAGCGGAGGTGAGCATGGCGACCAGTAGACCCAAAGCGGTGCTGGACTGGGTCAACAACAGGCTCGGCACCGAAGAACTGATGGAGGACCAGTACAACCGCATCGTCCCCATCCACGCGACGAACTACATCTACTGCTTCGGCGGTATCGCCTTCGTGCTCTTCATCATCCTCGTGATCACCGGCATCCTGCTGGCCGTCTACTACCAGCCGACGCCCGACACCGCGTACCAGAGTGTGGTCAACATCGCCACGCACGTGCAGTTCGGCTGGTGGATCCGCTCGATCCACAAGTGGGCCGCCGGCGCGATGGTGCTGCTCGTCTTCATCCACATGCTCCGTGTCTTCTTCACCAGCGCGTACAAGCGGCCCCGCGAGCTCAACTGGCTCAGTGGCGTGGCACTGCTCATGCTCACGATGGGCTTCGGGTTCACCGGGTACCTGCTGCCCTGGGACCAGAAGGCGTACTGGGCGACGCGCGTGGGCACCGACATCGCCGGCTCGACACCGTTCATCGGCCACTTTCTGCTCGTGAGCCTGCGTGGCGGCGAGACGATCAGCGCCGCCACGCTCGGCCGCTTCTACGACCTGCACGTGCTCGTCTTCCCGGCGATCATCATCCTGCTGCTCGGCGGACACTTCTGGATGATCCGCCGGCACGGCATCTCGGGGAGGTTGTAGCGATGGCCAACATCGTCGACAGACCGCGCATGGAACGCACATCGCGCTACTACTGGGAGCGCGAGCACGAACCGGGAGAGAAGTTCATCCCGTATTTCTGGCAGGAGTTCACCTCGCAGGTGATGGTCTTCTTCCTCTTCCTCGGGATGATGGGCGGGTTGGCGCTGCTCTGGCCCGCAGGGCTCTCCGAACGCGCCAACCCGCTGGTCACGCCGCCCGGAACCAAGCCGGAGTGGTACTACCTGGGCCTGTACCAGCTGCTCAAGGTGCCCAAGGTCACCGACCAGATCGGTCTTCTCATCGTGGCGGTGATCATGGTGCTGTTGGTCGCGCTCCCGTTCGTCGACCGCGGCCCCGAACGCAATCCGTTGCGCAAACCGGTGACCTCGACGGTCGCCGGCCTGCTGATCGGCGCGACCGTCGCCCTCACGATCTGGGGCGCGGTGGCCAAATGAGCACAAGGGAGAGAGGCATGAAACGCACCGTTCTCGGACTCGCCCTCGGGCTGTCGGTCGTCGTTGCGGTCGTCGCCGTCGGCTGCGCCAGCCTGGCCACGCCGGAGGCGCCGGGCACGGCTGCACCGGCGGCTACGTCGACGGCGCCGCCGGCGGCAAGCCAGCAGTTCAAGGACGGCGCCACGCTCTATGTGCAGTTCGCCTGCGTGCGCTGCCATGGCGCCGACGGCGTCGGCGGCATCCCCAATCGGCTCAATGTGGGCGGTGACGACACGATCCCGCCGCTCAACAACGTCTATCGCGACAAGACCGAGCAGTTCACCAATCAGGTCGCGATCACGCAGGTCCTGATGGAGGGCGCCGTCGTCAGCAAGAAGCCCGGCGTGATCAACATGCCGTCGTGGAAGGGCATGATGACACCGGCGCAGGCCGACGCGATCGCGGGGTACATCCTCGCCGGCTTCCCGCACGTGGGACCGCCGGTCGACTTCGACGTCGCCAAGCCGAGCGACATTTACACGGCGTACGCGTGCATCCTCTGCCACGGCCAGGTCGGCCCCAACGCGTCGCCTTCGCCCGCTCCCAACCCCCTGAGCGCGGACAAGGCGGTGCCGTGGTTGCGCAATCCCGGCGACGCTGCCTCGCTACAGGAGTTCCTGGGCTTCATCATGAACGGCTCGGTCACCGCTCCCGGCAAGAAAGGCGAGCTGCTCATGCCGGCCTGGGGCCAGATCATGAGCACGCAGCAGGTCAGGGCGATCCTGCGGTACATCCAGGATGGACCCAAGGCTAAGACACTGTCGCCACCGCCGCAGCCGACGCCGCTGGTGACGCCGACGAGTAGTTCGGTCTCCGGCTCGGCGACTGCCAGCCCGGCCCCGGCGGCGAGTCCATGATGAGCGTGCTCGCGCAGATACCGTTGTCGCCGTCGCTGCGTACGCGGCTGATCGCGCTCCTCGTCATCGAGGTGGTGCTGGCGGTCGTAGTCGTCGCTTCGTGGCTGAAGTACCGCCAGCTCAAGCACGTGTCCATCGACGAATGGTTCGCCGAGCGCGACAGGCACGCCTCGGCGCGCGTGCGGCGGATGATGCAGGAGTCGCACGAGCAGTGGGAAGCGGAGCGGGGGGCGGCCGAAGCGGCGGAGCGGCAGACGGATGACGAAGCGGAGCGGCACGCCCCCTAGGTCACGGCGTGGGCGCCGGCGTCGACGTGCACGATCTCGCCGGTGACGGCGCGGGCGAGGTCGCTGAGCAGGAACACGGTGGCATCGGCGACCTCGTCGATGGTCACGTTGCGGCGTAGTGGCGTGTGCCGTTTGAGCAGGTCGAGCATGCTGGCGAAATCCTTGATGCTGCGCGCCGCGACCGTGTGGATCGGGCCGGCGGAGATGGCGTTGACGCGGACGCCCGCCGGCCCGAGGTCGGCGGCGAGATAGCGCACACTGGCCTCGAGCGAGGCTTTCGCCGGGCCCATCACGTTGTAGTTGGGCACGACACGATTCGCACCGGCATACGTCATCGTCACGAGTGAGCTGCCGGCAACGAGCAGCGGGCGGGCTTCGCGGGCGACCGCGATGAGACTGTAGGCACTGATGTCGTTAGCGGCGGCGAAGCCTGCCCGTGTCGTCTCGGCGAAGCCGCCCTGCAAGTCCTCGGCCGGAGCGTAGGCGATGCTGTGTACGAGGCCGTGCAGCACCGGCATCTTCTCGCCGACCCGGGCGAAGGCGGCGGCGACCGCTTCGTCGCTGGACACGTCGCACTCGATCATCGGCACGGCGCCGAGCTTGGCGGCCAGGTCGGCGAGCCGTCCCTTGAGTCGCTCGGCCTGGTAGGTGAGAGCGACCGCGCCGCCCTCTCTGTGCACCGCCTCCGCTACCGCCCAAGCGATACTGCGCCGGTTGGCGGCGCCCATGATCAGGATGTTCTTGCCTTGGAGCAGGCCGGCCACGATGTCCTCCCTGTGTGTCGGGGCTACTTTACCCCGCGCGGGCCGTCAGGGCAGTGTCAACGCGTCGGCATCGACGCCGGCCGGCAGGGGTTGGACCAACGCCGGCGCGCCCGTCAGGGAGTAGAAGGATCTCAGTTCGGGGCTCCCGGTCGGCGTCGGTGGAGTCGACCCGCTGCCATACTGTGCGACCGGATCAAGATAGAGCACGCACAGGGTGCCGGCCGCCAGCGGCGGCGTGCCGACCACGAAGAGCGAGACCGCGCGCGCCTGCACGGCGCCCTTGAGCACGCGCACGATCGCGAAACGCTGCGCGCCGTCCGCCACAGCTCTGGCGCGCACGACGACCACCCGCCGCCACGATTGAGCCTCGGCCGCGAGGCGGGCGACGAAGTCTCCCGCACTGCCGTTGGTCGCCGACGCGGGAGTCGGATATGCGCTGAGATTCGACGAGTTGCCGGCTTGCTCACCGATCGTCTTGGCCTGATCCTGCGGCGCGGAGTACTCGCTGCGCGCGGTCGTCGTCGGTCCGCCGCGGAACTGCGCGTCGACGACGGCGACGGAGACGGCGGCGACGATCGCCAACGCCGCGGCGTACGCGAGCGCGCGGCGGCCGAAGAAGCCGCGCCGCGGCGCCGTTTCACGATGCTCGAAGTACGGACGCAGCGCCTGCCAGCGCGCGTCGGCCGGATTGTCGTAGACCGGCGGCGCGGGCGGCACGGCGGAGCGGATGCCGCTCTCGACCTGCTCCAGGTCGGCCTGCATCGCCGCGAGGCGGTCGCGCAGCGCCTCGTTGCCGGCGAGCGCGCTACGCAACTCGGCATCGTCTTCGAGCCCAAGCGCGTAGGCAAGCAGCCGGTCGTCGTCGAAGCCGGCGCTCCCCGGCGCGCCGCCGGCAAGATCGCGCCCGTCGATGTGCTCGTGCTCAGTCATGTCCGTCTTTCGTCGGCGAGACCCGTGCGGACGGCGCGGCGTCGGTCGTCAGCGCCGTTCTCAGTCGCGCCATCGCGCTGTGCAGCCGCGACTTGACCGTGCCCAGCGGCACTTGCTGCGTCTGCGCGATCTCCTCGAGCGCCATGTCGGCGAAAAAGCGCAGCGCGACGGTCTCGCGGAACTCCACCGGCAGCGCCGCGAGAGCGGCGCGCAACGCCGGGTCGGCGGCGCGCGGCTCGTCTTCGGTGACGCGCGCCGGCGCCACCCGGGCGAGACGATCAACGAGGCCAAAGCGTGTCTTGCGTCGCCGGCCGAGATCGCGGCCTGTGTTGAGGATCACGCGATAGAACCAGCCGAGGAACACCTCTTGCTGAGGGAGTCTGGCGCGAAACACTTTGATGAACACCTCTTGCACGGCGTCGTCTACCTCCTCGCAGAGGCCTTGCAGGTAGAGGATCCGGCGCACCTGCGGAGCATAACGGCGGAAGAAGTCCGCCCGTGCTTCGGGCTGGGCTCGCTGTAACCGTTCCACGAGACCGCTCGGCAGCTCGTCGATGCCCGTCCTCCGCAGGTAGAGACGCACCGGCCGCACGCCAAGTTCGCGGCCCCGACGGGGGAAGTATAGCGCGGCGCTTCGCGCTGCTCCGCAGGGGCGAGTGCCGCGCCACCAGCGTCTGAGTCAGTCGAATCCCAGCAAAGTGACCTCACGCTCGAGGCGGATCCCGCTGCGTTCGAAGACCACGCGCGCCACTTCGTCGGCGAGCGCACGGATGTCGGTGGCGGCGGCGCCCGGCAGCGCGACGATGAAGTTGGCATGATCGACGCTCACCTGCGCCCGCCCGACGGTCAGTCCCTTGAGTCCGGCGTCCTCGATCAGGCGAGCTGCCGGCAGGTCGGACGCCGGGTTCTTGAAGAAGCTTCCGCACGAGCCGTACTCGAACGGGTGCTTGCGGCGGCGTAACTCGGCGTCGCGGGCGATCTCGTCGAGCAGCGCGTTAGGCGCGCCGCCGACCAAGGCGAAGCGCGCCGTGACGACTACCGCCCGCAGGTCTTGTTTGAACGCGCTCGAGCGGTAGCCGAGCCGCAGGTCGGCGGGCACGAGCGTGTCGGCCTGCCCGCCGCCGATCACCTGCACGTCGATGAGCGCGTCGCCGACGGCGCGCCCGTAGGCCCCCGCGTTGCCGACGACGGCGCCGCCGATCGAGCCGGGGATGTTGCCGGCGAACTCGAGGCCGGCGAGGCCCTGCTGGGCTAGGTCGGTGACGACCACCGGCAGCAGGGCGCCGGCGCCGGCCGTCAGCACTTCACCGTCGAGGGTCGTCTCCGCGTTGCGTGCCAGCACGACGAGGCCGCGCACACCGGCGTCGCCGACGAGAACGTTCGTCGCTTGGCCGAGCACCGTGAGCGGCAGGTCGAGCTCGGCAGCGAGCGTCGCGGCGCGCACCAGCTCCGCCGATGTGCGCGCCGCATACAGGTAGTCGGCGGGACCGCCGATGCGGTAGGCGCAGTGCGGCGCCAGGAGCACGTCGCGGGCGACGCCGGGGAGCTCCTGGGCGAGCGTCTCGGCGATGTCGGGCAGGGCGATCGGGTCCCCTTACTTGTAGGCCCAGCCGTGGAACCAGACCATGTAGCCGAGGAAGCCGTGCGCCAGGGCGACAAGAAGGATCAGAAAGCCGTTCACCCGGTGCCAGGCGAACGGCAACTTGATCACTCTCGTGCCGACCAGGACCTGGAAGACGACGAGCACGGCCAGCAGGATGCCGCCCCATATGTTGAGCGGCTTGCCGGCCACGGACGGAATCAGATAGGCGAACATGGATCCTCCCCTTGATTGTGAGCGCTCGTTGAGGCGCATCCTACAGCGTGGACGGCATTCTTGGGCGCGCCGGCGACGTTTTCGTATCCCCGGCGCCCCCCACGCCGACCCGGACGAGGTCTTGACGGCGCGCCCTTCGCCGCATAAACTCCGCAAATCCTAGGGACTAGAGGGAGAAAGCTGTGCAGGACGCGCACGTGTCGACCAAGTGCCACTACGCGATAAAGGCGCTCGTACGGCTCGCCGTCGCCAACGGCGAGGGGCCGGTGCGGGCGCGC
>Ga0207932_1000282_pt1 | contig 17318 bp, 16 predicted proteins | sample NGESurdeep092012_FD_184480 | JGI IMG/M metagenome (GOLD analysis project Ga0207932, IMG submission 184480) | Arctic peat soil microbial communities from Barrow, Alaska - NGEE Surface sample 415-2 deep-092012 (SPAdes) | ecosystem: Environmental > Terrestrial > Soil > Wetlands > Peat ...
CGGGCGGCGTCGACTCATCGGTGGCCGCCGCGATGCTGGTGCGCGATGGCTACGACGTGGTCGGCGCCACCATGAAGCTGCACAGCGACGGCGCCGACGTTCCCGACAAGCCCTGCTGCTCGCTCGACAGCGTGAACGACGCGCGGCGCATCGCCGAGCGCATCGGGATTCCGCACTACGTGCTGAATCTCGAGAAGTCGTTTGCTCGCGACGTGCTCGACGATTTCGTCGCCGAGTACGCCCGCGGCCGCACGCCGATCCCCTGCGTGCGCTGCAACACGTTCACGAAGTTCCACGATCTCATGCTGAAGGCCGACGCGATCGATGCGCAGTTTGTCGCGACGGGCCACTATGCGCGCGTCGTGAACAGCGAGCTCAATCGCGGCATCGACGACGCGAAGGACCAGACCTATTTCCTCTGGGGGATCGAGCGCTCCGCCATCTCGCGCATGCTCCTGCCGGTGGGCGAGATGACCAAGGCCGAGACGCGCAAGCTGGCGCACGAGCTCGGGCTGAACCTCGTGGCCGAAAAGCCGGAGAGCCAGGAGATTTGCTTCGTCCCCGACGGGAACTACGCGCGGATTCTCGAGGAGCACCTCGGGGCCGATGCGCCGTCGCTCTCACCGGGGCCGATCGTGCTGGGTGACGGCACGGTGGTCGGTGAGCACGCCGGCTTTGCGCACTACACCATCGGCCAGCGGCGCGGCGTGCCCGGCGGATACAGCGAGCCGATGTTCGTGATCGCGATTCGCGCCGAGGATCGCGCGGTGGTGATCGGGCCGCGTGAAGAGCTGCTCGGCCGCGGCGTGGTCGCGCGCGGAGTGAACTGGCTCGTGGATCCGGCGCCGGTGGTCGGCGATCGCGTGGGTGTACGCGTCCGGCATCGCGCGCCGATCGTGCCGGCGGAGATCGTGCGACTCGATGGCGACGAGATCGAACTCGCGCTCGACGAGTCCGTACGAGCGATCGCGCCGGGGCAGTCGATCGTGCTCTACGACGGCGACCGCGTTCTGGGCGGGGGGTTCATCGAGACAGCGCAGCCCTCGCGCGCGACGCTGCCCTTGCTCGCCACGCGGTAACGGCAACAGCGAGTAACTGGTTCTTGGTCATTGGTTGTTGGTAAACCAATTGGCATACCAACAACCAACGCACTAGGAACGTTTCAACTTCTTCAGTATCGCGTCGACGCTCGCAGGCAGGAACATGTCGTCCGAGATCGCGGCGACTTCCTCCGCCTCGCGCCAGCGGTCCTCGAGTAGGTAGAGTTCGCCTTCCAGCGCGCGGCGCTCGTCTTCCTCGTGCAACGACATCTCGAGGGCCAAGCGAACCGACGCCGGCATCTCCTTGATGACGGCACCTCCGTCCAGCTTCGTTCGCACAGGCCAAGACCAGCGAGACGGCGAAGAGTCGCGTTTCGGGACAGTTGTCCGATAACGAGTGGCCATCGAAGTAAAGAGTTTCTGCGTGTCACCGGACTGCTCAAGGGCGTGAACGGCATCGGTTACATCTTCCGTCGATCCGCCTGCACGATTGATACGCGGAAGGAGGTGACGCGCGGCACTGATCGCTTCGTCGCCAGACAGCACCACTGCTGGATTCCAATCCTTCAGGAACCCCGCCGACGTCAATGGCTTATGGCGAATCTTCATCTCGAATCCGCCCTGGCCATCCGGCTTGAGCGTGATGCGCTCGAGATCCCGCTGGCCAACGCGGAGGACGGTCCCCTGCAACGGAAGTCGCGCGGCCGTGCGAAACTTTCGCAGATTGATCAATTGCTGTACGAGCTGGAATGAGCCCGCGCCAATAGCTCCCATCGCCAGTCCTCCGGCGATCAACCCTCCGGCGACGACCACGCCTCCACCGACGAGCATGTAGTACTTTCGCCGCCTCCGATGGAACTGATCCCCATACCGCCACGCCGCCATCTCCGGCCGCTGCGGATCGCCAACCCGCACGAGCGTTGTCCCCTCCTTCAATCGCGCGAGCCCGATGTTGTCCGTCGACACGCGCAGCTTCGTGTCGCGAAACAACCGCTCGCATTCTTCAATGGCCTCCCATCGCTCCTCGAGCGGCGAGAGATTCCATCGCTCGCACGCGCGGCACACGACCCACAGCCGGCCCTTCGCCGCGTCGAACGCGAGGCGACGGCCAACCGGAAAGTGCTCGATGGCCTCGTTGGCGCCGAGACCGGAGTGACAGAAGATGCAGGTGGAGTACAACTCCGCCCTTAGAGCGCGAGCCCCGCCGCCTCGGCAAACTCTTTCATCAACTGCGCCTGTTTCTCGTTGAGCTTCTCGGGCACCGTCACCGAGAGCTCCACGATCAGGTCGCCGCGCTTGCCTTCCTTGGCGATCCCCTGGCCGCGCACGCGAAAGCGTTTCCCGCCCGGCGTGCCCGCGGGAATCTTGATCGAGACCGTCTTCTCGTCGAGCGTCTCGACGCTCACCTTGGACCCGAGCGTCGCCTGCGCGATGTTCACCGGCGCGTGCACCACAAGATCGAGTCCCTCTCGCGACCAGTGCTCGTCGTTCTTCACCTGGAACGTGATCATGATGTCACCGGGCGGCCCACCATGCAGTCCGCGCCCGCCCTGCCCCTTCAGCCGGATCTTCGACCCCGTGTCCACGCCAGGCGGCACCGAGATGTTCACCTTCTTGCGGCTGCGCTGTTCACCCGATCCGCCGCACGTCGGGCATTTTGTCGACGGCACCGTTCCCTTTCCGAGGCACATCGGGCACGGACGGTTCACGGCGAATCCGCCCTGACCGAACGAGATCGTCCCGCGGCCGCCGCACTCGGGGCAGCTCTGGATCTTCGCGCCCGGCGCTGCGCCGCTGCCCTTGCACGTCACACACTCCTCGTTGAGTTCGAGCTCGATCGGCACCTTGCCGCCGAGCGCCGCCGTGCGAAACGGGATGTCGAGTGTGGTGTCGACGCTCTGACCCTGCTCGGGTCCGCTCGGCCGCTGGGCGCGTCCGGCACCGCCGCCGAACATGGAGCTGAACAGGTCACCGAGCCCGCCAAGGCCGCCCACGTCGAATTCGTCGAACGTGCCGGCGCTCGACCCGCCGGCAGGGCCTCTCGAACGGGCGCCGCCCGGGCGAGCGCCGCCGCCGCCGCCGCGCGAGGATCGCGGGGAATAACCGTCGAACGCGCCGAGGCGGCGCATCTCATCGTACTGATGACGCTTCTTTGCGTCGCTCAGTACCTGGTACGCCTCTGAGATTTCCTTGAAGCGCTCCGCGGACTTCGCCTCGCCCTTGTTCGAGTCCGGGTGATGCTGCTTCGCGAGACGACGATACTGCTTCTTGATCTCGTCGGCGGTGGCCTTTTCGGACACGCCGAGGACGTTGTAGAAGTCTTTCTGAGCCATCGGCAGGGTTAACCTTCGCTCCCGTCAAAAGACTTCCACTGCTTCACCACCACTCGCGCGGGACGCAGCAACAGTCCGTTGAACACGTAGCCCACCTGAAAAACCTGCGCGACGAGATGATCCTCGTCCGGGCTCTCGGCTGGCGCGGTGGTGACCGCCTCCTGCACCGCGGGATCGAACGGCTGCCCTACCGGGTTCACGATCTCGAGACCGTGGCCCGCAAGCGACTTGAGCAGCTTCTTCTCGACCATTTCGACGCCCTGCTGCAGGGTGAGCGCGTCAGTGGTCTCCGGATCGACGTGCGCGAACCGTCCCAGGTCGTCGAGCGCTTCGAGGATGCCGCGGATCAGCAGCGACATGCCCTTCAGTTCCGCTTCCTGACGCTCGCGCACCATGCGCTTGCGGTAATTGTCGTAGTCGGCGGCCTGGCGGAGCACTTTGTCCTTCTGCTCGGCGAGCAGGCCCGTGGCGATGCCAAGCTGTGCCTCGAGTGCCACCAGCCGGGAATCCGCTGAGGGAATGACGCCGTCCTCCGCCTGAAAGAGCGCGTCGTCGAACGGGTTCGAGCCCGGAGGCATGGTGTCGTCGTTCATTGCATGTAAACTACGCAGGGGACCCTTATGACGTTTCGCTCAGGGCGCGCCGCAACATATTGAGGGCTGCCTGAGCGCTCCGGCGGCGAATCTCGTCCCGGTCGCCGATCATCTGCACCTTGGTCGAGCGGATCGCGCCACCCGCCGAAACCGCGATGCAGACGGTACCCACGGGCTTTTCCGGCGTACCGCCCGCGGGCCCGGCGATCCCCGTAATTCCGACACCCACCTCCGCGCCAAACCGCGCGCAGACACCGGCAGCCATTTCGCGCGCCGTCTCCTCGCTTACGGCCCCATGCACGCGAAGGGTGCCGGCAGCAACGCCGAGATGCGATTCCTTCACTTCGTCGGCGTACGCGATCACGCCGCCGAGCATCACGTCGCTCGAGCCGGCGATGGCGGTAATGCGCGCACCCAGCATGCCTCCGGTGCAGCTCTCGGCAACGGCGATCTTCATCCCGCGGCTCCGCAGCAGGTCGAGCACGACGGCGGCAAGATCGGTCTTGTCTTCGCCGTACACATACGCGCCGAGCACCGCGCGAAGTTCGGCGGCGCCGGCGTCGAGCGCGCGCGCGGCCTCGAGGGCGCTCCGGTCGCGCGAGGTGAGCCGCAGGTCCGTTCCCTCCACCGAGGGGAGATACGCGAGCGGCAGCCCTTTCGGCCCCTTCGCGAGCGTCCCGAGAAGGTCCGCGAGCGCCGACTCGCCGATGCCGATCGTTCGCAGCGTGCGCGACACGATGACGTTCGGCGTTCCGGCCGTCAGCGCACGAAGGCGCGGCAGGAGCTCGTCGGCGAGCATTCCGCGCATCTCGCGCGGCACGCCGGGGAGCATCGCCACCCAGCGCGGCGTGGGTGAGCGCTCGTCCTCGAGCCAGATTCCCGGCGCGGAGCCGTGCCGGTTCTGCAGGATCACCGCGCCCTCGGGAATCATCGCCTGCTGCTTGTTGGACTCGGGAATTCCGCCGGGCCAGCGATACGATTTCCAGCGGATCTTCAGCTCTTCCCAGATCGCGTCGTCGAATTTCATCACGCGTCCGAAGAGCGCGGCGATCGAGGGCTTCGTGAGGTCGTCGGAGGTGGGGCCGAGCCCGCCGGTGGTGATCACGGCGCCGGTGCGATCGAGCGCCTCCTTCACGGCGGCCGCGACCTGTGCCGGCTCGTCTCCGACGGTCGCCCGCCGCGCCACGCCGATTCCCGCCGCCGCGAGTTCGCGCGCGAGATGTGCCGCATTCGTATCGACGGTGAAGCCGAGCAGGAGTTCGTCGCCGATGGTGACGACTTCGACGTTCATGGTCGTCTCAGCGCGTGAAGAGCGCCCCGTAGCGCCGGAGATAATTCGCGAACGACGCGATGGTCAGCCCGACGGCGAGCCACATCGTGACGACGCCGATCGAGCCGACGAGCTGCGCGAAGAAGTTCCAGAGCGGCTGCCCATCGACGTGCCGGCGCTCGGCGAGCGTCTGCATCCCGAACCAGAAGTAGGCGGCGCCGACCCAGATGTACTGCATCACGGTCTTCACCTTCGCCGGATAGTTCGCCGCGATCACGACGCCCTTCCGCTGCGCCATCTGGCGGAACACCGTCATGAAGAGTTCGCGGCCCAGCACCACTGCGACCACCCAGAACGGCAGCGTGAACGTCCCGAACCAGGTGACGAAAGGAAACCCGAACGCATTTCCGGGAGCGATGTGCAGTGCGCCGGCGACGAACGCTGCCACCGCGTCGCCGCTCTTCCCCTGCAGCACGAGCATCGGCACGAACGTCGCGACGAGCAGCAGCTTGTCCGCGAGCGGATCGAGCGCCTTTCCGAGATCGGTGACCATGCCGCGCGTGCGCGCAAACCACCCGTCGAAATAATCGGAGACCGCGCTCACGATATAGAGCGCGAACGCCACGGCGCGCCAGAGCGGCGACGGCACGAGCGGCAGCAACGCGATGAGCGGTGAGACGATGATGCGCGCAGCGGAGATCGCGTTCGGGAGATTCATGAGTTGCTCCTGTCCCACGGCCGCGCCGGCACCGCGCGGCTGCGTCACGCGAGCGTCTTCAAGACCAGCTTGCTGACCGCCTTCAGCGTGTCGAACACGCCGTCGCCCTGCACGGCCACGGCCTCGAAATACGTCGCACGTTCGATCCACTCGCCGGTGGGCACCTGCTCGATGAGATTCTCGCCGGCGTGGTACGGATCGGGCACGAGCCGGTGCTTGGCCGGGTCCGGCACTTCCCATCCCGGATTCAGCGCGGCCTGCAGCTCGCTCAGCGGCGAGGCGTTCGGCAGGTCGCGTTTGTTGTACTGGATGACGAACGACATCTTCGTGAGATCGTAGCCGTACTCGGCCATGTTGTCGTAGAGGTTCTGCATGGCTTCCTGGTTCGCTTCCATGCGCTCGATCTGCGAGTCGGCGACGAACACGATGCCATCCACACCCTTGAGGATCAGCTTGCGCGACGCGTTGTAGTAGACCTGGCCCGGCACGGTGTACAGGTGGAAGCGCGTCTTGAAGCCGCGAATCGTGCCGAGATCCACCGGCAGGAAGTCGAAAAAGAGCGTGCGTTCGGTCTCGGTGGCGAGCGAGATGAGCTTGCCGCGGGTATCGGGCTTCACCTTGCTGTACACGTGCTCGAGGTTCGTCGTCTTGCCGCCGAGTCCCGGGCCGTAATAGACGATTTTGCAGTTGATCTCGCGCGAGGCGTAGTTGATCATCGACATGACTGTGTCTCCTACCCGAAGAGCTTGTCGATTTCGTCTTCTGCCCCGTGCAGAAGGCCCTGCGGCTGCGGCTGGCCATCATTCCCCCGCGAGAACACCTGCTCGAACAGCTTCGTCAGTTCACCCACGGTCTCCTTCATTTTGAGGCGCACCAGCCCGAGGGTCGTGCGCGTGTCGAAGAGTACCACCAGGATCACGCGTCTGGCGACGTCCGCCAGGTACATGGACTCCCTCTCACCCTGATGGAAGAGCGAGTTGAAGTCCGTCTCGCCGATCAGCTTCGCGAGCTGGTCGTTCGCGCTGAAGTCGGCGGCGGTCAGCGAGGCGAACGCCGTCGGGTCGAAGTGCGGCTGTTCGCCGACCGTCGCCACAAGTTGCCCCGAGCGGTCCACGAGCAACGCGCACCGCGCATTGCTCTCGAAGAGGAATTTCTGGAGCGACTTCGTGATCGCCCCGAAATCGTCTTCGGTGAATGACCAGCTGGCGGAGCCTACGGACATAGATCGAGGGTCGTTGGGGAAATCCTTTCCATCATCTCATCAGCCGCCGCGAGGCGATCGCCTGCGCGATCGTCACGCCATCCGCGTACTCCAAGTCTCCGCCGACGGGCATCCCGAGCGCGATGCGCGAGACCAGCACGTCGTGTGGCGACAACTGCTCCTGAACATACAGCGCCGTGGCCTCCCCTTCGAGCTTGGGGTTGGTCGCCACGATCACTTCCCGGATGCCGCCGGCGCGCACGCGCGCCACGAGGGCGGCCACCGTCAGTTCGTCCGGCCCGATGCCGTCGAGCGGCGACAGCCGCCCGCCCAGCACATGATACACGCCGCGATACTCGCCCATCCGTTCGACGGCGGCGATGTCGCTGGCCTCCTCCACAACACAGATCGTCGCCGCATCTCGCCGCGGATCGCGGCAAACGGTGCACAGATCGTCTTCCGTGAGGTTGAAACAGCGCTCGCACATGCGCACGCGATCGGTGAGCGTGGCGAGAACCTGCGCCAGCCGCCGGCTCTGCTCCGGCGGCTGCTTCAGCAGATGATACGTCAGCCGCAGCGCCGATTTCTTGCCAATGGTCGGCAGCCGCGACAACTCGGTTACGAGATCTTCAATTGCCGACACGTTCTCTCCGCCCGTACCGCGCCAAGTATAACAGGTTGAATAAGTTAGACCTCGGCGGACAGGAGCCGCAAGGCGACGTTGGAGACCGGTTGCCGTAGGGCGGCCGGCCCCCTGGGTCCCGATCACTCGATGAGACGAAGGTCCAGCGCGTCTATCGCCGCGTTCAGCAGCGGATCGCGCTTGCGAAGGGTGGCCACGCGGTCCGCGATGACGTTCTCCGCGGTGAGACGCGGGCGCGCGGCTGCTTTCCCATCGGTCATGGCCTTGATCGCGACCCGCTCGACGCCATCGAAGATGCCTCGAAGCGCGGCGAGGATGATCTCGCTGCCGCTCTGGAGCGCGTCGGCGAGCGCGTCGCTCGTCACGCCGATGGTCACGAGTCCGCCGGCGGTGACGGCGCTCGGTGTCGCCTCGTTCAGTGCGGACGCGACCATTCCGCGGCCGCTCGCGCGGACGTGCTCGACGACATCGTCCCAGTGCTCGGCGAGGCGGTTGAGATCCAGCGCCTGCTTCTTGCGCTTGGCGGGGGGCTGGTCGGCGACCGTCGGTTGCGGCGCCTTGCGCGGTTCCGCCACCTTCGCGGCGGGCCGCGGCGCGGCCTGCGGTTCGGAGACGCGCTTCGAGTCGCTCATCACCGGCGGCGACGCGAGCCGCGGCGTGGCGACGGCCGGCACCTCGCGACGCGCCGGGCTTCCGCCCCCGCCTCCGGACGAGCCCGCGCCGTCCAATCCGCGCAGGATCTCCTCGAGCCCGATCGTGCGGTCGAGCAGCGCGAAGCGCACGAGCAGCGTCTCGAACAGCAGCTGCTGCTGCGCGCTGCGCCGGAAATGCGGTTCGATCTCGACGAGCATCGTGAGCATGCGAAGCAGGTCGCCGGCGGCGAATCGCGCCTTGCGCGCGTCGAGCGCCTCTCGGAGATGCTCGGAGAGATCGGGCACGGCACCGCCGAGCACGATGGCGAGCTGCGCGCGAAGCGTGTCGGCCAGGCCGCTCAGCAGGAGTCCGAAGTCGATGCCGAAATCGGCGAGCCGTCCGACGGACGCGAAAATGTCGCCCGCGCGATGCTCCGCGATGATGTCGAGCAGCGCGACGTACTCGTCCTCGTGCACGAGGCCGAGCGCGTCGCGAACGCGCTGCGCGGTGATGTCACCGGAGCCGAGCGAGAGGACCTGGTCCGCGAGCGAGAGCGCGTCACGCATCGAGCCATCGGCCGCGCGGGCGAGCATGCCGAGCGCATCGGGTTCGACACCGACTTTTTCTTCCTTGAGGACGGCGGCGAGCCGCTCGCGCACGTCGGCGGGGCCGATGCGCTTGAGGTCGAAGCGCTGCACACGCGAGAGCACCGGCGCCGCGGCCTGTGCGATCTTCTGCGGCTCGGTCGTGGCGAACACGAACACGACGCGCGGGGGCGGCTCCTCGAGAATCTTCAGGAGTGCGTTCCACGCCTCGCGCGTGAGCATGTGCGCCTCGTCGATGATATAGACCTTGTAGCGGTCCTCACCGGAGGGCGCGTACATCGCGCGCTCGCGAAGGTCCCTCGCGTCGTCGACGCCGCGGTTGGACGCGGCGTCGATCTCGACCACGTCGAGCGACGCGGAGCCCGCCCAGATGCGGGTGCAACTCACGCAGGTGCCGCAGGGTTCGTGATCGGGGCGCTTGTTCTCGCAGTTCAGCGCCATCGCGAGGACGCGGGCGAGCGTGGTCTTGCCGGTCCCGCGCGGGCCGCACAAGAGGTAGGCGTGCGCGACGCGGTCGTTGGCGATCGCGTTCTTGAGTGTCGTCGCCACATGCGATTGCACCGCCACATCTGCGAAACGCTTCGGGCGGTATTTGCGGGCGAGGGCTAGCGACATACCATCCAAATTACTCGCGTGACTCGACGGCGGTTAGTGCCATGCACAACAAGTGGTGAGAGGCGAGCTGGGATGCGGGACTTAGCTGCCGGATGCAGGGTGCAGAAGAGGAATCCGGATACGCGGATAAGTGGCGAGATCCGCGTTTGAATGCGGAACGCGGAAGGTCGTTTCCGGTCCCGCATTCAAACTCGCTTCTCGTTTCTTATCCGGAATCCCGGATTCCTCTTCTGCACCCTGCATCCGGCAGCTAAGTCCCGCACCCCAACTCGCCTCTCACCACTGCATTAAGGAAAGCGCGGGGGTCATCGTGCCGATGACTCCCCGCGCCATACTCCAGGCCTGACAAAGCGACGTAAGACACCACGTACCGTTGCTGCCTTTCGGCCCTGGCGGAGTTGGCGGGCTCGCGCCCTCTGGGACCTGGAGCACCTTAAACGTAGGGGGCGGAGGGCGCTTTCTCAAGCGCGCTCCGCCCCCGGTCTTCGATCCTCCATCTTCGATCTTCGGTTGTCGTTACCCCGCAAGCGTCGTGCGGAACACCTCGACCGCCTTCTGCATCTCCGCCATCGTGCCGACCCCGACCCGCACGTACGTGTTGAGCGGCGGGAACGGACGGCCGACAGCGACGCCCTTCTTGATGCACTCGGCCTTGAACGCCTTCACGTCGCGCTTGATGTCGATCATCATGAAATTCGCGTCGGACGGAGTCACCTCGTATCCCATGCTCGCGAACGCCTTCGTCGTGAAGACCTTGGCCTCGTGGTTCTTCTTCTTCTCGTCGGCGATACGCGCAGTGTCGCCGACCGTCGCCTTCGCGGCGGCGAGTGCGAGCTGGTTCACGTTCGAGCCAAGCATCCACCCCTTCATCCTCGCGATCGTCTCCGGGCGGCCTACGGCGTAGCCCACGCGCATTCCGGCCATGCCGAACACCTTCGAGAACGTGCGAGCCACGAACATGCGCGGGTTGTCCAGCGCCATCGGGATCGCCGTCGCGTACGTCGGATCTTCGACGTACTCGTGATACGCTTCATCAATCAGCACCATCGTCTGCGGCGAGCTCTTGCCGACCTTGTCGACGAAGCCCGCGACTGCGGCCTTGCCGTGAACCGTGGCCGTCGGGTTGTTCGGATTGCAGAAGTAGACGAGCCCGGCGCCCTTGGCCGCGTCGGCCATCGCGTCGAGATCGTTGCGCAGCTTCGCGTCGACACGGGGAGACTTCACCGGCGTGCCGATGAACCTCGCGTAGTCCGCCGCCAGCTCGAACGACGGCGACGGCGAGACGAGCGCACGCGCCGGCGACGTGAACGCCTGCACGGCGCTGCGCAGCACTTCGCTCGAGCCGCAGCCGAGCATGATGTTTTCCGGCTTCACGCCCAGCGTGCGCGCGATCTCGGCCGTGAGCTCATCCTCGAGCACGACCGGATACCGGTTCGCGTCCGGGAATGTGCTGCGCATCGCCTCGAATGCGCGCGCGCCGGGACCGTTCGGATTCTCGTTCGAGTCGATCCGGATCATCCCGGGGGCCGACGAGAGCGCGCGATCGGCGCGGCGCTGTGCAATCGGGTTGCCCGGTTGCTGCGCACTCAGCGCCTCGCGGCCGCGGGCACTGATCAATGGAAAAACAGCGATGCCTGCGCTGCCTGCGCCGACAGTGGCGAGGAAATTTCGGCGGGAGAGGGACACTTCGTACTCCGGGTGACGAGTCACTCAGAACATATAGTGGGCCTGGCGTGGTGCCAACTGCAGAGGGAAGTGGCGAGACCAGTGGGGAGTGGCGAGGGTGAGTGGGGAGTGGGAAGAAACGAGTGGAGAGGGGCGAGTTTGAGTGGGGAGAATGGCGACCGGATGACTGAGATGCGAGAAGTGGCGAGGGCGAGACCTCACCACTTGTGAGCAGGGCTCATCCCTCGCCACTCAAACTCCCCACTCGTCTCTCGGTTCTTCCCACTCCCCACTCACCCCCGCCACTCCCCACTGGTCTCGCCCCTCGCCTCTGTAGTCAGCGAGAAGTCGGCGCCCCTGCAGCGTTCCAGGCCCGCCACCCCCCCGCCATCGACCGCACATTCGAGTATCCCATCTTCTGGATCGCATCCCCCGCCAGCGCCGACCGGAAGCCCCCTCCGCAGTACAGGATGATCTCGGCCGCGTGATCGGGGACCGCTCCCTCGACGTCCCGCTCGATGATTCCCTTCCCCAGATGCTTCGCGGCCGCCGCGTGGCCGGCCTGCCACTCGCTGTCTTCGCGCACGTCGACCAGCACGGCCTTCGGATTCGCGGCGAGGCGCGCGAGGGTCTCGGCCACGGTCACTTCTTTCACTCGCGACTTCGCGTCGTCCACGAGGGCGACGAACGCGGCGGAATGCTGGACTGCCATTGTGTGCTCCTGATGTGCTGCCGGTGAATTCCGGTATCAGTCGAGGAGATCGCGGAGTATGCCCGCGGCGCGCTCCATGTCGGCGAGCGACACGTCGAGATGCATCACCGTGCGCACGCGCGACGCCGTCCAGACCCCGACGCGGACGCCGCGTGCCATCGCCGCCTTCGCGAACGTCATCGCGTCCGTGTCCGCCGGCAGGTCGATCATGACGATGTTGGTTTCCGGCGGCACCACCCTCGCGTGCTTCGCCTCCGACACGATCGCCGCGAATCGCTCCGCGTGCAGATGATCTTCGCCGAGCCGCGAGAGATTGTTCTCGAGACCGTACAGCGCGCCGGCGGCGATGATGCCCGACTGTCGCATGCCGCCGCCGAACCGCTTGCGCGCCTCCCACGCCGCGTGCATCACGTGCTTCGAGCCGGCGAGCGCGGCGCCCACCGGCGCACCAAGCCCCTTCGAGAACGAGACCATCGTTGCGTCGGCACACGCGGCGAAGTCCTCGAGCGGCGTACCGGTCGCGGCCGAGGCGTTCCAGAGCCGCGCGCCATCAAGAAACACTCTGCATCCGACGGACCGGCCCACCGCCGCGAGCGCGGTGAGCTCCGGCAACGGCGTCACCATGCCACCCGACCCGTTGTGCGTATTCTCGAGGCAGAGCAATGTCGCACGGGGGAAATCGCGTCCCGGCGGGCGCATCGCCATGCTCAGGGTCTCCCGCGTCACGCGCGGCGCGCCCTGAATGAGCCGCGGCTGGACTCCGCCGAGCGCCGATGCGCCGCCCATTTCGAGGTTCACGATGTGTGCATCGTCGTGCACGTAGATCTCGGTGCCGCGCTCCGCGAGTGCCCAGATCGCCGCCTGGTTCGCCATCGTCCCCGATGGAAAGAACAGCGCGCGCTCCTGCCCGAGGAGTTGCGCGGTACGCTCCTCCAATCGGCGCGTGGTGGGGTCGCCATCGAGCACGTCGTCGCCCACTTCGGCCTCGGCCATCGCACGGCGCATTCCGGCCGACGGCTTGGTGACCGTGTCGCTGCGCAGGTCGATCATCGGAGGAGTCTGCATCATTTTGCGTTCGCCCGTCGTTGCAGGTGCCGCTGCTCGTACACCTGTGAGAACTCACCGCCGAGCACGAAGATCAGCGCGGCGTAATACACCCAGAACATCACCACGATCACCGCCTCGAGCGTGCCGGTGTAGAACGATGCCGAGTTGACGCGGTGCATCAGGACGCTGAATCCGCCTTGCGCGATTTCAAACAACACGGCGCACGTCACTCCGCCGACGGCCGCCTGCTTCCACCGCACGGGACGATTTGGAAGCAGCTTGTACAGGACGGTGAACAGGGCCCAGAGCAGCGCGAACGCGACGACGCGGCCCACGGCGTACGTGACGGGCTGCATGACCTGCTCGCCGTGCAGTCCCAGTTCGCTGAGCAGTTCCACGCCGCTCGAACGCGCGAGCGCGATGTAGGCGCTGAGCGCGACCCAGAGCACGATCAACACGGTCGTCGCGAGCGTGAGCGTCGCGTCGAACAGCTTGCCCCAGACGATCCCGTGCCCCTGTGGAACCTCGAAGACGTGCAGCAGGACGGATCGCATGGAACCGAACAGGCGTGTCGAGAACCAGATGAACGCCACGGCGCCGAAGATGCCGACGGCGCCTCGCGTGCGAACCACATCGTGCAGGACGGGATCGAGGAGCGAGCCAGTCCCGCTGAGGGCGTCCGGAAAGAGGTTCTGTATGAAATCCGCGGCGGCGCCGGAGGACGCATCCTCGGACTTGTTCAGCGCGTAGCCGAGACCCGACGCCAGCAACAGGAAGAACGGCACGCCCGCGAGCAGGATGCTGAACGCGACGCCGCCGGCGAGGAAGAAGAGGTCGTCTGCTCCCGCCTTGCGCCATATCGCCCGGGCATACGCACCGGCGACGGCGAGCGGACTCTCGGTCCGCTCGCCGTGTGCCGGCACATCAACGCCAGGATTGCCGGCGGTGGCCAAGAGGCCGTGCCTACTGCTCGAGAATGATCAGGAACTTCGAAGCGGCCCAGAACTTGTCGACGTTCGTGATCCTGAGTCCACCACGGATACGTCCGCTCTTGTCCGGCACCGTTTCGAGCGCCGTGACATCCTGCCGCGTGATCACCTTGTACGTCTTGTCGGCCTTCGGGAACGCGATCTCGCTCACCTTCGTCTTGTCGATCGCGGTGAAGTCCAACGGGTTGAGGTCGCGTGAGGGCACCTGCGTCTTGCCGATCCCGAGCGTGCCGCCCGCCTGATCGATGATCTTCTTCTTCAGCAGCTCGTCCTTCGTGCCGATCACGTAATAGACCGTGTTGCGCTCGCCCGTCAGCGATGACTTCTCTTCCGTCAGCTGCGTCTTGTCGGTCGTGAGCTGCGCCTTGTCCTGCCTGAGCGCCGCGTTTTCGGTCTGCAGCGCGGCGAGCTGCGCGTTGAGCGAGACGATTTCGGTCTTCTGGTTGTCGATGATCGTCTTGAACGCGGCGATCGTCGAATCGTACGACGCGAGCTGCGTGTTGAGCGCGGCGTTGTTCGCCGTGAGCTCCTTCACGCGATTGCGGCTCGCACCGAGCCGTGACTCGGCCTCGTTGAGGCGGTCGGTCAGTTCCTTGATCTTGTCCTTGATGGCGTCGCGCTGCTGTGCCGGCGTCAAGCTCGTCTCGGTTCCTCCCACCGCGCCCTGCACCGGATTGCCGGCGTTCCGGCTCTTCACCGTCGCGAGCTGCGTATTCACGTCCGCGATGAACTGCGACGTCTGCATCACGTCCTTCAACAGCGAGTCCTTTTCGGCCGAGATCTGCTGCATCTGGACGATCGTCTTGTCGAGCTCGGGCTTGGACCTGTCGCACGCCGCGACCATCAGGACGGCGGCGAGGACGGCGAACCTTTTCATGTGTGCTTTCTCCATGGTGATTTACTCGCCCGCGTCCGCATCATCCGGGGCTGCGGCCGGTCCCGCCGCCCCGTCCGTTGGCGCCGCGCGATGCATCGGCGCCGTCGTGACGAACCGCGCGACGTGCGCGGCCGTTCCGCGCGCGCCCAGCTGCGTGAAGAGGAATTCGAATTTCTGGTCGAACGATCGGTCGAGCGCCGCTGCGGCGTCGCCGCTCACGGCCCAGAGCTTCTCCTTGAACGGTCCGAGCGCCTTCTTGCGCGTCTTGTAGATGAACTGCTCGTCCGAGTCGCCCGCCTTTCGCTCGTCGGCGGCGTTCGCGCGGAGCCACGCATACATCTCCTCGCGCAGGGCGGCCGGAATGAGGTCGTACAGCATGTTCTGGAAGCCCGTCGCGAGATGGATCTCCGCCGTCTCGACGCGCGGGAAGTTGTGGAACGCTCCGTCGGGGAGCGTCGACGCGCCATGTTGCACGGCTCCCGCGAGTCCGTAGGCGTCGCGCGCCACCTCGCCGAGCGCCTGGAGCGTGTTGAAGTCGAGCTTCACGTCCTTGATCGAGCCGTCCGCGAGCACCACGCCGCCGTGCGACGTGCCGCTCTGCACGGAGATCTTCGACAGCCCTTCCGCGCCCGGCGCCTGCGCGGCGAGCATGCGGTTGTAGCCGTCCATGAAGGCGCGAAGCTCCGCTACCGTGGAGTTTTCCGTGCCCACTTCGCCAATTTCCCCGCCGAGCGAGATGTCGACGCCCTTCGGCTGCAGCGAGCGCACGTGGCGCGTGATGTCCACGCCGACCTCGTAGTTCAGCCGTTGCTGCTCGGCGAGCGAGCCCTTCGACAGGTCGACGAGCGTCGACGTGTCGATGTCGATGTTGTAGAACCCGGCGTGAATCGCCTCGGTCGCGAGCTGCTTCACGTTGCCGACTTCCGCCGCGGCATCGGCGGCGAACTTCTTGGCGTTCACCTGGAAGTGATCGCCCTGGATGAAGACCGGCCCGCGGAATCCTTCACGCAGGGCCGCGGCGAGCATCACCGCCACGTACTCCGAGGGCCGCTGATCGGTGTACGCGATCTCGGAGCGCGCGATCTCGAGAATGAACGCGCCCGCCTCGAACTTGATCGCGGTGCGGAAGATCGCGCGTGCCGTGTCGTACGCGCGCCCGCGGACGTTGATCGCGGGAACGGTGAACCCATGGCACTCACCGCGACCTCGCGCGAGGTAGAGCGAGTGGATCGACGACGAACGGACGCCGACCGCCTGGCCCAGCTCCCAGATCGCCCAGCGCGCCCAGTGGCGCTCGGACTCGCTCCCGAAAACGGCCAGGCGCGCGAGTTCGTCCATTCGTGGGGAGGCGATCGCAGAGGCGTCCGTGACGCGAAGCGCGCCGCCTTCGACCGAGGCGATTGGCGCGAGAATGCGAGGTAGTGCGGCGCTGGAAGTCATATGGGAATTTGGCTCTTCGAAGAGGCCGAATCAACCGGACGGGGGACGGGAGAACCCTGACGATCTCAGTCGATCAGCACTTGCAGGCCGTCGAACGCGGGGTAGACCCCTGCCGGAAGGTCCGCCTCGAGGTCGGCGTGCGCGTCGTGGTGGGTCAGGTGGGTGAGGAACGTGCGATCGGCGCCGATGCGGCGCGAGGTGGCAACGGCCTCGTCGAAACTGAGATGCGTCGGGTGCGGCTGGTGGAACAGGGCGTTCAGCACGAGCACCTTCACGCCGGCCAGCAGTGCGCACGCTTCGTCGGGAATCGTCTTCGCGTCGGTCACGTAGCCGACCGGCCCGATGCGATAGCCGAACACCCGCATGACGCCGTGCGACACCGCGAGGGGGACGACATCGAGCGCGCCGATACGCACCGTGACGCCCGGCTCGAGCACGCGGGCGCTGCCCTCGGGCTTGCTCGTGCCCGGCACGGGACGAATGGTGTCATCGAACACGTACGGAAACTTCTGTCTCAGGCTCGCGAGCGTCTCGGCCGGACCGTACAGCGGCAGCGGCGAGTCGCGCAGCACGGAGATCGCGCGGATGTCGTCGAGGCCGTGGGTGTGGTCGGCGTGGTCGTGCGTGAACAGCACGGCGTCCACGCTGTGGACACCGGTCGCGATCATCTGGAGGCGCAGCTCGGGCGGCGTGTCGATCAGGAGCCTGGTGCCGTTCGACTCGATCACGGCGCCAACACGCGTGCGTTTGTCGCGGGGATCCGTGGAACGGCAGACGCTGCATTCGCATCCGATCTGCGGCACGCCGAAGCTCGTTCCGGTGCCGAGAAACGTCAGCTTCACACCGTCTCGACTTTCAGGTTGTTCGTGGTGCCGGGCACATCGAATGGCACGCCGGCGGTGACCACCACGCGGTCGCCGGGCTTCGCGATTCCTTC
>Ga0207932_1000284_pt1 | contig 17293 bp, 19 predicted proteins | sample NGESurdeep092012_FD_184480 | JGI IMG/M metagenome (GOLD analysis project Ga0207932, IMG submission 184480) | Arctic peat soil microbial communities from Barrow, Alaska - NGEE Surface sample 415-2 deep-092012 (SPAdes) | ecosystem: Environmental > Terrestrial > Soil > Wetlands > Peat ...
CACAGCCCGCCGCTGGTCCTGGGCGTGACGGTGTTGACCAGCCTCGATGCCGGCGCGTTGAAGGAAATTGGTCTTGATGGGAACGTGGATTATCAGGTGCGCCGCCTCGCCGCCGTGGCCACCAAGGCCGGCCTGCGCGGGCTGGTCTGCTCGCCGCTGGAAGTCGCCAAACTCCGGCAATCGCTCCCACCCAGCACCCAACTGGTCACCCCCGGCGTCCGCACCGGCGCGGAAAAGGCCGACGACCAGAAACGCACGTTGACTCCGCGCGAGGCCCTGCAGGCGGGCGCGAACTGGCTGGTGATTGGGAGGCCGATTTATGCCGCCGAAAATCCGCGCGCGGCGGCGGAGAAAATTTTGGAGTCGTTAAAGTAGCGCGGGCGTCCCGCCTGCACCTCGCGAGGCAGCTTTGCAATTTACGGAAAAAACGCGTAGCCGGGACGGCTGGCTACCTGGTAATTCAATCAATTGGAAAACCCCTTTTCGTCCGCTGGATTCGCAAAAACCAACTGCTCGGAATGCGGGCCAAAGTGGACCAGGGCCGCCGGTCGGGGCGAAATCAATGCCAGTAGTTCGTCGTCGTTGATCACGCGAAAATTGCCGCTGCTCGTTTGGACCATTTCGGCGGTTGCGGCTGACGCGACAAGCTGGCCGGCGGAAAGCGGCCGGGTGATGACAATCGCGCCGGACGACAACGGATGGGTGCGAACCAGTTCATAACTTTTGACCTTCGCCTTTGCCACTGGCGCTGGCGCAAGCGGCTGCGGCGGGAAATTTTGCCGGACCAAAACCGCGAGCAATCCCATCGCCACCAGCAATGCCGCCGCGCGCCGCGTTTGCCGCCAGCGGCGACGGCGGCGCGCCAGACGCAATGTTTCGCCGAGCAGCGCTTCGCGAAAATCAGCGGGAGCGGCTTCGGCCAGCACGTCGGTAAGCAATTGCCCGTTTTCAGGTTCGTGGTTCATGGTTCAACTCTGCCAGCACTGCGTCCCTCAGTTTGCGGCGGATGCGGGACAGTTTTGACTCGATGGCTTTTTCCGTCGTTTGCAGTTCGCCGGCGATTTCGCGGATGGCCCGGCGAACGAAATACTTTTGTTCAACCAATTTCCGTTCGTCCGGCGGCAACGATGCGACTTGGCGTTCCAGCAAAATTTGCAACTGCTCGCCGGCGCGATTGTTATTTGCGCCGTCGCTTTCAATAGCGGCGTGCCGCGTGAATCGTTCCAAAAACGAAAAGTAACGGCGGCGCTTTCTCGTTTCGTCGCTGAACGCACTGCGCGCCAACACCGTGAGCCAGCTCCAAAAAACATCCTCACTCTGGAAAATTTTAATGTGCCGGGTCACGCGGACGAACGCCGCCTGTAACGCTTCGCGCGCGGCATCTTCGTTGCCGGCGGCGACGACCAGCAGGTAACGCCACAGACGATCGAAATAAGCGTCGTAAAAAATGCGCCAGGCCATTTCATCTCCTTCCGCCATCCGGCGCGTCAACGCCGCCATGTCCAGCGGCGGCTTGTCCGACGGCGTTTTTTCGATGATTTCAGATGGCAAATCCACAAATGCCGGAACACGGTCCGCTCCGGCGAAATTACTTCCAACAAGAGTCATCCACCAGACAACTTATTCTGTTTTGGTTTTTTCCGCCTGGCCGTTCGCTGACTTTTCCTTCGGCTTTCCTTGGGACAACTGTTTAAGCACATCGCCAATCAACTTTACTTTATCTTCTTCGCCGACGGCAATCAGCACCTTGGTATCTTTATGATAAGTGATTTGCGGCGGCTTGGTGACGCCGAGCATCTTCCAGCTTGTTTCAACGGCGGTTGTAATGTCTTCAACTGTGTAACCAGCTTCAAGATAAGGTTCCAGTTGGTAAAACTTACAAACTGTAGATGAGATGACTTGCCATGGCGCGCGTGCGACTGATCGGTCCCCTCTGTCCCAATAAAAATACCAAATTGAATTTTCCGTCGGCACACCTTCGGTTCTGAAGCCGTAAGTTGAATCATATGCAAAAACATCACTTCCGTTCCCTCCTATGGAACGGTCTCGTGGATCAAGCACTATGAAACGCTCGGTTTTTTTGGAGGCTTGTATTAACACTTCGAACAACTGCGCTACGGTCATGCTTTTCACCGATACGGCAGGAATCTTCAAATCCGCATATTCTTCGGGAATTATCGTATTCAGCGGTTTTCCGGTTGCCTTTTCAACAGCTTTGACCAATTCCCTCGGCGTGCCTCCGGGAAAGTTCAGATCAAAATGGGGCAATGAGTTGGTCACTTTGACCCAAACATAATCGCCGGCATCTTTTTCTGTCGGCGGCTTTGAAGATGGGTTAGGCCCAGGCTGGGCAAACGCCAGATTGAGTGTCAACACGAGCAGGCAGGCAGCAAGATAACTTGAATTTTTCATGGGATTTATCGGTTTGTTCTGTGTCTTTATACAGAAACACGCCGGCCACGGCAAAATCCTTCGCCAAAAGTAGATTTATCTCAACGACGCAATGATCTCTGCAACCAGCCTGTTTACCAGCGGCGGCTTGGCGGAAATTTCAAAAGCGGCTTTGAGCCGGGCGCGGGCCGACTCCGCTTGCGATTGGTCGGCGGCATGAATGCGGGCGAGAACTGAACTTTTCCGCACGGCCTCTCCGGGCTTGGCGAGCCGGTCAATCCCGACGTCGTAGTTGATGGCGGATTCCTTCGTGAGCCGGCCACCGCCCAAATCACGGATGACTTCCCCGATGAGCCGCGCGTCGCATCTGGAAACAAAGCCCGGTTTTTCGGCTTTCAATTCGACCACCACCGGCGCGGTGTGGTCGAGCGCCAGCTTTTTGTTGAACGCACCCAAATCCGCGCCTTGAGCAACGAGCATTTCATCCCATTTCTTTCGCGGCGCGCCGGAATTCAAACAGTCTTCCGCCCGTTTGCGCGCAGCAACGAGTGACCTGGCTTTGCGCGTCTGGACCAGCAAATGCGCGGCGCAATCGAGAACGAGCGAACGGAGGTCGTTCAAATGTAGTGCAGGCGTCTCGCCTGCAAATTTTGACCCGGCAGCCGGGACGGCTGCGCTACTTTCAAGGCAGGCGACGGATTCCTTCACCTCCAGCCAGTTGCCGGCGGCGCGGCTCAGCGGCGTGTTCATGTCGGTCAGAATCGCGCGCGTGTTCACACCGCATTCATTCCCGAGCGCGACCATCGCTTTTGCGAGTTTCCGGGCATCGGTCTTGGTTTGCATGAACGCGGCACAGCCGAATTTCACGTCGAGGACGAGCGCGTCGAGGCTTTCGGCGAGCTTTTTGGAAAGGATTGAGGCGGTGATGAGCGGGATGCTGGGCACGGTGCCGGAAACGTCGCGGAGCGCGTAAATTTTCTTGTCCGCCGGAACCATCCGGTCGGTCTGGCCGCAGATGATACAGCCGATTTTTTGCACCTGTTCAACGATTTTTTCAGCGGGCAGCAGGGTTTGGAAGCCGGGAATGGAATCGAGTTTGTCGAGTGTGCCGCCGGTGATGCCCAAGCCGCGCCCGGAAATCATTGGCACGCGGAAACCGAGGCACGCGAGCAACGGCGCGAGCGGCAGCGAGACCTTGTCGCCGATGCCGCCGGTGGAATGCTTGTCCACGAGCGGGCGTTTGTCCCTGGGGAATTTCAGCACATCGCCGGAATCGCGCATGGCGAGCGTGAGCGCGGTGATTTCGGCGGTGGTCAACCCGCGAAAATAAATGGCCATGAGCATCGCGGCCATCTGGTAGTCGGGAATTGTCCCGGCGGTGAACTCGCGGATGAATTCTTGAATCTGTTCCGGCGCGAGGGTTTTGCCTTCGCGTTTGGCTTCGATGAGCGTAAGAAAGTTCACGATTTAATCTTACGACTGACAGAGCGTTTCTTTGGCCGCTGGGTTTTGTCGAGCAACATTGGCTGACTGATTGGCTTAAGTGAATTGAGGCCGACTTCATCCAACACCGATTGAGGAATTTCGAGTTGGTCAAGTTGTCTTGGTTCAGTTTTTAGTGCCCCACCGCCGTAGCTTTTTGAAACGAAGCTCAAATTCACCAGCGTGTCTGGATGGTTGAGCGCACGCCAAAGTTTTTTTACACCAGCTTGTGTCGTGTCCCACGGATAGACGCAAAGAAAGCCGGTCAGCGGGACGACATTCGCCTCATTCAAAATGAACCGGCAATCACGGCGACCGAGATACGCAAAAAGGATTGGTGGCGGTGTGCGTTTTTCCATTTTATACCAAGGCCGCCGGGTTTTGATTAAAGATCTGTTGGGCAAGCCTGCCCGTTTCCCACTTTTTAAATACGCTTGCAACTGGGATGGCAATTTTTCGCCGGCTTCATCGGCAAGGTTCAACAACCAAGTGGCACGACCGATGGCTTCAAGACGATCAAGGTCTGCCATTGCCAGACGGTCGCTGGGGCAATCGCGCGTCCTGCCGATGGCCCTTCTGAAAAATCGTTCTGGCAGATTGTGGGAGCGAAGTTGCTCCCGGGTGAGAAAAAAGAATTCATTGCCGCCGGTAGCAATGCCGCGCACAACTTTTGCGAAGCATGAAAGCGGAGTGCCGAAATTATTTTGCTCTCTTGGAGGGCGCGACAATCCGGTCTTGACGGCTTCTGTCAGTTTCCGATGACAAAGGCCTGCTGCGTCATTGGGCTTTCCGTCATCCAATGCAGCGGAAATTGCCCCCGCGTCCCGCTTGCACACGCGCAACCACAAAATTTTTTCCTGTGGCGCCTCCTTGGTGAAGAGGAAGACCATCGCATTGGTGTCCACGGTTGGGAATGGCGCGGCTTCGTCAGCAAAAGTCACGGCGGCAACCAGCCGGTATTGCTGACAGATTCGATTCCAAAATGCGGATGACGAAATCCCCTCACAAACATCGGCGGGCAGAAGAAATGCCAGCCGTCCACCGGGCGCAAGCTGCGCCAGACATTTGAGCAGGAAAAAAACGTGTAAACCAACGCGGCCATCGAGAGAAAACCCAAGATGATTTTGCGCCAGTTGTTTTAATTCAAGTTTTTGCTCTTGAGTCAGACGATGGTGGCGGATGTAAGGCGGATTGGAAACGATGGCGGGAAATTTTTCAGGCAAAGATGTGCTGATGAAGTTGGCAATCCGCACATGGCGGAAATCGTCGGGCTTTAAGCCGAGCTTCCAGCCGTCGGCAAAGGCGTTTGAGTGAAGTTCAAAGCCCTGGAGTTCGCCTGCAAAGCCAGCTTCACGCGCGGCTGCAAAAAAAGTTCCCGGACCGACCGCAGGATCAAAGAGAACTTCAGGGCGGTCTTGTGTCACCCAACCAGCCATAACTTTTGCCAGCCAAGGCGGTGTCCAGAATTGTCCCTTTACTCGCAACGCTTCGCGCGCGTCTCCGCTGGCAGGAAGTTTCTGGATGGTTAGCATGGTGAGCAAAACTATTTCCGCTTTGCCGCGAGCAAACGGAGTTGTTCAAGAGATTCGGACAGCAGCGAGAGGTGTCCCCCGCTGAACGTGACGTAAGGCAAAATGTGGCCGTTCTTGTCCTCGACAAAAGCAGGCAGAAGTTTCGGATCCTCCGTGCTGATGCCGAGCGGATAGCCGTAGTGATAATAGTGCTTGTAGATGGCTTTTTTGGTCGTCGCCCCGCCGGGTGCCTGAAAAGTTTGCACCGTCGCTTCCGTAAGGTTTTCTTTAATCAACTCCTCAGCGCGATCAAATGAAAGTCCGTAAGCGCGATCGTAAAAAACGTGCCAGATATGAATTGGAACGCCACGAAGGTTTTGCCATTCCATCAGTGGCTGCCGATCTTCCTCTTTGATGATGATATTCGGCAGAACCGCGCCCTTCCTCAATCCGGGCTTCCCGCCGAGCCGCCTTTGTGGACGCAACGGTGTCAGGAAATCTGGCATCTTCGCTCCGCGCCAAAGGCTGTTTTCACATTCCACGGCAACAATCGCGCCGGTCAAAATAGAGGCAATGCGCGGATCGGTTTCAGGGATAAAGGGCAATTCCGCCAAACCACCCGCCGCCGAGATTTTACCTTCAACTTTCTTTCTATCCGCACTTGAAAAAATCAGAAGGTCGGGGCGTTTGATTTTTCCAAGCCCGGCGGCTTCCAGTCTTTCAAAATATAGTTCAAACTCTCTGACGTTGCCGGTTGGCGCTGTGCCGCTTGGCCCATAAGGAATTGCGAAGAATTCGCCAGTTTCATTCACGGCCTCAATCAACCGATGTTCGCTCCACACGCCCTGCGACCAGCGCATCAAAAAATCACTGCCGCGCAAACGGGGGGGATTTAACCAGAACTCAAGCCACGGGAGGGCGGGAAAATTATGAAGAACACCTTGTAAATCTTCGCTGCAAACGGAAAGCGCCTTTTCAAATGGATGCCGGTCCTGTTCAAGTTTGCTCATCAGTTTTGGATGATAAACTTGGAAGCGGACGGAGCAATTGAATTTTCAATTTTACCCGTTGAACTTTTTCGCCGCAATACTCGCGTTGTGGCCGCCGAAGCCGAACGAATTGTTGATGATGACGTTCACTTTCAACTCGCGCGCGGTGTTCGGCACATAGTCCAGATCGCACTCGGGGTCGGGCACCTGGTAATTGATGGTTGGCGGGACGACGCCGTGTTTGATGGCCAGCGCGCAGACGGTCATTTCCACCGCGCCCGCGGCGCCGAGCATGTGGCCGGTCGCGCCTTTGGTGGAACTGACGGCCACTTTTTTCGCATGGCTGCCGAAAACGGTCTTGATGGCCTGCGTTTCACAGACATCGCCTTGCGGCGTGGAGGTGCCGTGGGCGTTGATGTAGGAAATGTCCCCGGGGTTCAGGCCGGCCTGGCGCAGCGCCATTTTCATGCAGCGGGCCGCGCCTTCGCCGCCGGGGGACGGCGCGGTGAGATGGTGCGCGTCGGCCGTGTTGCCGTACCCGACGATTTCGCAATAAATCTTCGCGCCGCGCTTTTTGGCATGTTCCAATTCTTCGAGCACGATGACGCCTGCGCCTTCGCCCATGACGAAGCCGTCGCGTTCCTTGTCGAACGGGCGCGAGGCGCGCTTGGGATCGTCGTTGCGCGTGCTCATGGCCCGCATCGCGCAAAAGCCGCCGATGCCGATGGGCACGATCGTCGCTTCCGCGCCGCCGGCGAACATCGCCTGCGCGTCACCCATTTTGATGCAGCGCCAGGCTTCGCCGATGGCGTGATTGGCCGTGGCACAGGCGGAGCAGGTGGCGAAATTCGGCCCGCGCAAATCTTTGTACATCGAGAACGTGCCGGAGGCCATGTTGCCGATGAGCATCGGGATCATGAACGGCGAGAGCCGGCCGGGACCGCGTTGGAATAAAATTTTGAGTTGCTCGGTGGTGGTGGACAAACCGCCGATGCCGGAGCCGATGATGACGCCGATTTCGTCGCGGTTTTCCCGGTCGAGGTCGAGGCCGGAATCGAGCAGCGCCTGGTGCCCGGCGAAAATGCCGAATTGCGAATAACGATCCGTCCGCCGGACTTCCTTCGGCGACGGAAACGCCGGCAGCGGATCAAAATTTTTCACCTCGCCGGCGACCTGCGTGTCGAACGGTGTTGCGTCGAACGCGGTGATGCGGTCAATGCCGCATTGGCCGGAGATGAGGTTGCTCCAGAAAACATCGAGTTGATGTCCCAGCGGTGTGACGACGCCCAAACCGGTGACGACCACGCGGCGGTCTATCCAGTTGCTTGCCATAAAATCAAAAGGGGCGGCTCAAGCCGAGTTCAGCCAAGCTGCCCCGAAGCGACCAAAGTCGCAACTATTTTTGATGTTCTTCGATGTATTTGCCCACATCGCCGACGGTCAGGAGTTTTTCCGCCTGTTCGTCCGGCACTTCGATGCCGAATTCCTCTTCCAGCGCCATGATCAACTCGACGGTGTCGAGCGAATCCGCGCCGAGGTCTTCGATGAACTTCGCCTCCGGCGTTACCTGGTCCGGCTTCACGCCGAGTTGTTCAACAATGATGTCTTTTACCCGTTGGTCAATAGGTTTGTCAGCCATAAGTTAATTTTGACCTGTCTCTATGCCATGAACGCCAAAATCGTCAAGCCTTGAATTATAAATTTTTTCCAATCACATCACCATCCCGCCGTCCACCGCCAAAACCTGCCCGGTGATATAACGCGCCGCCGGGCTGGCGAAAAACAATGCCGCCTCCGCCACGTCCCCGGGCTGGCCCAGACTGGCCAGCGGAATCTGCTTGAGCAGGGCGGTCCGCGCCTCCGGGCCGAGCGCCTCGGTCATCTTGGTCTCGATGAATCCGGGGGCGATGGCGTTCGCGGTGACTCCGCGCGAGGCCAATTCCCGCGCGACAGACTTCGTAAAGCCGATGACGCCGGCCTTGCTCGCCGCGTAATTGCACTGGCCGGCATTGCCGATCAGGCCAATCACGGAGGCGATGTTGACGATGCGGCCGGATCTCTGTTTCACGAAGGCGCGGCTGAATGCCTTGGTGAACAGGAATGTTCCCTTGAGGTTGATGTCCAGCACGGCGTCCCAATCCGTCTCGCTCATGCGCATGAGCAGGCCGTCCTTGGTGATGCCGGCGTTGTTCACGAGGATGTCCACGCGGCCGGCCTCCTTCAAAATCTGCCCGGCGGCAGCCTCAACGCTGGCGGCCTCGGCCACATTGGCGGCCACCGCCCAGGCTTTGCGCCCGAGCTTGCGCACCTCATCCACCGTTTCCTGCACAAAGTCGGTTTTTAGGTCCACGGCCACGATGTCGGCCCCTTGGGCGGCGAATTTCAACGCGATGGCGCGGCCAATGCCCCGGCCCGCGCCGGTGACGACGGCGATTTGATTCTCAAGTTGTTTCATGACTGCGAATGTTTAACCACGAATCGGCACGAATGCACACGAAAAATCATGCGAAACACATGATGCGTAAAGCGTGAAACGTGAACACTGACGGGCGGCTTTCGGCTCACGCATCACGTTTTCACGTTTCACGGGGCCAACGCCTTCCCCGTCGCTTCCAGGCCGGCCACATCCGCGACGTTGAGCATCTGCACATTCCTATCAATGCGCTTCATGAAACCGCTCAACGCGGTGCCCGGACCGAGTTCGATGAACCGGGTGCAACCCTGCGCCAGCAAATGGCGCATGGATTTTTCCCACAGAACCGATGACGTGACCTGCTCGACCAGCCGTGCGGAAATTTCCGCCGCGTTGCCGTGCGGCTGCCCCGTGACGTTGGAAATCACCGGCACAACCGGCGGCGATAATTTCACCTTGGCCAATTCAGCTTGAAGTTTCGGCTGTGCACCGGCCATGAGCGGCGAGTGATACGCGCCGGCGACCGGCAGGGCAATGGCGCGCTTGGCGCCTTTGGCTTTGGCCAGTTCAACGGCCCGGGCAATCTTGTCCGCCTCGCCGGAAATGACGAACTGGCCGGGGCAATTTAAGTTTGCCAGCACCACGCCCGCTTCGGCACAGACTTCGCGCGTGGGCGCTTCGTCCAAACCGATGACCGCCGCCATGCCGCCGTGCGTGGCTTCACAGGCCTCCTGCATGAACCGTCCGCGCTGGCGCACGACCCGCAGGCCGTCCTCGAAACTCATCGCGCCCGCCGCCGTCAGCGCCGTGAATTCGCCGAGCGACAAACCGGCGGTGGCGTCAAATTTTAGTTGGAGTTCACGCTTTAGCGTGTCAGTGGCGGAACAAGCCAAAGCTTGAACTCCAACGCATTCGTTGAGCAACTGAAACGCGACCCAGCTCACCAGAAAAATTCCCGGTTGCGCGTTTTCAGTCTTCGTGAGTTCAGCTTCCGGCCCGTTGAAACAAATCGAAGCCAGGTCGTAGCCGAGCGCAGTGTTGGCGCGGTCGAACCAGACTTTGGCCGACGGAAATTTTTCAGCGAGGTCTTTGCCCATGCCGGCGGCCTGCGCACCTTGTCCGGCAAACAGCAATGCAGTTTTGCTCATAAGCAGCGCACACTAAACATGAAATCGGCGAGGAACGAAAGGCTGAAAAAATTATGCCGCTAGAAACATCGAACGCTCAACATCCAACATCGAACATCCAATGTTGCCGCCGATCACGCCGTTCATTGGATGTTGGATGTTCGATGTTTTATTTCCTTTGATACCTCCCCATCAACTGCCCCTCCGCCAGGACATGGCCTTTCATCGCGGCTTCAACGTCCTTCTTCGTCGCGCCGGGCTTGAGGTCGAGCATCGTGTCGAGCGCGTAGAGTTTGAAGAAGTAGCGATGCGGTTTGCCGGGTGGCGGACACGGCCCGCCATAGCCCAGGCGTGGCCAACTGTTCAATCCCTGCTTCGCATTGCCGGCAATGAATTGCGTTTTGGCCACGTCTTCCGGAAGTTCGGTCGTATTCGGTGGCAAATCGTAAAGCACCCAATGCACCCACGTCCCCATCGGCGCGTCGGGATCGTCGGCGATGAGCGCGAAGCTTTTGGTGGTTGCGGGCGTCCCGCCTTGCGGGATCCACTTGAGCGGCGGCGAAGCGTCGCTGCCTTCGCAGGAATATTTTGCTGGAATCGGTTGTCCTTCGGAAAAGGCGGTGCTGGTGATTTGGAGGTTCATAACTTTTTTGGGGTTGGGTTTGTCCGCGCCACCGGCTGTGACCAGACAGCCAAGCATTGCGGTCACAAATAACACGTTCATTTGCGTGTTCATGGCGCGATTTTACCCCATTGCGCGCAAACGCAAACGGAAATTTCACTTGCCGCAGCGGGCACGTTGACAACAATGCGCGCCATGTTTTCACACATCGTCGTTTTCTGGACCGACCCGGTGAACCCGAACGCCGCGGACGAATTCCTCGCCGGCGCGAATAAACTGCTCAAAAACATCCCCGGCGTGTTGCAATTTCACGCCGGCAAAATGACGCCCAGCCATCGCCCGGCGGTCGAGCAGAGTTACCAGGCCGCGCTGAACCTCATTTTTCCGGACCAGAAAGCGCAGGACGATTATCAGGCGCATCCGCAGCACGTCGAGTTCGTGGAAAAATACGTGAGGCGGCTGGTCAAAAAAGTGGTGGTTTACGATTTTGAATAAAGTAGCGCAGCCGTCCCGGCTGCTCCCTCGAACTCAAAAGGTTGTTGCGCATTTCCGGCAGGCGAGACGCCTGCGCTACTTTACGCCCGCGGATGAAATTTCCGGTGAATGTCCCGCAGCCGGTTGCCGGTAACGTGCGTGTAAATCTCCGTCGTGCTGATGTTCGCGTGGCCGAGCAATTCCTGGATCACGCGCAAGTCCGCGCCGTGCTCCAGCAAATGCGTGGCAAAACTGTGCCGCAGCATGTGTGGTGTGATGTTGCGCGCGATGCCGGTCCGCTTGACTCGATTTTTTATCCGCAGCCACAACGTCACGGATGCGAACGGCGTGCCACGCTTCGTCAAAAAAACATTGGCCGGCGAACGGGGTGTCACAAGTTTCGGACGACCGATCTCGATGTAACGGTTCAACGCTTCAACGGCTATTTTCCCGACCGGTACGACGCGCTCCTTGTTGCCTTTGCCGATGACGTTGATGAAGCCGGCATCGAGGTGAAGCTGTTCCAGGCGCAAATTGCGAAGCTCCGCGAGCCGCAAACCGGAGGCGTAAGCCAGTTCAAGAATCGCCTGGTCGCACAAACTTCCAGGCGTGGGTTGTTCTGCTGAATCGGGCGCGAGCAGCTTCGTGATTTCGTCGTTCGTCAGCGCCTTGGGCAGACGTTTCCAACGGCGCGGCAACGACAAATTTTCCGCGACGTTCACGGGTAAAAGTTTTTCGTTTTCGGCGAAGCGATAAAACGCGCGCAGCGCGGCGATTTCGAGATAAACACTCTCGCTGCTGAGGCGCTTGATGGACTCCTTCGGCTCATCGGCGAGCGGACGCACACGTTCGTGTTGGAGGAACGCCATGAGATGCTTCAACTCGACCAATCTCCAGTCCGTCAGATTTTGTTTCGCCGCCCAAGCGATGAATTTGCCGAGCAACGCGGCATAGGTTTTCTGGGTGTGCTCCGCCTGCCCGCGTTCGTGGCGCAGGTATTGCAGAAAATCTTCGACGAGGGTTTGCACAACAGGCTCAAGTGTATTTTTTGCGACGACGTTGCAATTCAGCCTGCGAATCGCGGTGTCCATGCAAGATCGCCAGCACAACAACCATTCCATCGGTGATAAAATAAAAAATGCCGTGTTTGAAAACGGGCAGGTTCACCCGACGGATGTCAGCGAAACGGACGGCATACAAACTGGCATTGGCTGGAAGCGCCTCAAACTGTTCCAATGCCTCTGCCAGAAACCGCTCATCAAGCCCGGGCTGCTGGCGGCCATACCACTCGGCACTGTCGGCGAGATCGGCCTCAACGAGCGGATGAAAGTCGAGTCGCAACATTTTTGCGGACGCGGGCGAACATCCGGTCGAGAGATTTTTTGTCCATGTGGACAAACCGCTCTGGATGTTCGTCGTATTCCTGACGGCGGCGGATCAGTTCGGCCTTCTGCGCTTCACTCACATCATCGGCAACCTCGGCCACCAGCTCGTCGCGATGGTCGTCAAACCACTCGACGAACTGCGCGCGATCTTCCGGCGGCAGCGCTTTGATGGCGGATTCCAATTGTTCCACGCTCATGGCTCAAACTTTACTTCGCCCGGCGCGGATTGCGAATAAAAAAGTGGCGCGACACAACCTGAAATGAAAGCCCGGAGGAACGCGGAGGCGCAAAGACCGCAGAGAATCGCAGAGTTGTTTCAATGTCGGCCAAAGCATCCGGTTCGTTCCGCCTCGGCGTTTCTCTGCAAACTCCGCGTCTCTGCGTTTATTCCCCGCCGACTGCCCGCGCTCGTGGCTGAGGTATTACAGAAAATCTTCGACCAAATTTTGCATGGTTCAAAATGCGGCAAAAGCTTCCGGCCCGTGAACGCCTGCCGACGTAGCGGCTTTCGGCAGAAAGCCGCAAACTCTCTGGCTTGTCAAACAAGTCACCGGCGGTCTGCCGACCGCCGCTACGAATTAAAGCTTTTTCCCGGTCAACCGTTCGTAAGCCTCCAGGTATTTTGCCGATGTTTTGGCGACGACCTCGGGTGGGAGCACCGGCCCGGGCGGGGTCTTGTCCCAGTCGAGCGTTTCGAGGTAGTCGCGGACGAATTGTTTGTCGAAGCTCGACTGGCCTTTGCCGGGCACGTATTGGTCGGCGGGCCAGAAACGCGAGGAATCCGGCGTCAGCACTTCGTCAATCAGGATCAATTTGCCGTTGTCCAGACCAAACTCAAACTTCGTGTCGGCGATGATGATGCCGCGCTGGCGGGCGTAATCGCGCGCGGAATTGTAAATCCTCAAACTCGCCGCGCGCGCCTGCCCGGCCATGTCGTCACCGACGATTCTCTTCGCCCGTTCGAATGAAATGTTTTCGTCGTGGCCGGTTTCGGCTTTCGTGGCGGGCGTGAAAATCGGTTCGGGCAGCTCGCTCGATTCCTTCAAGCCGGGCGGGAGTTTGATGCCGCAGACGGTCTGCGATTTCTGGTATTCCTTCCAACCCGAACCGGCGAGGTACCCGCGCACGACACATTCGATGGCGAGCGGCTTCGCCTTTTTTACGATCATCGAGCGGCGCGCAAGCTGGGTTTTCAGGGCGGCGGGCAGGCCGGCTAAAGCCGGGACCCCGAACACGTCTCCGGCGCGGGAAAGCAAATGGTTCGGCTGGAACGATTCGGTCTGCGCGAACCAAAAATACGAAATCTGCGTGAGCACCTCGCCCTTGCGCGGGATGCCGTTGGGCATGATCACGTCAAAGGCCGAAAGGCGGTCGGTGGCGACAAACAGCAAGCGGTCGCCGAGGTCGAAAACTTCGCGCACCTTGCCACTCTTGAGCTTTTTGACGCCCGGTAAATCGAGTTGCAGGACCGTTTCGTTGTTTGAATTCGCCATGGCGCGAATTATTAAGTCCAAAACCCAAAGTTCAAGGCACAAAGTTGTTTTCGTTGGAGTTCAAGCTTTAGCTTGCCCTTCCGAAACAAGCTGAAGCTTGAACTCCAGCTTACGCCACCGCTTGCGGCAGGTGTTTGACCAACAACGGAATGCCCGCCTGCGATTTGTCATCGAGCCGGACATCCACGGAATACAACCCCGCCTCGGCAAATTTCAACTGCTGGATGTTCACGATGAAATTGCGCGTGGCGAAATGCACGTCGTCCGGCAGCGCGACCACCACCGGGACTTCGATGGGCGGCATGATGGCGTGGCCGTCGGCGTTGACGAAGTTCAACTTGAGCTTGCGCGTGCCCTCGTCGCCGGCGTTGAACGTGACCCGCAACGCGACGGCGCATTGCGGATGCACGGCGGGCAATTGCGGCGCGTAAATCGTGTCGAACGCGCCGAGGAGATTGAGCTTGCCGTGGTCCTCGGTCGCGGCGTCGCAGAGAACGGCTACTTGAATGTTCATGCCGGAATAAAGACACGAATCTCACGAATTAGCACGAATTTCTTTTCAATCCGAAAACCGAAGTTGGCTGGAGTGGTCGTAGCGGTGACGCCGCGTCACCGAAGGGTGGATGCGTCGCCCTCGGCGCATTTTTCCCGGCCGCCAGAGGCGGGCGGTTGCCCAACCGGCGACGAGGCGTCGCCTTTACCTTCTGCGACGGGGGCGTCGCAGCCACAGGCAAGCCAATTTCGGTTTTCGGATTTAACTCACCGACCGCGCTTCGAGAAACGCTTTCAATTCCTTCGCCGCTTTTCCGCCGAAACCCGGAACGACGGCAATTTGTTCCAACGTGGCCGTCCGTAACCGCTGCACCGAACCGAACTTTTTAAGCAGCGCCTGCTTGCGCCGTTCGCCGATGCCGGGAAATTCGTCCAGCACACTCTCCGAAATGCGTTTGATGCGAAGCTGCGCGTTGTAGGAATTGGCGACGCGATGACATTCGTCGCGCAAGCGCTGGAGCAATTTCACCGCCGGATGATTCAGTCCCAGCCGCAGGGGTTTGCTATTACCCGGCTGGTAAATTTCCTCGAATTCCTTCGCCAGCCCGATGACCGGGATTTTTTCGAGCCCCAGCTTCTTCAATTCGGCACACGCGGCGTTGAGTTGTCCCTTGCCACCGTCAATGAGGATGAGGTTGGGCAATGTAGCACAGGCGTCCCGCCTGCTTCTTTCCGCTGCGACAAGTCCGGGATTGCCCCCTCGATCAGGCAGGCGGGACGCCTGCGCTACGTTACCTTCGCGCAACAACCGTGAATATCGCCGCTTCACCACCTCCGCCATGCTCGCGAAGTCATCCTGGCCTTCGACGGTTTTGATTTTGAACCGGCGGTAATTCGCACGGTCAGGCCGGCCATTTTTGAAACTCACGAGCGACGCCACGGCGAATGTGCCGCTGATGTTCGAAATGTCGAAGCCTTCAATGCGCCGCGGTGGCTCGCGCAGGCCCAGGGTCTTCGCCAGTTCCGTGAGATCGCGTTGCGGATCAATCGCCAGCGGCAATGTGTAAGGCACACGCTCAAACTTTCGTTCCTTCTTCGTCGTTTCTTTCAAGTCGCGGATGAGATCGCGCAGGCCGGCGGCCTTCTCGTAATCCTGCGCGGTGGCGGCCTTGCGCATTTCGACTTCGAGTTGTTCCTTCATTTCGTGGCACTGGCCTTCGATGAAATCGCACGCGGCGCGGACCTGTTCCAAATACTGTTCGCGCGTCACATTGCCGATGCACGGCGCGGTGCAGTATTTGAGGTGGGCGTAGAGGCAATGCTTGTAGTCGGCCTTGCCCGGCGTGAACACGCGGCAGCCGCGCAGGTTGAACTGCCGCCGCACGAGCGCGAGCGTGTTGCGCAGGGCGCCGGAATTTGAAAATGGTCCGAAGTAACGCGCTCCGTCGTCTTTTTTCAGGCGGGTGAAGGTGAAGTTGGGGATCGGGTCGTTGAGATTGACCTTGAGCATCAGGAACCGTTTGTCGTCGCGGAAACTGATGTTGTAGCGCGGGTGAAATTCCTTGATAAGTTTGCCCTCGAGCAGGAACGCCTCCGGTTCGCTGCGGACGACGTGCATGTCAAAATCGTGGATGGCCTCGACGAGCGCGTTGAATTTCAGGTCCCAGCCCAGGCGCCGCGACGGATGAAAATACTGGCTCACGCGCTTGCGCAGGTCGCGCGCCTTGCCGACGTAAATGACCGTGCCGAACCGGTCGCGCATGAGATACACGCCCGGCTTGTGCGGCAAGGCGCCCAGTTTTTTGCGGATGGCTTCAGTCGCAGGCACGTGAAGACTTTCAACGCAAAGGCGCAAAGGCGCAAAGAGATTTTACGGTAAAATTCATTCTTGCGCGCCGAATCAAATCGGCGTAATAAGCGGGCAAATCTACGAAAGGAAAACTATGGTAGATAATCAAACACAAGCTCCGCCGCCCGTTCAACCGCCGTCCTCCAATCCGCCGCCACTGTCCAGCCCTCAATGCCAGGCGTGCGTGGGGAACATGTCCGGCGGCACTACAATTTAGTCCAACAAATAAATACAAAAAACAAATGACCTCAACCAAACAACAATATATCGACACCATTCGATCCAACACTGCCTACCCAACATATCGTGGGATTATTGGCATCATCGCATTATTGGGATACATACTCGCTGGATTTAGCGCTTTGGGATCACTTATCTCTGGGTTAGGTGCCATGAGAAATTCATTTTTCGGCGGGCTTGGGATTCTAATCGCTGGCTTGATTTTTGCAGCGCTTATATTCTTTATTGCTCGTTTCTGGAAGGAGGCTGCCTTGATTCTAGTTGATATGGGAGATTCAATCACCGAAGCGAATTCTCGGACAAAGTCTAGCCAGTAAAGTATTAGCTGCAGCAGACGCACACGAAACCAACAACACACAACAAAGGAACTATAATGACATCATCATCGAAACTCACCTTCGGCATCATCCTCGGCATCGCAGGCTACCTCCTATTCTTATGCGGACTCCTGCTCTCGTTCAGTCTGATTGGCGCGTGCATTGGTATTCCGATGGCCCTAATCGGACTGCCCTTAGGGATCTGGGGCAGTGTCTGGATGTGGCAGGGCAAGGTCCAGCGCGCAGAGGAAGCTATTGCCACTGGCGTTCGACAGGGAATCCAGCAGGCGACTACTCCACCGATGCCCCCGCCAACGATAAAGCAGTCCGCTCCGATACCGCCGCAGGACAGCAAATGAGCGGCGTTATCAGATTCGTTCGTGGCCGCAAGGTTCTCGTCGTGGCGTTGGCATTGTTTAGCGCGCTCGCAGTCGATTCGCTCCGACCACCGTCGAAACAGATTACTGTCCGAGTTTACGTTGCCGTCGTTCGGGCATATCAGCGAGTT
>Ga0207932_1000285_pt1 | contig 17234 bp, 11 predicted proteins | sample NGESurdeep092012_FD_184480 | JGI IMG/M metagenome (GOLD analysis project Ga0207932, IMG submission 184480) | Arctic peat soil microbial communities from Barrow, Alaska - NGEE Surface sample 415-2 deep-092012 (SPAdes) | ecosystem: Environmental > Terrestrial > Soil > Wetlands > Peat ...
CGTCGAGCGGCTGTCCAGGCCCGAAGAGTTCGTCGGCAAAGTCCTTCGTCAGCATAGCCGCCCCCGAACCAGTGGTGCCGTGCAGGATCAGCACCGGCTCCCCCGTCGGCGCGCCAATCGTGCGGTAGTGCAGCTTCAGTTCCGCGAACACCTCGCCCGTGTGAAAACGAAAATCGCGCGCCACCCAGTCACCCTGCTTTGGCTCGGGATAATCTGCAGCGAAAGCGGACAGCGAGGAAAACAGGAAAGCGAAGAACAGCGTTGCAATACTGTACGGCGATCTCATGGCTTCCTCCCGCGATGTATGGCGATCTGGATTGTCGCCTCTTCTGCAACTAAAAAGAGGTTCACTGTAACGGCGACCTCGCCGCATTCTATACGTTCAGTGAGAAATTAGTTTAACTTGAATACTGCTTTGAGCAGATCCTTTACTGACTGTCTGGCCGCTTGAGTGGCGGCGGGGTCGTATCCCACGTGAGGGTCACGTTCGACACAAGAATCCTTGTAGGTGAATAGCTGCCCAGTCTCAGCATTGATTAGCTGCCCCGGTGCTGCCTCACGAATCCTACAGCGGCGTACGGTTTGGGCATCTTTGATGGCGATCGGCGTGAGTGGCAAGAGTGGAACATCAAACGCATGCGATGCGTTCGGGTACTCCGTTAATTGAACATCTCGAATCTTCCCGCGATGCTACGCTCTGCTCGGTGACCAACACGCCGAGCTTGCCAGTATCGACGAAGTCGAGCATCGTCGTCAGCAGCGTGAGGCTGGCCACGCGATCCACGTCAGCAGGATTCATCACCCCCACGGCGCATGACAGCAGCGTTCCGCCGAGGCAGAAGCCCAGCGCGTTGAGCTTCTCCGCCCCGCTGACTTCGAGCGCGACATCGATCGCCTTGCCCACACCCGATTGCAGATAGTCGTCCCAGGTGAGCTTGCCCATTTCCGGCGTGGCATTGCGCCACGACACCATGAACACCATGTGGCCTTGTTCCAGGGCGTAACGTACCAGCGAGTTGTCGGGCTGCAGGTCGAGGATGTAGAACTTGTTGATGCAGGGCGGGACCATCAGCAACGGGTGCTCGTGCACCTGCGGGGTCAGCGGCGTGTAGCGGATGAGCTGCATCAACTCGTTCTCGAAAATCACCGATCCTGGAGTCGTCGCGACGTTGCGACCGAGCTCGAAGGCGGTCTCGTCGGTCATCGTGATGCGGCCCTTGAGCAGGTCCTGAACCAGCAGACCCATGCCTTCGACCGGACTCTGCCCGCCGGTCTCGAGAACGAGTTGCATCGCGTCCGGGTTGGTCGCCAGGAAATTCGCTGGGCTCATCGCATCGACCAGTTGTCGTGCGGCGAATCCCCACTGGCTCTTGCTCTGGTCGTCCAGCGGCGCGGCGTCGATGGCGCCGCGCAGCAGACCCGAATAGACCAGATAGCTGCGCGTCGCCATCTCGAGGCGCGGATCCGCACGCCAGGCTTCGCCGGCGAACCGCTTGTCCTGCGCTGCCGCTGTGCCTGCCGGCGCGGCTGCGGGCCAGGGCCATAGCGTCGCTATCTGTCTGAAGTAGTCCTGCTGCAGCGCGTTAAGTTTGTTCGAGAACTCCTGCCACTGCGCCGGAACCGCCGCGTCGGAAGCAGCCGCGGAACCGGGACGATCTGTGCCGAATCGCTGCAGCATGTCCGGCTGAGACTTGAACAAGTTGCTAAGCCATTCAGCCGGATCGAGGGTTGGAGTCGTCATGGGAGTCGTGGAAGCGGGTCGTGGAGGGGAATGTCGCTCAATGCAGCTTGACGTGCGGGTCGGTGCGGCGCGTGATCATGCGCGCCGCCGTATCGAGCGTTACCTTCCAGAATCCGTGCAACGCAAGCTCGTGCATCTTGTACAGCGACAAATACATCATTCGGGCGAACCACCCCTCGATCCACATGTTTTCCCCGACCAGCGCCCCCATCAGGTTGCCCACGGTCGTATATTCCCCGAGCGACACCAGCGAGCCGAAATCGCGGTACCGCCAGGGAGCGGGAGGCCGGCCATTAAGACGGTTCATTATCTGCTTCACCATGTGTGAAGCCTGCTGATGCGCCGCCTGCGCGCGCGGCGGAACCTGCGCACCTTGCTTGCCTATCCACGGGCAGGCCGCGCAGTCGCCGATGGCGAAGATGTTCTCGTCGCGGGTCGTTTGCAACGTCGGCAACACTACAAGTTGATTGGCGCGATTGGTCTCCAGGCCCTCGATATCCTTGAGAAGATCGGGTGCTTTTACGCCCGCCGCCCAGATCACGAGTTCGGCCGGAATCGTTTCGCCGCTCGCAAGGCGCACCCCGTTCGGCAACACCTCGGCCACGCGCGCGGCGGTTCGCACATGCACCCCAAGCTTCTCCAGTAGCTTGTTCGCCGATTGCGATAGGCGCGCGGGCAATGCGGGCAGGATGCGGTCGGCGGCCTCGATCAGGATCAGCTTGATGTCCTTCTGCGGATCGATGCGATCGAGCCCGTAGGACACCAGTGCGCGCGTCGTGTTGTGCAGTTCCGCCGCGAGCTCGACGCCTGTTGCCCCCGCGCCGATGATGACCACTTGCAGTTGTTCCGGTCGGAGCGGCCCGGCTTGAGCATGCGCGCGGATGCATGCATTGACCAATCGGCGATGGAAGCGCTCGGCCTGTACCGGAGTATCGAGCGAGATCGCATGCTCCTTCGCCCCCGGCGTGCCGAAATCGTCGGTTAAACTGCCGATTGCGATGACCAGCGTTTCGTATGGAAATGCGCGTTGCCGCGTCACTTCGTCGCCGTCCTCGTCGATGAAGGGCGCGACCTTCACCATGCGTTGCACTCGGTCGAGGCCGATCATTTCCCCCACGCGGTAACGGAAGTGGTGCCAGTGAGATTGCGCCAACAGGTTTGTCTCGTACACGCCGATATCCATGCTACCGGCGGCAATCTCGTGCAAATGCGGCTTCCAGAAATGGGTTCTCGCCTTTTCGATCAGCGTCACATGCACCTGGTTTCGTTTTCCCAGCTTGTCGCCCAGCCGGGTGGCAAGCTCGAGTCCGCCCGCGCCGCCGCCCACGACGACGACCCGGTGAAAAGCCCCAGGGCGTTCCAGAGTCGACGCCACCGGATCGACCATGACAGGCTCGCTCTTCATACGCATATAAGGTCAGCGCGTGGTCGACGGCATGTGGACTTCGACCGTATCCAGGATCTTCTCCGGATCGTCGGCGTCTTCCGGGCTCTCGTTGTCGAGCACGCGTCGCATGCGCGCCTCATTCAGCTCGCCGCACCATTTGCCAACGACCACCGTGGCCACGCCATTGCCGATCAGATTGGTAAGCGCCCGCGCCTCCGACATGAAGCGGTCGACACCGAGGATGAGAGCGAGTCCGGCAACCGGTACGTTACCCACCGCCGACAATGTCGCCGCGAGCACGATAAACCCGCTGCCGGTGACGCCGGCCGCGCCCTTCGACGTCAGCAGCAGCACCGCCAACAGCGTCAGTTGCTGCGTGAGGGTCATGTTCGTGTTGGTGGCTTGCGCGACGAACATCGCCGCCATGGTGAGATAGATCGACGTGCCGTCCAGGTTGAACGAGTATCCGGTCGGGATGACCAGACCCACGGTCGATTGCTTGACACCAAGGTTTTCCATCTTCGCCATCATCCGCGGCAAAACAGATTCGGAGGAAGAGGTTCCGAGCACGATCAGCAGTTCCTCCTTGATGTAGCGGATGAACTTCAGGATGTTGAAGCCATGCATCTTGGCGATCAGTCCGAGCACGACCAGAATGAACACCAGGCAGGTCAGATAGAACGTGCCCATCAACTTACCCAGCGACAGCAGCGAGCCCACGCCATACTTCCCGATCGTAAATGCCATGGCGCCAAATGCGCCGAACGGGGCCAGTTTCATGATGACCCCGACGATCGAGAACAACACGTGGGAGGTTTTCTCGACAAAATCGAACACCAGCGTTCCTCTGCCGCCGAACTTGTGCAGCGAGAACCCGAACAGCACGGCGATCAGCAGCACCTGGAGAATCTCTCCCTTGGCGAACGCATCCACCATGGTGTCGGGAATGATATTCAGCAAGAAAGCCGTCGTGCTTTGCAGCTGTCCTGGTTTGGCATAAGCTGCGATGGCCTTGGTATCGAGCGTAGCGGGATCCACGTTCATATCGGCCCCTGGCTGCACGAAATTCACGATCGTCAGCCCGACGATCAAGGCGATGGAACTGACAATTTCGAAGTAGAGCAGCGCGTAGCCCCCGGTCTTGCCTACTTTTTTCATGTCTTCCATGCCAGCGATGCCGACCACGACGGTACAGAATATAATCGGTGCGATGATCATCTTGATCAGCTTGATGAAGCCGTCGCCCAGCGGCTTCATCGCGGTCCCGGTTTCCGGGTAGAAGTATCCGAGCACCACGCCGAGTACGATCGCGGTGATGACCTGGAAATAAAGCGACTTGTATAGCGGCTTGGGCGTAGGGTCTTTGTCCATGGTTGTCTCCGTCGGTGGTTTGTCGTCGATGTCCGTCTCTAGATGCCCGCCGCCCGGGCTTGCTGGTCTGCGTGGTAGCTGGAGCGCACCAGCGGCCCACAGGCCACGTGCGCGAACCCCATGGCGCGCGCGAGCTGTTCCAGCCGCGTGAAACCTTGGGGCGTTACATAGCGACGCACGGGAAGGTTCCCCGAGCGCGGCTGAAGATACTGGCCGACCGTGAGCATGTCGACGTCGTGACGGCGCAGATCGCGCATGACTTCCTCGATCTCGTCGTCGGTCTCGCCCAGGCCCAGCATCAGACCCGATTTCGTGCGCACTTCGTGCCGCCTCGCCTTGAACCTTGCCAGCAGCTCGAGCGAGTGCGCATAGTCCGCGCCGGGCCGCGCCTCGCGATACAGGCGCGGCACCGTCTCGAGATTGTGGTTCATCACGTCAGGCGGCGTCACCGCAAGAATCTCGAGCGCGACCTCGAGACGGCCACGGAAATCGGGCACCAGCACTTCAATCCTGGTTTCCGGAGAACGCTCGCGCACCGCGCGGATGCAAGCGCTGAAGTGCGCTGCACCACCGTCGCGCAGATCGTCGCGGTCGACGCTGGTGATCACCACGTAGGCCAGCCCAAGCTCGGCGATTGTCCGCGCAAGATGCGCCGGTTCGTTCGGATCCGGGGCCTGGGGCCGCCCGTGCGCCACGTCGCAGAACGGACACCGGCGTGTGCATAGATCGCCCAGGATCATGAACGTCGCGGTGCCGTTGCCGAAGCACTCTCCGATATTGGGGCAGGAAGCCTCCTCGCAAACGGTGTGCAGCCGCTGCTCTCGCAGCACGCGCTTCAACTCGCGCGAGCGCGGACCGTCCGACAGGCGCACGCGAATCCATTCCGGCTTGACGAGCGCAGGCGCGGATGTGATCCCGATCACGCGGCGTGCCGACAGTCGGTCGGTCTTCACTTCGCCACGTTCACGTCCGGAGGGTGAGGTCATCGCGTCGATTCCGTGTTTGACATATCTGGCATCGGTCGAGTAGTTAGTCGATCGTCCACTGCTTCTCGCGCTGCGCCCCGGCGTCGGCCACTGCAACCGCGGTCATGTTGACGATGCGTCGTACCGTGGACGAAGGCATCATGATGTGCACCGGCTTGGCCGCCCCGAGCAGGATTCCCCCAACCGTGATGCCGCTGCCTGAGGTCACCCGCAGCGCGTTGTAGGTGATGTTGGCGGCATCGACGTTCGGCATGATCAGCAGATTGGCATCGGTGGTGAGACGCGAGTCCGGAAACTCGTGGTCGCGAATAGCCGTGGACAGGGCCGCGTCCGCGCGCATTTCTCCTTCAACCGCGAGGCTGGGGGCGCGGGCGATAATGATCGCCAGGGCGTCGCGCATCTTCTGCACGGAGGGTGCGTCCGAACTGCCGAAACTCGAGTGCGATAGCAGCGCAACGCTGGGCCTCAAACCGAAGCGCTGCACTTCCTCCGCAGCGAGCAGCGTCATCGCCGCGATCTCATCCGCATTCGGGTCGCGGTTGACGTGGGTGTCGCAGATGAAAAGCTGTCGCCCGGGCAGGATCAACATTTGCATCGCCGCCAGTGTCTTCACCCCGGCGCGCAGGCCGATGACATTGCGCACGTACTTCAGGTGATCCGCGTAGTTGCCCTGCGTTCCGCATAACATCGCATCCGCGTCCCCGCGGTGAACCAACATGGCGCCGAGGAGCGAGGGCCGGCTGCGCATCTCTTCCAGCGCCTGGCCGGGCGAGACGCCTTTGCGGCGCGCCAGCTGGTAGTACTCGAGACCGTAATCGCCATGGCCAGAGTCGTCTAGAATATTTATCGCGTCACAGTTGTCGCCGAGTTTGAGACGCAGCCCGAGCTTTTCGATGCGCGCAGCCATGACGTCGGTGCGGCCCACCAGCATTGGGCGCGCGATGCCCTCGTCGACCGCGACCTGCGCTGCGCGCAGCACGCGCTCGTCCTCGCCTTCGGCATACACGACACGCTTGGGCGCTTTTTTGGCGGCGGCGAAGACCGGCTCCATCGGGGTTCCGGACTGGTAGACGAAGCGGCCCAACTGGTCGCGATAGGCGTCGAAGTCCTTGATCGGCCGCGTCGCGACCCCGCTTTCCATCGCCGCCTTTGCCACCGCCGGAGCGATGCTGGTGATGAGGCGCGGATCGAAGGCGCGCGGGAGCAGGTAATCCGGTCCGAACGGCGGCGTCTGCTCGCCGAACGCCAGCGCCACGATCTCGGAGGACTCGGCCCGCGCCAGGTCAGCCAGGGCCCCCACCGCCGCGAGCTTCATTTCCTCGTTGATGGTGCTGGCGCCGCAATCCAGCGCACCGCGAAAGATGAACGGAAAGCAAAGCGAGTTATTCACCTGGTTCGGAAAGTCGGAGCGCCCGGTGCCGATCAGGCAATCCGGCCGCGCCGCTTTGGCGATCTCCGGCTGGATTTCCGGCTCGGGGTTGGCCATGGCCAGGATGATGGGCTTGTCCGCCATCTTCTTCACCATCTCGGCCGTCAGGACCCCGCCCGCGGACAAGCCGAGGAAGATGTCCGCACCACCGATGATCTCGTCCAGCGTTCGTGCATTGGTTTCCTGCGCGTAATACTCCTTATCGGGGTCCATATCCTCCTTGCGTCCCTTGTACACCACGCCATGGATGTCGCTGACGAAAATGTTTCCCCGGTTGAGCCCCAGGCGCACCTGCAGGTTGAGGCAGGCGAGCGCCGCGGCGCCCGCGCCGGAACAAACCATTTTCACCTTGCCAATGTCCTTGCCGACGACCTTCAGCCCGTTCAATATCGCGGCTGCGGCAACGATCGCGGTGCCGTGCTGATCGTCGTGGAAAACCGGAATCTTCATCCGCTCGCGCAGCTTCTTTTCGACGTAGAAGCACTCGGGCGCTTTGATGTCTTCGAGGTTAATGCCGCCGAACGTCGGTTCGAGCGCGGCGATTACCTCGACGAGCTTGACCGGATCCGTTTCGTTGACCTCGATGTCGAACACGTCGATACCGGCGAACTTCTTGAACAGGCAGCCTTTGCCCTCCATCACCGGCTTGCCGGCAAGCGCGCCGATGTTGCCCAATCCAAGCACGGCGGTGCCGTTGGTGATCACCGCGACAAGGTTGGCCCGCGCCGTGTAGCGCGCCGCGTCCTCCGGATTCTGCTGGATCGCGGTACATGCATAGGCCACGCCCGGCGTGTAGGCGAGTGACAGGTCGCGCTGGTTCGCCAGTCCCTTGGTCGGCATGACCGAAATTTTTCCAGGTGTCGGGAACTCGTGATATTCGAGGGCGTCGATGCGTCTTTGTTCGTCAATCATGGTGCATCTCCAGTTGTGGAAGTGACTTTTCCGGCAGAGCGATGAGGACAACGCCGTGCGCGACACGCAATCCCGCTCGCTCGGCGCATGTGCCGATGCGCAAAACCAGTACGAAGCGCTTCATTTCTTCTTCGCCGGAGGCACATCGGTGCACACACCCTCAAATACCTCTGCCGCCATGCCTACGCTTTCACCCAAAGTCGGGTGCGGATGAATGGTCTTGCCGATGTCTGCCTGATCGCAGCCCATTTCCACCGCGAGGCAGACCTCACTGATCAGATCCCCAGCGTGCGTGCCAACGATGCCGCCGCCAATCACGCGGTGGGTCGTCTCATCGAAAAGGAGCTTGGTGAAACCCTCATCGCGACCGTTGGCGATCGCCCGGCCGGAGGCGGCCCAGGGGAATACTGCCTTGCCGTACCTGATGTCCTGCGCCTTGCACTGCTCTTCGGTAAGACCCGCCCAGGCCACTTCCGGATCGGTGTACGCGACCGATGGAATCTGCCGCGCATCGAAGTAGGACTTGTGCCCTGCCGCGACCTCGGCCGCTACGTGCGCCTCATGCACAGCCTTGTGCGCAAGCATCGGTTGTCCGACGATATCGCCGATGGCGAAGATGTGCGGCACGTTGGTGCGCATCTGCTTGTCCACCGGGATAAAGCCACGGTCGGTGACAATCACCCCCGCCTTTTCCGCAGCGATCAACTTGCCATTGGCGCTACGGCCGACTGCCACCAGCACGCGGTCGTACAATTGAGGTTCGGCCGGGGCCTTCGCCCCCTCGAAACCAACCTTGATGCCCGCGGCCGTAGCTTCGGCGGACACGGTCTTGGTTTTCAGCATGACGTTGTCGAAGCGCGAAGCGTTTGTTTTCTCCCACACCTTGACCAGATCCCGATCGGCGCCGGCCATCATGCCATCGAGCATCTCCACGACGTCAATGCGCGTGCCGAGCGTCGAGTACACAGTGGCCATTTCGAGGCCGATGATGCCACCGCCGATGACCAGCATGCGCTCGGGGATCGACGCGAGTTCGAGCGCACCGGTGGAATCGACCACGCGCGGATCATCCGGCATGAACGGGAGCTTCACCGCCTGGCTGCCAGCAGCGATGATCGCCTGCTGGAAGCGGATGGTCTTCTTCTCGCCGGTCTTGTCCTGGCCGCCACCGGTGGTGAGTTCCACTTCAACGCAGTGGGGATCAAGGAAGCGGCCCACGCCGCGCACGACCTCGACTCTGCGCGCCTTGGCCATACCGGCGAGTCCGACGGTGAGCTTCTTGATTACGCCTTCCTTGAACCCGCGCAGCTTGCCGATGTCGATCTGCGGCGCCGCATAAGTGATGCCGTGGCCGCTCAGCTCCTTCGCTTCGTCCATCACAGCGGCGGTATGCAGGAGCGCTTTCGATGGTATGCAACCGACGTTCAGGCAAACTCCGCCCAGCGTGGCATAGCGCTCGATCAACACCGTTTTCTTGCCGAGGTCGGCGGCGCGGAATGCGGCGGAGTAGCCACCCGGACCCGCGCCCAGCACCAGCAGTTCGCATTCGATGTCGGCACCGCCTGCGTAGGAAGCGGCCGTTGGGGCGGCCACCGCGGCTGTCGCTGCTCCGGCGCCACGGGCCGGCGACGCTTCCGACGCCGCGGCTTCGACATCCGTCGACAATGTGAGTATGAGGCTACCTTCCGAGACCTTGTCGCCCACTTTGACCTTGAGGTTCGCAATCGTCCCCGCCGCCGGTGAAGGCACATCCATCGTGGCCTTGTCGGACTCGAGCGTGATCAGTGCATCTTCCGCTTTGACCTTATCGCCGACCGTGACCAGTACCTCGATCACCGGCACGTTCTTGTAGTCACCGATATCGGGGACTTTGACTTCGATAATGGTTGTCATGGATTCGATACCCCTTAGATGAGCACGCGCCGCATGTCCGCGAGCAAGCCACCGAAGTGGTTGTTGAAGCGCGCCGCGGACGCCCCGTCGACGACGCGGTGATCCCAAGACAGCGACAACGGGAGCACGAAGCGCCACGACGACTGCTTGCCGTCCGGCGATACCTGTTTCCAGAAGGAGCGACAAACACCCATGATCGCGACTTCGGGAGCGTTGATGATCGGGGTGAAGTAAATGCCGCCGATGCCGCCGAGGCTCGAGATGGTGAAGCAGCCGCCTTGCATCTGCTCGGATTTCAACTTGCCCTCGCGGGCGAGCTTGGCAAGATCGCCCATTTCTCTGGCGATTTCGACCACGCCCTTCTTGTCCGCATCGCGGATCACCGGCACCACCAATCCCTGCGGCGTATCAGCGGCAAACCCGATGTGGTAGTAGTTCTTAAGGATCAGGTTGTCGCCATCAAGGGACGCGTTGAAGTCGGGAAACTTCTTCAAGGTCGCCACCGCCGCTTTGATCATGAACGACAGCATGCTGACCTTGACGCCGCTCTTCTCGATCTCCTTGTTCAACTGGACGCGGAAGGCTTCGAGGTCGGTGATGTCGGCGTCGTCGTGGTTGGTGACGTGCGGGATCATCACCCAGTTGCGATGCAGGTTGGCAGCTGAGATCTTCTTGATCCGTGCGAGCGGCTTGGTCTCAATGGGCCCAAACTTGGCGAAGTCAATCTTGGGCCAAGGCAGCAGATCGACGCCGACACCCGCGCCGCTGGCGGCTGTGGGCGGCGCACCCTTGGCAGCCGCCTCTACGTCTTGCTTCAAGATGCGGCCCTTGTCACCGCTGCCCTTCACACGGCCAAGGTCGACACCCGATTCGCGCGCGAATTTGCGCACGCCGGGGCCGGCGTAGGCGAGCACGAACGCGGCTTCATCGATCGCGCCGGTGGGCGCGGGAGTCGCCGCTGCCGTCGTCGCGGGCGCCGGGGGCGCGGCTCCTGGAGCCGGCGGTGTTGGGGCTGACGCCTGAGCTACCGCGCTGCTTGTCGCGAGCGTCAGCACCACCGCGCCTTGCGAGACCTTGTCGCCAACCCTGACCTTGATTTCCTGAACCGTGCCGCCCAGCGGCGCTGGTACTTCCATCGTGGCCTTGTCCGACTCCAGCGTGATCAGCGGATCTTCTGCTTTCACGGTATCGCCCGGCTTGACCAGGATTTCAATCACCGGTATGTCCTTGAAATCACCGATGTCCGGCACCCGCACTTCGGCGACGCCACTGGGTGCGCTGGTCGGCGCAGGAGGGGCCGATACCGCGGTCTTCGGCGCCGCAGCCGGCGCCGCAGCTTGTTCCGCCGCGCCGGACTCCAGCAGCAGGATCAGGCTGCCCTCGCTGACCTTGTCGCCAACTATAACCCTGAGTTCCTTCACCATCCCTGCGGCCGGCGCCGGCACCTCCATCGTTGCCTTGTCCGACTCGAGAGAAATGAGCGGGTCTTCCGGCTGCACCCGGTCGCCCGCCTTGACCATGACTTCGATAATGGGCACATCCTTGAAGTCGCCGATGTCCGGCACCCTTATTTCGGTCACTGCTCCCATGTCGCCCCCAAATATCGCGTTTTGTGAGACCAAATGGCGCGCCGGCAGGGGCCGCGCCCGAATTGCCGCTTCATACCGTCCAGGGATCGGGTCGCTCGGTATCGAGCCCGTATTTCTTGATCGCCTGATCGACGATCTCCGTTTTGATTTCGCCGTCGTCCGCAAGCGCCTTCAGCGCGGCCACGGCGACATAGAAGCGATTGACCTCGAAAAAGCGCCGCAGCTTGACGCGATAATCGCTGCGACCGAAGCCGTCGGTGCCGAGCACGGTGTAGCGCCGCGGAATTTGCCCGCGTACCTGATCAGCGAAGCTGCGCATGTAGTCGGTCGACGCCACCACCGGCCCCGCGTGCCCTTCGAGGCAGGTTTCGAGGTAGCTCTTGCGCCGGGGTTTGGAAGGATGCAGCAGGTTCCAGCGCTCGGCGCTCATGCCGTCGCGGCGCAGCTCGTTGAAACTTGTGGCGCTCCAGATATCGGCGTTCACCTTGAAGTCCTCGCGCAGCAGGTCGGCTGCGGCCATCACCTCGCGCAAAATGGTGCCGCTGCCCATCAACTGCACCCGCGGTCCCTTGCCCTTGGCACCCTCCTTGAGCAGGTAGAGGCCTCTTACGATCCCCTCCTCCGCGCCGGCGGGCATGCCCGGGTGCATGTAGTTCTCGTTCATCAGCGTGATGTAGTAATACACGTCCTGCTGCTCCTGATGCATCCGTCGGATGCCGTCGCGAACGATGACGATGACTTCGTAGGCGAAGGTCGGATCGTAGGAGACACAATTGGGAATGGTCGACGCGAGGATGTGGCTGTGGCCATCCTCGTGCTGCAACCCTTCGCCGTTCAGAGTGGTGCGCCCAGCCGTGCCGCCAATAAGAAAGCCGCGGCAGCGCATATCACCCGCCAGCCATGCCAGGTCTCCGACGCGCTGCAGCCCGAACATCGAGTAGTAGATATAGAACGGGATCATCGGCAGGTTATTCGTGCTGTAGGAAGTCGCCGCGGCGATCCACGAACTCATTGCGCCCGCCTCGTTGATGCCTTCCTGCAACACCTGGCCCGCCTTGTCCTCGCGGTAGTACATGAGCTGGTCAGCATCCTGCGGCTTGTACAACTGCCCGACCGCTGAGTAAATGCCGAGCTGGCGAAACATTCCTTCCATGCCGAACGTGCGTGATTCGTCGGGAACGATAGGAACGATGTATTTGCCGATTGTCTTGTCGCGCACAAGAGTACCCAGCATCTGGACGAAGGCCATGGTGGTCGAGATCTCGCGCTCGTCGCTGCTCTTCAACAGACGCTCAAAATTCGCGAGCGGCGGCGCCGCAAGCGATACCGACTTCTGCCGGCGCTGCGGCAGGTACCCGCCGAGCGCGGCGCGGCTCTCCTTCAGGTACTTCATCTCCGGGCTGTTTTCGGCGAGCGTGATGAACGGCATCTCCGCGATCTTGTCGTCGGGCATCGGAATCTGGAACCGGTCGCGGAACTGTTTCAGCGAATCCTGCGTCATCTTCTTCGCTTGGTGCGCGATCATCTGTCCTTCGCCAGACTCGCCCATGCCGTAGCCCTTCACCGTCTTGGCGAGGATGACCGTGGGCTGGCCCTTGTGCTTGGCCGCCGCCGCATAGGCCGCGTAGACCTTGAATGGATCGTGGCCGCCGCGGCTGAGCTTCCACACCTCGTCGTCGTTCAAATCGGCTACCAGCGCCTTCAACTCCGGATACTTGCCGAAGAAATGTTCGCGCACGTATGCGCCATTCTTGCTCTTGAAGTCCTGATACTCGCCGTCGACACACTCCTCCATGCGTTTTCGCAGCAGGCCCGTCTTGTCCTTGGCGAACAACTTGTCCCAGCCGGAACCCCATACCACCTTGATCACGTTCCATCCGGCGCCGCGGAACACGCCCTCCAGCTCCTGGATGATCTTGCCGTTGCCGCGCACTGGTCCATCGAGTCGTTGCAGGTTGCAGTTGATGACGAAGATCAGGTTGTCTAGCCGCTCGCGTCCGCCGAGCGAAATCGCCCCCAGGGATTCCGGTTCGTCGCACTCGCCGTCGCCCAAGAACGCCCACACCTTGCGGTTCTCGGTCTTGGCCAGACCGCGACCCTCGAGGTATTTGAGAAAACGCGCCTGATAGATGGCCATCAGCGGCCCCAGGCCCATCGATACCGTGGGGAACTGCCAGAAATCGGGCATCAGCCACGGGTGCGGATAGGAGGGAATGCCCTTGCCGTCGCTCTCCTGGCGATAGTTGAGGAGCTGCTGCTCGGTCAGACGCCCCTCGACAAAGGCGCGCGCATAGATGCCGGGGGCGACGTGGCCCTGCACGTAGATCAGGTCGCCACCGTGGCTTTCGCTGGGCGCATGCCAGAAATGCCCAAAGCCGATGTCGTAGAGCAATGCCGAAGACTGAAAACTCGCGATATGACCGCCGAGTTCAGAGGACTGCTTGTTCGCCCGCAGAATGATCGCAACCGCGTTCCAGCGAATTGCGGAGCGGATCTTGCGCTCAAGGTCACGGTTGCCCGGTGACTTTTCCTCGTGTTCCGGCGCGATGGTATTGAGGTACGGCGTGGTCGCGGTGAACGGCAACTGCGCTCCGCTGCGTCCGGCTTCATCGCGAAGCTGGCCGAGCAGATACCTGGCACGCTCGGGTCCCCGGTGATGCAGGACCGCGCGCAGCGACTCGACCCATTCCTGGGTTTCCACCGGATCGTGGTCGTTCAGGATTCCCATCGACGTCCTCCTTGTTGGCTAGCGTTTCATGATTCGGCGTTGCTATGCGAAATTCGTCCGCGCACGCCGCGCTCAATCCGCGGGCAAGCCCTGCACCCGGAAGAGTTCTTCCAGGTGCGGACTCATCGGCAGATTGAGGCGCATGCCCGAGGGCAGCGGCTTTTGAAACCAGTGCTCGTAGATCGCGACAATCTCGCGGCTACCCGCGAGCTTTTGAAAGGCGCGCTCGACGACCTCGGCAAAATCCGCATCGTCCTTGCGAAACATCAACGCGTAATCGGCGTAGGTAAGAAAGTCTCCAACGACACGGAAATCGGCGGCGGATTTCGTTTGGGCCAGCATCCCGTAGAGCTGCACGTCGTCGTTCGCGAATGCGTCGGCCTTGCCAGCGGCCAGCGTCTGAAACGACTCCTCGTGATCGCCGGCGAAGACGAACTTGATCGCCAGCTTCTGTCGTTCGGCGAGTTTCGGGATCGCCGTCTCATGCACGGTTCCGCGCGTGAGCACCACCGTCTTGCCCTGCAGGTCACGGAAATTCAGGATTCGGCTTCCCCGCCGCACCAGCAGCTTGGTGCCGGTGACGAAGATCGTGGGCGAGAACGCCACCATCTTGCGGCGCTCGGCGTTGTTCGTGGTCGAACCGCACTCAAGGTCGATCTCGCCCGAATTGACGAGGTCGAACCGATTCTCCGGCGTCACCGGTCGGTACGCGACGCGAATGTCCTTGCCGACCTCGGCGATGATCTCTTCGACGACGACCTCGCACAGATCGAGGGAGTACCCGATCGGCTTCCCGTTCTTGTCGAGAAATGCAAACGGCGGCGAGTTCTGGCGATGACCGATGTGGACGAAGCCGCTGTCGTAGATTTTCTTGAGCGTGCCAGAATAGGGGAATACGAATGTCGCGGTGCGTTGCTGCGCGACGGCTGGTTGCATCAAGCACAACACCAGCGCTGCGGCCGTGACCGCACTAGACAGTCGAGACAACGCCGGCAACAAGCCGACAGCCGCAATCCATGGGGTCGCTGCGCAGGCATGCGCGCTCATGATGGACTCCTCCTGCCGTCTGAACTTTATTATACCGTGGGCTGCGGCTCGGTTGGCCCACTCCAAAAGCAAAGCAGTGTTCGTGCCAACTTCGTACGCCATCGAGATATAGGTCCAAGTCATTGATTAGGGCAATGAACAGCGACTTGCGCCGCTTTTGGAACCGCACGCGGTGCGCGAATACCCGGAATCGTAGCCCGACGCTCGTGCGAGAACCCGCACGGTCTTGGGTGTCGCGAACGTAATTCGATGTGCATGCCGTTTAATGAGCAGATCAACCATGGCACGCCTGGCGCGGCAACGCTATCATACGGCCGTGAGCAAAATCGACACATGCCAAAAAAGTGGCTCTAATATGCCGATCACAGCTGTCGACGCTATTCCAAACTGGTATCAATCGCTATTTGATCGCCATCACCCATGGCACGCCGATTACGAGGAACACGGCAAGGAAGATTACGCCGAAGATTGCGCCTAGCCGCCAGAAATCCTTAGATGGCAGGTAACCGCTGCCGTAATACACCGGACTTGGGCCTGTCGCAAATGGCGTGATGATGCCCATGATGCCCAAGGTGAGACACAGCAACAGAGAGTACTGCTGCATCGGCATCTCGGGGATCGTGGACCCCACCGCCAACATGACCGGCAACACGGCAGTCACATGCGCAGTAACGCTCGCAAACATGTAATGCGTAAGGAAAAACAATGCGACAAGTACCACCATTGCGGTGATCGGCGGAACGCCGCTCATGTGATGCGCAATCGACTCGGCGAACCATTTCACGAAGCCAACTCTGTTAAGGCCGTCGGCAAGCGCTACCAGCGTTGCAAACCATGCAAGCGTATTCCATGCCGCCGAATTCTTGATTATGTCGTCCCACGTCACGACGTTGGTCAGCACCATCAGCGAGATGACAACCAGAGCCGCAGTGGTGGCGTTGATGTAATCGCCGCCGAAAATCCACAGCGCAAGAGCGATCATAACCAGCACCGCAAGTGTGATCTCCTTGGAGCCGAGACCTCCGAGCTTGGCTAGTTCCTGCCCTGCCCAGACCGGCACCTCGTTGCCCTCCTTGATTTCGGGCGGATAAAGCCAATAAGTGAGCAGCGGAATCGCAATCAGGAGCAGGATGCCGACCGGCGCAAACGAAATGAACCATTGCATCCAGGTAAATTCGACGTTAGCGGTCTTCTTGACCAACTCGAGCGCGAGCAGGTTGGGTGCAAGGCCAGTCAGAAACAATGAACTCGTAACGCAAGTCGCTGCTATCGCGACCCACATGATGTAGGACCCGATCTTGCGCCCAGATGGGTCGTTCGGCTTGGAGTCATAGAGAATAGGCAGGCTGCGAATGATCGGATAAATCGTGCCGCCGCTGCGCGCAGTGTTCGACGGTGTAAAAGGTGCGAGCACCGTATCGGCAATCAATATCGCGTAACCGAGTGTGAGCGTCCTGCGGCCCATCGTCTTGACCAGCAGCAACGCGATGCGCTTGCCGAGCCCGGTCTTCTCGTAGCCGAGCGCGAACATAAAGGCGCCGAAGATCAACCACACCGTACCATTAGAAAATCCTGACAACGCCCACGTCAGCGCCGCATTGGCGGGATTGAAGCCGGCCTTGGCGAGTTCGGCCGGACTATAAAGCACAAATCGAGCGAGCACCGTGACGACTGTGACGCCAATCAAGCCAATGGCGCCCCCAGGAAGTGGCTCAAACATGAGCCCAACGATGACGCCAGCAAAGATGGCGAAGAAATACCAAGAATACTGGGCCAACCCCTCAGGCGCTGGAATCAACGCCAGGATAATCGCAACAGCAATGGGAACTACAGCTTTCCAAGACAGATTCATGGCAACCTCCGACCAACACTGGCCGCGAAAATCGCGGCATCGGAAACGATTCTGGATCAAAGCCGGCTACAGAATCTTGATGATTGTCAAAGCAAAACTCGACAGAGGAACGGCCGCGAGCTTCGCGCGGGCGGCAGCGCCGTGCTGGGCGCCGATGATCTTCGTGTCCATGCTGTGTCTCCTTGAGTGTCGAGGCGGAATTGCCTCGCGAGGAGGAGACAGGGCGCGAGCTCGCCGAGCGCCGGGGGTAAGCATTCTTTTTCGGCCCGGGGCGAAGTGAAACCGAAGTGGGGGGATCG
>Ga0207932_1000286_pt1 | contig 17225 bp, 15 predicted proteins | sample NGESurdeep092012_FD_184480 | JGI IMG/M metagenome (GOLD analysis project Ga0207932, IMG submission 184480) | Arctic peat soil microbial communities from Barrow, Alaska - NGEE Surface sample 415-2 deep-092012 (SPAdes) | ecosystem: Environmental > Terrestrial > Soil > Wetlands > Peat ...
CCACCAGGGTGGCGTGCGCAGCCGCAGGACCGAGGCACGGCGGCCGGCCAAGGCAGGGGGCACGCCGAACGCTGTCCCCCTCGAACCCGCCGGCCGCACAGCCGGTGAGGTACTCATGTGCTGAAGAATCGCCGAAGATCTTGGGAGTTTCCTGAATCAGGCCAGGCCCAGCTCCTTCGCCTCTTCCCAGAGCTCCGACCGCACGCTGGGATGAGCGGCGTACTCGATCAGGTGACGTGCCTGCGTCTTCTCGTCGTAACCCAGCAGCTTGGCAACACCCTGCTCGGTCACCACGGCGGTCTGCTGGAATGAGGTCACCGGCTCGTCCAGCAGTGGCACCACTGCTGAACAGTCGGCGCGCGGGTGCCAGCTGCGCAGGGCGATGAACGCCTGACCGCCGGGGGAATGCAGTGCCCCGACGATGAAGTCAGTCTGTCCGCCATACCCGGAATAGATCCTGGCATTGATCCGCGAGGCATTAGCCTGCCCGAACAGGTCCACCTCTAGAGCGGAGTTGACGCTGGTCATCTGACGGTTGGCGGCAATCAAAGCCGGGCTGTTGGTCTTCTCCGTGCGCAGCATCTGCACGCGCGGGTTGCCGTCCACCCAGTCGTAGAGCCGGCGCGAACCGAAGCAGAAGGACGCGGTGAGGACGTGATCCTCGTCGAGCGCATGTGCAGCGTCGAGGTCCAGGACGCCGTCGGAGAACAACTCGGTCCAGATCCGCAGCCCGCGGCGGGACGCCAGGGCCCTCAACGTGGAGTCGGGCACCGCCCCGATCCCCATCTGGAGCGTTGACCCGTCGTCAATCATGGCGGCAAGGCGTGCCGCGATAACGATACTTTCGTCGTCAGGCGTGCGCTCCTGCACGTCGTCGAGCTCGAAGTCCATCTCCACCGCGAGGTCCACGGCGTCGATGGAGATCTGTGAGTCCCCGAACGTGTACGGCATGCGAGAGTTGATCACCGCGATCACCAAGCCCCCACGAGCGCGGCAGGCATCGACGGCCGCCGGAAGTATGTTGACCTCAATACCCATACTCAGCAGGCCATCTCGCGCTGGAGCGCAGTGCAACAACACCACATCGGGAGGCAAGGTTCGCTGAAAGAGGACCGGCACCATGGACAGCCTGCTGGGGACATACGACAGAGCTGGGTGGTGACGCATCCCCGGACCGACAAAACTGGTCTCGGCAGTGACCCCCGAGCGAACGGGAATCCCCACCGGTGAGTTGAGCTGATAGAGGCGATATCGCTCGATCGAGCGGTCGATAGCCTCAAGGACCAACCACGGGGTCGTCGCGTTGCCACCCACCACCACTCGCGGAACGCCATCGATGGCAGCAAGACGACGTTGGAGCTGGTCGAGACTTATCGTTTGCACGACGCCTATTGTGCCCGATGGTCGTCCCTGCCGGGTTACCGGCTCGTCCCTCATTCCGGCGGTCGACGCCCCGGTTGGGTTTGATGTGTCACGGCGAAGACGGCGGCCTGGGTGCGCCGCTCCATGCCCAGCTTGCCCAGCACCGCGGTGATGTAGTTCTTGACGGTCTTCTCGGCCAGGGACATGACCTCACCGATCTGGCGGTTCGTGAGGCCTTCCGCGACGTGATCGAGGATTCGTCGCTCCTGCGGAGACAGCAGCCGCAGCCGCGGGTCCGCCCCCGCGTTGCTGGTCCACCCGCGCCGTACCCGGTCGACTGTTGCGGGATCGATCAGCTGCTCCCCGGCGGCCGCCTTGCGGATCGCCTCGATCAGCCCATTTCCTTTGATGTCCTTCAGCAGATACCCGGCCGCCCCGGCCAGAACGGCTGTTGCGAGGGCTTGTTCATCATCAAACGAGGTGAGGATCAACCCTGCGATCTCAGGATCCACCGCCCGCACCTCCCGACAGACGTCGATGCCCGAGCCGTCAGGCAGACGGGCGTCGAAGATCGCCACGTTGGGGCGTAACGCGGGCATCCGGCGGGCGGCCTCGACAGCCGAGCCGGACTCACCCACCACTTCGAAGTCCTCAACGGTCTCGAGAAGCTCGCGCAGCCCGCGTCGCACGATCTCATGATCATCCAGGAGAAATATGCGGATCGTCATCTAGTCGCCTTCCCGTGCCGGATCGCCTTCCCGTGCCGGATCACACCATCATGGTCCATCAAAACCGGTTGAGGTTCATTCCACCCTTTCCAGTGGGGCGCCCAGCGAGAATGATGACAGGGGCCAGGAGACACCACCACCCGGGAGGTCAAACGTGAGCGCGCCGGCACCGCGACCGCTGACCTCAGCCCAGGCTTCGCAACGCCTTCAGCAGGTCGGCCCGAACACCCTCCCGCAAACACGGACGATACCGCTGTGGCAAAGGATCCTGGGGGCCGTGCGCGATCCGCTCGTGCTCGTCCTGCTCGGTGCAGTCGTCCTGACCACGCTGACCAGGGACGTGGCCGACACCATCGTGATCGCCCTGGTCATCGTGGTGAACACCACGCTGGCCGTACGCCAGGAGATCGCTGCCGACCATGCGGTGTCGGCGTTGGCCAGACTCGTGGCCCCGGTGGTCCGCGTGCTTCGCGACGATCGAGAGGTCAGCCGACCAGTTGCCGATCTCGTACCCGGGGACCTGATCGTCCTGGCCGAGGGCGACCTCGTGCCCGCGGACGCCATGCTCGTCGGTGGCGCATCGCTTCAGGTGGACGAGTCTGCGTTGACCGGCGAGTCCCTGCCTGTGGACAAGTCGATCATCGGCGACCCAGGTCCGGGAGTATCGACGGCCCAGGGAGCAGATCAGCGAGCCGATCAGCCGGCGGTGGATGAACGGACCGCTGCTGCTGATGTTGACGGCCTGCTCTACTCCGGGACCATCGTCGTCCACGGCCGGGGTCTGGCCCGCGTCACCGCAACCGGGTCCCGCAGCGCGCTGGGCGAGATCGCGGGCATGCTGCACCCGGAGGACCGAGCCACCCCGCTACAACACCGGATGACCCAGCTGTCCCGATATCTGGCGACCGGTGCAGTGGGTCTGTGCGCGCTGGTAATGGGAATTGGCCTGCTCAACGGAGAAAGCTTCGAGCTGATGCTGCTGACCGCCGTCAGCCTCGCCGTCGCGGCGGTGCCGGAGTCCCTGCCCGTTGTGGTCACCATCAGCCTCGCTCTGGCCGCCCGCCGCATGGCCGCGCGCCACGCCATCGTGCGCAACCTGGCCGCCGTCGAGACGCTCGGGTCGGTCACCCTGCTGGCAACGGACAAGACGGGGACCCTGACCCAGGCCCGGATGGTGGTCACCGGCACATGGTGGCCACCGGACGGAGACGAGGAGTCGCTCCTGCGCGCGCTGGTGCTGTGCAATGACGCGACCCTCGACACAATCTCGGACACGTCGCTGGGCGACCCGACCGAGACAGCCCTTCTGCGAGCGGCGGTGAGTCGCGGAGTCGTCGTCGACCAGCTGAGGGCGTCCTTCCCGCGCACCGGCGAGCTGCCGTTCGACAGCGCACGCAAGCGCATGCTGACTGTTCACCGACATGCCGACTCAGGAGTGTTGGCGATCTGCAAGGGCGCACCGGAGTCGTTGCTGGATGCCGGTGTGCTGCTCGACGGACCTGCCGTCATCGACAACGCCCTGCAGCTCTGTCGTTCCATGGCCGCAACGGGAGCCCGGGTGATCGCCGTGGCACGCCGAAGCGGGACGGACGAGGAGGCCACGCAGTCGCGGGAGGTCACGCTGTCCGAGTCCGGGCTGAGCCTCGTCGGTCTCGTCCAGCTGCAGGACCCCCTTCGTCCGGCCTCTGCCGAGACGATCGCGGCCTGCCACGAAGCGGGGATCGACGTGGCGCTGGTGACCGGGGACCATCCGGCCACAGCGGCCAATGTCGCGGCACTGGTCGGGATTACCGCGGACCCGCAGCATGTCGTGGCACGGGCAACGCCCGCCGACAAGCTGGTCCTGATCCAAGGCTGGCAACAAGCGGGCCATGTCGTCGCGATGACCGGGGACGGGGTCAACGATGGGCCGGCGCTGCGCCGGGCTGACATCGGCGTCGCGATGGGTGAACGCGGGACGGAAGTCGCACGACAGTCCGCCGACCTCATCATCGGCAATGACGACCTGGCCACCGTCATCGCAGCGGTTGAAGAAGGTCGTCGCGTCTACGCCAACATCCGACGTTATCTCTTGTATGCGCTCTCCGGTGGGGCTTCAGAGATCCTGCTCATGCTGGCCGGCCCGCTCCTGGGCACCCCATTGCCACTGTTGCCGGCACAGATTCTCTGGCTGAACCTGCTGACCCACTCCTTCGCCGGCGCCGCGCTGGGCACGGAGCCCGTGGAGATCGGCACGATGACACGCCCACCCCGGGATCCGCTGGAGGGTGTCCTGGGCGGTGGACTCTGGTGGCGCATCACAGTAGTTGCCGCCGTGCTTGCCGCCGCCAGCCTCAGCGTGAGCCTGGTGGCCGGGAGTCGGCTCGCATCCTCTGCTGCCCTGCTGACCCTCGGAGCCGGACAGCTGGGGGTCGCCTGGGGGGTCCGCGCGCGCACACGGATGCGCGCCGTTGACCGCTTGTCTGAACCGATGCCGCTCGCCATGGTCGGGGCGACCCTGCTGCTTGTCGGGTCGGTGACGATCGCGCCACTGCGTTCCATACTGAGCACCGAGCAGCTTCCCGCCGCTATCTGGGGCCTTGCCCTGCTGAGTGCACTAACGGGGTACGCCTGTGCCCGCGTCCTACGCCCGCAGGCCTTCTGATCGGGTCAGCCGTCTGACTCCTGGGAGGTCACATGGCGGACGCCCTTCACCGACTGGGCGATGGAGACAGCTGCTCCGCGCTCACGGTCCGATCCAGTCCCCGTAACGTGAACCACCCCGTCTGCGACCTCCGCGTACCAGGCCTGCAGACCGGTCTCCGCAAATGTGCGAGATATCTCGGCAACAATGTCCTGGTCAGATCGAGCCATCGCCCGGATCACGTCACTGCGGCTGACGACTCCGAGGAGCACGTCGCCGCGGACCACCGGCACACTCTTCCAAGATGTGGTCGCAAAAGTGTGGGCCAGCTCGGCCACGTCGCTGTCCTCCCACACCGTGTGTGGGTGCACCGTCATCACCTGACGCACCGTCGTCAGCCGTGACTCGGCCGGTTGCCGGGCCGGGCGCACATGTGCCCTGGGGTCCGGCTCCAGATCTGCCTTGAGCAGATCAGCCTCACTGATGATGCCGACCACGCGCCCGGCGCCATCAACGACAGGAAGGCCGGTCACCCTCGCCGTCGCCATCAGCTTCAGCGCTTCTTCCAGCGACGCGTCCTCATGCACGCTGTATGCCGGACTGGTCATGATCTCGCGAACAAGCATGTCGACCACCCTTTGAACGCAACGATTGAACGCAATAACTGGCTACGACAAGCATGCCTTGCCGCGAGCAAGACAGTAACAGTGAGAAACGTCTCACGGTTGGTCACGGTCGGGCAGTGCCTCCCACGCCAGGACCGTCCCCCGCGGCGTCCTCGCCCGCAAGCTGAGCGAACCACCGTGGGACTCAGCGCGCTCTCGAAGGTTGGCCAACCCGCTCTGCACGGCGACCGGCGAGACCCCGACGCCGTCGTCGGCAACCTCAATCTGGATGGTGTCGTCGACAATGATACGAACGCTGGCACTGGACGCCTTGGCGTGTCTGACCACATTGGCCAAACCCTCTCGGACAACGGCCACCAGATCGGCTTCGAGCTCGGCGGTCAGCAGCTCGAGACGTCCCTCGATCGTGAGATCAGGCACGAAACCGAGGGTCTGCGTGGACGCCCGCACCAGCTCCGCGATCTCCTCGCGTAGCTCTGGGGTGGGCTTGGCCCGATGAAGCTCAAAGATGGTCTGCCGGATGTCCTTGATGGCCGCATCCAGATTGTCCACGGCCTCGTCGAGCCTCGTACGCACGGTCGGATGCTCTGCCAGCCGCGACGTCGACTGCAGCGAGAGGCCTGTCGCGAAGAGTCGCTGGATCACGTGGTCGTGCATGTCGCGAGCGATCCTGTCGCGGTCCTCCAGGAGGGCAACACGTGAACGATCCTGCTGGCCGCGAGCCGCCACCAGGGCCAGCCCCATCTGCTGAGCAAGCGCAGCCAGAGGCGGAACGACATCACCGACGAACGGCTCGTCAGCAGCGGCCCAGGCGACGGCGAGCACGCCAATCTCGTCGTCGCCCACGGTGATGGGCAGGAGCGCCGTCGGGCCGTAGGGGTCTGAGGTCCCCAGCTCCCGCACATCGTTGGTCAGACCGTCCACCTCCGGGTCACCAGGCCTGGTGAGCAGGAGAACCGGCTCGCGCGCCGCCACAAGCTCCCGCCAGTGACGTTTGTGCAGAACTAGTCCAAGCGCAGCATCGGGCCGTCCGGCGCCTTCGTTGGACTCCGCCGCATGGACAGCCCGGACCACGAGGTCTCCGTCGTCGTCGTACAGGGCAACCATCGTCAGCTGGGCCTGGGACAGCTTCCAGGTGCGCTGAGCCAGGAAGTGCATGGCTGATCTCTCGTCCCTGCCCTCAAGGAACAGCTGGGTCACCGCCCCGGTGGTGGCGAGCCACCGCCGCTGTTGCCGACTCCTCTCGTACTGGCGGGCATTGTCGATGGCGATGCCGGCAGCAGCCGCGAGGGCCACCAAGATCGACTCGTCGTCCGGGCTGAACTCTGCAGCTCCCTGCTTCTCGGTCAGATAGAGGTTGCCGAAGACCTCGTCCCGGATGCGGATCGGAGTGCCCAGGAAGCTATGCATCGTTGGGTGGCCGGGCGGAAAACCATACGAGTCCGGGTGGTCCGCGATGTCAGGCAGCCGCCGGGACCGCCCTTCCCGGATCAGCAGCCCGAGCACGCCGTGCCCACGAGGTGGGTCCCCGATCGCCTTACGTTCCGCCTGGGTGATCCCCTGGGTCACGAACTCGACCAGGTGCTCACCGTCGGGGCCAAGAACGCCCAGCGCGCCGTACTTCGCGTCGACGAGGTCACAGGCAGAGTGCACTATCCGGGTCAGGACGTCGGCCAGCTCGAGGTCTGCGGTGACCGCCATCACGGCGTCAAGAAGCGCAGTGAGACGCTGCTGGGACCGGTTCGACGCCTGCTCACGGCTGCGTAGCTCATTGAGCAGTGTGACCGGGTCGAGCGTGGAAGCGACCGGCCAGGGAGATGCCGCTTCTTCACTGTTGAGATCGGGCTCCACCTAGTCGATTCTAGGGCGAATCGGGCCAACTAGGACTTGTCCGGCGCTGTCACCTCAACGCCGCCTGCGGGCTGTAGCGAGAAGTCAGGGCCGGCGACGGTCAGAACATCGCACCGGGCGTGCTCCTGACAGTATTTGCCCACCGAGTTGACGGTGTCGGGCGCATCGCGACCAACCACCAGCACTGCCGCGCCGCGACTGCGCTCAACCAGCGTCTGCGCCGCGTCACCCTCCACGGTCTCGAAGGTGCACGGGACGCGCCGCTGCCGGTGCAGAGCGCGCAGGGCGACCCCGAACATCGCCACGTCCATCTCGGTACGGTCCTCGGCGCTCAGGCCTACGGGCAGCACCTGAACGAAGCGCACACGGGATCCACGGTGCACGGCTTCGCGCACGGCCGCACCTGCGACCAGGGTCGCCATGCCATCGTTGACCAGACCAGCCACCACATCGGGCGCGAAATCTGGCGGCTGTGTGCCCGCCGGGTCGGGCGTGGTGGATGTCTGCATGAAACCGATCGTCGCGCCTGTCGGACAGAAACGGCAGAGTCGAAAGTCCCTTAACAACATTGACCTTTGCAACATTGCCTTCGGCTCAACAGGGCAGGACCAAGTTCCCTGTGCGCGCTGGCTTCGGATGGCCAGCCGTGGGCACTACCAGGGCTGGCACTGCCCACGGCTGGCACTGCTGCAGCCGACGCTACTCACAGCCACCGACAAGGAGAACACAGGACCAGGCCATGGTTGCCACACTGAACTTTCTTCGTGCCGCAGGCACCGTCACCGGCAGCAAGTTCCTGCTCGAGCAGGATGGGCGCAGAAGTCTGGTGGACTGCGGGCTCTACCAAGGTGAACGCACCTGGCGACGTCTGAACTGGCAGGCGCTGCCGGTGAGCGCGGGCTCGATCTCCGATGTCGTGCTGACCCATGCGCACCTGGACCACTGCGGCCACCTGCCCGCCCTGGTGCGTGAGGGCTTCATCGGGCCAACCTGGTGTACGCCAGGCACCGCAGCCCTGGCAGCCATCGTGCTGCGCGACAGCGCCTACCTGCAGGAAGAGGACGCGGAGAACGCCCGCCTCTGGGGGTTCTCCCGGCACGACCCGCCACGCCCGTTGTATAACGCCGCCGACGCCGAGAAGGCGATTACCTCATTCAAGCCGCTGGACTACCACCAGCACTGCGCCCTTCAATCGGGTGCACATCTGTCCTTCAGCCGAGCAGGTCACATCCTGGGCTCGGCGTGCGCACTGGTCACGATCGGCGGCGGCACGGTCCTGTTCTCCGGTGACCTCGGTCGAACTCGTCACCCGCTGCTGCTTGCCCGGGAGGCGCCGCCGCCCGCACAGTCGTCATCGAGTCGACCTACGGCGACCGCGCCCACCCAGCCGACGGCGCTTTCTCCCACGAGATCCTGGCCGCGGCCATCTGTCGTACCGTCGAGCGAGGCGGTTCGGTCCTCATACCCGCTTTTGCCGTGGACCGCACCGAGCTGGTGTTACACGCCCTCAGCCAGCTCGCCGCGGCCGGCGAGATACCCGCGATACCGGTGTACGTGGACAGCCCGATGGCCTTGGCCGCGCTTGACGTGTATCGCAGCCATTCTGTGGGCAAGGACCTGCGCCCTGGCCTCCCCGCCCGCCTGGTGGATCTCCCAGACCTGCACACAGCGCACAGCGCAGAGGAGTCGATGCGGCTGAACGAGCCGCGCACGCCTTCGATCATCATCTCCGCGTCTGGCATGGCCACGGGCGGTCGGGTGGTGCATCACCTGATGCATCTCCTGCCGGACCCCCGACACACCGTGATCCTGACCGGCTATCAAGCCCTCGGCACGAGAGGGCGCGCGCTGGCTGAAGGCGCAACGGTGCTCAAGATGTTCGGCCGCTACGTCCCGGTTCGCGCAGAGGTGGTCTTCGACCATGTATTCTCCGTCCACGCCGATGCCACCGAGCTGCTCTCCTGGTTGCAGGCGCTGCCCGCGGCCCCCGAAACCGTCTATGTCGTCCACGGTGAACCTGAGTCAGCCCGTTCCCTGGCAACGAAGATACGGGCCGAAACCCCCCTGCTGTTTGACGTGGCTCCCGGAACCGCGATCACCGGCATCGAGCTTCATGACTCCACAACCTCAGCCGGGGTCAAGGTCAAGCTGCCCTGATCCGGACAGTCAGCCGGCGTCGAACGTTTCCATCGCCTCGACCCGGTCGCGCACGCCGCGCCGGATGGTCTTGCCAATCTGGGAATGCGGCAGGTCATCCATGATCACGACCCGACGTGGCACCTTGTAGCCCGCCAGCCGCTCGCGTGCGTAGGCACGTACTCGATCAGGGTCGACAGTGACGCCGGCCACCGGCACAACGGCCACAACGACCTCCTCGCCCGTGTCGCCGGCTGCCGGGATGCCGACGACGGCGAGGTCCTCGATCTCAGGGAGGTCCCGAAGGACGTCCTCGACCTCCGAGGGATAGACGTTGAAACCGCCGGTGATGATCAGCTCCTTGATCCGGTCGACAATGCTGATGAAGCCGTCCCCGTCCGCGATCGCGATGTCACCAGTTCGCAGCCAGCCGCCGGGCAGGAGCACCGCCGCGGTCTCCTTCGGGCAGTTCCAGTACCCGGCGAACACCTGCGGGCCGCCGATCAGTAGTTCCCCGGGCTCCCCTATCGGGAGATCCCGCGACGGGTCGCCCTGGTCGACAATCCGAATCCGGGTTGAGGGGAACGGAACACCGACCGTCCCTGGCCGACGGGTTGCCGCGGCCGGGTTGCCCAGGGAGATGGGCGAGGTCTCGGTCATCCCGTAGCCCTCGACGAGCAGCCCTCCGCTGACCGACTCCCACGTATCGACCACAGCGGGCGGCAGCGCCATGGCGCCGGAGATTGCGTAACGGATCGTCGTGAGGTCGACGCGGCCTTCCCTGGCGGCTTCAGCCAGCCGCTCGAAGATCGGAGGTACCGCAGGCAGGAATGTGGGAGGGCGGCGTCGGATCGCCTCGATCATCTGGTCGAGGTCGAAGCGGGGTAGCAGCACCAGGGTCGCGCCCACGCTCATCGAGTAGGTCAGGCAGAGCGTCAGCCCGTAGGCGTGGAACAGGGGCAGCACCGCGTATACGGTCTCCTCACCGTCCTTCAGGCCGGGCATCCAGGCCCGCCCCTGCGCGGCGTTCGCCCGAAGGTTCCGATGGGTCAGGACTGCGCCCTTGGGCGTCCCCGTGGTGCCGCCCGTGTACTGCAACAAAGCGACGTCCTGCGGGCGTGGCTGCGGGTGCGCCGGGTCGAGCGGGCCCGTCGACGACGAGACCCGCTCCCAGCTGAGCACCCCATCGGGCACCGGACCGGTCATCGACGCGCGTGCCGAGCGCGCCCTGGCCAACGGCAGCCGGAGCGCCAGACGCTTACGTCTGGGCAGAGCAGTCGTGAGGTCGACTGCCAAGATGGTCCGTACTGCGGTCTGCCCACGCAGCCCGTCGATCACAGCTGCGGTCTTGTCCCAGCACACGACGACCGTTGCCCCGCAGTCGGACAGCTGATGCTGGAGCTCGGTCGCCGTATACAGCGGGTTGTGCTCCACGACCACGGCTCCCAGCCGCAGCGCGGCGTAGAAGGCCACCACATGCTGTGGGCAGTTCGGCAGCACCAGTGCCACCCTGTCCCCCGCTCGCACGCCCGCAGCGCGGAACGCCTCGGCAGCCCGGCTCACCTGATCAACCAGCTCCACGTATGTCGTCTCGGCGCCGAAGAAGTCGAGGGCGACCCGGTCGCCGAATCGCCGAGCGCTGGCCGAGAGCATCTCGGTCAGGGACTCGGCCGGAACCTCGACCTCGGCGTCCACCCCTGGCGCATAGCTCGCCAGCCACGGACGTCCGTACAGAGGGCTGAGGTCCTCGCCTGGTACTGACGTCTTCGAGCGGTCCGTGTCCACTTGATCTCCCCAATTTGAGCCCACCGCGACCGCGGGATGCAATGCACAGTGCGGAGACCTTCAACGGTTCGGAGGTCTTCGAGATCAGAATAGAGGATTCAGCGACATCGGATCAGTGCATGAATCGGGCTGGGCGAGCCCAGGAGGACCTTTGGCCCTATGGCCATTCGACAACGGCGAGCCAGGGTGGAACAGGAGGCGATTCAGATGTCGATTCTCGTTGCATATGCCAGCAAACACGGTGCCACCGCCGAGATCGCCGAGCGGATCGCGGAGAATCTCAGGGAGGCGGGCCAGGATGCCGATGCGCGGCCTGTTCAGGAGGCCGGCGATCTGGGCGACTACGAGGGGTTCGTCCTCGGCAGCGCCGCCTACCTGGGGCACTGGTTGAAGGACGCGGCGGCGTTCGTGAGAAGCAACCAGGACCTCTTGGCGCAGCGGCCGGTGTGGTTGTTCAGTAGCGGTCCACTTGGCACCGAAGCCACTGACGCCAAAGGGGTTGACCTGCACACGGCGGCCGAGCCGAAGGAGCTCCCCGAGTTCCAGGAGGCCATCCACCCGCGAGAGCACCGCGTCTTCTTCGGTGTTCTTGATCCAGACAGGCTGAGTTTCACCGAGCGGTCGTTCCGGAGGCTGCCGGCCGCCCGCGCGATCCTGCCGGAAGGCGACTTCCGGGACTGGGATGAGATTCAGGAGTGGGCTTACCGGATCGCGAAAGAGCTGACGCAGGCCGACGCCACTCACGAAAGGGATGACTCCCGCTAAGCGGTAAGCCGGCGGACTGCAGCCCGTGTCCATCCGGTCTCCCACGTAGGTTAGATGTACTGACCTGTGGAGGAAGCGCGTGACTGAGGCATGGCTCCACCTCGGGGAACCCCACCTCGATCGGCTGACCGCCCTGGATGCCAGCAACCTTCGGGTTGAGGACCACGGGATGCCGATGCACGTGGCCGCGCTGACCATCGTTGACGGTGCAGCTCTCCACGACTCGTCCGGGCGGCTTCGGGTGGAGACGATCCGGGAGCACGTCGAGCGCCGTACTCACCTCTCCCCTCGCCTGCGCCAGAGACTGCGCCGCGCCCCCCTGGCCGCCGGACCGCCGGTGTGGGTTGATGACCCGGCGTTCGACATACGCAACCATGTGCGAGTCCTCGATCTCAGCTACCCGGCGGACGAGGCGTCGATGCTGGGAGTGTGCTCGAAGCTGAACGAGACACCGCTGGACCGGTCTCGTCCACTGTGGGAGATGTGGCTGCTGACCGGGCGTGACAATGGCAGCGTCGCCCTGCTGATCCGAATGCACCACGTGGTCACCGACGGTATCGCCGCCCTCGACATACTCGGCGCGCTGTTCGACCAGAACACCGACCGCCCCTCCCCACCTGCCTCAGCTCCGAAGCCGCGACCCGAGCCGCGCGCACCGGAGCTGTATGCAGACCACCTGCGCAGACAGGGCGCCGCAGTATGGCGCGCAGTGTCCCAGCTGCGCCGGCCCGGCACGGCAGGTCGTCACCTCACGTCGCTGCTGATTCAGGTGCGCCGGCTGACCCGTCAAGGTTTCGCGCCACGGGTGTCGCTCAACGGGCCGGTCGGCTCTCACCGACGGCTGATCCTCGTGCGAGCTGATCTCGCAGGCGCGAGGGCGGCAGCGCGCGCCCACGGCGCGAAGGTCAATGACGTAGTGCTCGCAGCGATGGCCGGCGGTGCGCGACGTCTTCTGGAGAGTCGCGGTGAGCTGAAGCCGAATCTGGTTCTGATGGTCTCGGTGGCGGCTTCGCTGCGAGACCTGGGGGGTGACATCACCAGCGGCAACCGGGTGGGGGTGCGGATCGCGCCACTGCCGGTGTGCGAACCTGACGCAGTTCGGCGGCTCCAGTACATCGCCTCAGTGACCGCGCCCCAACACCCCGTCCAGACTGAGCCCGCACAGGTCGGCCAGCTGAAGTCAAGACATCGCACATCCTGCGCTGACCACCGAGGTACTGACCCACGAACAACTGAACGCGGTCAGCTGCCAGGGTCTGGGCAGAGCGCCACCTGATCGCCGCGGGCGACGACGTTCACTGTCGACGCCTGGCCGTCCTTGCGGGCAGGCGTCTGCGCAGCCGGATCAGGCCCCACATTGCCAGCACAACCACGAGCAGGATCATCGCGGAAAGCAGGGCCGGCTTGCCGGTGACCTCCAGAAACAGGGTGACGACAAAGAGGATCAGGACCCAGAACCCGAAAAAACCGATGAGGATATCGAAGTCCTCCGCCGAGCGAGATTTGCGCGGGTCAGGCTTTGACGAATTCGGATCCACTACTTGACCGCTCCGGCGGTCAGCCCGGCAACGATCTGGCGCTGGAAGACCAGCACCATGATCACCAACGGAATGGTGACAATGGTGGCGGCCGCCATGACCGCGGTATACGGCTCCTGGTGCGGCTGCGACCCGGTGAACGAAGCGATGGCGACCGTGACGGTCTGGGTCTGTTGATTGGACAGCTGGCTGGCGATGAGGAACTCATTCCACGAGCTGATGAACGCCAGGATCGCCGTGGTGAAGACCCCCGGCGCGGCCAGCGGCATGATGATCTTGCGGAACGCCTGCGACTTCGTGCACCCGTCGATGCGAGCCGACTCCTCGAGCTCCCAGGGCATCTCCCGGAAGAACGAGACCAGGATGTAGATGGTCAGCGGGAGGGCGAAAGAGATATACGGGATGATCAGAGCCTGATACGTGCCGATCCAGTCGAGGTTGGTGAAGAGCTGGAACAGCGGAGTCACCAACGCCACGCCGGGGAACATCGAGGCGGCCAGGATGAACCCCAGGACCAGGTACTTGGCGCGGAAGTTAAGGCGTGCCAGCGCATACGACGCGAAGATGCCGAAGAGCAGCGAGATGACGGTGGTAATAACCCCGACGATGAGGCTGTTGATCAGGGCCCGAGTCAGGTGGTTGCCCGTGTCTGTGGAGAACGCCGCGCGGAAGTTGTCCAGGGTGACGTGGCTGAAGAAGGGGGTCGAGTCGTAGGTGAAACCCACGTCGCGGAACGCAGTGACGACCATCCAGTAGGCGGGCAGCAGGCACCAGAAGACGATGAGCGCAGCGAAGACGTACGTTCTGGCCGACTCCCACCGCTTACGGTTCCTGGCTTTGGTTTTGACATGCGTGTCGGGTTTGGTGTCCTGGGTTGCCGTTGCGGTGGTCATTTGGCCTTCCCCTTCCCGCTCACGGTGGTCGTTTCAACGGCGTTGACTCCGAGGAACTTCACGAAGATGAGAGCCACCAGGAAGATGACGATGAACGTGATGGTCGACAGGGCCGAAGCGCTGTTGAAGTTTCCGCTTCTGATCTCCTGTACGACGAGAATCGACAGGGTGGTTGTGTTGTTCGCACCTCCGGTCATGATTTGCGGCAGGTCGTACATGCGCAGAGCATCCAGGGTGCGGAAGAGGATCGCGACCATCAGCGCCGGCTTCACCAGCGGAAGGGTGATGTGCACAAAGCGTTGCCAGGCCGTCACTCCGTCCACCTTGGCCGCCTCGTAGACGTCACCGGGGATGATCTGCAGGCCGGCAAGAATCAGCAGCGCCATGAACGGTGTCGTCTTCCAGACGTCGGCGATGATGATCCCCGCTCGGGCAGGGTTCGCGCTACCGCTCCACAGGATCGTGGTCCCAAAGATCTTGTTGGCAATACCCTCAAAGGCCAAGATGAAGAACCACAGTTTGGCGGTGACCGCCGTAGGGATGGCCCACGGCACCAGGACTGAGGCCCGAAGCAGACCGCGGCCGCGGAAGGTGCGGGCCATGATGACTGCCATCCCGAAGCCGATTGCGGTTTCGAGAACCACCGTCGCGACAGTGAAGAAGAACGTGGTGCCGATAGAGCTCCAGAACTGGGCACCCAGAGTCCCCGGAGGGCAGGGGACTGTGACCCCGCCGGCGGTGCACTGCTGCAGGATCCAGTGCTTATAGTTCGCCAAGCCGGCAAACCCACCGGCCACGAACAACCCGGTCGCTTTGTCCAATCCGGCGTCCTTCTGGAAGGACTGGAACACAGCAGCGATGACCGGATAGACAATGACAATGGTCAGCACAATGATGCTCGGGGCAATCAGCATCGATGCCGCTCTGCCCTGCGTGGCCTCCTTCCGGTGACTAACCTCTTTCTCATCCTTGCGGGAACTGGGTTGGTCGGTCTTGGCCGCCGCGCCGGACTGCGGTTCAGTAGACATGCCCACTCCTTGCCGCCGGGGCTTTGTCGCCCTCTGTGTCTGGACTCTTGTATCTGCTGCTGTGGGTGGGCCGGAGCCCACCCACAGCAGTCACAGCGGTGTTGAGATCACTCAGCTGAGATCACTCAGCTGAGATCACTGGGTTCCAGCAGCCTGGATGGCTTTCTGCATGTTGGACATTGCAGTGTCCACTGGCACTTCGCCCTTGATGGCGGCGTAGGCATTGTCCTGAACAGCCTTCGATACAGCCGGGTAGAACGGGGTGACGGGGCGAGGAACAGCATTCTGCAGGGAGGTCTTCAAGGGTGTCAGGTAAGGAAACTTCGCCACGAGCGCGGGGTCGTCATACAGCGCCGTCAAGACGGGGGCCAGGGACCCCTGGGTCACGAAGGCCGTCTGCTGTTCGGTGGTGGTCAGGAACTTCAGGAAGTCAGCCGCAGTGGCCTTGTTCTTGGAGTAGACGCTGATCGCCGCGTTGTGGCCACCAAGTGAGGATGCACCGGGACCGGAGATACCCGGAAGTGCCGCCATGGCGAAGGTGGTCTTGACCTTGGAAGAACCGTCGGTCTTGGCCAGGTTGTACACGTAGGGCCAGTCGCGCAGGAACAGGAGGTTGCCGTTCTCAAAAGCCAGACGTCCCTCCTCTTCCTTGAACGTGATGCCTTCCTTCGGGATGCTCCCATCGGCGTAAGCAGTCACCAGGTTCTGCATGCCCTTCTTGGCCTCGGGAGAGGTGACCGTCGGTTTGCCATCAGCGCCGACGATCGTGCCGCCGGCCGAGTTGATGGCCTCGGCCACGTTCACCGTCAGACCCTCGTACTTGAAGTACTGGCCCGCATAGCAGCCGATCTTCTTGGCCTTGGCGATCGAACACATGCCCATCATCTCGGTCCACGTCTTGGGCGGCGTCGGAACGAGGTCCTTGCGGTAGTACAAGATGCCGCCATCGGTGGAGACGGGAGCGGCGTACATGACACCGTTGTAGGTCCCCGTCTTGACGGTGGCCGGCAACATCTTGCTGGTGTCGATAGCCTGCTTGTCCTTCAAGGGCTGCAGCCATCCCTTGGCAGCGAACTCTGCAGTCCAGATGACGTCGACGCTCATCACGTCGTAGTTGGGGTTCTTGGCCTGGAAGTTCTGAACCAGGTCATCGTGTTGCTGGTCGGCCTGGTCGGTCTGCTCCTTGAAAGTCACCTTCTCCGTCGGGTGGGCCGCGTTCCACTTCTCGACGAGCGGCTTGACGACATTGCTGTTGTCCTTGCCCTGTACGTAGGTAATCGGGCCGCGGCCTGTCAGGCCACTGGCTGCTGGGCCGCTGGCTGCGCCAGGACTGCTGGTTGTGCTACTGCTACACGCACTGAGCACAAGGGCGAAGGCCCCCAGCAATGCGATGGGCGCGAGCTTCTTGGGGTGCTTCATCTCGTGCTCTCCTCTTCGAGAAGGTACGCACAACCCTGCGGCCGCACGGTCCCGTGATGCTACTCGCACCGGTGCGGCGGGCCGTAGTGCATATGCCGATTGGGCCTGGAGTCTATACGAAATCGTTACCTCGAGTGGCTCAGTACCTCGGAGAACGGGGCGGAGCTCAGTCGGGGCCCCTCCGGTCTAGGCGTCCTCGGGCAGCGGAGGGCCGACGACCTGCAGGCCGTAGCGTGGTCCGACCTCGTTCCAGCGGGCGATCTCGTCGCTCGTCGACAGGCCGTCAACCCCCGGGAGCCGGCGCTCGAGGGCAGGGATGCCTACTTCGTCATAGAGCGCCATGAGGCCTCCGGGAGTAGTGAGACCCAGAAACCGCACCGGGGTCGAACCGGTCACCCGGAATGCGTGCGGCAGACCGGCCGGGAGCCAGATGAAGTCCCCGGTGGCCAGGTGGAAGGTCTCGCCACCGGC